>JABAOD010002949.1_pt2 | contig 17819 bp, 18 predicted proteins | sample 7062151 | NCBI WGS metagenome assembly JABAOD01 (sample SAMN14538626, study PRJNA623070) | marine sediment metagenome | biome: marine biome [ENVO:00000428]; feature: marine pelagic biome [ENVO:01000023]; material: deep marine sediment [ENVO:00002113] | place: India: Gulf of Khambhat ... | reverse complement strand
CGGCTGGCCAGGTCCGGTTGGCTGCCGCGGTTGGATCTCGTGGGCTCGTACCTGGGGTTCGGCAGCACGACGGGTGACGGGACGATGGAGTGGCAGGCCGGAGTCAGCCTCTCGTATCCGCTGTTCACGGGCGGCGCGCGGCTCAGCGCCGTCGGTTCGGCACGGGGGCGTGAGCGGCAGGCACGGGAGGAGCTGCGACTCGCGGAGCTCAGGCTCGAGGCGGCACTCGACGCGGCGTTGAACGCGGAACTTGAGGCGCGCGCTCTGGTCGAGGCGGTGTCGCAGGCGGTCGAGCATCAGGCGGAAGTGGTACGGATCGAGAGACTATCGTTGGAGGCTGGAGCCGGGACGCAGACGGACTATCTGACCTCCGAGGCGGAGCTGTTGCGGGTGAGGTCGGCGCTGATCGAAGCACGGCATCGGCACATCGCCGCCCGGGTCGAACTGGTCCGGGTCGTCGGCGAACTCGATTCGGCCTGGCTGCGTGAGAACCTGGAGATCGCGCGATGAAGAAGATTCGACGCGTCGCCCTGATCGTCGTCGCTGTCGCCGTCGTCGGGACCGTGATCACGTTCGCTTTGCTGCGCTCAGACGACTCGACGGCGATCGAGGCGTCGGGCACCATCGAGGCGACCGAAGCCGATCTCGGTTTCCAGGTGGCGGGGCGAATCGAGAGGATCTCGGTGCGTGAAGGTGACAGAGTGGAGAACGGGGTTGAGCTGGCGTGGCTCGATCGGGCCGAGNNGCGCGCCGCCCAGGCGCAGGTGGATGGGGCGCGCGCCCTGTTGGCCGAGCTGGAGCGGGGCTTTCGGGCGGAGGAGGTGGCGCAGGGGCGCGCGGCGCTGCGTGCCGCCGAGCAACGGGTGAGCGATGCGCGGCGCGATCTGGAGCGGACGCGGAACCTGTTCGACGGGGGCGCGGTGAGCCGCGAGCTGCTCGACAAACACGAGACAGCCTTCGAGGTCGCCACGGCGGAATACGAANNTGGCCCAGGCGGAGGCGACGGTGGCGCAGATCGATGCCGGCCTCGACTACGCGTTGATTCGAGCGCCCTTCACCGGCGTCGTGAGCCTGCGCCACCGGGAGCCCGGGGAGAGCGTCCCGGCGGGCGCGCCGGTGCTCACGCTGATGAACCCGGAAGATCGCTGGGTCCGCATCTACGTCCGCGAGGACCAGGTGGGGCACCTGACCCTCGGTCAGGCGGCGGAGATCACGGCCGACGCCGACCCCGAGCGTCGCTATGAAGGCAAGGTCATCTTCATCGCCAGCGAGGCGGAGTTCACACCGCGAAACGTCCAAACGACAGAGGAGCGGGTGAAGCTGGTGTATCGGGTAAAGGTACAGATCACGGGTGACCCCGGTTTTGACTTGAAGCCCGGCCTGGCTGCCGACGTGCGGCTGGACGCCGGGTCGCGATGACGATTCTCGGGTTACCGGCCCTTCGTCATGACTGACGACCGCGCCATGGTCAGGCTGGACGGGCTGACCCGCCGCTTCGGCGATCTGGTCGCCGTCGATGGGCTGACGTTCTCCGTCGGCCGGGGCGAGCTGTTCGGCATCGTGGGCCCGGACGGCGCCGGCAAGACGACGACCTTGCGTATGTTGGGAGCCGTTCTTCGGCCGACATCGGGCGACGCAGTCATCGCAGGCGTGAGCGTCAGCCGCGACCCGGAGGGTGTAAAACACCACATCGCCTACATGTCGCAGCGCTTCGGGCTGTACGCCGACCTGACGGTCAGAGAGAACATCGACTTCTACGCCGATCTGTATCGCGTGCCGCGCCGGGAGCGGCCGGGCCGGCTCGAGCGGCTTTACTCGTTCTCCGGCCTGGGTCCGTTCGAGGGCCGGCTAGCGGGCCAGCTCTCCGGCGGGATGAAGCAGAAGCTGTCGTTGTGCTGCGCGCTCATCCACGAGCCCGAGATCCTGCTGCTGGACGAGCCGACTTTCGGCGTCGACCCGATATCCCGGCGCGATCTCTGGCTCATCGTGCACGAGATGGTGGCCCGCGGCGTGACCACGATCGTTTCGACNNCGGGATGTCGTTGTCGAGCGGCCCGGAGCTCTGCGGCGCAGGCTGCAGGGCCAAGTCCTGGCTGTTCGCGCCGACCAACCACGCACGGCCCGAGACGTTTTGCGCGCGGAGACGGCGGTGCGGCAGGCGGTGCTATTCGGCGATTGGCTGCACGTCACCCTGGGGAGGCCAGTGGAGGCTGGGGCAGCGGACGTGGCGGCGGGCATGGCCTGGTCGGCGGCACGGGAGCGCCTACGAGCGGCAGGCGTCGAGGTGCTGGAGGAGCGAGTCGTCGAGCCGTCGCTGGAAGATGTGTTCATAGATCTCGTCGTGCGTCAGGACACAGGGTGATGGGCCCAGCCGTTCAGGTCAGCTCGCTCACTCGGAAGTTCGGAGCGTTCACCGCCGTGGATCGGGTGAGCTTCGAGTGTCACCTCGGGCGAGATCTTCGGCTTGCTCGGCCCGAACGGGGCGGGGAAGACCACCACGATCAAGATGCTCAACGGGCTGCTGCGGCCGACCTCGGGCGCGGCGCGCGTGGCCGGCTACGATGTCGTGGCTGAAGTGGAGCGGGTGAAGCTGCACATCGGCTACATGTCGCAACTGTTTTCGCTCTATCCCGACCTCACGGTGCTGGAGAACATCCAGCTGTTCGCGGGCCTCTATGGGGTGAGCGGCCCCCGCCTGGTTGAACGCCGGGATTGGGTCCTGCAGATGGCCGGGCTGGGGGATCGACAGGGGCGGCTGACCGGCGAGCTGCCGTTGGGGTTCAAGCAGCGGTTGGCGCTGGGGTGCGCGGTCTTGCACGAGCCGCCGATTTTGTTTCTGGATGAGCCGACCTCGGGAGTGGATCCGATCGCGCGGCGCGATTTCTGGGATCTGATTTACGGGTTCGCCGCGGGGGGGACGACGGTCCTCGTCAGCACCCACTACATGGAGGAGGCGGAGTACTGCGGCCGGCTAGCGGTGATGAACCGGGGCCGGCTCGTGGCTCTCGATCGGCCCTCGGCGCTGAAGGGTGCGATCCGTGAGCCGATTCTCGAGGTTCTGGCTGACGACGTGCCGCGGGCGGTGGAGGCGCTGCAGGGACGCCGGGCGTCCTCGAGGTCACGATGTTCGGACGCGCGATGCACGTCATGGTCGAAGACGTCGCGGCGGCCGAGCGCGAGGTCCGCACGCGGCTCGAGAAAGCGGGTCACACGGTGGAGTCGCTACACCCGATCGCGCCCTCGCTCGAGGATGTGTTCGTGGCTCTGGTGCACCGCTCGGGCGGGACTGGGGCCGAATGAACGCGGGGCGATTCTGGGCGATCTGCCGCAAGGAGGCGGTGCAGCTGCGTCGTGACCCTCGCAGCCTGACGCTGGCGTTTCTCTTGCCCATGGCGCTGCTGCTGTTCTTCGGCTACGCGATCAGCTTCGACATCAAGAACATCGAGATGGCCGTTCTGGATGAAAGCGGCAGCGAGGAGAGCCGCGCCCTTGTCGATGCCTTCTTGAGCTCGGGCTATTTCGACGTGCGCGCAAACCTCTCCCGTTACGGCGATATCGACCGGCTGCTCGATGCTGGGAAGGTGAAGCTGGTGCTGGTGATCCCGCCGGGTTTCGCCGCTGACCTGGCGGCGAAGCGGCCGGCCCCTGTGCAGGTCCTGCTGGACGGATCGGACGCGAATACGGCGACCATCGCGCAGAACTATGCCGAGGCCATCGTGGCCCGTTTTTCGGCGGAAACGATCGGATTGAGCCCTGACCTGTCGCTCCCGGTGGAGGCGGAGACGCGGATCTGGTACAACGAGACGCTCGAGAGCCGCAACATGATCGTCCCCGGCCTGGTGGCGGTGATCATGTCGATCATCGCCGCCATGTTGACCGCGCTGACTATCGCTCGTGAGTGGGAGCGCGGGACGATGGAGCAGCTTGCGGCGACGCCGGTTCATCGTCTCGAGGTCGTTCTCGGCAAGCTCTTCCCTTACGTGGTGATCGGCCTGTTCGATGTGGCGCTCGCGATCGCCGCCGGCTTCTTCATCTTCGGCGTCCCCTTTCGCGGCAACCTGTTGCTGCTGGCGGGCCTCACCTTCCTCTTTCTGTTGGGCGCGCTGAGCCTCGGCATGTTCATCTCGGCCGCGATCAAGTCGCAGGTTCTGGCGACCCAGGTTGCCATCCTGGCCACCTACCTGCCGGCGCTGCTGTTGTCGGATTTCATCTTCTCGATCGATACGATGCCCACCGCTTTGCAGGCCGTCACCTACGCCGTACCGGCCCGCTATTATGTGACCGTGACGCGTGGCATCATCCTCAAAGGCGTTGGCCCGGCCGTGCTTTGGGTCGAAGCGCTGGCGATGATCGTCTTCGCAGTGACTGGGCTGACGCTGGCGATCCGGTCGTTCAGGAAAGAGCTGGGGTAACGGCCGTGTCGCCGCTTCGCGTACGTCAGATGCTGAAGAAGGAGTTGCGGCAGATATTTCGCGATCCGCGCATGAAGCGCATCGTGTTCATCTCGCCGCTTATCCAGCTCGTCGTGTTCGGCTATGCCGTCAACACCGACATCCGGAACACGGCGACGATCGTAGTAGACCGTGATAGATCCGCGCTGGCCCGTGAGATGGTCGACGCGTTTCGTTCCACCGGCTATTTCAAGATCGAAGAGACGACGGATAGACCCCGCGAGCTTGTCCGGGCGCTGGATCACGGCGACGCGCTGTTGGGGATCGACGTTCCGGTCGGGTTCGCGCGTGACGTGGCGGCAGGCCGTGGGCTCGTGCAGGTCGTAGTAGACGGCACCAACTCGAACAGCGGCACGGTGGCTCAGGGATACGCTCAGCGCATCATCCGGCGCTTCGCTCTGGAGCGGGCGAGTGCTTCGGGCGAGGTCATCCGGGGCGGTATCGATCTTCGCGCCCGGGCCTGGTACAACCCCGAGCTGGAGAGCCGGGTTTACAACGTGCCGGCCGTGATCGGCATTTTGATACTGCTCATGTCATTGCTGCTCACCGCGCTCGCCGTGGTGCGGGAACGCGAGATGGGCACCCTCGACCAGCTCAACGTGAGCCCTCTATCGGCGACCGAGCTGATGCTGGGTAAGACGCTGCCGGTCACCTTGATCGGGCTCGTCGATCTGGCTTTGATCACGGCGGTCGCGATCCTCTGGTTCGGGATCCCTATGCGCGGGTCGTTCTTCGCACTGCTTCCGGCCGCCTTACTCTACATCGTCGCAGGACTCTCGTTCGGTCTCCTCATCTCGACGATGTCGCGAACGCAGCAGGAAGCGATCATGACCATGTTTCTGTTTCTGCTGCCGGCGATCATCCTCTCCGGGTTCTTCTATCCGATCAGCAGCATGCCAGAGGTCTTTCAGTGGCTGACCTTCTTGAACCCGGTTCGTCATTTTCTCGAGATCGTGCGCGCCATTTTCCTCAAGGGCTCGGGCTTGACACAGCTCTGGCCTCAGTACGCGGCGCTCACCGCGATCGCCGCTGGCGTTCTCACCCTCGCCATCGCCCGCTTCCGCCGGGCGGTGACGGCCTAGCTCGATGTCTCGCGTCTTCACCGTCGGCCATTCGACCCGGACGTGGGCCGAGTTTCGCGAGCTGTTGCGCGAGCACGGTATCGAGCAGCTGGTCGACGTGCGCCGGTTCCCCGGATCGCGGCGCCACCCCCATTTTGCCCGCGAATCCCTGTCACGCGCCCTGAGTGAAGCGGGGATCGAGTACAGCCACGAGCCCGACCTGGGTGGCTTTCGCCAGCCGCGACCCGAGTCGCCGAATACGGCCTGGCGCTCCAAGGGCTTCCGCGCCTACGCCGATCACATGGATTCGCCCGAGTTTCAGGAAGCGCTGAGCCGACTGATCGGGCTGGCGTCGCGGAGCACGGTGGCTATCATGTGCGCCGAGGCGACGCCCTGGCGCTGCCATCGCCAGCTGATCTCGGACGCGCTGGTGGCGCGCGGCCATGAGGTGATCCATGTGCTCGGCCCCGGGAAGTCGGACAGCCACAATCTCAACGTCAACGCGCGCCTGCTGCCTGACTTCCGACTTGTCTACCGCGAAGCGGCGACCGAGCAGCCGGGTCTGTTCAAAGATGAGCGGGAGGTGTGATGGCCGTCGTCCTGACAGGAACAGCCGATTAGCGAGAGGTTCTTGGGCGCTTCACGCTTGAGGCGAGTCTTTTCGTGGGTGGCTCCCGGCGGGCTGGTCATCCTCGCCGCGGTGGCCGTGCTTCGCCTGGCCGGTGAATCGGGTCTGCTCGCGGCGATCACGACCGGATACCCGTACGTCATCTTCGCCGCCGCGATCCTGCTCGCCTGGCGGTTCCACCGCAGTCGCGTCGTCGCGGCGATCCTGGCGATCGGCCTCGTCGAGCGCGTGCTCCAGATCGTCGCCGGCGCGGAGGTTCAGGGCATCCATGCCGCCGCCGCCTTCCTGCTTCCATTGGTGATGGGGCTGCTCGCCGTCGCCCGTGATCGCGGCGTCTTCACGTTGCCCGGCTTGGGCCAGGTCGTCGGCGTGGTCGTCGTCGCTGGCGCGACGGCATTTCTCCTCACCACGCGCGGACCGCTGGCCAGCGGTTTTTTCGGGCGTGTGCTGGTTGACCTCGGGTTCCTGGCCACGGTCGGCATCCCCCAGCCCGCCATGATCGCCGCTGGCGTCGGGCTGGCGGGAGGCGTAATGGCGGCGATTCGGCGGCGCAAGGTGGTGGAGCGGGGTTTCGTATGGGCGATAGTCGCCTCGTTGCTGGCTTTTCGGGCTCAAGCCGGGAGCGCCGAATCGAGCCTGTTCTTCATGGCGGCTGGCCTGATCCTCGTGCTCTCGGTCGTCGAGAGCTCGTACAGCATGGCGTATTTCGACGACCTGACCGGCCTGCCGGCGCGCCGCGCTATGCGGGACGCGCTGGCGGCTTTGCGGGAGAGTTACAGCATCGCCATGGTGGACATCGATCATTTCAAGCGCTTCAACGACCGACACGGGCACGACGTGGGCGATCAGGTTCTACGGATGGTCGCCGGTCGACTCAAGGCGATCTCAGGTGGGGGGCGGGCGTTTCGCTATGGCGGTGAGGAGTTTGCCGTGCTGTTCCCGGGAAAGGACCGCGACGAGGTCGAACCACACCTGGAGCAGCTTCGTGGAGCGATCGAGAATCATGCGTTCACTCTGAGGCGCCGCGGCCGTCCCAAGACCAAGCCCGAACGCAAGAACAAGAAACGATCGCGCGGCGGCGGCAAGCGGCTGACGGTGACGGTGAGCATCGGCGTGGCGGAGCGGAGTGGCAGATTCCCCACAGTCGAGAAGGTCCTTAAGGCGGCGGATCGCGCGCTCTATCGGGCTAAACGTACAGGCCGCAACCGGGTGAGCCGGTGAGCGGGCGGTGCGAGGCCGCAGGCATCTAGGGGCCTGGAAGATTCAGATGGGCAAGGAGGCGGGCGGGCGGGCCGTGCGGTGCCGAGCTCAACGGCGCGCCCGCGGTGGCCCTGCCGGTTCTTTGCCGTTGCAGCTCTCGATGCTGGCGAGGCAGGAGAACAGGAATATGGGTGTGCTCTGCTAGCGTCGGGGCTGCGTGAGGTAGCTCGATTCAGGCGCGCGCCGAGGTGCTGCTACTGACATGGCGGCTCGACCGCCCTGGCGTCGACCCCCTAACGGGTATGCAGCTCGACAACATCACCGTCCACGAGCACATGATCCTCGCCCACCCGCTGACCCTGAAACCTGCCTGATGCGCCCCAAACTCGACCGAAGCGGAAGTTGGCGAGGATCTCCTTGTGGATCTTGGCGGCGAGATCGCGAACGGTGCTGCCGGCTGGCAGGACGAACGGCTCGCCCAGGTCGGGTTCCTTGCCAGGCTGCTTAGTGAAGACGCGGGTGATCTTCATCACTTCATAGAGCGCCCGCTTGAAGTCGTCGATGCCACGCCCACTTTCCGCGGAGATGCCGCAGATGGGGACACGGTCGGCAAAGCGCTGCTCGAGCCGCTCGAGCGCCCGCTCCGCGCCGGGCGCGTCCAGCTTGTTTCCGGCCAGCAGCGTGGGGATGTAGACCTCGAAACCTTGGCGCTCGTCAGGAACCGTGCCTACGAGCACGACGTCGCGCGCCGCCATCGCCTCGAGAATGAAGTCGGTGGCGTCCGAGGCTTTCGAGTCCGAGAGGTCGGCTATCAGGACACAAGCGTCGGCCCGTCGGGCCAGCTCGGGTATCCAGCCGACGTCGAAGTCCTCGGACCAGGCGGGCGTGTCGACGAGCTGGATCTGGATGTTCTCGAACGGCATCATCGCCGGGATCGGTGACTGCGTGGAGAACGGATACTCTGCGACGCGCACGTCCGCGTGAGTGACGCGGGCGATCAGCGCTGACTTGCCGGCGTTGGGGGGCCCGATCACCGGAACCTGTCCGGCCCCGACCTTCTCGATGACCCACTGAGGCACTTGCCGGGCGGCCGGTTTCTTGGCCTGGTCCTTGAGCTGCGCGATGCGCCGCTTGATATCGGCCTGCAGCTTGTCGGTGCCCTTGTGTTTGGGCATGACGGCGAGCATTTCGCGGAGCGCCTCGACCTTCTCCTCGGTGGTATTGGCCTGGCGGAATCGCTTCTCCGCGGCGTGGTAGATCGGTGGCAGGTTCGCGGGCATAACGGTTCTAGTCTGCGACTGCGGTTCCGGTCGGGCCTCGCCTGGGAAAGCTGCCTCGCTGAGCCTTTGAGAGCAATGGTCCGCTCCGACGGCTCGAACGGTCCGTTCGTCCCACAGTCAAAATAAGTTGCCCACGGGCTAGCCGCCGCTTATGATGACTATGGCACTGATCACCTTTGCTGAAAGGCGCTCCATGAAAGGCGGGTCGTCGCAGCGCTTTAGCTTGGAGCTGGGGGACAAGACCTACAACATGAGCGAGGCCGAGTTCTTCGGCGTCTTGTTCAACTTGGTTACGTCGCTGGTGTTCGAGAAGCGGGCCGACCGGGCCACCTATATCCTCGAGGCCGGCGAGTCCGAGCTTTCCGGCTCGGGCAGCGTGCACTTCGATCCGATCTGCGTCAGCCTGTACCGACACCTGAAGGAGGAGCCGTGCCAGGGCCCAGCCTATCCGGGGCTGGGCGGCCGCGCCCGATCCTTCCGTGTTCACTCGCTGGTCGATGCGCTGGAAGCGGTGGCCTTCTTCCTCAAGGCCGGTGATTCGGTCCCGCACTTCTTCTTGGGTCCAGCGGACCACGACGTTCTGACGGTACACGATCGAGGTGCCCGCACCCGCGTGCTGCTGGACGATCCCAAGCTGGTGCAGAAACTGAGCGGGTCGCTGCCCGAAATCTCAGCGGCCTGAGGTTGCGGTCACGCCCGGATTCCAACTCGCGCGCCAGCGTTCGAGCAGAGGTCGCGACAGCCGATAGCCCGCCTTCCACAGCTCGACCCCGTGCGAAAAGTCGAGGCTCGCGACGTTCACTCCGATGTCGGGCTCGATGATCAAGACATCATCGCGGCCCGCATAGCGCTGGGCATCGGACCGCCACTTGCAGTCCACCGCGATACCGAACGCCTGCCCGAGGGTTCCCGCTAGGGATAGGTCGCGAGGCCGGCAGGCCGCGCACGTCCGGCAAAGGATGCCCAGAACCCGGTCGGCGCCACGCTCGAAGGCCAGCCGCACCGGCACGTTGTCGCTCAGCGCGCCGTCGATGAGAAGGCGGCCGCCCGGGCCGCGCACTGGCGGCAAAAGACCCGGGACGGCGCAGCTCGCCAGAATCGCTTCGACCAGGTCTCCTCGCTCGAGTTGAACGGGCTCGCCCGTGGCCAGATCGGTCGCGATGATCACTAGCGGGATACGGAGCTGTTCGAAGGTGCGGACGGGGAGCCGCGCCGTGAGGAAACGGCGCAATCGTCTGAAGCTGAAGACGCTGGAGGCCTTTGAGCCCTTGCGCAACAGGTCCCAGCTCAGGCCGAAAATGTCGCGCCGTCTGACACAGGACCATTGCGCCAATATGTGTCGCGCTGGAACGCCCGCGGCGTAAAAGGCTCCGTTGATGGCGCCGACCGAAGCCGCGAGCACCAGTTCGACGTGGGTCCCGAGCTTTTCGACGGCTCGCAGGAATCCAGCCTGCACGGCGCCCTTGCTGCCCCCGCCCCCAAGGATGAGTGCGGTTCTTGTCTCGTTGCTCATCAGCTCTACCGCCTACCGCCTACGTCTTACCGCCCACCGGAAACCCACCCCCCGCATCTAAACACACGAGTGCGTCGCAGGGTTCTCGTGATCTGGCTGTGTGGAGCTTGTAGGGGCTCCGGGGCGTGATCAGGCTAGGCGAGATTAGCGCCGGGCGGCGACTACGGTGAGCCAATTCCGCGGCCAGGCGGAGACCTTGAGCTCGTCGAACGTTTCGCGCAGCGACGTGACCAGAACATCGCTGGCCGTCTTGAGCGGCACGCCGGGCAGCGCTCCGGCGATGAAATCGGAAAAGCGGCTGAGGTCGACCCAGCCCTGTTCGGTGATGCCGCTGGTCACGATCTCCTGCGTTTTGACCTCGAAGCCCTCAGCCTCGAGCAGAGAGCGGTACTGGTCCGGAGTGAGCTGCTTTCGTGACTCCACTTTGTCGCGTGAGGGTCGCAGGTTGTATTCGCTCTTGAGCCGACGCATCGCCTTCATCATCCAGCGCCGATAATAGGCAACCGTCTCGGGCGGAAGTGCACCCTCAAAGAAGCCGGTGTTGAAAGCGAAGATCCCGCCGGGACGAAGCGTGCGGTAAATCTCCTTCACCAAGCCGGTCTTGTCCTCGATATAGTGAATGCCGTTGCAGAAGACGACGGCGTCCACCGCGCGCTTGATCGACTGGGAGAGATCCTCCGCCCGCGCCTGGACGAACTCGATGACCGCATCATAGACCCCTGCCACCTTCTGCCGGGCATCTCGGAGCGCTGTGGCCGACATATCGACGCCGATGACCATCGCGTCACGCGCGCCGCGAATCTTCTCGAGGATCAGTTCGGTGACGGCCCCGCTGCCACAGGCCACGTCGACCACCGTCCAGCCGCGCTTCAGCTCGGCGCGATCCACCAGACATTCGTTCACCATGCGGTAAAAAGCGTGCTCGCTGAAGGCCTTGAAAGAATAATCCTCGGCGGGCATCTGCGGCTCCTGGGTGGTGTCCTGTGTGGCCATTGATAACAATTTATGCTAAGGGCCCGTTCGCCGCGAGTCCTTGCCACCGTGGGCCGCCCGGCGATACCCTTAAGCCGCACTCCAGGCCAACTACCCCCTTCATCCGTACAGCATGCTCGCGGCTCGCCGCCGTGCGGCCGGGGTGAATCAGGGAGGGGCAGATGGATGTGGCGGTGGTGCTGCTCTCGGCGTTGTCGGTGGGTGCGATCTGGCTTGTTTGGCGGCTGTCTCGAGCGGAACAGGAGCTCAAGAAGTTGGCGGAGATCCCGTCCGCCTCGCTGCAGCTCTTGCAGCGCGAGGTCCAGGCCCTGCGATCGGGTGTCGATGATCGGCTGCGAGAGAATTTTCTGCAGGCTCGGGAGTTGAGCCAGGGGATTGGGCGGCTGCAACAGGCCACCCAACAAGTCGAGAGGCTCGGAGTGGGGCTCGATGAGCTGCAGAAGATCTTACAGCCACCCCAGCTGCGAGGAGCTTTCGCCGAACGGCTACTGGAGGAAGCTCTCGTTGACCTGCTACCCCGGGACCGGTTTGCCGTGCAGTATACGTTCCCGAGTAGCGGGGTCCGTGTGGATGCGGCTGTTTTTCTCGGAGAGAGGCGGCTGCTCGCCATCGACGCCAAGTTCCCGCTCGACAACTTTCGCCGTTATCTCGATCGGCGCCGCTCGTCGGACTCCGGCGGCGAAGCCGAGCGGCGCGCCTTCGCCCGTGACGTTCGTCGCCACATCGATGACGTCGCCGCGAAGTATCTGTCGCCGGACGACGGCTCGCTCGATGTGGCGCTCATGTACATCCCGTCGGAGTCGATCTTTCATGAGATGGCGCTTGACGGCTTCGAGCTCGATGGAGAACCGCTGATCCGTTACGCGCTGTCGAAGCGGGTCGTCCCGGTCTCGCCGAACACCCTCTACGCCTACCTGGCGGTGGTGCGGCTGGGTATGTCGGGCTTTCAGCTCCAGGAGAGCGCCCGCGAGTTGCTGGCGCACCTCGGCCATCTGCAATCGGATTTGACGGAACTGGGTTCCGAGCTGGCCAGGGCAGGCAGGCAGGCGCGCCATTCGCTCACCAACCTCGCCCGCGCCGAGCGGGTCCTGGACCGGATGCAGACGCGCCTGACGGGGCTTGGTGAAGGGGAGGGGCCGTCACTGGAATGACGGCGCGGGGCGAGGAGAACCTGCGTAGCTGAGCGGCGACGCCCCGGCGCGGCTCCGCCTAAGTTCGCAACCGGCCGCGAAGCTCTTCGATGAAACTCCCGAGTTCCTGCGGGCTGACCAGCAGCCGCTGCGCACGCACGTAATAGACGCGTGGGATGACCGGAAGGCGTAGCGGCCGCCAGAAGGAGAGTTCCGCCACAGGTCCGATCGTCGTCACCACGGCGATCATGTCTTTCAGGTTGGTGCGCACGCCGAGGCCGCCCAGAAAACGCCACTCGGTCTCCCTGACCCGAGCCACCTCGCTCAGCGGGATCATCTCGTCGAACAAGACACCCAGCTTGACCCGCAGGTCGGCATCGCCGATCTCGACGAAGGCGTCGCCCAGGCTGCGCCCCAGCCACATCAGGCCGCCGCCGACCGCCAGCGGAACCGCCAGCGGCCCCACGGCGCGCTTGGCGGCGGCCTTGGCGAGGCCGAGGGCGCCGGCAAAGAGACCGCCGCCTGTCGTCAACGCTGCCAGCGTTTCCCTTCCAGCCAGAGGATAGCGCATTATCTTTCCCCGTCTTTGGCGAAACTACTCGTGCAAGCCACGACGGCCTGCCGGCTGCAGGGCGAGCGTCGCCGCGTCGGGCAATCTACCGTCTGCGGGCTGGCGCCGGAATACTCCAGCGGTCGGTCAGAACGCGGAATCGTCTTGGCGTCGACAGGGTCAGCGTCGAGCGACGCCGCTCGGGAGGATAATTGGCGCGAGAGCGTGGATTAGTCTCAAGCGTAGAGAAGTGGAGCGATGGCCGGGTCGCGCGGATGCTCCGCTCGCCCACCGCAAAGCGCATCTACGCCGTCCTGCTCGTGCTGCTGGTCGCGTTTCTCTGGTACAACATGGTACGCCGGGCGGTCAACGGTCACGGCTCTCAGTACGACGACTTCGTCCGTTTCAGCCGCGATCTCGTGTACAGCAAGCTCAACGTCTACCGGGAGTACCCGGCCGATTACACGATTACGAAGTATCCGCCTTTCTTCAGCCTGCTGTTCGCGCCGCTGGTCCCTCTGCCCACCATCATCGGAGCGTCGCTCTGGTTCTGGCTGAGCCTGGGGCTGGCCGTCGCATCGGCCTATCTGTGCGCCGTCACGATCGGCGGGTCGGCGGAAGTGCGCCAGCACAAAGCGCTGGTGATCCTCCCGCTGCTGCTGACCGCTGGGATCATCGGGAGCAATCTGGAGACAGCCCAGGTCAACACCGTCACGCTGTTCGTCGTCTGTCTCGCGCTCTTAGCCTTTCGAAAACGCGCCGACCTCGCCGCGGGTGGGCTGTTGGGTGTGGCCACGGCGCTGAAGCTGACGCCCGGGCTTTTCGTCCTTTACTTCCTATACAAGAAAGCCTACCGGGTGGTGGTGGGGGCCGGGCTCGCCGTGATCGTCTGCTGGCTCTTGATCCCGCCGCTTGTCTTCGGCTCGGCTAACTTCGGCCAGATCATGGTGGGTTGGTACGACATCGTGAGCGGCTTTATCGCCGAGGGCACCCTCGCCGAGGGTTTGCAGGGATTTCGAGACACCAACCAGTCGTTGTCCGCCGCCTTTCACCGCTACTTCACCGAGGTGCCAGCCCGTTGGAACCGCGGCGGGACGGGCAGCCTCTACGTGAACCTCTTCTCACTGAGTCTGGGCACGGCCGATCGGTTGATCAAGGCGATGGTGTTGGCGATCCTCATCTTCCTCGCCGCGATCTGCCGGACGCCGATAGCCGAGCGGGAGCGGCCGGCGTTGTCGCTGGAGTACTCGTTGATCTGGATCGCCACCCTGTTCGTGTCGCCGATCTCCTGGATCAACCATTACGTGTTCCTGCTCTTTCCGTACGCGGCGGCGGTGTACTACGTGCGCACGAAGCCGGCGTCGCCCGACACGGCCCGTCTTCTATTCTACGCCGCTCTGGCCTCGTTCCTTTTGGTCTCGTCTTCGGCCTGGAGGCTCATGCAGGCCTTCTCACTGCCAGTGCTGGGGGCCATCGTACTGGGCGCCGGCCTGTCCGTGGCCCTGGCGCGAGAGCGCCGGGAGTCGGCGGGGCGGTCACGCATCGCGCCTGACCGTGTGACCGCGCAGGCGTGACCGTCGGGGCGCCCAACCAGCCAGCTTCAACTTGCCCGGGCCGTAGTTCCCTCCGCGAGACGTACGTCGATCGTCGGGGTCTGCACGATCTCGAAGGTCGCGGAAGCCAGTGCGACGCGGCCGCCGGTGCGCTCGACCTCTTCAAGGACTCGCGTCCACAGCTCGTCCTTGGTGGTCCGGCGCTTCTTGTAGTCGACGACGTAGCGGAGCGTGAACTCCATCCAGTTATCGTTAGCGATCAGGGTCACCATGGGGTCGACCCGCGCGTCCTCGATCCGGTAGCGGTTGACGATCTGCTTCCAACCTGCCTTCGCCGATCTGGCGTACTCTCCGACGACTTCATCGGCCACCCGGGCGAGCAGCTCGCGCGCCAGGCGTGGGTCGCTGCCATATCGAACGGGGACGACGATCTCGTCCCACAGGAACGGGAAGTCGCCTGAGTAGTTGAACACGGGGTCCTTGAAGACGAAGCTGTTGGCGACGCGGACGATGCGGCCGTTGTACTGATCGGCGTTGATCCACTGTCCGCACTCCATCAGCGTCGTGCGCAGTATGCCGATGTCGATCACGTCGCCCTTGATGCCTCCGAGCTGGACGCGATCGCCGACGCGGTAGAAAGCGGCGAAGTTGACGGCGACCCAGCCGGCCACGCTGGCGATCACCTCCTGAAGGGCAAAGGCCACGCCGGCGCCGGCGACCCCGAACGCGACGGTCAGCCGACCGAGTCGGTCGCTGAACACGGCGGCGAGCAAGAGCAAACCGGCGGCGTAGCCTATGAATGTGACGAACTTTCGGGCGCGATAACGCGCATCCGAGTCTTTGATGTGTGGCGCAATCGCGCGCTGTGCGACACGAACCACGATGTGAATCACCAACAGCCCGATGACGGCGGCGAGCAACTTGCCCACCGTCGGGTCGAACAACCAGCGCTGCACAAAGTCTTCCATAGCTTCCTCCGTTACCGGGTGGGCCGTCTCGCAGGCTTAAACCCACCGCTACGGGTCCGTGCTCGATAACGCCCCCGGTGGCTCAGCTCTTCGGTACCAGGTTACCCAGCGGGTTGAAACGGAACCCGGGCGCCGTATAGTCCTTCGGCAGATACTGCTGCGGAATGTTCACCTGGTGCCCATCCCTCACGGCCGAGAAATGCGGAGACATGATCTCAACACCGGCCTCGTTGAACTTGTCCTGGATGTTCTGGTGCAGCTCCGAGTAGATCTTGGCCATCATCTGCGGCTTGTCGGTATAAGCGTTCAGCTCGTAGCTCACGTAGAAGTCATCCAGGCTCGTCTGCAGGACGAACGGTGCGGGATCCTCCTCGACGTACTCGGTGTCCCGCGCCGCCGCGAGCAGCAGTTCGTGCACCTGCTTCCACGGCACGTCGTAGCCGATCGTCACGCCGGTGTGAAGGATGAGGCCGGTCTGCGCCGAGGTGCTGTAGTTGATGATGTGGCTGCCCAGCACCATGGCGTTGGGCACAGTGATGTCCACGTTCTTGGTCGTTCGCACGTATGTGGCGAGCAGCGTTCGGTCCATGACGTCGCCGACCGTATCGGAGATCTTGACGCGGTGGCCTATCTCGAACGCGCGGGTGTAGGTGAGCACGACGCCGGCGATGATGTTGGCGATCGCACCGGTCGATCCCAAAGAAAAGAGGACGCCGAGGAACAGCGATACGCCTTTGAACGCGTCGGTCCCCGAGCCCGGCAGGTAGGGAAAGATAACGATCGCCGCAAAGGCGATGACCAGGAAACGCACGATCTTGAAGGTCGGCCTCGCCCAGCCGACGTAGAAGCCGGGGATCGTGATCGTCCCCCTGCCGATCTCGTTGAAGATGAGCCGGATGAACTTGATCAGGTAGTAAGTGACGAGAACGATGACGGCGATGAAAAAGAGATTCGGCAGGTAGGTGGTGACGGCTCTAAAAACGGCCGCGAACGGCGTACCAATGAAGCGATAGATGGTGATGGCGTAGCCTCGGGTCCAGGGGAAGAACCCCAGGATCAGCGGCAGGGTGAAGTAAAGCACCAGGATCGTAGCCGCGACGCGAGCCGCTTTCGCCAGCCAGATCAGCAGGTCGGTGAGCCGCGATGAGGTCGCCAGGGTCAGGCGTTGAATTCTCAGCGACGGGATGCGCGTGTCTCGCCAGGAGTCCAGCTTGGCGTAGAGCCTCGGGAAGAATCTCTTGAAGATGATGAAGACGAGCGCCAGCGCGATGAGCGTCAGAACCGTGTAGGCCGCGCCGAGCAACAAGCTGGTCACGCTGTACTGTCGGTGGAGTTCCTGTAACGTCGTATCGATTAGCGTTGCCAGCTCCGCCGCCAGCTCCTGACGCGGACGGCCCGCGGCCCGAGCGTCGCGGTCGGTGACGCTCATGATGATGCGGTCGCCCATGAGGAGGTCGGACGCGTTTTCACCTTCCTCGATCATCACGGGCTCAATGCTGGAGAGCGGATCCTTGTAGATCCTCTCCAGCCGTTCGGCGATCGTTCGAGCCCGGTCCTCAGGCGTGAAGGAGAAGACGCGTTCCTGAACGTAGAAGAGCGTGCGGCCGCGCAGCATCACTGGAGCGCCGGGCGGCTGTTGTTGCGCTGCTGGCTGAGCCGCGGGCTCTTGCGCCGCAGGTTGTCGCGCTTGCGCGGTGTCGACTTGGGCTCTGCCGTTCGCCGTCGGCACCGCCAGCGCCAGAGCCAGCGCTCCGGCCCGCAGCGCGACCCAAGGAAAGCGCCGTGTCCTCTTCACCATCATCTCCTCCGTGGTTGGATGCATCTCGCCGAAACGGCGGTCCAGGGACTGGGCCGCCGTACACGCAATTAGTTTGAGCATAGCGGACTAGGAACGAACAAAATTATGCGCTTAAGGGCAAACGGTCTAGCTAGGGCCGTCGGATGTAGGTCTCGAAGAACCCTGGTCCCCGAGCGGAGACGGGCCGGGAGCCCAACTGACCCGCCAGCGTCATCGTCCCCTGCATCTGAGCGAAATAGACGCCCGCGTCGGCGCCGAGCGACAGGCGCGAGAGACCGATGTGTTGCAGGTCGATGACCGCGGTCAGGGAGTCCTCCCCGCGACGCGCGGTCCAGGTCAGCCTTTCCGGGACCGAAACGGTTTGGCCCGCGAGGCTGACCCGCCGGGAACCGGAGTAGTCGAGCGTCTCGGGCTCGAGCACGGCGGCCACGCCCAGTGAGTCGACCGCGTAAACGAGGAAGCGAGCTCCACGCCGGCGCGCCGCCTCGACGGCCGACCCGTGAACGCCTCCGAAGAGCACGTCCAGGTCGCCCACGTGTGCCACGCCCCAATCCCAGAGCACACCGCCCCACGTTCCCCAGTTGTGATCGTGGTACGCGAAGGTTTCGTCGACGTCCCAGCAGCGCGCGGCCCAGCAGACCGTCCCCCGCGCCCGCGCGCGCAGCGCCGGCACCACATATCCGCTGACAAACGA
>JABAOD010010457.1_pt5 | contig 17830 bp, 19 predicted proteins | sample 7062151 | NCBI WGS metagenome assembly JABAOD01 (sample SAMN14538626, study PRJNA623070) | marine sediment metagenome | biome: marine biome [ENVO:00000428]; feature: marine pelagic biome [ENVO:01000023]; material: deep marine sediment [ENVO:00002113] | place: India: Gulf of Khambhat ... | reverse complement strand
ATCGGGGAGACACGGCCGCGATCGCCGGCTACGAGCTCACCTACCTGACCGGCTTCATCCGGACCGAGCCTCAGCGAACCGTCACCGGCGCCGAAGTCCTCGTGTCACGCAACGGCCGTGAGCTCGCCTCTCTCACCCCACGCATCAACACCTACTCCACCCAGCAGATCGGCACACCGGACACCCGAACCACCTTCACCGGTGATCTCTATCTGTCGGCCCTGAGCATCTCAGGTGCCGGAGTTCGGCTCGAGGCGTTCTACTTCCCCCTCCAGTGGATGGTCTGGGCCGGTGGGCTGTTGACTGCACTCGGCGGGTTGTGGTCGACGACGGCCCGTCTCCGACAGCGCCGCCCGTCCCTTGCTCATGCCTGAGAAGGTTCGTCGAATCGTCTCCACCGCTACCACCTTGGCTCTGGCGGCGGTGGTGGTGTTCGGTCTCATCTCCCCCAGCCGGCAAGATCGTCTCGCAGCGCTGTCGGACCGTTTGGCTTGTCCCGTGTGCAACGGCCAGTCGATCGCCGACTCACCCGCCCAGACAGCCCGTGAGATGCGCGCCATCGCGGCAGAGAAGCTGGCCGCCGGAGAATCGGAAGAGGACATCATCGACTTCTTCGTTGCGGCGTACGGCGACAGCGTCGTCATCGATGCTCCTCTGTCGGGAAGGACGCTTCCGCTGTGGATCGCTCCCACGGTGGTTCTGGTCGGCGGGTTGGCGCTCGTGTCGACCCGCCTGCGACGAGGCGAACCGGCATGAGACGAGAGCTCGAAGAGCGGCTTGCGATGCTGGAGAGAGAGCTGCGCGAGGTGGATTTGCAGGAAGCCGCCGGTGAGCTCGACTCCACCACGGCGGAGAGGCTGCGCGCCACGTACCGGGCCGAGAGAGAGGCCGCCCAGACCGAGCTTCGCGAAGCTGCCGGCGAGGTCTCGGAACGCTCTGCCGGCGATCCTCGCCGCATGCTCGTCGGAGCCGGGATACTGGTTGTGTCGTTCGTTGTCATCGTGGTTGCTGCGGTCGGCGCGCTGTCTGAGGACCCGGCTGAGATATCGACCGGGGCAGATCTGTCGCAAATCAGCAACGACGCGATGCTGGCTGTGATCGACGCAAACCAAGACAATCCGCAGATCAACGCAATGCGCCTCGCACTGGCTGCGCGCTACTTCGAGGAGTTCGACTATTCCTCGGCCCTTCCGCAGTTTCAGGCAGTGCTGGACAACGAACCGAGCGCCGGCCAGGCCTCTGAGGCGCTCGGACGAATGGGATGGATGGTGCACGCCTCAGGCGCCAGCGATGTCGCCGAGGGCCTGTTGCTGCGCTCGCTCGAGGCCAACCCGGCCAACACGGAGAGCAACTGGTTCCTGAGCCTCCTCTATCTCGACACCAATCGACCGTGTGACGCAGTGCCGATCCTCGCATCCTTGCGGGTGGACCCGGACGTGCCGGCTGCATCGCTCATCGACGTGACCGAAGCCGATGATCTGGCCAACGAACGGTGCGGCGGATGAGGAGAGCATGGGCGTGGACACCGGTCGTCCTGTTGGCAGGCCTGGTTGTCGTGTTCGGGATCCGGCTGGCCACAGGAGAACCGGTCCAGTCGAGTCCGCTCCTGAACGGGCCCGCCCCTGGATTCTCTCTCGTCGATCTCGATGACGGCTCGACCTACAACCTCTCGGATTCACAGGGCCGGATCGTGGTGCTCAACTTCTGGGCGTCGTGGTGTCCACCCTGCCGCGACGAGCATCCGGCTCTCGTGGCAGTAGCCAACACTTTCCCCGAAGTGCAATTCGTCGGGGTCACCCATCAGGACGACCCCGACGCGTCGCGCCGATTCCTCGACGAGCTGGGCAGAGCCCGCACGGCTCGATATGTCGAAGATCCGGGCAGCGTCGTCGGCATTCAGTACGGCATCTTCGGCCTACCCGAGACGTTCCTCATCGACGAGTCCGGCACGGTCGTCGGCAAGATCACCGGCCCCGCTGACCTCGTGACGCTGCTGTCGGTGATCGAAGCGGTCCAGACCGGAGAACGCCCGGGACTCATCGTGGCCGGCGAAGTGCAGGCGGTCCCGGGCAGCTAGCGCACTGTCACTCGTCGAACACGATCTCTTCGAAGCCGGCCAAGCGCTGTGGAAACGGTGGGCCATCCCGCAGGTGCTCGCCGAAGAACGCCACGTTCACCGCATCGACGATCATGAACGTCCGCTCCCTGCCGAGAGATCCGGACAACCCGGCAAGACTCGCCAGCGGGGAAATGGCAGGCAGTGCCGTGAAGTCGCGATGGATCGTTCCGTCGATGTAGGCCACTCGGCCCGTGGGCGCAGATGCATCGACGAGTGCGAACACCAACTCGTCGTTGGGGCGCGACTGCCACTGCTCCGAGCGGATCGCCAGGAACGGCACCGACAACCCTCGCTCGATCACGGTCGCCGGGATCGGCTCGAGCCACGGGTCCTGGCCGAGCACCGCATCACATCGGGGATCACCGAGGCAGGCGGTGACCACCGCCCCTCCCCCAGTCGAATGGCCCAAGAACCCGATCTCGTCGAAGTCGAGGTGGCCGGCGACCGCCGTCATCGACGGAATCTCACCGCGGTCGATGCTCTCCAGCTGATCGAGCGCGAACCAGATGTCTTCGGTCAGGGTCAGCGACAGCATCTCTCTCGCAGACACGAACTCCTCCGGAGTCACCTCGTCCTGAGACGGAAGGGCATCGAGGTCGATGCGGCGAGCCTCGCCGTCGGACAAGGTGGTCGAGAGAGCTGCATACGTGTGATCGATCGCTACCACCACGAACCCTGCCCCGGCCAACGTCTCCATCTGATTCACCGCCACCGACCGGAACCCGCCCCACCCGTGGGAGTACACGATCACCGGATGGCGGCCGGCCGCCGCCGGAGCAGCGAAATAGGCGTTGGTCTCCGTGAGCGCCAGATGATCGAGGACGAACGATGGAAAACCGAGATACTCGGCCGCGGTGGGTGCGAGAGCCTCGATGTCATCGACCCATTCCGACTTCTCGAACCCGTCAGTGCGGGCGGCCGGATACCAGATCTGGATTGCGACTTCTCGAGGTCTGCCGGGGTCCTCGCCATACACCTCGATGCGGCTGGAGTCGGTTGCATGGTACGAGATGGTTCCAACCGGCCCGGTCGGCTCGCCAGGGACATCGACGACCGGCAAGGCCAATGGGAGGACGATTGCAGCTCCGACCCCGAGCGTGGCCCACGTCGCGCTGCGGACCGAACGGCGCCGATCGGGGATGTCCGGCGTGGGGATGATGAGATCCCAGAGCGACAGCACAACCACCAGGGCGCCGGCCAGGTAGAGCGGTATCAACTGCCATCGAAGTCCCTCGATCAGATACTGCAATGCCCCGGCCGCACCGACGGCGACCAGACTGAACAAGTCACCAGCGGGCCGCCGACGTCGTCCACTGACGGCGGTCCACCAAGCGGAGGCCATGATGGCCGCCACCAGCACGATCTCCAGAGGACGCATGTCGGCGCAGCGTAGGAAGCGGCCGCCTGTGGGAGGAAACCCTCGGACTAGCGTCCGACGGATGCTCGACCATGTCAGCGCCATCGAACGAGAGTCGAGGCGATTCCTGGAGTTGGTGTCGGCTACTTCGCTCGCGACGCCGGTTCCCTCCTGTCCGGGTTGGACCGTCAGCGACCTGACCTGGCACCTCGCCGAGGTGCAGCATTCGTGGGCTTCGATTGCGGCGGGCCTCCTCGAGGATCCGGCGGCGGTACCAGAGTTGGCCCGGCCACCAGACTCGGCGCTCACAGCCCTGGTTGCCGACACGGCAGCGGCGCTCGTGGCCGCTTTGGCGGCTCGCAAACCCGATGATGCGTGTTGGAGCTGGGATCCGAACGGCCGCAACGTGGGGTGGGTTCGGCGCCGCCAGGCCCACGAGGCGCTCATTCACCGAGTGGACGCAGAGCTGGCGGCCGGCACCGATGACATCGATGTCGATGCCGACCTGGCCGCTGACGGCGTCGACGAGCTCTTGACCCGGTTCATGGACGCCTCCGACATTCCCGCCTGGTCGTCGTTCGTTCCCACCGCCGCCGTGGTCGAGCTCCGGCTCGAGGGCGACGGAAGATCGTGGTTTGCGCAGCTCGGGCGATTCCAGGGCACGAGTCCAACCTCAGGTTCCACGTACGACGAAGAGGCGATACGGCTCGTCCCACAGCAGCAGGCGGGCACCACGATTCACGGTGCTGCCGGCGATTTCGATCGATGGCTCTGGGGACGAGGCCCACTCGACAGCTTGGAGGTCACCGGCGACGGCGACGGAGCGCTCTGGATCCGGGCTGCCGCCGTCCACGCCACTCAGTGAGCGGAGGAGATGTCGTTCAGCCCCCGGACAGCCCAATCAGATTGTCGAGTGACGCTCGGAGTTCGTCCACGCTGCGGATTCCGGGCCACGATTCGACGATCGTCCCCCGTGTCACCAACACCGTGACCGGCTGGTACGGCACTTCGTATGCCCGGAAGACGTCTTCCGGCTCATCGAGGCCCCACCGGATGTTCCCCGACGGCATGAGGTCGGCAGCCCGGTCTGCGGTGCGCTCGAAGGACGACTTCCAGGCCACTGCCAAGAACGCCACTCGATCGGCGTAGTCAGCACTCAGTTGGTCGACAACGGGCAACTCCCGTCGACACGTCGGTCACCACTCGGCCCAGAACACCATGTACACGGGACGGACCTCTTCCGAGAGCGTGAACATCGATCCGTCCGACAACTGCAGAGAGAAGTCGGGAGCCGGCGGCCCATCGAGCGGTGGGAGCGGCGAGCCGGTCGTGGTCGTGGTGGCCTCCGCCCCGGAGCCCGTTGTCGAAGTGGCGCCGGAGGCAGCCGCAGTTGTGGAGGTGGCTTCGGTAGCGGGTGGTGAAGAGGAAGTACCGGGCGATCCGTCCCCGCCAGCATCCGGACCGGTGCCGCAGGCAGCCAGCGCCACAGCCATGGCCACCAACCACAGAGTCGTTCGCATGAACCGGCAGTGTACGAACGGTCCCCTCCAAGTGACAGCAGCAGCCACCTTGTTCACGATGTGTTCACGAATCGACTGTCTCTGAGAGTTCGCGACTACGAGTGACCACCCGGTCGAGAACGCCGGCCGCTGCGCCCGATTCGACTGCCGCCCGCGCTCTCACCACCCCGTCCACGAACCCTTCCGCAACATCGGCCGCCACCAGGGCCGCCGAGGCGTTGACGAGACAGACATCCAGCTTCGGTCCCGGCTCACCGGCCAGGATGGACCTGGTTATCTCTACGTTCTCCTCGGGGCTCCCGCCACGCAAGTCCTCGGGACGAGCTCGATCGACTCCGAAGTCCTCGGGCAGGAATTCGGCATGAGTGATCTCGCCCGCTCGGAGGCGGTAGATGTAGGAGGCACTGGTGGTCGTCAACTCATCGAGGCCATCTTCTCCGTAGAAGACGAACGCCCGCTCGGTCCCGAGTGCGGCCAACACGCCGATCATCTTCTCCGCCATGGCGGGGTCAGACACACCAACGGCATATCCATCGGCGCCGGCGGGGTTGGTCAGGGGACCCAGGAAGTTGAAGACCGTCGGGATGCCCAGCTGGCTGCGCACCGGGCCCGCATGCCGCATCGCCGGGTGGTACTGCCGAGCGTAGAGGAAGCCGAAGCCCTCTTCCCTGATGAGGGTGGCCGTGTGCTGCGGCTCGAGCTCGATCGAAACTCCCAACGCCTCCAACACATCCGCAGATCCGCTGCTGGACGAGGCTGACCGGTTGCCGTGCTTGGCCACCTTGGCGCCGGCCCCGGCCGCAATGAAGGCGGCAGTCGTGGAGATGTTGAAGGTCCCGGCGCCGTCACCTCCGGTTCCCACCAGGTCCACCACTGGCACCCCCACCTCGACCCTGATGGAGGCCTCTCGCATGGCGGCCACCAATCCCGTCATCTCTTCGACTGATTCGCCCTTGATACGCAGCGCAACGATGAACGCGGCGATCTGAGCAGCCGTGGCGTTGCCAGCCATGATGTCGGTCATTGCGTCGTAGGCAGTCCGGGTTGGAAGGCTCTGGCCATTGGAGAGCTTTCCAAGAGCATCGCGCCAGTCGAATGCATTGGTGGTCATGGGCCGGTGAGTGTACGGGGGTAGGGAGGGGTGACAGACCGAGGCCGCGAAATCGAGGCTACGATAGGGGTCCCCTTGCACGAGGATGGTTGTGGCCCGCACGCATCTGTATTTCGCCTACAGCGCGATGATCAATCCTCGGCGCATCGCGGAAGTCGCGCCTGGCGCCGAGTTCCAGTTCATTGCTCACCTGCCCGAGACACGGCTCGTGTTTCCGTACTCGAACGGGCAGTGGGAGGGAGCCCTTCCGTCGGTGAAACCCGAACCCGGCAACACTGTCTGGGGAGCGATCTTCGAGGTACCGGCGAAGGAACTCGCAGCTATCGATGCCGCTGAGGAGAAGGAAGGCCGGGTGCGAAGCTCCGCCTTCAAGGCAGTCGACCGAGAAGGCAAGCGACATCCGGTCGTCACCCACGTCCACGACTCGGACGGCGATGCCGGGCCCGATCCCTCGCGCAACTACATGGAGTTGGTCGTGGCCGGCGGACGGCACTGGAAGCTCCCCACCGGTTGGGTAGCCGGTCTCGAGGAGTACGTGGAAGAGCCGCTCTTCTGATTCAAGTGGGTTGCTCCAGGGAGGTGCCCGACAGACCCCTCGCAACCCACGACTCGCGGTTCCGTCGAGCGCCGGTACTCGGACTGTGATTCCCTATCGGTGGTACCCGGTAGTCGTGGGCGGTGCCGCCGGTATCGCCGTGGCAGCACTCTTGGCGATCATGTCGTGGGTGGTGTTTGCAGTCACCGGCCTCACCGACGACCTCACCGGTCCTGTGCTCATCGGCGTGCTGGCCGGGCTTCTGGGTGGCGGGTACACGGCCGGACGGCTCGGAGACCGATCGCTCTACCAGGGAGGTATGGCAGGCCTGGCCGTCGCTGCCGCGGTGGTAGCCATCTCGCTCGTCGGGGGCAGCCCGGCTCGACCCTGGCAGTTGATCATCGTCTTCGTGCTCGGCCTGGTCCTGGGGATTGCAGGTGGTGCAGTGGCGGTCCGGAGCCGACGGTCATATGCTGATGGGGTGAGTTCGCCGGACGACCGCGGGCTGCGGCCTGAGGAAAGTCCGGACTCCACAGGGCAGGATGCCGGCTAACGGCCGGGCGGCGCGAGCCGACGGACAGTGCAGCAGAGAGCAGACCGCCGATGGCNNTGAAACGGTGGTGTAAGAGACCACCAGCATGCCGGGTGACCGGCGTGGCTCGGTAAACCCCATCCGGAGCAAGATCGAGCAGGAACAGGGTGGCCCGCCCGCTACGTTCCAGGTGGATCGCACAGATAGATGGTCGTTGCCCGTTCTTTCGGACGGGATACAGAATCCGGCTTACAGGCGAACTCACGAACAGGAGAGGCTCGGCATCGCCGGGCCTCTCGCCTACCGGGGCTCACCGTCAGGCCCGTTGCGAAGTCGACCAGGCCGCTGGAGCCTGGTAACCCCACGAACTGACCAACCGGCCCCACCGCCGATGTCGATACCGATAGAACCTGCGGGCCCAGCTGCTCACCGGACCGGAGACGCGCCCTGCATCGATCTGCACGGTGTCACGGAGCAGACAGTTGTCGGTACCGAGGGCTTCGACATCGATCGTGTGATGCCACATTCGGACGAAGCCGCCCCGCTCGTGTGAGACGAGCTGCAGCGCAACGGGGTCGATGTCGACGATGTGGATCTCATGAGCCCACAGCGGAATCAGGTTGCCCAAGAACAGCCGTCCTGACACCGTTTCGCCCACCTGGAACGGCTCCTGGCGCCCGCACAAAACCGGCATCCCCAGCATGCCGAGCGTCACGTACACGAAGGTCGCCGGCTGCAGTGCCGCCTCGAACGCGACCCATGCAGGGCACGGCAACCTCGACTCGACGGCTACTGGTGTCCTCACTCCCACAGCCCAGAGTCCATCATGTGACGCAAGAGATTCCAGGGTCGAAAGACCCGTGGATGAAGCGGCGCCGGCGACGACCTCAGGCCCTGTGCCTGAAGAGNNCGAAGAGCTCACTGCAGGCCATCAAGAACATCCGCCACGCTTGCAGCTCTCGGGGAACATCGCCAGGCCGGAACCTCGTAGTGCTGGCGGTTGGCGAGGTCTGGGTGCACGACCACCGGTCCCTCTGACAGTCGCCCGGCAACGACCTCAGACCCGGGGTTTGTTCCGTCTTCGTTGTGGAGTCTTCGCCGGATCACCGCCCGTATTCCCAACCTGACGAACTCGTCGGCCACGCGGCCGGACTCGACCATCCTGATCATCATCCTGACGAGCGCTTCCTGCATCGCCGGGAGTGAGAGCAGCCGCGGACCGACCCCGACGATCAGCTGTCGATGAGAGTGGTATCGGGCCGGTAGCTGGACCACGCAAACCAGAACGTGTCCAAGTGGGGCAAACGCACCAGTTCGGCGCCTGCCAGCTCGCCCTCGACGGCCCGACCGGTGATGGACCACTCTGAGCCGGTCTCGAGATCGAAGAACGAACCGTCTCTCGACTCGAACGTCAGGGGTCGGTCGCCGGCGTTTGGAAGGAAGACGCCCACCGAGCCGACGTCTCTGCCCGCATCGATAGAGCTCGTCTCGAGGGCCGTCGACTGCCCGGCCTTCCAGAAGATCACGACCTCCGTGTCGCCGACACCTCCGCTGGTGACGGCCGCACCGGAGTCGTCGGAGATGGACTCGAGCGTCCAGCCGACAGACTCCCCGTCCACCTCGACGCCAACGACCCGCTGCTGCAGGCGGGCGCGATCATCGCCGTCGCCTCTGAACAGGAAGGGGGTGCCGGACGGATCGTCGTACCCCGTGTAGGGGTTGCGGCCGTAGTCGCGCCTGAACCCGGTCCGGTCTCGATCGAGAACGGCCCCATCGGGATAGGCCGACTTGAAGTCGGCCCACGCGAGAAGGGGGCTCGCAACCGGTTCGAGGCGTTCGCCGGTGAGGTGGCCGATCACGGCTCGTCCGTCGTAGTGCGTCCACAGCGTCTCAGTGAGTCGGTCGTACATCACGAGCGCCGAGTTGAACAGGCGACCGGAGGTTCCGAACGTCGTGACAGTTCCATCGACCTCCCGGATGTACGTGACAGCGCTGTTGCACAGGGGGCAATACGTGATGGCCACCGGAATCCCAGCGATCTGGTCATTGACGATCTCGTGCCACATCAGGATCTGGACCGGATAGGCGCGCGCGTCGCCGTCGATCTCGAGGACGACGACGGGCTCGACGTCGTTCAGATACGCGTCGGCCTGGTCGACGCTGACGAAGAACGGATTGTCGATGGGAGGTATGCCGTCCGGGGGAGGTCCGCCCGAGAGGACCTGACCGGGATCGATCAACGGTTCTGGGAACGACGGGTCGCGCATGTCGCGGAGCGCTGATTCCACGGTCGCCACCTCGGGATCGAGGGTCGTCGGCGGCGACTCGGCTGTCGACGTCGACGAGTCTGGAGGCTGCTCGGTTGCTGCGTCTGCCTCAGCACCGGTCGGAGCGCACGCCGCCGCAACGATCGCCAACACCGCGAGCATGGAAGTGGTCCTCGACATGTGACTGCCTCAACCACACTGCTTGCCGTCAACGTTCCAAGATTGTCGTCCACCCGACACATCTCCGGCCGCGCCGGAAGCCGAGACGCGCCGAACGAGTTGAATCAGCGGATGGGTGTGCAGGGCCTTCTCGGCCATCGACGGCTCGTGAGCGGATTCCACCGATGGCACCTCCCGTGGATCCACTCCCTCCCGTCGTCGTGTCCGTTGCCCGCGGCCGGGGGTCGGCCGGCCATTCCGATGCACGCAAGCGAGAGGCTGTCATGACACAGTGGCGAGCCTTGTGGGTGATCGCCGGCAGCCAGTTGTTGGCCTTGACGCTGTGGTTTTCAGCCTCGGCCGTCGCTCCTCAACTCCAGGCAATGTGGGGCCTGACCGATGGTGGCGTTGCCTGGCTCACATTGACCGTCCAACTCGGCTTCGTGGTTGGTGCGTTCGGGAGTGCCGTACTCAATCTCCCGGACGTGATCCCGACGCGCCGGCTCTTCATCCTGTCAGCCCTGGTCGGCGGCGCCGCCAACCTGGGTCTGCTGGCAGTCGGCGAAGCCAGTGCGTGGGTGGCGTTCGTGCTGCGGGCAGTCACCGGCATTGCGTTGGCCGGGGTCTATCCCTCCGGCCTGAAGGTCATGGCAGGATGGTTCGACCGTGGCCGGGGCATGGCACTGGGAGTGCTGGTGGGCGCCCTCACCGTGGGCAGCGCCGGACCTCACCTGATTCGTGGGCTTGGGCTGGAGTGGAGGGGCGTGGTGATCGCCGCCTCCGCCTTGACAGCGGCGTCGGCCGTCATGATGGCCGTCGCGGTCCGCGACGGTCCATTCGAAGTGCCACCGCAACCGTTCTCGTGGCAGCAGGTCGGCCGGGTCATCGGCAATCGTGGATTTCGCCTCTCGACGTACGGCTACCTCGGCCACATGTGGGAGCTGTATGCCATGTGGACCTGGGTGGCGGCGTATCTCGTGGCGTCGGCCGAGAATGCGCAACACGCCTACCCGAGCGTGCCGGTCATGACCTTCGCCGTCATCGCCGTCGGCGGCCTGGGAGCAGCCCTTGCAGGCGTGTGGGCCGATCGATACGGACGCACCAGAATCGCAGGAGGAGCCATGGCCGTCTCGGGCTCGTGCGCATTGGTGACGCCCTTGATCTTCGGGTCATCGTGGTGGGTGGTTCTTCCCGTCCTCCTGATCTGGGGGGCGACCGTCGTGGCGGACTCGGCTCAATTCTCGACCATGGCGACTGAGACCTCAGAGCCGGCTGTCCGCGGTACTGCGCTCACCCTCCAGACTGCTGCCGGGTTCCTCCTGACGCTCGTGACCATCCGGGGCACTCCCCTGGTCGCTGAGTCGTTTGGCTGGCAATGGGCCTTTCCGGTGCTGGCGCTGGGACCGGCGCTCGGAGTGTGGGCGATGGTTCAGTTGAAGCGATCACCACATGCAATCCAGTTGGCCGGAGGACTCGGATGAGTGGATCTGGTCGAGTCCCTTGCCCACGCGGGCGAAGCATGCGTGACGCCTGGGTGACCGCAAGGCGGCAACCGACTTCGCCGAGAGAAGCGTGTTCCCGGCTGTGTACGGTTGCCTGCATGTGCGGACGGTTCGTGCAGTCAGACTCGGCTGACCGGTATGCCCAACACTTCGACGTCCAGGAAATCACCACCGAGTCGATCCAGCCGTCATGGAACGTGGCGCCGACCGACAATGTCTACGCGATCGCTGAACACCGAGGAGTTCGGCAGCTGGGGACCTTCCGGTGGGGATTGATTCCCTTTTGGTCAGACACTCCTCGAAACTTCCAGATCAACGCGCGCGTCGAGACTGTCGCCACCAAGCGCATCTTCAAGGACTCCTTCGCCAGGCGCCGTTGCATCATTCCCGCCGATGGGTTCTTCGAGTGGACCACCGTGGAAGGCCGGAAGCAGCCCCACTTCATCCATTTTCCTGACCGACCCCTGGCCATGGCCGGCATCTGGGGACGATGGACCGACAAGGCCACGGGCGAGCAGCTCACCACCTGTGCTGTCATCACCGGCCCACCATCGGATGTTGTTGCTCCCATCCACGATCGAATGCCTGTGATCCTGCCGCCTGACCTGTGGGACACCTGGCTCGACCGTGATCTCGACGCTGATCCGATCTCGCGCTTGCTGGACGGTCTCTCGCCGGCCGCCGTCGTCGAACACGAGGTCAGCCGGTCGGTGAACAGCGTGGCGAACAACACCCCGGACAACGTCCTGCCTGTGGGCCCCCGAGCCTGATCTGAGTACTCTCCGCCGACATGGCCCGACTCCTCTTGGTACGCCACGCCCCGACACACGAGACGGGATCCAAGCTCACCGGTCGACTGCCCGGCGTCCATCTGGGCGAAAAGGGGCGGGCTGTGGCCGGAGACTCCGCCCGACGCCTGGCCGGGGTCAAGGTGTGGGCGGTCTACACCTCGCCCATCGAGCGAACGCTCGAAACTGCCGAGATCATCGGCAGGAAACTCGAGCGTCAACCCCGCGTTCACGCAGGTCTCATCGAGGTCGACTATGGAGCCTGGTCCGGTCGATCCCTGGCCCAACTGCGGCGGACCAACCTGTGGAGCCAGGTTCAGACGAATCCGTCGCGCGTCACCTTCCCTGACGGCGAAGCCCTGGCGGATGCTCAACGCCGGGCGGTGGCCGCCTGCGAAGAGATCGCCGCTGAGGCCGGCAAACGCACCGCCGTGCTCGTCTCCCACGCGGACATCATCAAGGCGGTCTTGTCGTCGTATGTCGGACAACCTCTGGATCTCTTCCAGAGGATCGCCATCGCCCCGGGGTCGATCTCAGCCGTACACGTGTCGTCCCAGCGGCCCCCATTCGTCGAGTCGATCAACACCACAGGGGGTCCCTTGTGAAGAGTCTGGGCATCGCAGAGCGATTCTGGCTCGACGCCGTCGGCGAGCCCGGCCGCCGTACGTTCTACGCGGTCGTGGTGACCTCTGCTGGAGCGCATTGGTTCGTCGCCGAGAAAGAGCAGATCGACACGCTGGCTCGACACAGCCTCGAGCTCGTCGATCAGGCCGGCCTCTCTCCGGATGCCGACGCAGTGGAACGGATCGTGGATCGCACCACCCTCGGCGAACCCGGCGAGGTGACCTTTCGGATCGGAACGATGGCGGTCGCGGTCGACCCTGACGCCGAAATCGTCCGCATCGTGTTCGAGTCCTCTGACGGAGCCTCCGAGAGCGTCAGCTTCGACCTGATACCCGAGCAGCTGGTGGCAGCAGCCCATCATGGACTCCACGCAGTCGCAGCCGGCCGCCCGATCTGCCTGCGTTGTCGGCTACCGGAAGATCCCAGCGGACACGACTGCCCGTCTGTGAACGGCCACCGATACTGAGCGATGGACGTCGAGTCGGTCACTGTCACCGAAGTCCTGGGCCTGATGCCGTATGCCAGCAACACCACGCTCCTGGCTCGCATCGACACCGGCGAGCTGGTCGTCTACAAGCCGGATGGCGGAGAACGACCGCTCTGGGATTTCCCACTCGGGACTCTCGCCAGCCGCGAGGTGCTGACCTACGAGACGGCCTGGGCCATGGGCCAGACCGGTCTGGTGCCGGAGACCCGCGTGGCAACAGGTCCGTTGGGCAGGGGATCTGCTCAATACTTCGTCAACGAGGATTTCGACTTCGACGCAGCAGACCTCGTGCGACCGGTGATGCATCCATGGACGTGGTCGGTGGCAGTTCTCGACATCGTGACGAACAACGCTGACCGCAAGTTCGGACACCTGATACGCGATGAGGTCACCGGTTCGCTCTGGGCGATCGACAACGGCCTCACGTTCCACGCCGAGGACAAGCTGCGTACCGTCTTGTGGGGTCACGCCGGTTGCGAGCTTCCAGCTGCACAGCGTCAGGAGGTGACCGGCCTGGCCACCGCATTCGAGAACTGGCTCGCAGCGCGAGTGGCCGATCTCCTCAGCTTCGACGAGGCCCGGGCCATGGAGCGGCGCATCGGAGCATTGCTGGCGGAACCCATCCATCCTCATCCGCCCACGGATCGCCCCGCCGTGCCCTGGCCGTTGTACTAGTCAGACATCAGACATCAGACATCAGACGAGCTATCGGCGCTTCACGTACTCCCGCACCACCATGTCGCCCAGCTCATCGCCAGCGGGTTCGAAGACGCGACCGCCGACGGTCCTCGTCAGATTCTCGATGAACGCCACCAGACCGGGGGAATCCTCGAGCATGAACACGTTCATCGTGACTCCCGACTTCGCCAATCGACTCGCCTCGCGGAAGGTCTTCCGGATCGTCTCCCGAGCGGGTGGCCACTGGAAGAACACATGTTCTCCCTCGAGATGGGCGGTGGGCTCGCCATCGGTGACCAGCAAGATCTGCTTCGAGGCGTCGCGATGCTTGGACAGCAGCCGTCCTGCCAGAGAGAACGCATGCTCCATGTTGGTTCCGTAGACGGGTTCCCAGTCGACAACAGCCAGATCACGGGGGCTCACCACTCGTGCATAGTCAGAGAACGTGACGATGGACAGGTGATCCTCCGGGTAGGCCGTGGAGATCAGGGTGTGGAGGGCCAGTGCCATGCGCTTGGCGGGAAGCCAATGCCCTCGCAGCGGCATCGACCGCGACATGTCCAGCAGCAGCACAGTGGCAACCGAGGTGCGACGTTCGAACTCTTCGACCTCGAAGTCCTCGGGGGTCAGCACGACCTTCCCGTCGGTGGGACCTGTTCGAATCACTGCGTTGTGCAGCGTGCGCCGGAGATCGAGGCGGAACGCATCGCCGAAGCGCCATGGACGGCTCGACCCGAGGCGCTCACCCACCCCGCCTGCCATGGGAAGTTCGTGATCGCCTGGACGGTCCGCGGTCAATCGGTTGAAAACCCTCGCCAGAGCTTGCTCGCCCAGTTTGCGAATGCCGCGCGGGGTGAGCTCCATGCGCCCTTGGGACCTGACAACGACTCCCGCCTTTTCGAGAGCCCGCTCGATCTCACGCAACCGGCGGAGATCGCGAGCAGCTTCTTCTCCGAGAATCCGCTCCAGTTCTTCAGCATCGACATCATCGAGTGTGGCCCCCGCGTAGTCCTGACTCAATGCCTGCTCGAGTGCATCGAGGCGTGACAGCTCGTCGACAGCAGCCAAGCCTTCGGCCATGCCGAACGGTGATCGACCTTCCATGTCAACCGGCTGGTCCCAGGCCAGACCTGGCATGAGGCTGCGAAGCGAACGGCCGGCTCGGTCGACCTGAAATCGCAGATCCATGTCATCGAGCAGAGCCTCGCTGAGCGCCTGCAACTCGGCCCGCTGCTCCGGCGTCAATGAAGCCATGAACCGGCTGGCGGCGGCGGCGCGAGCGGCCATCACCTCGAGGAGCTCGTCGAACGTACCGGGCTGCTCGGGAAAGAAGCGGCCATGTTTGTCCATGAAGGCGTCGAAATCCTCCTGGCTGGGACCGCGACCGGCCGCCCGAGCGTCGAAGAGCTCGTTGAGGTCCGACAACATGTCCTTCAGCGCGGCGAGCTCCTCTGGGCTCGGGTTCGCCATCGCCTGACTGATCTGGGAAAACTGCTGATCGAGAAGTTGCCGGCGCAACTCGTCCAAGAGTGTTTCGAACGCGTCACGAGCAGCACGAGAGGCGAAGTCGTAGCTCTGCAGTTCGCGGATTCGATCGCCGATGCCGTCCGGAAGAGCGTCGAGGGAGAGTTCCGCGAATCGGGCTTCGTCACTGTCGTCCAGTGACAGTTCGAGGCGCTCCGACTCGAGGATGTCGTCGAGCCGCTTCTTGATGTCACCCAACGGTGAATCGAGATTCCCCCGGCGCTCGGCTTCTTGGCGGAGCCGGGCGATGCGATCCCGGAGGGCGTCGAGACCGGGGAATCGTCCCTCGAGCCCCTCCTCCAGCAGTCGCCGCAGGCTGTCGTCGGCACTCCACCCGTCGAGGAGATCGTCGGCCAGCCGTTTCGTCAGCTCGTCGACCGGCACATCGAAGCCGAGTGGATCCTGGGTGCCGTCCCACCGTTGGTAGCGGTAGCGGGTCACCGGTCGTACACCGTCCGGCCTGACCTGGCTGACTTGTTGAGACGGCGCGTCAGGTGCAGTCCTTCCAAGACGAACTCGATGACTGATGCAGCATGGGCAGGCGACTCTGCGTCGACGCCGAGGCGCTGCATCGCAGAAGTTGCCGACCGAAACTCTCCCACGGAGCCCAACAGGCCTTCTGCATCGACCAGATCCCCCGCCTCGACTTCCAGTCCTTCTTCGAATCGGTCGAGCAAGTCGGAGAAATCGAGATCGGACAGGTGATCCCTGAAGACGTCGAGTGTCGCCCCGGCCAGCAGGCGTTCGAGTATCTCTTGCTCGCGACCCTCTTCGAACACATCGAACTCGATGCGTCCCATCGACGAAGGAATGATCGCGGGAAGATCGGATGGCCGCGCCACCGCTTGAGAGGCGTGGTTCCGGAGCGCACGCCGGACGGCGGAAGCCGCCAAGTTCTCGAGGTTGGCCACCGAGAACCGAACCGACACTCCAGACCGTTGGTTGATGTGCGACGAATCCCGAACTGCGTGGGTGAATGTCGCCAACAGTTCCTTCAAGTACCGCGGGACAGTCACCGGTGGATCGGCCGGACCGCTCCGAGACTCCTGCTCCATGATGAGAATCTCGTCTTCGATGGTCAGGGGATAGTGCGTGCGGATCTCCGATCCGAATCGATCCTTCAGCGGGGTGATGATGCGGCCTCGGTTGGTGTAGTCCTCGGGGTTCGCTGTTGCCACCAAGAGCAGATCCAGCGGAAGGCGCACCGAATAGCCCCGCACCTGCACGTCACGTTCCTCGAGCACATTGAGGAGTGAAACCTGTATGCGGGTCGGCAGATCGGGGAGCTCGTTGACGCTGAAGATGCCGCGATGTGACCGAGGCACCAATCCGAAGTGGATGGTGCTGGTGTCTGCCAGATACTTGCCTTCTGCGACCTTGATCGGATCCACGTCTCCGATGAGGTCGGCGACTGCCGTGTCGGGGGTTGCCAGCTTCTCGTGAAAGCGTTCATCCCGGCCGACCCACCGAACTCGAACAGCGTCACCATCGGCGGACACCTGCGACTGACAGTCGGCGCAGATCGGGGCGTACGGCGAGTCGTTGATCTCGCAGCTCTCGATGACGGGGATTCGCTCATCGAGGAGATCGACGAGTTGTCTGATCATGCGGGTCTTGGCCTGCCCTCGCTCTCCGAGCAGGATGACATCGTGGCCGGCGAGTATTGCCCGCTCCAGAGCCGGCGTGACCGTGTCGTCGAATCCGATGATTCCCGGAAAGAGCGGCTCGTCTCCCCGCATACGGGCGATGAGATTGGTTCGAATCTCTTCCTTGACGGGACGGTCGGTCCAACCGCTGCCTCGAAGCTCGGCAATCGTGGTGGGGGTCATGGGCAGACCTTACGGCCCCCTGGCGGCTAGCAGGCGGGACATCTTGGCAGAGCGTTGGACACGAGACGCGAGACTCCAAGGACTCGGGCCAGATCGGGTACATGCGCTCACCGCTCGCGTCTCACTTCTGCTGCTCACGGCGCAATGATGCCTGAAGCCTGATGCCCGGAGCCGGCGGCACGCAGTAGCGTGCTGTCTATGACCAAGTTTGCCTATTTCGCCGGCCACGAGCAGTGGCATCCAGAGGAGCTGGTCCGTCACGCCCAACTCGCCGAGGCGGCCGGGTTCGACATGGTGGTCGTGTCGGAGCACTTCCACCCGTGGGTCGACGATGAATCAGCGGCCGGGTTCGCGTTCGCCACCATCGGTGCCATGGCTCAGGCGACCTCGAACCTGGAGTTTGCGACAGGAGTCACAACCCCGCTGTTCCGTTTTCACCCGGGGGTGGTCGCCCAGGCGGCTGCCACCCTGGATCGCTTGTCCGGAGGCAGATTCAATCTGGGAGTGGGAACCGGAGAGAACATCAACGAAGGTCCCCTCGGCTACCAGTTTCCGAAATACGCCGAGCGAGCCGCCCGAATGGGCGAAGCCCTCGAGATAATGCGGCGTCTTCTCGACGGCGAGAAGCTCGACTACGAGGGCGAGTACTACCGGTGCGATCGAGCCAAGCTCTACAGCCCGCCGATTGGTTCGGTGCCGCTGTGGATGGCGGCAGGCGGCCCCAAGTCAGCGACCTTGGCCGCTCAGAAGGCCGAAGGGATCATCACGTCGGTCAAGGCGCCTGCCGACACCATCGAG
>JABAOD010001165.1_pt2 | contig 17870 bp, 19 predicted proteins | sample 7062151 | NCBI WGS metagenome assembly JABAOD01 (sample SAMN14538626, study PRJNA623070) | marine sediment metagenome | biome: marine biome [ENVO:00000428]; feature: marine pelagic biome [ENVO:01000023]; material: deep marine sediment [ENVO:00002113] | place: India: Gulf of Khambhat ... | reverse complement strand
CGAAGCTCACGGTGGCCTTGGCGCAATCGTACCCCGCCTCGCGGACTGCCCGCACGAGGTCCGCCACCTTCACCACCGCGTCGTCGATGGTCACCGTGGCCTTCCCCGTGGCGTAGTTCACCGCGGCGTCGGCGACCCCATCGGCCCGGGCCAGGCGCTTCTGCACGGTCGTGGCGCACGCCCCGCACGTCATGCCCTCCACGGGAAGCGTGACGCGGGTCTTAGGCATGCTTGTCGTGCCCCCTACCGAGATTGGCCCGAGCACCTTCCCGCCCGATCTGTGCCACCACACGTCCTTTCAGGACGGCCTTGCCGCAGCGGAACGGGTAGTCCCCGGGGGTGTTCGGCGTGAACTCGATCGCCGTCGTTTCGAAGGGTGGCAGGGCGTGCTCGATGCCGAGCGTCTCGAACACGATGCGCTCGGAGCATTCCGCCGTCTCGTCGCGATGAAACAGGAGGCGTACCGGGCGGCCGGCCTCGACGAAGATCGTGTCCGGGTCGTACCCATCCCGCACCAGGACACGAATCTCCTGCACGTCGGTGGATCGCGCAGGGCGCTCCGACCCGGGCCGAGACCCGAGGAAGTACCACAGCTCACCGACAATGAGAGCGGCGCCGAGGACGGCGACGATGATGTCCCCGATCACGCCTTCTCGTACTCGTAGTACTCGACCCCGAGGTGGGTGATTTGCTCTTCACCCATCATCCACCGCAGCGTGTTCTTGAGCTTGGTGTGCTGGATGAACAGGTCGTGCTCGGGCGTGAGGGTGGGCGCCGCCATCGGGCTCTTGAAGTAGAACGACAGCCATTCCTGAATGCCGGTCAATTCCGCTCGCTGCGCCAGGTCCATGAACAGCGCCAGATCGAGCACGATCGGGGCGGCGAGGATCGAGTCGCGGCACAGGAAGTCGATCTTGATCTGCATCGGGTAGCCCAGCCACCCGAAGATGTCGATGTTGTCCCACCCCTCCTTGTTGTCGCCGCGGGGCGGGTAGTAGTTGATCCGGACCTTGTGGTAGATCTTCCCGTACAGATCCGGGTACATCGTGGGCTGCAGGATGTGCTCCAGCACCCCGAGCTTCGATTCCTCCTTCGTCTTGAACGACTCGGGATCGTCGAGCACCTCCCCGTCGCGGTTGCCCAGGATGTTCGTCGAGTACCACCCCGACAGACCGAGCATCCTGGCCTTGAGCATCGGCGAGATGACGGTCTTGACCATCGTCTGTCCGGTCTTGAAGTCCTTGCCGGCGATGGCGACGCCTTCCTGCTCCGCCAGCTCCTGCAGCGCCGGCATGTCCACCGTCAGGTTGGGGGCCCCGTTCGCAAACGGAACTCCTTCCCTCAGGCTCGCCCACGCGTACACCATCGATGGTGCGATCGCGGGGTCGTTCTGCTCCATCCCCCGCTCGAACGCCGCCAGCGACCGGTGCACCGCACCGGGCTGGATGAAGATTTCGGTGGAGGCGCACCACACCGTCACCAGGCGATCACACCCGTGCGTGCGCTTGAACTGTCGTAGGTCTTCACGGAGCTGCTCCGCCAGGTCTCGCTTGGTCTTGCCGGACTTCACGTTCGAGCCCGTGAGACGCTTGACGTACTGCTGGTCGAACACGGCCGGCATGGGTCGGATCGAGGTGAGGAAGTCCTTGATGGGCTCGATGTGGGGCGCGTCCAGCACGCCCGCAACCTTGGCCGACTGGTAGCCGTCGTCGGGAATCGGGTCCCAGGCGCCGAACACGAGGCTGTCCAGCGAGGCCAACGGCGCGAAGTCGCGGATCAGCGGTGCCCGACCTTCGGTGCGGCGTCCGAGGCGAATCGTCGCCATCTGGCTGAGCGCACCGATCGGTTTGGCGCGCCCACGGCGCACATTCTCTACACCGGCGACGAAGGTAGTGGCCACCGCGCCCAGCCCCACCAGCATGACCCCCAATGTGCCGTCCGCCGTGCGGATCGGCCGCTGCAGTCCCTCAGTCACTTCCCGGTCCTTTCTTTGACGACGTATTCATGACCACCGGTCGGGCAAATCGTGCCTGCGTGCGGCGGGCGACCCGCCGGGTGGCTCGGTAGACGTGCGCAATGCGCTGCCCCACGGTGATGACCGCCAGCAACGCGAGGATTGCCACCACGCCGAGCAGCAGGAGTCCGTCAGGACCCGCACCGAAAAAGAGTGTCGGCGCGCCCAGCCCGAGGATCCGCTCCGCCCGCTGAGCGATTCCTACTTTGCACTCCAACTCGAGACCCTCGGCGCGTGCCCGGGCGTAGGAAACGATCAGCCCAGCCGACAGCGCCGTCAGCGCGCAGAGCAGCGCGGGCACTCGGAGCGAATCGGCCACGCCGCCCGTTGCGAAATAGACGGCGATCCCGGTGAACAGGGCGGCCTCGCCGACGCGATCCAGTGTGGAATCGTAGAACGCGCCGAACTTGCTGACGCTGTTGCTCCCTCGGGCCACTCGGCCATCGAGCATGTCCATCACGCCGCTGAGCAGGAGGAGGAATCCTCCGAGGTTGACGATCCCGACACCGAAAGCCACTCCCGACCCAATGAGGATCAGGGTGCCCACGGTGGTGAGCACGTTGGGGTTCACCCCCGCCGCGATGAGGCGCGACACGAGAGGCTCGAGTGCGGCCTCGAATCCTCGTCGGACAGGGTTCGGAATAATCGTCATGGGTTCGCGTTGAGAGCAGGTAAGAATAACGGCCGCAACGGACTACGGCAATTCTGCGGCTCCACGCCCCCGCTGTCCCCGTCCGCCGGTCCGAGTCCCAGGTCGCCCTCAGCGATACAGCAGGACGGTGCTTCGATCGGCGCGAAACCGCTCAATGGCCGGGCTCCACGAGGCCACCAGCTGATCGGATGACCGGTCCGCGGCCACGGCGGCCCAGACCTCCGGCGTGCCGATCAGCTGAGCCAGCCGCTGCTCGTTGACCGCGAGGGATTCCGCGTGCTCGGCCCGGATGGCCCGGAGCAACGTCACGGCCACCGCCACCGGGTCGTACCGCTGCCGATCCACGACTTTGAGCCGGACGGCCGGGACCGGTTGCCCTCCGTACTTGCCGTCGGGCGGCGCCTCCGGGACGACCACGGTGTCCGTGACCAGCACGCCGGGCTGGGAGCCGAGTCGACCCAGGACCTTTCCCACGTTCAGCCACGGCGCACCCACGACTTGAAAGGCCACCGGCGTACCCCGTCCTACCGAGAGGCTCGTGGCCTCGAACAGGACCGTGCCCGGATAGTGGGTGGCGCTTTCCAGATCCGGCATACTCGGCGAGGGCTTGATCCATGGAAGTTCGGTCTCGTCGAACCACAGCGAGCGACGCCAGCCGCTGACCGGGACGACGGTGAGATCCGCCCCGATGCCAAGCCGCCAATTCCCGAGTCGCGCCAACTCGCCAAGGGTGAGGCCGTGCCGCATCGGCACCGGCAACATGCCGACAAAGGACGTGTAGGCGGTGTCGAGCACCGGGCCCTGCATGAGTTCGCCGCCGATCGGGTTCGGCCGATCCAGCACGACGACCGGGACGCCGGCGGCGGCGCACGCACGCATCGCCAACAGCGCAGTCGAAATGTACGTGTATGGGCGTGCGCCGATATCCTGAAGATCGACGAGGAGCACGTCGATGGCATCGAGCATGGCCGGCGTCGGCTCCCGCACCTCACCATAGAGGCTGAACACCGGGATGCCGGTCGCGGAATCCACCCCGTGACCGATATCGGATCGATCGAGCACGCCGCGGTAGCCATGCTCCGGCGTGAAGATTGCGGTAACTTGTGCGTCGGAGGCGATGAGGCGATCGAGATCGCTCACTCCCGCGGCGTCGACGCCGGTCTGGTTGGTTAGGAGGCCGACGCGACGTCCCGCAATCACGTGCATGGAGTCGTCGAGCAGGACCTGAATGCCGGGACGGACGGTCGGCCAAGAGCCACGTCCGGACGAACACCCGGTTCCGACGGCGACCAACAGCAGGAATCCGAGGAAAGACAGCCGATGCATCGTTCAACCACCCTGGCAGCCCTCGTGCTGATCGCTGCCTGTTCGCGTGGCCCGGCACCCATACCGGAGCGGATCGTGCCCGATCCGCAGGCCGTGCTGCCGCCGGTCGCAATCGAGCGTACCGAGAAAATAACTGTCGACGGCCTAATGGAGCGCCTCAGCCTGCGCGAGAAGGTCGGGCAGCTCGTGATGCCGTGGCGGCTGGGCGATTATGCGGCGTTCGACAGCGAGGAGTACGACACCCTCACGACGTGGGTGGACTCGCTCGAGGTCGGCGGGATCATCATTTCCGTCGGCCCGCCACTCGAGATAGCCGCGAAGCTGAACGCGCTGCAGGCCCGCTCCGCGCTCCCCCTCCTCGTGGCTGCCGATCTCGAGTGGGGCTCGGCCATGCGACTCCGTGGCGGGACCGCGTTCCCCATGCCCATGGCTATCGCGGCCGGGGGCCGGGTGTCGGATGCCTACGAGCTGGGTCGAGTCACGGCCCTGGAGGCCCGAGCGGTGGGGATTCACATGACGTTCTCCCCCGTCGCCGACCTCAACAACAATCCCGCGAATCCTATCGTCAACACCCGCGCCTTCGGCGACCATCCAGCCAGTGCGGCGCCGCTGCTGCGCGCGTACGTCCGCGGCGCATCCGACTACGGCTTGTTCACGACCGCCAAGCACTTCCCCGGACACGGCGACACCGATCTCGACTCGCACATCGAGCTGCCGGTGGTCCGCGCCTGCTGGGACCGACTCGATTCCCTGGAACTCGAGCCGTTCCGCACGGCGATCCAGGCGGGCGTCACAGCCGTCATGACGGCGCACGTCGCGGTCCCGTGCGTCACCAACGGGGTGCCGGAGCCGGCGACCCTGTCGCGAACCGTCATGACCGACATCCTCCGGGATTCGCTTGGCTTCGGTGGGATCGTCGTCACCGACGCCCTGACCATGGGCGCGATCGTCCGGGCGTGGGGACCGGGTGAGAGTGCGGTCCAGGCATTCCTGGCCGGAAGCGACATGTTGTTGATTCCGGCCGACCCGAAAGCGGCCATCGATGCGGTCGTCGCGGCGGTCGACTCCGGCCGCATCCCGCTCGATCGTCTGAACCAGTCGGTTCGCCGGGTCCTCACCCTCAAGGAGCGGGCCGGGCTCTTCGACCANNCGGTGGTCGCCAGACGGGCGTTCGGCGCGTTGGCAGCCGACATGGCCGCCCGCTCGCTCACCCTGGTCCAGCCAGGCACCATCGCGCAGTTCCGCGGGGAGCGGGGCCGCACCGCGGTCATCGTCTACGGAAGGGAAAACAACCTGTCTGCCGGCGACGCGCTCGTCGCGGAACTGCGTGCGCTGGGCGAAGCCGTATCCAACTTCCGCCTGTACCCGGCGTCTGGCACGGCCTCGTACGACTCCGCCCGAGCCGTGATCGCGGGAGCACCTCGGGTCATATTCGCCGTCAACGTCCGCGTGGTCTCGGGCCTTGGGCACATCGCGATGCCGGACTCGCTCGCCGGGCTCATTGTCTCGACCCAGCAGCGGCAGCCGACCCTGCTGACCTCGTTCGGAAACCCCTATCTCCTGCACCAGCTCGCCGGCTATCGCGGCGCCTACCTGCTCGCGTGGAGCGGCATCGAGCCGGCCGAGCGCGCGGTGGCGCGTGCGGTCGCCGGTGGTGCAGCGGTCACCGGCCGACTGCCCATCTCGCTCGGCGCCGAGCTCCCGCGTGGACACGGTATCGAGCTCGCCCGTATCTCCGCGCCCGACGCTGCGGCGCCCATTGCCGAGCCTCTCCCCGAGCGGGTGGATCCGGCGTTCGACGCGGAGGCCTTAGACGGGATCCGCCGGTACCTCCAGACGCAAGCGGACGAGGGGGCATTTCCCGGAGCGGTCCTGGTCGTGGGCCACCGCGGGGCGGTGGTCTATCGCACAGCCGTGGGGCGCTACGGAGAGGACGATCCGCGTCCGGTGTCCGACACAACCGTCTACGACATGGCGAGCCTGACCAAGGTCATCGGGCTCACGACGGCAGCGATGCTCCTGGTTGCTGAGGGGAAGCTCGATCTCGATCGGCCCGTTGCTCACTACCTTCCCGCGTTCACCGGTGGCGGAAAGGGTCGGGTGCTGGTACGACACCTACTCACGCACACGTCGGGTCTCCCGGCGTGGATGCCGCTTCACCTCGAAACCGACAATCCACGGGATGCCATCGCGCTCGCACTGCGGCAACCGCTCCAGGACTCGCCCGGGGAGCGTTACGTGTACTCCGACCTTGGCGCCATCACCATGGCCCAGGTCGTGGAGCGCGTGAGCGGGGAGCCACTCGACGCGTTCGTTCAGCAGCGGGTGTTTGCGCCGCTCGCGATGCGGCGCACGCGGTTCGTGCCTCCCGAGTCATGGCGGCCGATCATCGCCCCGACGGAGCGGGATCCGTGGCGCGGCCGACTGGTGTGGGGCGAGGTGCATGACGAGAACGCCTACCGACTCGGGGGCGTCTCCGGCCACGCCGGGCTGTTCTCCAACGGACCGGATCTGGCCCGATTCGCGCTCTGGTTGCTGGACGCTTGGCACGGCCGGCTACCCGAAGGCACCGCTCCGCACGTTCCAGCGGAGATCGTGCGCGAGTTCACCAGGCGCCAGGCGGGGCCCGCCGGATCCACGCGCGCGTTGGGCTGGGATACCCCATCGGCGTCTGGCCGCAGCTCCGCCGGCACGCTGTTGTCTCGGGACAGTTTCGGCCACACCGGATTCACCGGAACCAGCATGTGGATCGAGCCCGAGCAGGAGCTGTTCGTGATCCTGCTCACCAATCGGGTACATCCCACGCGGGAAAACCGCGCCATCCTGGACGTGCGGGGTGAGGTCGCCGATCTAATAGTCCGGGCCATGCGGTGAGCCCCATCGGCGCGACCGAGGCTCGGGGGAACGGGGACCGCGCGGCACGCCGGCACTCCGTTGACACCGGAGCGAGGACTCCCTAACATGCGCGAGTAAGGAGGTGTGCGCATGACCACGACTCAGCGGCCCGAAACGACCGTCGAGATCAAGCTGACCGACGATGCCGTCGCCCAGGTGCGGCGGTTCATGGAGCAGGAACAAGTGCCGGAAGACACCGCGGGACTGCGCGTTTCGGTGCTCCCCGGAGGATGTTCCGGGTTCCAATACGGTCTCAACATCGAAGAAGCTCCGTTGACGGACGACATCACACTCGAGGTGAAGGGCATCCGCGTGTTCGTCGACGCGTTCAGCGCCCAGTACCTGAGCGGCGTGACCATCAACTACGTGTCCACCATGCAGGGGTCCGGCTTCACATTCGACAACCCCATGGCGACCGGTGGATGCGGCTGCGGAAGCTCGTTCACCGTCTGATCCGCAGACGACGAGAGGCTGATTATCCAGGGGCCTGCGCGGCAACCGCAGGCCCCTTCGTCATCCGCCCACCGCAATGACCACGATCGATCTCGCCGTCATGGCGTTGTACCTCGTCGCGGTCATCGCAGTGGGGGTGCATTTCACGCGGCGGCAGCACGATGCGTCCGACTATTTCCTCGGACGCCACAGCCTGCCGTGGTGGGCCGTGATGCTCTCGATCGTGGCCACCGAGACCTCCGCGCTCACGGTCATTTCGATTCCGGGGCTTGGCGCGCGGACCAATTTGGCCTTTCTCCAGCTTCCGATCGGCTACCTCGTCGGTCGGGTAGGTGTGGCGCTCTGGCTGCTCCCCGGGTACTTCCGCGGCGAAAACGAAACCGCCTACACCAGACTGGAGGCGCGATTCGGGCTCGGCACCAGGCGGATCGCATCGGCGACATTCATGGGCATCCGCGCCCTGGGAGACAGCGTGCGGGTGTTCGCCACGGCGATCCCCCTGGCCATCGTGACAGGATGGTCCTATCCGCTCAGCATCGCCGTCGTCGCCGCCGCCACGCTGGCCTACACGTGGGCGGGTGGGATCAAGGCCGTCGTCTGGGTGGACGTGATGCAGCTCGGGATCTATCTCATGGGCGGGATCGCGACACTCGCGTTGGCGGCGAGTCTCTCGGGTGGGGCCGTGGAAGCGCTGAGCCGGGCGGCGGACGCGGGGAGGCTCAAAGTGTTCGACTGGTCGTTGTCGTTCACGACGACGTACACGTTCCTCGGCGGGCTCGTGGGCGGGGCGCTGCTTTCGGCGGCATCGCACGGGACGGATCACCTCATCGTGCAGCGGTTGCTGGCCACACGCCACGTCTCCGATGCGAGACGAGCGCTCGTGGGATCGGGAATCCTCGTCATCGTGCAGTTCGCGGTCTTCCTGCTGGTCGGCACCATGCTGTGGGCTGCCGGAGCAGACGACCCCACGCTGACGGGAGACGAGCTGTTCCCGACGTTCGTCGTCCGCCAGCTCCCTCCGGGCCTTGCCGGATTGGTCGTCGCCGGACTGCTCGCCGCCGCGATGAGCACCGTCAGCTCATCACTCAACTCACTCGCCTCCGCCACCACCCACGACTTCTACGCGTCCATCACAGGACGGCACGATCCGCGACACCTCCTGACCGTCGGCCGCTGGGCCACCCTCGGTTGGGCGGCCATCCTCGCGGGCGGGGCACTCTCGTTTCGCTCGACGGACCAGCCGGTGGTCGAGCTCGCGCTCGCCATTGCGTCCATTACGTACGGCGCGCTGCTCGGCACGTACATCCTCGCGGGCACGACCATCGCGCGACAGCGTGACGCGATCACCGCGATCATCGTCTCGGCGGTCGGCATGGTCCTGATCGTGCTGGTCAAACCCGGCCCGTTCGCGCAACTGGCCTGGCCGTGGTATGTCCCGCTCGGGACGATCATTGCGCTCGGGGTCGGATGGCTTTCCACCATGTTCGGCGTGAGAACGCGCTCATGACGCCACTACTCATAGGAATCGATGCCGGGGCCTCGCACACCGAGGCCGTGCTCGGCGAGGCGCCGAACCACGTGATGGACCGCTGGCGGGGAGGGCCCGGTGCCCTGCGACCAGACATCGAGCCCGAGGCAGTGCACGTGTGGGTGGGGGCGATCGCCCAGGTCTTGGAGCGCTTCAGGGATCGCAGCGAGCGTCTGGCGGTGGCCGTCGGCGCGGCCGGTGCCGGCGACGATACCGCCCGACGCCGCGCGGAGGACCTGTTGGGTGAGGCGCTCGGTGGCAGGGCACGGGTCAAGGTCACGACCGACGGCGACATCGCCTTGGAAGCCGCGTTTCCGGAACGCAGGCCCGGGATCGTGGTCATGGCTGGCTCGGGATCGATCGCCTACGCCCGGACGACGCAGGGAACCATTCAGCGAGCCGGGGGGCTCGGCTGGGTCATGGGCGACGACGGAAGCGGCTACGCGCTGGCTCGTGCGGCGCTCCAACGCGTGGGCCGCGCAGCCGATGGTCGGTCGCCAACGACGGCGCTCACCGACGCCCTGCTGCGATCGGTGGAGGCATCGTCCGTTCGCGACTTGGTCCGCTGGACCCTCGAGGCGAGCCCCCGTGACATCGCGGCGCTGGCTCCTGTCGTCTGCGCAGCAGCCGACGCCGGAGATGCGGCGGCCGAGGAACTCGTCGACGAGACGGCGATCGACCTCTTGGGCCTGGTCGAGGCGCTGCGTCCGGCTGTGCCGACCGAGGGCGCCGGCGTTGCAATGGGTGGCGGCCTGCTCCGCGCAGAAACCCCTGTCAGCGCACGCCTGATACAATTGGTGGGCGAGCAACATCCCGACCTGCCGGTTCTGACCGATCCCGTCGATCCTCCGCTCGGCGCCCTGCGGCTCGCCGGGAGCATGTGACGGCGCGATCGTGCCCATTCGAACCTCAACTGGTGCCTCTGGGGTATCCGTCAACGTCATGGCAACCCGATCTGAGCGGATGAACGAGCATGGCTGGTAACGACGACCGCGTCTCCGGCGGCCCCGAACCGGGGACCCAGGACGACCAGGGGGCGAGACCGATCGGCTTGTGGGTCAGTCTCATCCCGGTGGTGTTTCTGGTCGCCGCTCTCGCGGTGACGATCAAGCTCTTCGAGCTCGATCCGCACATCCCCTTGATCAGTGCAGCGGCGGTGGCCGCCGTGGTGGCGGTGCTCCATGGCGTTCGCTGGAAGGCCATCGAGGCCGGCATGATCCACGGGATCAACCTCGCCATGGGAGCCATCCTCATCCTCATGGTCGTCGGGACGTTGATCGGCACGTGGATCCTGGGCGGCGTGGTGCCGACGATGATCTACTACGGGCTCAAGGTGCTGTCGCCTGGCATCTTCCTCGTCGCCACCATGATCATCTGCTCGATCGTTTCGTTGGGCACCGGTTCGTCCTGGTCGACCGCCGGGACGGTCGGCGTGGCGCTGATCGGCGTTGGGGCGGCACTGCAGATCCCTCTGCCTATGGTCGCGGGGGCGATCATCTCCGGGGCGTATTTCGGCGACAAGATGTCGCCCCTGTCGGACACCACCAACCTGGCTCCCGCCATGGCCGGCACCGATGTGTTCTCCCACATCCGGCACATGGTGTACACCACGACGCCGGGGTACGTGCTGGCGCTCGTGCTGTACGGGTTCATCGGCACGAGATACGCCGGCGGAAGGATGGCGGTGAACGAGGTCGCCTCGATGCTGCAGACCATCGACGCGAGCTTCCTGATCCATCCCGTACTGCTGCTCCCGCCGGTGCTGGTGATCGTGATGGTCGTCCGCCGCGTACCGCCGCTGCCCGCCCTGCTCGGAGGGACCCTGCTCGGCGGGATCTGCGCGGTCGCCTTTCAATCGGGATCACTGGCCGACGTCGTCGCCGCCTCGTTCTCCGGGTACATGTCGTCATCGGGTGTGCCCATGGTGGACGACCTGCTCACGCAGGGCGGCCTCATGAGCATGATGGACACCGTGGCACTCATCATCTGCGCCCTCTCGTTCGGCGGCATCATGGAGCGCACGGGGATGCTGGAGACGATCGCGAACGCGCTCCTCAAGCTCGTGAGGGGGACGGGCTCGCTGGTGGCTACGACCGTCCTTAGCGCCATCGGGTTGAACGCCGTGGCCTCCGATCAGTACATGGCCATCGTGATCCCCGGCCGCATGTACCGCAACGCGTTCGAGAAGCAGGGGCTCCACCCGAAAAACCTGTCCCGGGCCCTCGAGGACTCGGCGACATTGACCTCACCGCTGATTCCGTGGAACACGTGCGGCGCGTTCATGTGGGCCACGCTCGGGGTCAACCCGCTGCTCTACCTCCCCTATGCGTTCATGAACCTCGCGAACCCCGTGATTTCCATCATCTACGGATACACTGGGTTTACGATGGAGAAGCTCGAGGCGAGCCCGGCCGCGGCGTCGGTGAGCGCCGCGGACCAGTCGAAGCCGGTGGCCGCGAGCTAGGCGGGAGGCCGACCCGTCACAGCGTGATAGGTATGACGATGTGCCCGTCTACCGGGCGGCCGTCGAGGGTGCGTGCAGGAGTGAACTGGAACTGGTACATCTGTTCCAGGAACTTCTTCCGGTAGTCCGGGTCGTCGATCTGCGGCGTCACCTCCACCTTGGTCACCCGACCGCGACGATCCACCCAGAAGTGGACGGCGAACTCACGGCCGCGCACCGAACTCGGCCGGTCGGCCGGCACGAGGATGAACCTCGGTTCCGGCGGCAGGACCGATCCCCCCTCTCCCCCACCCGTCCCCGGCCCCTCTCCGGTGCCAACCCCCGTCCCCTGACCCGTCCCGACCCCGCCGCCCGTGCCACTCCCTGCTCCGCGGCCGCCACCGGTGCCCGGACCGGCGCCCTCGACCGATGCCAACTCTACCTGCCCCCGCAAGCCGCGAGGCTCCACTGCCGACTCGCTCACCAGCACCGGAGCCACGGTCGGCCGGGGTAGCTGGAGCTCGGGCCGCTCGGGTGGAGCCTCCTGGGGCGGTGCCGACGTCCGCTGGCCGGACCATTCCAGCGGGGGGAGGCTCACGTACTGCACGGCGGCCCCTCCGCCGCCCCCGCCGCCGCCGCGGGGGCCGGGCCCGCCGATGGTCCGCATGACATCGGAGGTGCCGGTGGCCGCGGCCACGAGGGCAACTACGATGCCGCCGTGCACCAGGGTGGATACCACCACCCCACGTCCGAACCGCTCGGTCGAGCGGGGCGGGAAGAAGTCGGGTCGTGCCGCCGCGCGATCCCTCATGGTCGCATAATACACCACGGGCGTGGAAGCCTTCCGGTTTCGGCTTCCACGCCCGCGTGACGCTACGCCTGGCCTACCGCCGGCGCCTTAGTTGGCCCCAGCGCTCGTTTCGTCCGGCGGCGTGAAGCCGATCACCTGGACACCCGTCCCGCGGGCGATGTCCATGGCTTCGATCACCTCCTGGTACGTCCGATTCGGCGCGGACTTCACGAACAGAATCTTCTGCGGCCGGTTGTCATAGATCTCATGGAACCGCCGGTCCAGATTCTGCTTCACCACGGGCTCCTTGTTGATCTCGTAGGTCCCGTCCGCCTTGAGCTCCAGGACGATGTTGTTACTCGGCCCTTGCGCCTGCATCTGGCTCCGCGTGTCCGGCGGCACCTGGACGTCCATCACCTTCCGCGCCAGCGGCACCTGCATCATGAAGATGATGAGCAGCACGAGCAGAATGTCGATCATGGGAACGACATTCGGCTCGTGGTTCGGCTGCGTTCCCGGTTCGGGGAGTTTGAGCGCCATGGCCGCTACCTCCCCATCCGGCTGAGAAAGCCGCCGGATTCGTCACGTTGCTCGTCGGTCACGGCCGCCACAACGCGCACGCCGGCGGCGCGGGCCGTCTCAATCGCCTCCTGCACGCGACCGAACGGCAGCGTCCGGTCCGCCCGGAAGAACATGATCTTGTCCTTCGTGCGGTTCTCGAACACCTGCCGCAGAACTTCTTCCAGCCGATCCGCCGGGACCGAACCGATCGTTCCGGTGCCGGGATCGAGGTAATACTTACCCTCGTTGTCCATGCCCAGCACGACGTCGCCGGGATCGTCGGGGCGCGCCTCGAGATTCTTCCCCATCGGCATCTGCGCCTGGAAGCCGGACGTGATGACCGGCGTCACGATCATGAAGATGATNNCGCGGTCGGCAGGTCGACGTCGACGCCCTGCTTCAGCAGCGGCGCCGTGATCATGAAGATGATGAGCAGCACCAGCATGATGTCGATCATCGGCACCACGTTGGGTTCCGACTTGACGCCACCCTCGGAGCCGCCTACTTGCATGCCCATATCAGGGTCTCCTCCTCAACAGGACTCGACGGCCCGCCCTACTTCATGGGGCTCGACGTGCCGGCCTGCTGGGCCTTGAACTCCTTGGTGAAGATCGACCGGCCGAACTCGCTGCCGACGCTCTTGATCAGGAAGTCGATCAGCTCCTTCGACGTGTAGGTCATCTCGACGGTCAGGTTCTCGACCTTGGTCTGGAAGTAGTTGTACAGCCACACCGCCGGAATCGCGACCGCCAGGCCGAACGCCGTCGTGATGAGGGCCTCAGCGATCCCTGCCGAGACCGCGGCCAAGCCGCCCGATCCGCTCTGGGCCATGCCCTGGAAGGAGTTCACGATCCCCATCGTGGTGCCAAGCAGGCCGACGAACGGAGCCGTCGCGCCGACCGTCGCGAGAATGGCCAGGCCGCGCTTCAACTCCGCGAGCAGGATGAGCATCTGCCGCTCGATCGCCCGCTCGGCCGAGTTGATGTCGCCGCTGGTGATCGTGGCACGATCTCGCAGCAGTGGCTTCACCTCCGCCAGCGCCTCGCCGAGCACGCGGGCGACGTGGGACGTCCGCTGCTTCTCGGCCACGGCGATGGCCTGGTCCAGCTGCTCCTCCTGCAGGAACCGCGCGAACTCCGGCGCAAACTTCCGGGTCTCGCGCATGCTCTTGCGGAACCGCCACCACTTTTGGACGCCAACCCCGAGCGAGAAGATGGACATGATGCCCAGGAGGATGATGATCCCGCGGGCGAACCATCCGGCGTCGTGCCACAGCGCTAATAGTGAAACTTCCATGGTTTCGTCGGCCTCCGTTACGTGAAGACTCGGTTCTTGGGTCGATGCGGCCGCGTCGGCCTACCGTCTCCCCTGCAAGTTGAAGATGATCGGCATCTGTACCAGCACCCGTACCGGGCTCGCGCGAACGCGTCCCGGCCGGAATAAGCACTTGGAGATCATGTCCCGGGCCGGTCCTTCGAACGCCTTGTGGGACGAGCTCAGCACGTCGATGTTGGCGTTGCGCACGTGACCGTCGGTCTCCACGATGAACTGCAGCAGCACCTGCCCCTCGATGTTGGCCTGCTGCATCATGCGCGGATACTCGGGCACCGGACAGGAGATGCGCTCGGGCACCTCGTCCACCACGGCCTCGGCGAACACCTGCGCCAGATCGACCACCGGGCCCGTTCCGCCCTCGATCCCACTGAACACGCCGCCTTCGACGCCGACACCAGTGTAGTCACGGGGGTCGAACCGTTCCTGGAGATTGACGGGCGGGATCTCGCTCGGGATGTCCACCGGCGCCGACAGGACCTGGAAGCCCTTCGGCGGTGGATTCAGCGACGTCACGACGGGAGGAGGCTCGTCCTCGGGCTCTTGCTCCTCCTGCTGCTCGGGCTCGTCCATGACCAGCATGATCGTATCGATGTCCACCGACTGCGCCTCGTGTGCCACACCCATGGTCGCGAACACGGCCGCAACCATGAGAGCGCCCTGAGCCACGGTCGACGTGAACATCCCCAAGATCACGCCTTTGACGTCCCGCCGACCTCTTCGGTTGGATTCGNNGACCTTTTCGGTTGGATTCGACAAGCACGTCAAACACGCTCATCCCTCCGGTTGGAGCATTGGCTGTGCAATCATACCCCCTGTGCCGGGCGCTGACTAGGGACAACCCGAGCAAGGAGGTGACCTCCGGATTACAGAACCATTACAATCGGATTACACCTTTCCAACTGGCGTCAGGTACCCCGGCGGAGCAGCGTCTGGGCCCCGAAAAGGCCAGCGAAAATGGGCCTTTCTAGCCGGTCTGGTCGGTCGGGAGGGTGACCGTGAAGGTGGTGCCTCGACCGGGGCGGCTGCTCACGGTGATGGTCCCACCGTGTGCCTCCGCGATCCACTTGGAGATCGCCAGGCCGAGTCCCGCGCCGGGACGTTCGCCCGAGCGACTTCTGGCCGGATCCGCCCGCCAGAACCGATCGAAGATGTGAGGGAGGTCTCCGGGGGCGATGCCGAGACCGGTATCCGCCACGGTCAGGACGACCCGATGAGGCTCGCGACTCGCGCGGATCGTCACCGAGCCCTGCGCAGGGGTGTACTTGATGGCATTGGTCAAGAGGTTCATGAGCAGCTGGCGCACGCGCCCGTAGTCACCACGGAGGCGAATGGGCTCGCCGGGAACGTCGACGGAGACCACCACGTGGGCCTGCTCGCCAAGGATGTTCGCCGTCTCGGCCACCTCGGCGAGTATCTCCCGGAAGTCCACATCCTCCAGATGCAGTGGAGCTCGTCCCTCATCGACCCTGGCCAGCGTGAGCAAAGCATCCACCAGTTCCGCCATCCGATTCACTTCGAACAGCGTCTCCTCGAGCGTCGCCAGCACGTCGTCCGGCGTGTCCGGATGGGTGATCGAGCGCTCGATCCCGGCCCGGAGCACGGTGAGCGGGGTCTTGAGCTCGTGACTCGCGTCGGCGGTGAAGCGGCGGAGCATCGAGAAATTTCGCTCCAGCCGAGCCAGCATGCTGTTCAGCGTCGTCGTGAGCCGCGCCAATTCGTCACGACCGACGGGGGCGGCGAGCCGACGGTGTAGGCTCCGTCCATCCGTGATGGCCTCGATCTCGTCGACGATAGCTTCGACAGGCTTGAGGTTCCGACCCACCAGGGCGAACGCCACGAGCAGCGAGGCCGCGATGACGAACGGGGCCGTCCACAGCATCGCCGTCAGCAACGGGACGAAGCCGGACGTGGGCACACCGGAGACGACTGCCGTGATCTCGTCACCAGCCTCGGAGATCGGCCGCACGAAGTAGCGGATTCGCCCGACGTCACCGCCGATGTCGGCGAGAGCGGGACGGGCCGGCCGCGCCGGTTGCTCGGCTAGGTCGATCAGTGCCTGCGCCGTTGGAAAGGGGAGGTCCCGGGCCTCCGCCGAGACGAACAGGACTTTGCCGTCCCGTCCCAAGACGATGACGAGGCCCGGCACGCCTTCGAGCAGCGACGCCACTTCAGAGGTCAAGCCGAGATCGCCTGACTGCGGGTCGGGATCCACAACGCTCTCACGCGCTCGGTAGGCCTCGCTCAGGATGCCGGCGATGAGATCCGATTCCAAGCGCACACGCACGTCGAGATCGCCGAACGAGCCCGAGCCCTGCACGGCATACGTCACCGTGGCGAACAGCAGGATCGTCGCGCCGAGCAGCGCGGCGTATCCCACCGCCAGGCGCCACCGGATGGTTTGCATCGAGCCTCAGTCGGCTTTCAGCACGTAGCCCACGCCACGCACTGTGTGGATGAGCTTGAGCTGGTACCCGTGGTCCACCTTTTTGCGCAGGCGGGTGATGACGACGTCCACGATGTTCGTGCCGGGATCGAAGTGATAGTCCCAGGCGTATTCGGTGATGAGCGTCCGAGGCATCACCCGGCCGGCGTTCCGTGCGAGGTACTCGAGCACTGTGTACTCTTTCGGCGTCAGGTCTAACGACTTGCCTGCTCGTCGGACTTCGTGTTTCCCGGTATCGATCACCAGGTCGGCCACGGTGATCACCGGCGGTGCAATTCCTTTCGGACGACGCGTGAGCACCTCGACCCGCGCCAACAGCTCCTCGAGAGCGAACGGCTTGGTGACGTAGTCGTCGGCGCCGACACGGAGCGCCTGGACCTTGGACTCCACGGCGTCCTGCGCGGTGAGGATGAGCACCGGCGTTTCCACGCCTCGATCACGCAGGGTTCGCAGGATCTCCTTCCCCGACAGCCCGGGGAGCCGCAGGTCCAGCACGATCACGTCGTAGCTGCCTTGCGAGGCCCGCTCGAGCGCCGTTTGTCCTTCGGCCACGAGATCGACGACGTACCGGTGCTCTTCCAGGCCGCGCTGAACGAATTGGCCGACGGTGCGGTCGTCCTCGACGACGAGGACCTTCACGCGGCCGGGTCCGGCGACCGGACGGGGAGCACGACGTGGAAGACGGACCCGCGGCCCACCTGCGAGTCCACTAGCACGCGACCGCCGTGTTCCTGTACGATCCCGTAGCAGATGGACAGGCCCAGGCCCGTTCCGCTCCCCGGCTGCTTGGTCGTGAAGAACGGCTCGAAGATCTTCGGCAGGTCGTCGCGACGGATGCCCATGCCGGTATCGCCGATGGCGACCACCACTTCGGACTTCTGCCCGAAGCGTCCCGTGCGAACCGACAGCGTTCCCTTGCCCTCCATGGCGTCGATCGCGTTCAGCATGATTGACAGGAAGACCTGGATCAGTTGCTCGTGATTCGCATCGATGACCGGCAGGTCGTCGGTAAGGTGCCGCTCCAGCGTGATTCCCCGGAACCTATTGTGGTGCTTGACCAGGAAGAGGGCGTCTTCGACGATCTGATTCAGCTCCACGGGCCGCTTCACCCGGGCTTTCGGCCGCGAGAAGTCGAGCAGGCCGTCCACAATCGACTTGCAGCGGTCGAGCTCGGACTCGATGATCCGCAGGTACTCTTCGAACCCCTGCGCCTCGACGAACGGGAGGCTCTCGACCCGCATCGTCAACGCCTCCACGCAGGCCCCGATGGTTGCCAGCGGATTGTTGATTTCGTGCATGACCCCCGCCGCCAACTGCCCGACGGCCGAGAGCTTTTCCGACTGGAACACGTGATCCTGCACCCGCTTCCATTCGGTGATGTCTTCCCCGATGGTGATGACGTGCGTCACCTCGTCGTCGTGGAGACGCAT
>JABAOD010000228.1_pt5 | contig 17885 bp, 19 predicted proteins | sample 7062151 | NCBI WGS metagenome assembly JABAOD01 (sample SAMN14538626, study PRJNA623070) | marine sediment metagenome | biome: marine biome [ENVO:00000428]; feature: marine pelagic biome [ENVO:01000023]; material: deep marine sediment [ENVO:00002113] | place: India: Gulf of Khambhat ... | reverse complement strand
CCACATTGATAGCACGGGGTCATGGCCCCTGCGGTAAGCTGATATACCTTGTCCCACAGCTCGTCGTTCAGCTCCACCACGGCCTTCGCCATCAACTGCCTCCCTCCGCTGCTTCCCCCACGGCCTCGGGCTTGGCAGCCTTCAGCTCCTGGATGCGGTCGTGCATCTCCTTCATCTTCGCGGCGAACAGCTTGCCCTCGGCAGCGGTGAACCAGGCCAGGTCGAGCCTGTTGGGGTCGTACCCCCTGGTCTCAAGCTTCTTCTTCCACCTCGGAACCCTCTTCGCTGTCTCGTAGTTGGCCGTCAGGTAGTGACAGTCTCCCAGGTGGCATCCGCTGATGAGGACCGCCCCGGCACCCCTCTCGAAGGACCGAAGGACGAACTTCTCCGAGATCCGTCCGGAGCACATGGTCCTGATTATCCTCGAGGAGGGCGGATACTGGAACTTGGCGATTCCAGCCTGGTCCGCCCCTGCGTAGGAGCACCAGTTACAGGCGAAGACCACCACCTTGTCCTCCGGGGTCTCATCGGTGGCCGCGTCGATCTGGGCCAAGATCTGGTCGTCTGTGAACCCTGGCATGGTGATGGCGTCCACGGGACACGTGGCGGCGCAGGTGCCACAGCCCATGCAGGCCGCCTCCACAACGATGGCTGGCTCCTTCACCTCGGCTATGATGGCGCTGTAGGGACACACCTTAGCACAGAGGGTGCAGCCGGTGCAGATCTCAGGGTCCACAATGGCCGTAAGCGGCTCCTGCTCCACCTCGCCCCGGGCCAGCAGGACGGAGGCCTTGGCCGCCGCTCCGAGACCCTGGGAGATGGACTCCCCCACGTCCTTGGGACTCTGACAGGTGCCTGCCAGGTAGATGCCCTGAACAGCGGCCTCCACGGGACCCAACTTCGGATGGCTCTCCAGGAGGAAGCCGTCCACGCCATGCGCGAGCTTGAGTTGCTGGGCCACCGCCCCTCCAGTGGAGGGCTCAAGGCCGACAACCAGTACCAGGAGGTCTGAGGGGATGGCGAGATGCTGGCCTGAGAGCAGGTCATAGATGAAGAGGCGCCGGTCCCGCCACTCTACCTGCTCCTCCGAGGGCGGGGCCTCCGATATCTTGAAGAACTGGACGCCCCACCTGGCCGCCTCTTCATAGAGCTCCTCCGCGTGTCTGTTGTAGGTTCGTATGTCCTTGGAGACGACCCTCACCTTCTTGCCCATCCTTCTGAGGCGAAGGGCCTGCTGGATCATGGACTGGCAGCAGTAGCGGGAGCAACCCCGGTTGCCTTGGCGAGAGCCCACACACCCCAGGAAGGTGACGGTCTCGGCCTTGACCTTCGGAAGAATGCTCTCCAGCTCCAGGTTCGTGATCACCCTGGAGTCCTGGCCCCAACCCAGAGTATTGGGCACATGGGGCAGGGCCCCGGTGGCCATCACGATGGCACCGACATCGAGGCTCTTCCCGTTCGTCAGGGTCGCATGGAAGTTCCCAACGTAGCCGCTGACGACCTCCACCCCGGTCCCCAGGTGCACGTCGACGCCGGCCCGGGACAACTCCTCCTCCTTCTCCCGGAGAATCTCCCGAGAGGCAAGGTTCAATCCGGAGATGTGCTCCAGCTTCCTGGCGAGACCACCCAGGTGCAGCTCCTTCTCAACGAGATGGGTTTCGAAGCCCTGCTTGGCGAGGGCGGTGGCAGCGCTCATCCCCGCGATTCCGCCGCCCACGACCATGGCCCGCTGTATCACCTTCTGCCTGATCTTCGTGAGGGGCCGCAGGCGCTTGGCCTTCTCCACGGCCATCTTCACCAGGTCTTGGGCCTTCCTCGTGGCCTCCTCCGGCTCCTGCTTGTGGACCCAGGAGTCCTGGTTCCTGATGTTAGCCATCTCCAAGAGGTACTGGTTCAGGCCGGCCCGAGCACACGCCTTCTGGAAGGTTGGGCCGTGGGTCTTTGGCGAACAGGCCGCCACAACGGCCCTGGTGAGCTTCTTCTCCTTGATTACCCCAGAGATGTAATCCAGGGACTTGGCGGAGCAGGAGAACATCTGCTCCTCCGAATGGGCTACCCCCTCCAGGCCCTTCGCGTACCCGACCACGTCCCTAACGTTCACCGTTCCGGCAATGTTGGAGCCGCAGTCACAGATGAAGACCCCTACCTGTGGCGGACCAGAGGTGTCGAGGGGCTCCACCTCCTCAGGGACGGGCCAGGATCGGGTGGTAATGTGGCTCATGGCGCTGGCCGCGGCCCCACTGGCCTCCGCCACGCTGTCGGGGATGTCCTTGGGGCCTGAGGCGCAGCCACACACGTAGATCCCCTCCCGGGTGGTCTGCTCGAGGCTGCCACGGGCGCCCACGACCTTCAAGAAGCCGTCATCGTCCAGGTCGACGCCCAGGACCTCGGCCAGCCCGCCTAAGCCGCTGGAGGGCAGCAGGGCGGGGGCCAGGACCACCAGGTCGAAGTCCTCGTCCTTGACGGCGCCTGCTTCCGTGTCCTCATATCTGACCCGCACACTGCCGCCGTTGCCTCGGATCCGGGAGGGTCGGCCCCGGACATACTTCACACCCTCCTCCTTCGTGCGCTGGAAGAACTCATCGAAACCCTTGCCGTAGGCCCGGATGTCCATGTAGAGGACCGTTACGTCGTCCACCCCGTGGTCCTTGGCCTGGATGGCCTCCTTGATCGAGTACATGCAGCAGACCCGGGAGCAGTAGTGGCAGAAGCGCTGGTCCCGGGATCCCACGCAGAGGACGAAGAGGAGGCGGTGAGGGTGTTCGCCGTTGCTGGGCTTCACCACATCTCCGGCCGTGGGACCCGCCGCATTCAGGAGCCTCTCGAACTCCAGGGAGTTCAGGATGTCGGGATGGTCCCCATACCCGTACTCAGGAATGTTCCTGGGGTCGAAGAGGTCGAAGCCGGTGGCCACAATGACCGCCGCGGCTTCCATCACGTGGGTCGAAGTAGGCTGCATGTTGAAGTCGATGCACTTTGGCAGGCAGGCCTCCACGCAACGGTTGCAGGGCAGGTAGTTGGGAGGCTCGTTGAGACAGGCCTCGATGTCTATGGCATAGGCCCCGGGCTCGGCCTGCTCGTAGGGTGTGTAGATGGCCTTCCGGGCACCCATGCCCACGTCGAACTTGTTAGGAAGGATCTGGGGGCACACTGGGACGCAGTCGTTGCAGCGCGTACACTCGCTCGTGACGTATCGGGCCCCCTGCTCTATCGTGACGATGAAGTCCCCCTCCTCACCCTGGATGTCCACAACCTCCGCCAGGGTCAGGACCTCGATGTTCTCGTTCTGGATGACCTCGCTAATCTTGGGGGCCTCGATGCAGATGGAGCAGTCCAGGGTGGGGAAGTTCTTGTCCAGGGCGGCCATCTTGCCGCCTATGGCAGGCTCCCTCTCCACCAGGACGACCTTGCATCCCGCGTCTGCCAGGTCCAGGGAGGCCTGGATGCCCGCGATGCCGCCGCCGATCACGACCACGGTGTTTACCATCAGCCGGCCTCCTTGGCCAGCTCCCTTCCTTTGAGGAAGGCAGCCTCGTTGAGCTGCTCGGTGCCCTTGGGGATGCTGTCCAGAATGGCCTTCTTGGCGGCCTCTACTGAGACGACTCCCGTCAGCTCCACCAGGGAGCCAATCATCACGATGTTGGCCACGACCCTCTTGCCCAGGGTGGTGGCGGTCTGCAGGGCCGGAACGTAGGTGGTCTTCAGCTTCCATCCCTGACCGGGGTGAACGAGTTCCTCTTCGAACAGGGCCCGGCCCTCGGGGCTGACGCTGTCCCTGAACCTGTCGTACCCGTCCTGGGACAGGGCGACGAAGATGTCTGGTCTCTCCACCAATGGAAAGGTGATCTCCCTGTCGCTGACCACCAGATCGGCCTTGGACCAGCCTCCCATCTTCTCGGGGCCGTAGTCCTCCGTCAAAACGGCCTCCCTCTTGTCGTAGATGACGGCGGCCCTGCCGAGAATCCTACCCATGGTGATGATGCCCTGTCCCCCGAAGCCGGCCATCCGGATCTCGGTCCTCATTTCGTGCCCACCAGTATCCGCTTCATGAGCGTGTCCTTCCCCTTGATGTAGGAAGGCCTCTCCTCGTCGACGAAGTTGCCAAGGACGATGGCGTCCTCCTTCCTCATGGTGATCGCCACCTTCCGAAGGTCGGCCTCGTGGTTCACAATGGCCCGCTCCCGAAAGTGCCTCATCTCGTCCAGGGCGTCCTCGAACCGGTTCTTCCTGCCGAAGCCCACGGGGCAGGGGGAAATGACCTCGACGAAGGCGAAGCCATCCACCTCAAAGGCCCGCTCCAAGGCCCGCCTCAGCTGTCGCACGTGGAGGCTGGTCCAGCGGGCCACGAAGGGGGCTCCCGAGGCAGCCGCGAGGAGGGGCAGGTTGAAGGCCTGCTCGAAGTTCCCGTAAGGGGTCGTCGTCGTCCTGGCGGCGTAGGGGGTCGTGGCCCCAAACTGGCCTCCCGTCATGCCGTAGTTGAAGTTGTTCACACAGATGATGTTCAGGTCGATGTTCCGGCGGGCCGCGTGGATGAGATGGTTGCCACCGATGGTGGCCAGATCCCCGTCCCCGGAGAAAACCGTCACCTCCAGCTCCGGCTTCATCAGCTTCAGGCCGGTGGCGAAGGGTACCGGCCTTCCGTGGGTGACGTGGTAGGAGTCGATGTTGACATAGCCCGCCGCCCTGCCGCTGCAGCCGATGCCCGCCACGCAGACGTGCTTGTCCAGGGGGGTGGCGGAGTTCTCCATAGCTTCCACATAGCAGCGCAGGGCGTTACCCAGACCGCATCCCGGACACCAGATGTGAGGGAGCCTAGGGGCCCTCAGCACCGCGTCCCCGGGATGGCGATCCGTTACGGTCACGGCGTTCAAGATATCACCTTCCTGATGGCCTTCAGAATCTCGCTCGGATGGAAAATGCGACCCCCCGGCAGGCCCAGGTGATCGACGCGACAGCGGGAGTGCTCTCGCACGGAATGGACCATCTGGCCCATGTTCACCTCGGCCACTAGGAGGGCCTGTACGCGTTCTGAGAGCCTGGAAACTTGCTCGGAGGGAAAGGGCCAGGGGGTTATGAGCCTCAGAAGCCCAGCTTTGATGCCTTCCTCCCTTGCCGCTTGGACAGCTTCCCAGGCTGGACCCGTGGTGGAGCCGTAGACCACGAGGCCCACCTCGGCGTCGTCCAGGAGCCTCTCCTCATACTCCACGATCTCCGCCTGACTGCTCCTGATCTTTCGCAGCAGCCGCGGCACGAGGGCCTCCTGGCCGGGGGCGTTAGTCTCCGGGTAGCCGAGGTCATTGTGGGTGAGGGACGTCATGTGGAACCTGTAGCCGGTTCCAGCCAGGGCCATGGGGGGCACCAGGTAGGAGGAGTCGAAGGGAAGGTACTTCTCCGGGGTGGTGTCGGGGAGGAGCCTGTAGACGACCTCGATCTCCTCCTCCGACGGTATGGTCAGCTTGGCCGTCATCTGGCCAATGATCTGGTCCGCCATGATGAAGACTGGAGTGCGGAACCTCTCTGCCGTATTGAAGGCCTTGACGGCGAAGTCGAACATCTCCTGAACCGTGGAGGGCGCGTAGGCCACGACCTCGTAATCACCGTGAGACCCCCATCGCGCCTGCATCATGTCCCCCTGGGAGTTCAGCGTGGGCAGGCCGGTGCTGGGACCACCCCTCTGGACATCGACGATGACGCATGGCGCCTCCAACATGAAGGCGAGGCCGACATGCTCCATCATTAGGGAGAAGCCGGGGCCGGAGGTTGCAGTCATGGCTTTCGCACCGGCGCAGGAAGCCCCTATGACCGCCGCCAGGCTCCCCATCTCATCCTCCATCTGGATGTAGCTTCCTCCCACCAGGGGCAGCCTCCAGGACATCCTCTCGGCGATCTCTGAGGAGGGGGTAATGGGGTAGCCGCCGAAGAAGCGGCAGCCAGCGGCGATGGCCCCCTCCGCCACGGCATCATCGCCCTTGACGAAATGCTCCCCCGTGAGGACAGGGCGCTGGTCAGGCATCTTCCTCCACCTCCACAGTGAATATGGCGAACTCCGGACACACGTCCCTGCACATCCCGCAGTTCACGCAGGCATCCTCCTTCCCTTGCTTCACCCTGGGATAGCGATAGCCCTGCTCGTTGACCTCGTCGCTCCTCTCCAGGACGTCCAGGGGGCAGAACTCCCAGCAGAAGCCGCACTCCTTGCACCGTCCGGGTATGATGTAGACCTTGCCCCGGGGCTTGGGGAACTTCCGGAGGTTAACGGGGGTTCTGAGGGTCTCAAGATACAGTGCCTCTGGGGACGCTGGCGAAGCCTTAGGCCTCGGGAAGGTCTCCAGGGGCAGAGGGGGCTCCTTGTAGACCTCCCCAGGCTCCGCCGCCCTAGGGGGCTCGGCCTCTAGGTGCCTCTGGATCTCCTTCACGTCCACGTCGCCGAAGAGGGACCTGACGTTCTGCACCACGGACTTGAGAAACTCCTCCTTGATGTCCATGTAGTGGTAGACGTACCTGAAACGTCCCTTGAAGTCCTCCTTCGTCCTCTCTATCACACCTCTTGAGTGAAGGCGCTCCAGAATCGTGCTAACGGTGGCATAGGTGACCTTCGGTCCCTTACTGTTGAGGGCTTCCGCCACCCGGCGGGTAGGAGCACTCCCCAGATTCCTGAGAGTTCCCAGGATCCGGGTCTCGAGGGGACCTAGTCTAAGGGGCATCGACCTCTGACAATTGTAAGAGGACAACTATCCGTAAAACTGGAATGCAACTATGCTGTGGCTATTTTAAGGCCTATTCCATCAGGCCTGACAGAACCTTCTTCAGGGCAGTCCTCAGGTGTCTGGCGAAGGTGCTCCTGTCGATGCCCATGCTGGTCGCTATGTCCTTGGCAGTCCTCTTCCTGTAGAGGTCAAAGTAGCCGCCAGAGAAGGCCCTCTGGAGCACCTCCTCCTGTCTCGCCGTCAAGCCAAAGGTCTTGAGGTCTTTCTTGGACGACATTCCTAGGGCCCCGTGGGAGGTGATCCTGGCGAGCTCGAAGTCGGGATAGTGGGTCTTCACGAAATCCACCAGCTCCCGGGCCTCCTCCAAGTCCTTGACGGCCACGGAGACGATCTCCTGACCCTGGGAGGCCTTGACCTTGAGGGGTATCCACCCATGCTGGGCCAGGAGCGTGCGTATGCAGTTGACGCTGATGACGGCCTGGCAGACCAGCCTGTCGGGAGACTTCTCCATGAAGTGGACCTTGCAGATGCCGTCGGAGGCGGTCACGGCTTCCCCAAACTTGACGGCCTGGGGTCCCCGCACCTCAAAGACCTCCAGGAAGTCCTCGCCAGAGACGCGGGCCATCTCCAGATACTCAACCTCCACCTCTTTGAAGGCGCCCGTCAAGCTGACGAGGGGGCAGAGGTCGGACTTCACCTTGAAGTCAACCAACAAGGAGGCCACGTCTGAAAGGAGGTGGTATCTCTATAAATATGTATTCCATTTGGTGTTCAATACTCCATTTAGTCACTCTGTGCCCGTATGAGGGGGGGCGATGTCTGGTCTGAAGGTTTCTCGGATCCTCCACATGCCGTCCACCCTCATGCTCATCGGCCTGGGTCTCGGCCTTGCAGTGGGGCTAACCTTTCAGGGCATGGACGTGGCCGCCATGGTGGCCCTGGCGAGCCTAATGACCTTCTCCCTGACAGACGTCAAGCTGCGGGGGTTCGGGGACGTGCTCAGCTCCGTTCCCCCCGCCCTGGCATTGAACTTCATCCTGCATCCATCCCTCCTCCTGCTGGCCGCAGTTCTCACACCCAGGGCCTTGTGGCAGGGCTGGGTGATCATGGCCGCCGTTCCACCAGCAATATCCATCGTCCCCTTCACCACCATTCTGCGGGGGGACATGAAGGTGTCGGTGGCCTCCACCGCATCCCTCTACATCCTCTCCCTGGGCCTGACGCCCCTGATGGCCCTCTTCCTCCTTGACGTGGAGGTGAGTCCCTGGTCCCTGGTCTCAGCCATCTTGGTCCTCATCCTCGTCCCCCTTGTCCTTTCGAGGGTGGTGAGTGCAACATCATTGCCCAGGGGGCGAGTGGAGGTCCTGAGAAACCTCTCCTTCGCGGCCCTTACATTCCTGATGGGTGCTGCAAACCAGAAGGTAATCCTGGAGGACCCATACCTCGCCCTCTATGCCCTGGGCGGGTCGGCCGCCGTCGTAGTCGCCGCCTTCGGCCTGGCATGGGCCTTCCTCCACAGATTCGACATGCCGAAGAGGATATCCCTGGTGCTCTTCTCGGGCTACAAAAACTCTGGCCTCGCGGCGGCCCTCGCCCTGGCGCTCCTGGCTCCGACGGCCGTGGTGGCCCCCACCATGATGATATTCTTCCAGATCTGCTGGATCGCCCTACTGACCAGGCTTCGTCGTTAGGGTGGAACCTAGCCTACGATCTGTAGAGTCGCGAGGACCGGCAGGTGGTCTGAGGCTCTGATGGCGGCCTCCGTGCGGATTCTCTCCACAGCCTCAACATCGATGCCAGCGGAGATGAAGATGTAATCGATCCTCTCGTTAGGGATGGCGGCCGAATATGTGTAGCCCTCCGGATCGTCTACCTCGTATCCACCCTCCACCCAAACATCCCTGAGGGAGGCATTGATCTCCGCATAGACGCTGTCCTCTGGTCCCGCATACCCGGGACAGCGCCCCCCGGGACAGGAGTTGAAGTCGCCAGCCAATATCTGCAGGCCCCCGGCGCTGGCCGCCCTTGCAAGGATCTCTCGCGCCTGGGTCCCCCTGTCTGCCGCTCCCAGGGCCAGGTGGGTCACGAAAACCCACACGTCCCAGCCGTCGACGGCTATCCTCGCCTGGATCAGGGCCCGCTTGTCCTCAGAGCTGCTCAGGAGGGAGTAGGAGGCCTCCCTGATAGGGTATCTGGAGAGCAGGGCGATGCCGAAGCTCTGCTCCCATGTGGGAGGACCGTAGTAGGAGTGGTACCCAAACCTCGTCGCCAGGTACCCCACGATGTCCAGGTTGGCGCTGGTGAACCTGGCAGTATCGCTTTCCTGCAGGGCCACTACATCCGCATCTGTCGACTCGATGACCTCCACGAAGACCTCCGGGTCGATGACGCCGGCGTTGTTGAAGCCCTGATGGATGTTGTACGTCAGGAATCTAAGGGTGGTGCCCTCCCTTTCGTCCACCGGTGCTGGCACGAGGGACATGGTGGATATGATGAGCGGGAGGACTATCAGGACTGCCAGGAGGCCCCTGGGCAAGGAGGGGATCCTCAGGGGCTCCCTGAAACCTCCGGTTATGGCCGCGGCCGCGAGGATGACCAGGAGGGAAGCTGCCGGTATCAGGACAACCTCCAGACCCTCCCAGAGGCCCCTCAGCGGCACATACGCGTAGGCCAGGGCGAAGGCGAGGGAGAAGAGCAGGAGGAGCAAGAGGAGGGATCCATACACAAGGGCCACCGCCGTCCGTCTCACTCCCCCTTTATGCAGGAAAGAGAGGAGGTGCAGGAGGATGAGGACCAGGGTGACCTGCCCTACGAGAAGGAGGGCGGGGAGGAAGACGGAGTGGGTCAGGACATGGTCAAAGAGGGCTGCCAGCGTCACGCCACTCAACAAGGCCATGGGTAGGGACCTACCAGGTGGTCGAAGGGGCCTTATGGTGGATGCCACGGGCACCAGGAGGCCGAGGACGGCCCCAAGGGCGACCGTCACAAGGGGAAGAGCGTTCCAGCGGGCGACGCTGTAGGCGCTGGAGAGGATCGCGTACTCAAGGAACAACAAGGCCCCGAAGGCAAGGCCGGCCAGGACGGTCTTCCAACGGGGAAGCTCCTCGTCCCTGGCCTCCCAACCTGCGGGCGGCCTCGAGACAAAGGCAACATAGACCAGGAATGCCCCCACGGGGGCGGTGAAGTACAGGCCGATGGGCCCGGTACTGATATCCCTGGAGGCCCCCAGCAGCCCCACGGCCGAGTCGAGGGCCAGAGCCAGTACGATTCCTAGCCCGATGGCGACCCACCCTTCCTCGTGAACAGCCTTGGACGCCGCCAGCATGGCCGGGAGGAGTGCCAGATATGATGCCACCGCGAGGCCTGAGACGGGGAGATACACCGTGGTTCCCCACGAGAGATTCATGGCCAGCCTGAGGACGACGAGGGCGACGGCGGCCAGAACCATCATCCGGCCAACGTTGGGATTCCGAAGGAACAGGTACAGTGCTGGAGAGAGGACCAGGAGGGTGTAGAGAGCAGAGGCGTTCAGGGACAGCGTGACGAGGTTGACGTAGTAGACGCTCGAGAAGAAGGCTCTTAGGGCCTGGATGAACAGGAGGGTCGAGAGGAGGGATAGGAGGAGGAAGCGGCTCATCAGGAGGTCGACCCGTCGCTCCACGGCCCTCGCATCAGTCAAGGCCTAAAAGACCTTTTTCCCGGATTGGAGCCTTTTCTCTTCCTGACGGCACTCATTCAATGCCGACCGCTATATGGGGGCCCACCCCTAGATTGATGTACTGCAAGGACCATGCGAGCAGCGATGCCTGGAAAGCTTCTGAAGAGGGTTCCCAGGGTCAGCTTCGCTTCAGGGGAGAGGTTCACACCGATAGGTTCGCTGAAGGCCGTGGCCAGCTTCCTGGGAATGGATGCAACGTACTCGTGGTTGATGGGCATCAGCGGTGGTGCCTTCAGGGCCTGCTGGTCGGACCACTGGAGCATGGAGATGACCTACTCCGCTCCAGAAGATGTGGTGGCCAATGCGGGGAAGGCCATAGGCCTGGGCTGCCGAAGCACCGTGGACCTCGATGCGGAGGAGGTCTGGAAGTCGATCGGCAGCAGCCTGGACTCCTCCCTTCCAGTCCTGAGCTCCGGCCTGGCCGGTGCTCCGGAGTTCTGCATCATATATGGGTACGCCGAGGATCCCAGGAGGCTCTACGTAAGAAGCTACTTCTTGGAGGCGGGGGAGGGCGAGGTGCCCTTCCAACCGTGGATGGGCTGGAACTACGCAGGGTATGGACGGATGCCCCTCGTCCTGCTCGAGAGGAGGGAGGATAACCAGGGCCCTTCGGCGGTGGAGTCGCTCCAGAGGGCCGTCAGGTTCTCCAAGGGTGAGGGTCCCCTTGCCCTTACTGCCCGCAAGAAAGGGCTGCACCTAGGCGTGAAGGCGTATGACGCCTGGCTGGAGGCTCTGAAGGGGGTGGAGGAAGACCTTGAGACAAAGGCCTTCAACATGGCCCTGAACCTCAATGCGCTTCTGGATGCCCGGCGGACGGCCGGGGAGTACCTTCAGGTCCTGGCCGCCATGAAGGAGGGGTGGAGGAAGCCCCTGATGAGGGCTTTCGAACACTATCGCCATCAGGTCTCTGTGTTAGCAGAGGCCAGGAAGGTCCTGTACTTCCCCACGGAACTCCCGGAGGATGCCGCCACCAAGGCCGCGGCGAGGCTCAGCGACGCCTTTCTGAGGACCGAATACTCCCGTTTCATCAGGGCGGCCCGGGAGGAGGAGATGCTATCTCTCGAGTGGATCGAGAGGGCCCTTGAAGGGTGAAGGTCTCGCCTGAGGACGCCAAGGCTTATATATCGCTACCGATATATGTACCGATAGGTGTGTCAGATGAGAAGATATGCAATGCCTCACGGCTACTGGATGCGCCACGGTGGGCATGGAATGTGCATCTGCGTTCCTATGTACGGGCCCCCCATTGAGCCTCGGACCAAGGAGGAGGTCGTGGAGGACCTGGAGGACTACAAGGAGCGCCTGGAGCTGGAGATCAGGGATCTCGAGAGGAGGATCAAGAAGCTGAGGGAGCAGGCCTCCGAGTAGATGCCGCCGCGCCGCTGGTGGTTCAGCGGACCCTTCCGCGTAAGCCTAATCCCGAGGGGCCTCCTGAAGCCGGTCATCCTGTCCCTCCTCTCCGAAGGGCCCATGCATGGCTTTGAGATAATGGAGGAGATATCGGCTCGGACCAACGGCATGTGGAGGCCTGGGCCTGGGGCAGTGTACCCGGCCCTGCTGTGGTTAGAGGAACGGGACTACGTGGAGGTTCAGGAAGAGGGGGAGAGGTCCAAAAAGCCCTACGCCATCACAGAGAAGGGCAGGAAGGCCATCGGGGACGTCGATGCCTTTCTCGAAGAGTGGACCGACTCAATGGACCACTTGGGGGGTATCTGGCGTCCGGTCAAGGACGAATGACTAGAATCCTCCAGCTTCCACTATATCCGTTCGGAGTCCCTTGAAGGAACTGAGGTACTCAAGCCTCTCCTTTCGCAGCGTCTCCACCGAGGAACGAACCTTCTCCTCAGGGTAGAAGTTGAGGGGGTCGAACTTGGACATGTCAACGCCATCGACCTTCCCCGGCACTAAAAGGCTCCAGTGAGGGTCCGGCTTCCACTCGATAGTTCCCCTGGCGATCCCCCGGATGATAGAGGCCATCTCCGGTATCTCCACCCTCAGCACCTTCTGCTTGACTATGCGCTTCCCTGTCTCCGATATCTCGGCCACCTCTCCCACGCCTCCAGTGTTCAGGAGGAAGGCCTGCACCTTGCCCTCGTTGGCCCTGAGGAACTCATAGAATCGGTTTCCCTCCTCAGCCTTGTCTCCGATGATGAAGGGATTCGTCCCCACCTCCCTCACCGACATACCAGCCCTGCGGGGATCGCCTCCGGTGGACTCCACTGACTCCCCGAGGACGAAGGCAGCGGCGGCCTGCTCCGCCGTCAGTCTAGCAGCGATGGGCATGACGGTGTTCCGGCGGGTAATGAAGGCCACAATGGCACCGTCCAGTTCCTCCGCCGAGGGGATGTTGATGGGACCCATGAACTTCCCGAAGGCCGTCCTCTGCATGATGCCTCTGCCGTTGCCGGTGAGGGTGAGGTCGTCGAAATCCACATTGCCCTCGTGGTCCACCATGACGTTCTCGAAGAGGGCGTCCTCTTGGGTCACCGCCCTGTATATCAGGGGCTGGGTGTCCGGGGCCACGCCCTCGGTCTTCAGGAAGAACCCCTGCTCCGTCCCGAGGGCGGACATGTCCTCGCGGAGGATTACGACGTCGTCCTGAGCTATCTCTATGCCCTCCCCGTCCCTCTTGAGGTCGTGGGTGTGACAGGTGTGGGTCGTCTTCCCGGTCGCCGTGAGTCCGAAGATGAACATACTGTACCTGTGGATCCGGCCATCTGGACGTCTAGCCTTGAGGATCTTGGAACCGGCGTGAACCCCCAGCATGCCCTTCTGCTTCGAACTCCACATGGCCATCCTCAAGAAGCCCTTCTTGACCTCACCATAGTAGTCCGACCCCAGGACGTATGTGATGCCGATCTCAGGGAAAGCCAGGATCTGGCGGTCCTTCTCCTGCCACTCGGGGAGGTCGACGAGGCAAAAGCGCTCCGTGGCTTCCCCCGGCTCTGAGTCGAAAAGAGCCGAGTTGAAGAAGTGGGCCAGACGGACCACCTCAGGCCGGTGGCAGGACACGTACAGAGTGCACAATGGCGAGAACTCAGGGTCCTGACCCATGCGCCTCTCCGTCTTTATCAAAGGAGTCTTCTTCAAATACGCGTCTACCAGCCGCACCGTGGTGGGAACGGCCTCCAAAATCTCCTTCTGGCGCGGGTTGAGACGGTCCTGAAGGACCTTCTCGCTGCCCACGTAAACCGTCAGGCCAGCGCTCCTGTTCTTGACGACAGAGGCGAAGTTGTAGTTGCCGAACTTCGTCCTGGTGCCACTTCTCTCCGCCATCTGTTTGATTTCGTCCTGACTGGGTGACCTGACGTTGGGCCTGCCTTTCAGGCCTTCGACAGTAGACGAGACCAGCGAAAGGGTCTCCTTGTAATCTCCCATGACCGACCGTAGGAGCAGGCCCTACTTAAGGATTGTAGCCACATCTGGTTAGACCCAGTGCAATGACCCGGGGGAAGCGTGGAGAGGTGTCAATAGTTCAGGAAAAAACTTTCTGTACGCCTTAAGTGGGTCCGAGGGCATCCCTCTTACCATGACGGCTGAAGAGCAGTTCAGAAGGAGAACTGAGAGAGAATCTAAGGGCGAGGTCATGGTGGTTGACCTGAGTGAGAGGCCCTCGGGCCTGGAACGCCTTGCGCCCGTGCACAGGAAGATACTGGAGTCCCTGCGGAGAGCCGCAGCGGGGCTTCTGGGAAGGGACGAGCTCTTGGATGACCTCCGAGGCTACAGCTTCTCTGACGTGGAGCAGGCACTAAGGGACCTGACCATCCAGGGTTCGATCAAGGTCCTATGGCGCACCCCCTTCAGGTTCATTGCCTACCTCACGGAGCGGGGCAGGAAGGCTGACCTCTCCCTCAAATCAGGCGTGGCGGCTGTCGCCGCCTAGAACCTCTGGCTTACCGAGCGCCCCCACCGGGCCTCCATGGTCCTCTTCCTTCTCCGTGTCCCTCCTCCCGCTGAGGGCCAGAGGTTGGTGGGGGCTTTCACCTCCATCTAGACCTTCATGGATTCCAGTAGAGACTCTATCGCAAGGGTAAGGTGAAACACACTCTAACGAGGGACTAGCATGCGAAGTTTTCGCATGGCGTTCCCTTAAAAGGGTGCGGACTATAGTTATCCCATGCCTGTCACGATCGTGAGGAATGAGCAGCATTACTCTGCGAAGACCGAATGGCTCTCCACAAACTGGCACTTTTCCTTTGATCATTACTTCGACCCGAGGAACGTCTCCTTCGGGCCCCTTCGAGTGTTCAACGACGACACCGTGAGGCCAGGAGGTGGATGGGGCATGCATCCTCACCGGGATATGGAAATCATTACGTATGTGGTGAGGGGCCAACTGGAGCATCAGGACAGTGCCGGTGGAAAGGCCGTCGTTGAGGCTGGCGGTGTCCAGTGCATGACGGCCGGAAGAGGGATATTTCATTCGGAGTACAACCCTTCCCAGACCGAGGACCTTAGGCTACTCCAGATATGGATCTTGCCCGACAGACGTGGCCTGCAGCCCCACCATGAGACAAGGCTCTTCGGAAAGGACAGCATGCATGGCCTATTGCTGCCTGTGGTCTCGGGCAAGGGAGGAAAGGGGACCCTCAAAATTCACCAGGATGCTGCCATGTACTCCTCGAGGCTGTCACCAGCTCAAGCCATCGAGCACCACCTCGAGCCCGGGAGGAAGGGCTACCTCTTCGTCGTCCGCGGAGTAGTGGGCCTCGGCGGACAGACTCTAGAGGAGAGGGATGTGGCCCGCGTTGAGGGCAAGGAGGAACTGAAGGTCACGGCCCGACAGGATGCAGAGTTGATCCTTCTGGACTTACCATCATCCTAGGGAGGCCGCCCTATCGAGATGACAGAAAAGGACTTCGTGGACTCGGTACGGGAGCCATCCTAGTGGACGGTCACTTTCACCCCCGCATCCCTCTCTATCCTTTCAGCTGCCTCTCGAAGGGCGTCCCTCGGTACCGCCTCCACACATTCCTCAGCTGGAGGACGTACCAACGTGTAGAGCTGGACCGCCATGGGGGAAATCTCTGCGACCCTGTCAATGAGCTGCGCGATCCTTTCAGGAGAGGAGTTCTCCCTGGGACCCCGCACTAGTAGGACCTGCAGAACCACGTCCTCCAGGCCTCTCAGACCCCTGACAATGTCTTCCAGAAGGAGGTCGCTAATGGGGCGGTTCACCTCCCTGAAGGCCGCCTGATCGCCCACGTCGAGCTTCATTATCCTCAGGTCGAGGTTGTTCAGCACGGTCCTCACCCGGGCGTCCCGCAGCGTAGCCCCTGACGAGAGGACTGCGAGGGGTTTTTCTGGTGCATACCGATCCCGGACCTCCATCGCTCCGTCCACCATCTCGCCAAAATCTGGATGGAGGGTGGGCTCCCCATTTCCTGAGAAGGTTATGACGTCGATGTCCTGGACCGTCCGCAAGGCAGCTTCCAACCCCTCAACGACACTCATCTTCGAGGGAAGCTTGTCCCTCGGCGGAGCCGAGCTCTTCAGGTCTGTTCTTCCATACTGGCAATATATGCAGTCAAAGACGCAGACCTTGCAGTCCGTTGGTAAGGGATTGATTCCCAGGGACCGACCTATACGTCTCGAATAGACGGGGCCGTAGATCACTCCCTGCTGCAAAGGTATGCCCCTTTCAGCGACTCTTTCTCTCGACATGTCAGCATCCCTTTCATACCCACGGAGCACGGGCCCTATGTTGGCAGTCTCCTTTTTGAGCGAGATCGTATGCGCGCCGGCACCTCCATCGCCAGCTCCCCTTGTGACTTCGTGAAGTAGGCTTGAAGGTAGGGCCTCAAGTTCATCAGGATGCGGGATTCTGCCTTACGGAGATGTTCGCTGAAGGTGGATGGTGCCAGACCTGCCCCCTGAGCGAGCATCTCGACCTTGATCTCGCTTGGTAGAGAGTAGTAGCCGTTATCCAGACTTTTGACGAGCGCGGACATTTGGCAATCCGTAAGACCCGAAAATATGTCAGAGGCGGGTACTAGCATCATCCTCTCCAGCCTCATGTCCTCCAACCTCCTTACGGCGTTCAAACGCAGATCCCCTTGGCCTTGTACCTCACTCAATAGACGTTTGACAGCGCCCTCGCTCCAAGCGATGACCCTCCACGACTCCCAACCCGCCCTGTATACGATGGGGGGGATGTCCCAGGCGCCGACTTCTTCCACGATGTCGAATATCGAGCGACCAGACAAAACCCTGCAGCAGTAACGAGTAACCAAGAGAAGTCCACGAGAAAGCCGAGAGCAATGCTGAACCTGGCAGGATTCATTCGCCCAATGGTGGAACCTCTGCAACTGCTCTTGAGGCCCCGCGACCTGGAAGATCGCGCGACCCGGTACACACCAGTGAAGAATACGCAGACCTGGAAGCTCCTTGCTTACCCCGCTCACTACACAGTCGTGCCGTGTGTCGAAGTGGGCTGCGTATACGTTCTCACCTGCAGAACTTGCGTGTGAAGCCGACATAATCCCTGATCCCCTTGTATGATGGTCCCGCATCAGGGCCGGAGAAGTTAAGATTTCCCCCGTTGCACAGCGGCTCCGGACAACGGCTCAATCGTCTTTGCGCAGGGCGATGTTAGTGGTAAGGTGATGGCGATGTGGAATCTTGCTCTCGTATCCCCCGATTCACCACAAACGAGGCGTAACGAGGAGCTGGCCAGATATGTGAGGTTGGAGTACGGAGAGAAAGAGATCGGCTGGCTCCTGGCCGGGATCGAGCATGAGAAGAAGGCCTTTCTGGCTGAACGACTCCCCTCCTGGCTCCGCTTTCGAAAGGAGGATAAGGTGAGAGTAAGGCGTAGGCGGGGCCCAAGGGCGAGGTTTGTCGTCTCGGGAAGAAGAAAGTTCGAGGCAGACAGGCAGTTGGAGGAATCTCGCAGGTCCACGATTCCAGACTAGGAGGGAAGGTGCAGCAATGTTTCGCATATCAGCAAATAGGACAAGGGAGTTGGGCTGGCTGACATGAGAACAAGGCTACTGGTCCTGTTGGCGGTGTCCGCTACCGCTCTCGTCCTGCTCCTCGTATACATCCTCGCCTTCGTGCTTCCCCCACAGCAGGAACAGCACAGCTTCTCCTTTGAGAACAGCATGGAGGACTGGGTTGCCAAGGGAGTGGATCTGGAGTATGACGGGGGTACGCTCGAGTGGTCCATCATGAGAAGCCAGGAGCGAGCCCGGGATGGCACGACTTCGGTGAAGTTCTATCTGAACAACCTTAACGACGCTGGAAAGGTGTGGATTGAAAGGAGCTTCGAGGTTCAGCCCAATAAGAGATATCAAGTCACACTGTCATATGCCTTCGCCTCCGCCGACTTTGGCGGTGTCAATCTCTGGACAATCATTTCCGGTGCCCTGACTAAACACCCCGAGACCAGGGAAGATCTGACGCCGGCCTACCAGGACGAAACGGGCAACGGTCTGCAGTCAGACTCTGGTTACGTGTGG
>JABAOD010036960.1_pt1 | contig 17886 bp, 18 predicted proteins | sample 7062151 | NCBI WGS metagenome assembly JABAOD01 (sample SAMN14538626, study PRJNA623070) | marine sediment metagenome | biome: marine biome [ENVO:00000428]; feature: marine pelagic biome [ENVO:01000023]; material: deep marine sediment [ENVO:00002113] | place: India: Gulf of Khambhat ... | reverse complement strand
GTGCGCGACGACATCAAGATCGCGGTCAAGGACGGCTTCGACTTCGTCGAGCTCGACGGCATGCAGGGCTCGACCGGCGCCGGCAGCAGCGAGGTCATCGATTTCGTCGGCATCCCGACGCTTCCAGCGATTATGGAGGCGCTCGATGCCCTCAACGAGATCGGGCGTCGCGACGACATCCAGATCGTGCTGATGGGCGGCCTGCGCGACGGCATCGACGCCGTCAAGGCGCTTTGTCTCGGCGCCGACGCCACCGCCTTCGGCACCTCGGTGATCATCGCGGGCGGCTGCATCGCCTGCATGCAGTGTCACGTGGGTCAGTGCGTCACCGGCATCGCGACGCAGGACCCGGAGCACGAGAAGCGCTACAAGCCGAGCGTCGAAGCGGAGAACATTCACCGGTTCCTGGAAAGCGTGCGCTGGCAGATTGCCGCCATCACCGAAGCGCTCGGCTACGACGACGTGCGCCAGCTCAACCGCGACGATCTGGTGGCGCTGACGCCGGAAGCCGCGGCCATCACGCGCCTGCCCTACGCCCCGCAATACCGCGGTCGCAACCCGGAGCTTTCGGTGCAGGTGGGCTGAGATGGGCGTCTACGACATCAACCGCATCCTCGTGCCACCGGCGCCGGGGGAGTACAGGGACGACACCGCCGATGCCCACTACGTGCCGGCGCCCTGCCAGGTGGCCTGCCCGGTGGGCACCGACGCGCCCTCCTACATCGGCTACATCTGGGAAGGCAAGTTCGAGGAGGCCTTCGAGGCCATCACCGCCACCAATCCGTTCAGCTCCATCTGCGGGCGCGTGTGCGACGCCCCCTGCGAGCCTGCCTGCCGGCGCGAGTCCGCCGACGGCGCCGTGCAGATCCGCAATCTGAAGCGATTCGTCATGGATAAGGTCGGGCACCGCTACGATCCGCCCGCCGTGCCTGTCAGCAAGTCGCAGAGCGTCGGCATCGTCGGCGCCGGGCCGGCCGGCCTGGTCGCCGCCCACGACCTCTGCGTCGCGGGCTACGCCGTCCACGTCTACGAGATGACCGACCGCCCCGGCGGCATGATGGTCTGGGGCATTCCCGCCTTCCGCCTGCCGCCCGGCATCATCGAGGAAGACATCGAACGTCTCGAGCAGCGCTGCCCGGGTCTCAGCATGCATTACAACACCGCGCTCGGCCGCGACGTGAGCCTCGACGAGCTCAAGCAACGACACGACGCCGTGCTGCTCACCATCGGCTCCTGGTGGGGCAAGGCCATGCGCATCCCCGGCGAGGACGACGCGCGCGTCGTCGACGGCGTCGGGTTTCTGCGCCGGGTGAACGCCGGTGAGCGTCCGGAGCTTCCCGAGACGGTGGTCGTGGTCGGCGGCGGTGACGTCGCCATGGACGCCTGCCGTGTCGCCAAGCGCCTGCCCGGCTGCAAGGACGTCAAGGTGATCTACCGGCGCGGACCCGAGGAGATTCCGGCGCGGCGCATCGAGCTCGAAGGCGCCGTCAAGGAAGGCATCGAGTTCGTCTACAACACCCAGCAGGTTTCGGTGCAGGTGCACGGCAATCAGCTCAGGCTTCGTTGCGTGCGCACCGAGCCGGGGCGCCCGACGAGGACGGCCGGCGCCGCCCGGTGGTGGTGCCCGGCAGCGAGCACGGCATCGACTGCGGCATGGTCATCGCTGCGGTCGGCCAGCAGGCCGAATGCGACGAGCTCGAGCGACGCGGCATGATGCAACCCGATCGAGTGCGCGCGGACTTCGACGGCATGCGCACCGATGACGAAAAAGTGTTCGCCGCCGGTGACGGGGCCTTCGGCGGTTCCACCATCGTCATGGCCATGAGTCACGGTCAGCGCGCGGCCTACTACGTCAAGGCTTTTCTCGAGGGCCGCGGCGACCCGATGCCCTATCGCACGCCCTATCGCACCCGGCGCGTGCCGGTGGCCCAGGATCTGATGTGGGAGAGGCTCGCGAAGCAGGAACCGGAGTTCTTCGGTCTCGGCAAGAAGCCCATCGAGTTTCCGGAAATCGAATCCACCTACGACGAGCAGACCGCGCGAAGGGAGGCGGCCCGCTGCTACCGCTGCGACGCAGAGACGGGATCCGCGGACTACTCCGTGCACCACCGCGAAGATCTGTTCTCCATGGCGCGCACAAACGTCATCGACCACGCCAAGCACAAGGCAATGCTGAGCCGCCGCCTTCGGCTGCGCGACAACCCGTTTCCCGACGGCCGGGCGCCGAGCCTGGACGATCTCGTGTTCCTGCCGGCGAATCTGTCGCGCCTGGTGATCGACCCGTATCGGGAGGCGTGCAGGATCGACACCGATCTGGGCGGCCGACTGAATCTCGAGCTGCCTTATCTGGCAACCGGCTTCGACGATGCGCCCGAGGAAGTGCGCGCAGGCGTCGCCGAAGGGTTACGCGCGCTCGGATGCGGCTACGTGGGTCGGCGCCCCATCGACGATGCGCTGCCCTGGCTTCAGCTGATCGTGGCCGGCGAGTCGGAGCCGAGCCCCGAAGCAAAGGCGCTGCTGCACGTGCAGCGATCGGAACCGAGCCCGCCGTATGCGGCGCGGCTGCGCGACGATCAGCTGCTCGGCATGGTGGTCTCTTCGAGCGCTTTCCTCGAGCAGAGCATCGTGCACGCCCTGGATCACGATTTCGACCTGCTGCTGCTCGACGCCACCGCCGGCATCGAAAGCGGATGGTCGGAGCTGCGCGGTGCTCCCAGTCCGGAGGTGCTTCGCGACGCCATCGCGATTCTGCGACGCCTCAACCGCGAAGAGGCGATCGATCTGGTGTACTTCGGCGGCGTGCGCTCGGGCACCGACTCGGCAAAGCTGATGGCCCTCGGCGCAAAGGCAGTGATTCTGGGTATGGCCCTCGGCCTTGCTGCGGGTGGCTACATCTCCGAGGAGACGTCGCTGGAGTTCACATCGGACTGGAGCGATGAAGAGCGCGCGCGCGCAATCGTCAACATTGTCACGGCGAGCGCGGGCGAGGCCTCGATGATGGCGCGCTGCACCGGAAAGACCAATCTGCACAACCTCGAGCCCGAGGATCTGCGCTCCGTTACCCTCGCGACCGCTACGGCCACGGGCGTGCCGCTTGCCGGCACGCGCCCGGCTTAGGGGCCCGGACTGCGTTCGGAATCTGACGACACCCGTGTTCTGCGACCATTCCAGGACCGGGTCTGACAATCACGCGAAATTGTGCGATCGTCGCACCTGACTCCGTAACGACAACAATCGAGGCGCAGGCCTCGACTTCAAGGGAGGTTAGTCATGGCCGTTGATCTCGAAAAGGTCGCGAAATCCGAGGGGATTAAATATTTTCTCATCAGCTTCGTGGATCTGTTCGGCGTTCTGCGCTCGAAGCTGGTCCCGGCGCGCGCCATCGCGCAGATGCAGCAGGACGGCGCCGGATTCGCGGGATTCGCCGCGTGGCTGGACATGACGCCCGCGGATCCCGACATGTTCTCGATCCCCGACCCGGACAGCCTCATCCAGCTGCCGTGGAAGCCCGAGGTGGCGTGGCTGGCGGGCGACCTGTGGATGGGCGGCAAGGCCGTGGAAGCATCGCCCCGCGTGGCGCTCAAGCGCCAGCTGGAAAAGGCCGCCGCCCAGGACCTGTACATGAAGTCGGGCGTCGAGTGCGAGTATTTCCTGGTCAATCTCGACGGAACCGCCATATCCGACGAGCGCGACATCCAGGAGAAGCCCTGCTACGACCAGGCGGCGCTCATGCGCCGCTACGACGTCATCAGCGAGATCTGCGACTGCATGATCGAGCTCGGCTGGAACCCCTATCAGAACGACCACGAGGACGCCAACGGCCAGTTCGAGATGAACTGGGACTACGACGACGCGCTGGTGACCGCCGACCGGCACGTGTTCTTCAAGTACATGGTGAAATCGATCGCCGAGAAACACGGATTGAGGGCGACCTTCATGCCGAAGCCTTTCCCGCATCTCACGGGTAACGGCTGCCACGCCCATGTGTCGGTATGGGACAAGTCGGGAAGCACGAACAAGTTCTCGGACGCGCGCGACGAGATGGGGCTCTCGAAGCTTGCTTATCAGTTCCTCGGCGGCATCATTCACAGCGCCGATTCGCTGGCGGCGATCTTCAATCCCGCCGTCAACAGCTACAAGCGCATCGACGCCACGGTGACCCTGTCCGGGGCCACCTGGTCGCCCAATGCCATCAGCTACTCGGGCAACAATCGCACGCACATGGTTCGCATCCCCGATCCGGGCCGCTTCGAGCTGCGCCTGATGGACGGCGCCGCCAATCCCTACCTGCTGCAGGCCGGCGTGCTGGCTGCCGGGCTCGACGGCATCGCCAACGAGCGTGACCCCGGCGAACGGCTCGACATCAACATGTATACGGAGGGACACAAGCTGCGCCGCATCCGCCGCCTGCCGCTCAACATGCTCGATGCCGTGCGTCTTTTCGACAAGAGCAAGGTGCTGCGCGAAGCCCTTGGCGACGAGCTCGTGAGCAGCTACGTGAAGCTCAAGCTGCAGGAATGGAAGAGCTATGCAACGACCATCACGCAGTGGGAGCGGGATCATACGCTCGACGCTTGAGCACGGCCGACGCTCTTTCGAGGACACAACGCTGCCGGTGCGGGCCGTACTGGTTTTTTTTCTGCTCGCACAGGTTGCCGGTTGCGGGACCGTATACGTCAACAAGGAAGACCGCAAACCCCGGTATCTGAAGGAGACCGAGTTCGTCTCTGGCCGCAACGTGGAAATGACCTATCGGCGTCTCTACAAGATGCTCTACCGATGCACCAGCGGCTACTACCGAATCCAGGGTGACTACGACCTGGGCAAGAGCCACGCGGAGATCTCCGTCGACACGGGGGTGGGCTTTCAGAACGACGCTTTTCTCGCGGACTCCCACGTGATGCGCGTCGACATCGACGCCCAGGGACTCGACAAAAGCCGCGTCCGGATCAGACAGACGAGCCGACAGGGCGCGCCCTACGCGGGCGCCATGGCGAGCTGGGTGAACGAAGGCAGTGACGACTGCGCGGCCGGCTCCTAGCGGCGGGCCGCGCCGGCAAGCTAGCGGGACGGCTTGCGCTTGCCGTTCGAAGGTGGGGCAGCGCCTTTTGCCTCTCTGCCGAGTTTATTGAGCTTCGACTGCAGCTGCTCGATGGTCTGCATGTTCTCACCGTAAGCCCTCACCAGCTGCCGGGTGAGGTCCGCCAGCCCCTTGATGGCGATGGTGAGATCGTCCTTTCGGGCATTGACCAGGTCGATCTGCATGAGAACGAGGCCGGCCACGTCCTCCGGGCGCGAGACGACCCGTGGTTGCTGTCCGGCGGCCGCCTGCTGCGCGGCAGCGCCCGGGGGGGGCGTCGCCCTGTTCCCGGAGGCCGGGACCTCCGCAGGTTTTGAGGCCGAATCCTGTGTGCCTTTGGTCATGACTTGAGCATCCTTCGGTGGTTGGGCCAAGAAACGCGCAGATCGCGCCGCTTCAATACCTCATTTATCGGACGATTCCCTTGGGAGTTTAGTCGGCCGGCGCCCGACGGGTCCGATGCCGGGCGCCCGGGCGGCCGATGGCCCCGCTGCCGGCCGGGATCCCGGCCCGGGTTGGGGGCCAAGCGGGAAGATCTCCCACAACGTGACCGGGTCGTCAGTTTTCACGCGCCTGGCACGCCGATTGTCACAGCTGCGCGAGGGGAGATGTTTAAGGAATTCCCAATCCGGCCGATATCCCTTTTAGGAATTTAGTTAACCGCCCGAGGGGTGAGCCATGGCTTACGCGATCCCCAAGCTACCCGCTTCCGATGAGAAGCCCCCGCCCCATGGGGACGCCGCCGAGGAGCAGAATCCCGAGCTCCGGCATGTCGCCTGGCTGCAGCTGCATCCGAGAAGGCGGGGTATCGACCCCTATCGCTACCTTCTGCTGATGCGCTTCGCGCTGCTCAATCTGTTCGGCTTCGGTCTCCTCGGGGCGGCCTATGCCCACGGACTGGTCAACCAGGCGCTGGTCGCCGACCGAACCTATCTGTCGCTGGTCATCATGCTGGTATTCCTCGTCGGGCTGGGACTCTCGGCCTGGAAGGTCTGGCAGACCAGCTACGAGCTGAACAGCGTGCGCGACTTCGAGGCAGGCGTCGATTCGCCCGCGGCCCGTTACCTGGCCCCCATGGTCGACGGCGACGCCGACAGTCGCGCCAACCTGGTCGGCGCGCTGCGCATGAAGATTGCCCACCGTACTGCGGTGGTTCGCCACATCGCCAACAGCCTCGTTCTGCTCGGACTGATCGGCACCGTGGTCGGTTTCATCATCGCGCTGGGCGGTGTCGACCCGGAGCACGCATCCGACGTCAAGGCCATTGCGCCGATGGTATCGACGCTGATTCAGGGCATGTCGACAGCCCTTTACACGACGCTCATCGGTGCCGTCCTCAATGTGTGGCTGATGGCGAATCACCAGGTCCTCGCCGGCGGCACGGTAAAGCTCATCACAGCGCTCGTCGAGCTTGCGGAGATTCATGCGCGAGATTGATCTATTCGATGACGAGAGCGGCGCGACGGTGTTTCGCGACGTGATCATGCTGGCGCTCGCCGGCTTCGTCATGATCGTCATGCTGCTCCTTCCGCATATCAATCCGCGTGCGGCTGACGAGCAGGAAACCCGCAGTCCAGGCAACGTCATCGTCGAGCTGCGCTGGCCGGACCATATCGATGCCGACGTCGATCTGTGGGTCGAAGCCCCGGGCGACCGGCCGGTGGGCTACTCCAACAAGGATGGCACGGTGTTCAACCTGCTGCGCGATGACCTCGGTCGCGACTCCGATCTCACCAATCTCAACTACGAGTTCTCTTATAGCCGCGGCGTCCCTGCGGGCGAGTACACGGTTAACGTTCATCTTTACCGTAACACCGGTCATCACTACCCGATACCGGCAACCATCGCGGTGAGCGTAAAGGGCACGAAGGACGCATCGTCACGGCGCCTGCTCAATACCAGGCTCGACCTGTTGCACGAGGGACAGGAAACGACGGTTTTTCGTTTCAAGCTCGATGAAGATGGCGATCTGATTGCAGGAAGCGTTCACGATCTGCCGCGGCCGCTTCGCAGCAAGGCGAGGCTGTGACTGAGCTCTTTCACCTTTTTGCTGCCTCATCTGCGCTGGCCGNNCCTGCTCGCGACGGCGTTGTTCATTCCGGCGATTTATCTGGGCTATGCGGATTTATTGAGCCGTCCCAAACCCACGAGTCTCGAGTGGTGGCACCGGGAGGTTTCGGAAGTGACGGTCCTCGGCTCGAGCCTGCGCGAGGGCGAGGCCATTTACCTGTGGGTCGAGCTGCCCGACACCGACGAGCCGCGCGCCTACCGGCTGCCCTGGATGCACGAGCTCGCCAAGCAGCTCCACGGCGCCGAGCGCGACGCCGAGGCCAGAGGAACGAAGGTGCTGATGCGCCTGCCCTTCACGGATCGCACCGATGACCTGGAACCCGTGTTCTACGCGCAGCCTCAGCCTGCGCTGCCACCGAAGCAGGTCGAGCGGGGCTCGAGCCACAATTTCCACCACTCCAGCACCCTGTCAGCGCACCGCGGCACCGGCGGGGGCTGATCCCCGTACGCGGCTGCCGGCAGCTTCCCGGCGTGCCGGGATGATGCTCCAGTGAAAGGCCGCCCGGCCGGCACGCGACTCCGCCTCCTCGCCGCCGCCGGAAACGCCGGGAACCGCGACCGTCAGCATGGCGCCGAGACCCGCCGCGGCCACCATCAGCAGCGGCCAGCGGCGCGTTCTCCGGGGCGCCGCGCCCGCGGATCCCTGCGCGTCTGCGGCTGCCTGCAGCAATTCTCTGGCGATGGGTGCGATGGCGCCCACCAGCCCCTGGGCCCTCTGCACAACCTCCGATACGAGCCTGTCATCGAAGGGGCTGTCGCCCACCAAGCCGGCGTGGAAGAGGCACATGTGCAGGTAGTCGCCGACCTGCTCGTGATCGAAGCGCGGCATCGCCAGCGTGGTCGCGGCGGCGGTGAAAAGCTCGCCCTGTGACAATAACGCGAGACTCTCGCGAAAGCCCGGTTCGGCACTGATCAGAAATCTCACACTGTACGATTGCCATCGTTTTGCGAGATACAGCAGCTGCTCGAGAGCCTCGCGGTCGAGCCGATGGGCATCGTCGATAACGATGACGGCGCGCCCGGAGCGGGTCGTCAGCAGGGCCAGGAAAGTATCCGCATCGGTGAGCTGCGCGGCGATCGGCTCGCGAATCGGAAGGCCAAAGATCGAAATCAGCGTGCGCGCAAATTCCCTGCCGACGGCATGCTCGCCGGCCTGCAGGTGAAAAATCTGCCAGCTCTTGCGCGCGGACTCGATGAAACTTTCGAGCATGGTGCTCTTGCCGCTGCCCAGCTCGTCGATCAGCAAAACGTGACCCCGCTCGGTGGCCGCGCAGAGCTCCTCGAGACGCGCCGTCAGGGCCGGCGTCGAGAAGTAGAAATCCCGTTCCCCCGTGTCCGCAAACGGTTCTTTTTCGAGGTGGAAACGCCGCATATGCAGATTGCATCGGCCGGTTTCCCCGGGAGTTGATAGGAATTCATCCCATGCTCGTCTGCCGCGACCGAAGCACCGATGATTCGGGGCGGGGTTTTTCCGGTGACACGGCGGGTGAGCGCGTGATACCTGGGCGCGAAGGCCCGCGGGGTGGCAGCGCCCGAGTCAGGACTGGTAGCGCTTCGCGCGAGCAAGCATCTCCGCTAAGCCGACCACTGCGTTCTGGGATTTGAAGTCGAGCATGCTTTCGAGCTGAGAGATTGTCGTTCCTTCATTCTTCAGTTTCTCGAGAAAGGGTTGCAGCTGCTTGCCGATGAAGCGGCCGATCGCGCCGGGATGAATGACGACGGAGAACCCGAGCTCCTCGAGCCTCTTCGCAGGCAATAACGGCGTCATACCCGTTTCCACCATATTCGCGAGCAACGGCGCATCGACGCTGCGCCCGATGCGTTCGAGCTCCGCCTCGGAACGGGGCGACTCGACGAATATGACATCGGCGCCGGCGGCCGCATAGGCCTGCGCGCGGTCCAGCGCTTCGTCGAGACCGAGAACGCCGCGTGCGTCGGTGCGCGCGATGATAACGAAGTCCGGATCGACCCGGGCATCGAGTGCCGCTGCCAGCTTGCCGAGCATCTCGGAGACCGGGACGACGCGTTTCTCGTCGAAGTGTCCGCAGCGTTTCGGCATCTCCTGGTCTTCGATGTGGCATCCCGCCACGCCGGCTCGCTCGTAGCAGCGTATCGTGCGCATGACGTTGATGGCATTGCCATAACCCGTATCGGCATCGGCAATGAGTGGAATCTCCACGGAATCGGCGATACGACCGGCCTGATCGAGCATTTCCGAAAAGCTGATCAGACCCAGGTCGGGGACACCGAGTCGCGAATGGGAAACCCCGGCACCGGTCATGTACACCGCCTCGAATCCGGCCTGCTCCACCGAGCGCGCCAGATAAGCGTCGTACACGCCCGGACACAGAAGAATTTCCGGCCGCCGGATGAGTGCTCTGAGCTGCGTTGTCTTGCGCATGACGTCACCGAATGCCCCGGACGGGACACGCGCACGTTAGCCGATCAATGCGGCGAGGGAAAGTCGGTCGTGCGCCTACGGCGCTCAGGAGCTGACGCGTTGCAGACCGTCGTCGAGAAAGTGCTCGAGCTTCCGGTAGCCGTCGCCTTCGAAGCTCTCGAAGTGAAGCCCGATGCGGTACTCGTTCTCGGCCACACGCCTGGAAAAGACCGCCCGGCAGCGCACGTCGACCACGTCGGGCATTCCCGAGGACTCGGGAAAGCGCAGCCGCACGTCCACCTCGCGCGATTCACTGGGTACCCGCCGCTGACTGAGGGGCAGAATGCTGTTCACCGTAAACCGATCGCAGGCAATCTGGATGCCGGCGGGCGAGAGGTTGACGGTGATGGCATGAATGACCTCACCATCGGACATCGACACCTCCACCGGAAGGTGCACGGGGACTCGCGGATAGTCTCGTTTGTATTTTCTCACGCGGTTGTTCGCTGGCTGGCTGTAACCAATGGCGCAACGCGGCGCGGTGCCCGTCGGCACCGCACCACCCCCAATTCAATAGCTTAGCCTACGGTTCGGCATGAACAAATGCAGATGAGCCGCGGCGCGGGCGCGCTGCGGCACGTTTCACAGCTTGGGGTTCAGCCGGCGGAAAACGAAGGACCCCGCGAGCGGGGTCCTGCCCCCAGTCACTGCGGCAGCACCCCACTGGAGAGGGGCGTGTTAAGCCGGCGCCGGAGCGCCGTCCCTGCCATCGACATCGACACCGGCGACACACGCCGGCCCCGGAAAAGAAGCCTGTTCCTCAGGCCGTGCTGAGCTGGCGACGCGTCTCTCCGCGCGTCAGCGCTCTGCGCTCTTCCGCGTAAGCGTCGCAGCGCTCGAGATACTCCCGCGTGCTCTTCGGCATCGGAACCCGCGCGCCCGAGATGTAGGTCACGAGGTCGTTGCCGTCGGAGATCAGATGCATGCCTCGCTCGATCGTGCGCTGCTCCTCGATGCTGAGCCCGCCGGAGGCCTTCGGGCGAAACGCGAGCAGCGCCTCGCCGGCGGCGACGAAGCGCGGCCAGACCTCGAATATGACGGGATCGGTGCGAATGGTCTCGCTTTCGAGCTTGGCAGCTTCGCAGACCTCGAGGATCAACGGCTGGACACCAGCAAATTGCGGATCCTCGGAAAAAAGATCGCACATGCGAGCACCAATCTTGTCGATGTTGCCCATAGTTTGAGCGATCTTGACGTAACGCGAGTTGTAGAAGTCTTCGATGCTCATGGTAAAGGCTTTGAGCGGCTCGCCCCACAGCTCGTCGATGCCCTCGTGACCGCTGTAGTGCTTGACGGTCTTGCCGAGCTCGAGCGCCTCCTGGAAGTACTCGCCGCACTCGCGCATGAGCTCGTTGTCGGGACTGATGTGGACGCCCTTTTCCGCCAGATCCACCACGGTGGTGAAAATGTCCGCCGCGCGGTTGAACAACGCGCCTGCGAGCATCGCCCCGTTGACGCGCTTTCTGGCCGGGTCCTTTTCCGCATCGAATGCGCTTCGTGCCAGATCCAGGCTCTCGCCGGGCGTGTTGATGCCGTGCTCGGTGTGATGGAAGAGGCGTCGGGTAAGGCTGTCGATGAGCCGCTTTTTCGCCGCCAGCGACTCCGTGGGAGGCGCATAGTAGCGAATCCAATAGCCATCGAAGTAGATGCAGGGTTTGGTGCCGATTTCCTTGCGTGTGCCGTTTTTTACCTGTTTTGACACGAGGATTGCTCCTACTGCTGCTCGAAGTCAGACACGGGTACCGGCTCGAGAGCCGGTCGAAGCCGGGTGGCCAGCATGCTTCGTGTCCGTCAGGGCGAGACGATATCATACGCGGCGGTAATTTCGACTCCCCTGTCGCGGCTTTCCCGTCGCCGGCCGACCCGGAGCGGCCCGAGGGCCGGCCGGGGGACGAACCACGAGAGGCAAACGGGGCAATGCTCGAGCGGCTTTTCGATCTGAAGGGTCACGGCACCAGCGTGCGCACGGAGCTTCTGGCCGGGACCACCACGTTCCTGACCATGGCCTACATCGCATTCGTGAACCCGGCCATTCTCGCTGCTGCCGGTATGGACTTCGGTGCGGTATTCGTCGCTACTTGCCTGGCGGCCGCGATCGGCACCCTGATTATGGGGCTGTACGCCAACTATCCGATCGCGCTGGCCCCGGGCATGGGGCTCAACGCCTTCTTCGCCTACGGCGTGGTTCTCGGCATGGGCCACAGCTGGCAAACGGCGCTCGGAGCCGTATTCATCTCTGGAATCCTGTTCGTCATCCTGAGCCTCCTGCCGATACGCGAATGGATCATCAACTCCATTCCGCAGAGTCTCAAGATGGCAATCTCGGCGGGAATCGGACTGTTTCTCGCCCTCATCGCGCTGAAGAACGCCGGCATCGTCACTGACCATCCGGCCACTCTCGTCACCATGGGCGACCTGGGCGCGCCCGGCGCACTGCTGGCGCTGGCCGGCTTCTTCGTCATCGCGGTGCTGCACCACCGGAGGATTCCCGGCGCGGTGATCATCGGGATTCTCGCCGTGACCGCCGTTGGCATCCTCATCGGCGTCTCCGAGTTCAAGGGCATCTCCGCCATGCCGCCGAATCCGGCGCCCACGCTGCTCGCGATGGACATCGCCGGCGCTCTGGACGTGGCCCTGGCGAGCGTGATCTTTACTTTCCTGTTCGTCGATCTCTTCGATACCGCCGGTACCCTGGTAGGTGTCGCTCACCGTGCGCAGCTGCTCGATGCGCTGGGCCGCCTGCCGCGGCTCAAACGCGCGTTGATCGCCGACTCCACGGCGACCGTCGCAGGCGCGGCACTCGGCACGTCGCCGGTCACCAGCTACATCGAGAGCGCGGCCGGCACCAACGTGGGTGGACGCACCGGTCTCACCGCCGTGGTGGTGGCGGGCGCTTTTCTGCTCTGCCTGTTTTTTGCGCCCCTCGCGGAGACCGTGCCCGCTTACGCGACGGCGCCGGCGTTGCTGTTCGTCGCGTGCCTGATGGCCCGCGGCCTGTCCGAGCTTCCCTGGGACGACGTGACGGAATACGCGCCGGGNNCGGGTGTGCTCGCCGCATTCGCCATGCCACTGACTTTCTCCATCGCGAATGGCATCGGTCTGGGATTCATTGCCTACGCGGTCATCAAGATCTTGAGCGGCAAGAGTCGCGAGTGCTCGCCGGCGGTGATGATTATCGGTTTGCTGTTCGTCATGAAGTTCGCAGTCGTCTGAGATTTCCAATGACGTGTCGGTCACCGGCATGGCATTCGATCTCTCGCTTCGGCCCGGCCGGCATCCGGGCGGCATCGGCCCATCTGAGCTGGGACCCGCCCGGACCCTGCCTGCGTGTCAGGGCGAGGGATCAGGTCTGAGCCCTTTTGCTGTTATCATGCGCGTACACGCGCGCGGAGATTGATGCCATGTCGGAGCCATCGGACCCGGAACTCGAAAGTCCGGACCGGCCGAATCCCGAGGACTACGCATTCGATATGGAGGCGACGCTCGATTGCGTCGTCGGGCTGCGATCGCAGGTGCCCGCGGACGCGCTCACCGCCGGCGTGCTCGGCACGGAGCGTGCCGGACACGGTGTCGTCATTGCCGACGACGGCCTCATCGTCACCATCGGTTATCTGGTCACGGAAGCCGAGAGCCTTTGGGTCACGACCGGTGCAGGGGTCACCGTTCCGGGACACGTGGTCGGATACGATCAGGCAACCGGATTCGGGCTGGTGCAGGCACTGCAGCCCATGGGGGTACCGAGCATGGCGATCGGCAGCTCCGCGTCAGTCCAGGTTTCCGATCAGGCCATCGCCGCCGGCCGCGGCGGCAGAGAGCATGCCATCGAGACAACCGTGATTGCCAAGCGCGAGTTTGCGGGCTACTGGGAGTATGTCCTCGACGAGGCACTGTTCACCGCGCCCGCGCATCCGAACTGGGGTGGCGCCGCGCTCATCGGCACGGATGGAAAGCTGCTTGGCATCGGCTCGCTGCTCGTGCAGCAGATCACCGAATCCGGCCAGCAGAGCGGCGCTAACATGATCGTTCCAATCGACCTGCTCAAGCCGATACTCGGCGACCTGCGAATGTACGGAAGACGTAACGAGCCGGCGCGGCCATGGCTCGGTTTCCTGGTGCAGGAGGTGAGCCATCATCTGGTGGTTTCAGGCGTTTACGACGACTGTCCGGCGCAGGCCGCCGGTCTCCAGGTCGGCGACGTGATCAGCGAGGTGGATGGTGAGCCCGTAAGCGGGCTGGCGAGCCTGTTTCGCCGCATCTGGCAGGTCGGTGAGGCCGGTGTTGAAATTCCGATGACGATTGTGCGCAACCGTGACCCGGTTTCCGTCAACGTGCAATCGACCGACCGAGACAGTCGTCTCAAGTCGGCCAGCATTCACTGAAAGACCTTTCTAGGAGACCGCCTGTTTCCTGTTCAGTGCGCTGACCGTCGCCTTGAGCGATGCAATAACGATATTGGGGTGTACGCCGACGCCGAAAAGCGTAGCGCCACCGTCGCCCTCTACCTCGACATAGGCAACGGCGGTCGCATCCTCGCCGTGGCCGATGGCATGCTCATGGTAGTCGAGCACGCGAAGATCGAATCCACAATCCCGCTTCAGTGCGTCGACGAACGCGGCTATCGGGCCATTGCCCTTTCCGTTGATAGTTCGCTCTTCGCCGTCGCTGCGGATGCTGGCCGAGACGCGGCACAACTCGCTTGCATGGGTATCGGGAACGCTCCAGTACTCGATGAACTCGATCGGAGCGGTACGGTCGAGATACTCGCGCTGAAACAGCTCCCAGATACCCTCTGCGCTGATTTCCTTGCTCGTCTGGTCGGTGACCCTCTGAACGATTTGGCTGAATTCCACCTGGAGATCCCGCGGCAGATCGAGGTCGTGCTCGGTCTTGAGGATGTACGCGATGCCGCCTTTGCCGGACTGGCTGTTGACCCGAATGATGGTCTCGTAGGTGCGTCCGACGTCCTTGGGATCGATGGGAAGATACGGGACTTCCCATATTCCCGTGTTGCTGGTCTCCATCGCGGCCATGCCTTTTTTGATGGCATCCTGGTGTGAGCCTGAAAATGCCGTGAATACCAGGTCGCCGGCATATGGATGCCGCGGGTGCACGGGAAGCTGGGTGCAGTATTCAGCCACCTCGCGCAGCTTGTTGATATCCGACAGATCGAGCTCAGGATCCACGCCCTGCGTGAGAAGATTACCGGCGAGCGTGATCACGTCGACATTGCCGGTGCGCTCACCGTTTCCGAAAAGCGTGCCTTCGATGCGATCCGCACCCGCCATCAGCGCGAGCTCCGCGGAGGCCACGCCGGTTCCCCGATCGTTGTGGGGGTGAAGGCTGATGATCAGGCTCTCGCGATTCTTCACATGGCGGCAGAACCATTCGATCTGATCGGCGTACACGTTCGGTGTCGCCATCTCCACCGTGCTTGGCAGATTGATGATGGTTTTCTTGCCCGGTGTCGGCTCCCACACATCGGTCACCGCGTTGCAGATATCCACCGCGAAGTCGAGCTCGGTGCCGGTGAAGCTCTCGGGCGCACTTCTTGATGAGCTCCGCGCCCTTGACGGCGATGTCGATGATGCCGTCGCGGTCGAGACCGAACACGACCCGCCGCTGCAGGGTCGAGGTCGAGTTGTAGAGATGCACGATGGCCCGCTTGGCGCCCGCCAGGCTCTCGAAGGTGCGCTCGATGAGATGCTCACGGCTCTGAGTGAGCACCTGGACGGTGACGTCGTCGGGTATCATGTCCTCCTCGATGAGGGTGCGCAGAAAATCGAACTCCGTCTGCGAAGCGGACGGAAAACCGATCTCGATCTCCTTGAAACCCATGTCCACCAGGACCCTGAAAAGGCGCATCTTGCGCTCGCTGTCCATCGGGTCGATGAGCGCCTGATTGCCGTCGCGGAGATCGACGCTGCACCAGATGGGGGCCTTGGCGATGACCCGGCCGGGCCACTGGCGATTGGGGAGATCGACCGGCTCGAAGGGCTGGTATTTTTCCGTGGGCATGCGCGACATGAGTGTTCCTGCCTGGATCCGCGGCCGGCGACCCGCGCAGGCGGCGGGCGTGCTGGCGGCCGGAGCCTCAAAACGATTCAAAATCAAACAGTTTTCTTAACACGGACGGCTGTCCGAGGCAAACCGGGCGGCCCTCCGAGCGGCGAGCGCGACAGGCTGGCGGACGCCGTGCGCGCCTCTCTCGGGTCGAGCGATCCCACCGCTGCCCGCAGGCCGGCCGCCGCCGCGGCGACCGACACCGTCCCGGTGGCGGCCGGACCCGTCGGGGCCCTACAATTTCCGCCATGCGCCCCGCCCGAGCCCGTGCGGCACCCATCATCGACCCGGCCCGTGGAACAGGACCGTGAAGGCGTTCAACAGCACGCTTTCGGCGTTCGGCACGACCATCTTCGAGGTCATGTCGCGGCTCGCCATCGAGCACGAGACCATCAATCTCGGCCAGGGGTTTCCCGACGAGGAAGGGCCCGCCGCCATGCTCGAGGCCCTGGACGACGCCACCCGACGCTTCCCCAACCAGTACCCGCCGATGATGGGCGTGCCGGAGCTGCGCCAGGCCGTGGCCGACCACGATCGGCGCTTCTATGGCCTCGAGGCCGACTGGCAGAGCGAGGTCATGGTCTGCTCGGGGGCTACCGAGGCCCTGGCGGCGAGCATCCTCGCGCTGGTGGAGCCCGGTGACGAGGTCGTGCTGTTCGAGCCCCTCTACGACAGCTACCTGCCGATGGTAAGGCGTGCCGGCGCCACGCCGCGGCTGGTGCGCCTGGAGCCGCCCGACTGGCAGATCCCCTGGGACGCGCTGGAGGCCGCATTCAGCGACAAGACCAAGTGCATTCTGTTCAACACGCCGATGAACCCCACGGGCAAGGTCTTCAGCCGCGACGAGCTCACGGCGCTCGGCGGGCTGCTGGAGCGATTCGACTGCTATGCCATCTGCGACGAGGTCTACGAGCACCTGGTCTTCGACGCACGCGAGCACGTGCCGCTCATCACGCTTCCCGGCATGCGCGAGCGGTGCATTCGCATCGCCTCTGCGGGAAAGACGTTCTCCATGACCGGCTGGAAGGTCGGCTACATCACCGCCTCACCGAAGCTGCTCGGGATCGTCGCGAAAGCCCATCAGTTCCTGGTTTTCACAACGCCGCCGAATCTGCAGCGTGCCGTGGCCCATGGCCTCGACAACGAGCAGGAGTGGTACACTCGCCTCGGCCGGGATCTGCAGGCCAAGCGGGATTTGCTCGAGAAGGGCTTGAGCGCCGTCGGCTTCGACGTGTTGCCCTGCCATTCCACGTACTTCATGAACGTCGATTTTCGCCCTCTCGGCTTCAACGGCAACGACGAGGCGTTCTGCCGATATCTGACGCTGGAAGCGGGCGTCACCGTGGTTCCCGTGAGCGCACTCTATGCCACTGGCGACATCAACCACCTGGTGCGTTTCTGCTTCTGCAAGCGCGACGAGGTGCTGAACGCCGCCATTGATCGGCTCACTTCGCATTTCGGAAAACGCACCGCTCGGAAGTAAAAATATGCCTCGCATACACCGCTCTGTTCTCGCGATTCTGACGGCTCTGGCAAGCACCGGCGCCGTCGCGCACGAGACGCCCCTGACCTACGACCGCATCAACTTCCAGGTGAGCGCAACGAAGGAGGTCGAGAACGATACGCTCGTCGCGATCATGTACGCCGAGCGTAACGGTCAGCAGCCCGCGACCCTCGCAGACGACGTGAATCGGGCCATCGCCTGGGCCGTGGAGGCGGCAAAGAAGAACGACGCCATCAAGGTCCAGACGCTCGGCTACCGGCAGGAGCCCCTGTACAAGAATCAAAAGATCACCGGCTGGCGGGTGCGCCAGTCCATTCGCCTGGAGAGCACCGATGCGGCTTCCCTCAGCACGCTGGTCGGCGCGCTGCAGGAGCGCCTCTCGGTCGCCTCCCTGCAATACGTGCTGTCGCCGGACGTGCGTGCCGAGGCCGAGGACGCGCTCATCGCCGAGGCCATCGAGCGCTTCGAGCGCCGGGGAAAGCTCATCTCGGAGCAGCTCGGCCGTCCCGCCTACCGAATCGTCGACCTCAATATCATCACCTCGGGCCCGGTGCCGATGCCGGTGCGCATGCGGGCGCCTGCGGCAATGGCCGATAGCAGCCGGGTTACGCCCCCGACCGTCGAGCCGGGCGTGCAGTCGGTTACGGTTCAGGTTTCCGCTACCGTCGAGCTCGAGGTGCGTTGATGGGCGATGCTCATCGACATGCATCGTCCATCCAATCCGCCTGCGCC
>JABAOD010003634.1_pt4 | contig 17890 bp, 19 predicted proteins | sample 7062151 | NCBI WGS metagenome assembly JABAOD01 (sample SAMN14538626, study PRJNA623070) | marine sediment metagenome | biome: marine biome [ENVO:00000428]; feature: marine pelagic biome [ENVO:01000023]; material: deep marine sediment [ENVO:00002113] | place: India: Gulf of Khambhat ... | reverse complement strand
TCCGTCGATCTTGGTGAAGTCCGTGCTGAACAGGAAGCTGACGCCGGCGCCGAAGTCGCCCTCCACCGCCGCGTAACCGATCATCACGACGAGCATGCCGAACAGCGCCGGCATCAGGAATTTCACCGCGCGTTCGATGCCGTCGCGCAGTCCGCGGCCGACAATGAACAACGCGATCGTGATGAAAACGGTGTGCCAGCCTGCCAGGGTTAGCGGGTCGGCCAACAGATCATCAAATTGATCGGCGACCGTCAGCGGATCCGCGCCGCCGAACCCGCCGCCGGCTTTGAAAATATACGCCAGCGTCCATCCGGCAATAACGCTGTAATAGGTTGCGATCAGGTAGCCGACGAGCATGCCCATCCAGCCGACGAGGAACCACGCCTTCGAACGGCCCGCTTTCTCGGCGACCACCCGCATGGCAACCGGCGGACTGTGGCCGCCGCGTCGTCCCAGCCAGAGTTCCGCGATCAGTATCGGGACTGCGACGAAGACTACGCAGGCAAGATACACCAGCACAAACGCGCCGCCGCCGCTGACCCCGACGACGAAAGGAAACTTCCAGATGTTGCCGAGCCCGACCGCGNNCAGGTCTGATCGGGCGCGTTGGATGCACTCAAGCTCATTTGTCGAATTCCATGGCGTTTCGGCGATTGTAAGCCACGTGCGCCCCAAGGGCCCGTGAAATATAGCTTTTGCGGAACTGGCCCACTAAAGATACCCGTCGAACTACCGATACAGAGGACTCTAGTTTTGTAAAACGGCGTCAGGTGCCGGGCTATGTTGCGACAGTTCTCAAGGGTTCTTGCGAAGAATACGCGGGGAGGCATTGCGCTGGATGGCGCGCGCGCCGGCCTTGCGCGTGTCCAGAATTCGGACGGCGGCCGCCCGAAACTCGCGGTTCGTGTCGTGGAGACCGATGGTCCGGACACGGACTGGACCGACCGAACGGCGTCCTGCGCCGGCGATCTGAATCTCGACCGGACACCCGTAAGCGCTGTTCTCGGGGCCGATGCGTATCAGCTTCAGCTGCTGGAAATGCCGAATGTTCCCGCCGATGAGCTGCTGGCCGCGGTACGTTGGCGCCTGAAAGACCTGATCAACTTTCCATTCGAAGAGGCGGTCATCGAGTTGCTGGAAATGCCGCCCCATGCCAACCCCGGAGCACCGCAAACCGGCTACGCCGTCGTGACCCGGCGGACCGAAGTCCTGGAGCAAATCGAACTCATGAAACGGGCCGATTTGCGCATGGATGTCATCGACATCCCCGAACTCTGCCTTCGCAACATCGCCGTTCGATTGCCACAGGACGCCGAGGGCGTCGCGTTCCTGCACTTCACCGAAGACTGTGGTTACCTGACGATCACACGCAACGGTGTCCTGCATCTCACGCGGCGCCTGGATACCGGGAGACGGGCGCTCGAGGCCGCTGCATCGGACGACTTCGCGATGCAGGACCTTGTCGGTGGAATCGCACTCGACGTTCAGCGCTCACTCGATTACTACGAGAGTCACTACGATTGTCGCCCCGTGCGGCAAATCGTCCTCGGACCCGGAGCCGGCCTGGACGCCCTGCCCGCCGGACTGACCGAGCACCTGGGACTTTCCGTCGAATGGATCGTTTTCGAGCAGCTGTTCAAGCTCGACGATGAAATCTCACCCGAGGAACAGGGCGGCTGCCTGATCGCGGTTGGCGCCGCGCTGCGTCAGGAGCGGGTCGCGCAAAGCGAGGCGCACGGATGAACCAGCAGATCAACTTGTATCAGGCTGAGTTCCGCCCGCAGATGCGGCTCTTCCCTGCCTGGTTCATGCTGCAGGCCACCGCGATCGTCATCCTGGGGATGTTGCTGACTTTTGTCTTTGCACAGCAGCGCGTCGACGGCGTCGAGGAAGAACTCACGATCGTCGCTCGCCAGGAATCGGTTCTTCTCGATCGCCTCGAGAACATCGGGCCCCTGATCAACGCCGTCNNATAGAGCGCCTGCAAAACATAGGGCCGTTGATCAACAACGTCACCGGCGAGAAGAACTGGGCCGAGCAGCTCGATGACAGCCTGCGCCTGCTCGCCGAGCGCCAGGCGGCACTAAACCTTATCCAGGGTTCGTCGCTTGGGGATACGCAGGGCTTCTCCCGCCACCTGCGCGCCCTGTCCCGCCAGGACATCGACGGGCTGTGGCTGACTCATATCGCCCTGTCGGCTATGGGTGACAAGACCCGGCTCGAAGGCCGGGCCATTCGCGCCGAGCTCATTCCGATCTACGTCCAGGGCCTCGCCTCTCAACCGCCTTTTGCGAAACAGCGCTTTCATCATTTCCAGATCGACAGTCCGGCCGATGGCGGCGAGACCGCCGTGTCGTTCGCAATGGACAGCGACGTTCTTCTGGCTGCGGATGCGAGGGACAGCCGTTGAAAACCTTCGACGAAATCAAGGCCTCGATGGCGCCGATGCTCGCGAAAATCGACGCTCTGTCCGTGCGCGAGCGTCTGCTCGTATTGATTACAACTTTGGTTCTGATTGCCGCAATCTGGCACACGCTGCTAATGCAGCCGCTCGAGCAACGTGCCGCCGAGACGCGTGTCGAACTCGCGGCGCTCGAGCAGCGCATAGCGGCGGCGAACCAGAACCTCGAAGACAAGATACTGCAGCTTGCGGGAGGCGGCGACGAACAGCGTACGCGCATCGCATCCCTGCGGCGGCGAATTGACGAGATCAATGCCGCGCTCGGGGATCACGCCGCCGAGTTGATCGATCCCGCGGAAATGGCGCAGGTCCTCGAGGGCGTCCTGAAAGAACAGTCACGGCTGACCCTGGTGCGGATTCGCAACACCTCACCGGACCCGCTGTCCGCGGAAGAAGAGCCCGACGCCGTGACGTTTTACCGGCACGGTCTCGAGATCGAGGTGGAGGGAAGTTTTGCCGCCTGTCTCGAGTACCTCAGCGCCATCGAGGCGTTGCCCTGGCGCCTGTACTGGCAGGTCCTGGAGCTCGACGTCATCGAGTACCCGCGCAATCGCATCCGCCTCGAGGTCGGCACGCTGAGTCTTGATGAGGAGTGGATCGGTGCGTAAGCGAGCACGAAACTTCGTGATCATGGCACTGACGCTGGCCTCGGCCCTGGGCCTGGCCGATGAGGTGCTGCGCGACCCGACACGGCCGTACACCGCCGTCGAGCAGCGCGCGGCGGCTGCACCCCGATTCGTCGTCAACGCAATCATCGTTTCGGCAGATCGACGCGTTGCGATCGTCAACGGCCGGCGCGTCGGCGTCGGCAGCTCGTTGAGCGGCGCCCGGGTCATTGCAATCGACAGGGACCAGCTGGTCCTGGAAATAGACGGCAGGCACGTCATCGCCAGGCTGAATTGAGGAGCGATGCGCCGATGAAGATCACCGGAGAAAACGACTCATGTTGAGAAAGATCGTGACAGTTAGCACAGCCCTGATCGTCCTGAGCGGCTGCGATGCAACAATGCCGACACGCGATTCGGCACCTCGCGGTGAGCAGACGCACGGCGAGATAGAAGCCGCGTTGGAAAATGCCGCCAGGGTTCCACCGGCACGAGACCTAACGCCGGCGCCCGTGGAAAGTTTGCCGGCGGTGCCGAGGGCTGACGACGCCTCGCGCTTCAACCTCAACAGCGAGGACACGCCGGCGCGAGCGTTTTTCATGGCGCTCGTCGATCAGACGGATCACAACATCGTCGTGCATCCGGAGGTCAGCGGCAACATCTCGCTGATGCTGCAGAAGGTAACCGTCGAGGAAGTCCTGGACGTCGTCAGCGAAGTCTATGGGTACAACTACCGAAAGAGCGCGGCCGGCTACATCGTGTTTCCCGCCACGCTGCAGAGCCGCATTTTCCAGATCAACTACCTCAACCTGCAGCGCTCGGGTGTCTCGCGCACACGCGTCAGCTCGGGCCAGGTCAGCGAATCGAGACAGAGCAGCCGCAACAGAGGCGGCCGTAACAGCGGACTGGTGACGGATCAGCCGGTTGGCGATACGCGGGACGACCAGCAAATCAGCGGCTCCGGGATAGAGACGAACTACCAGGCCGACTTCTGGGCGGAGTTGCAGGCCACGCTGGAGCAAATGGTCGGCGGCGCCGAGGGCCACCAGGTCGTCGTCAACTCGCAGACCGGCGTCATCGTCGTTCGAGCGATGCCCGACAAGCTGCGCAGCATCAGCGACTACCTCGATGCCATTCAGGATATCGCCCAGCGCCAGGTCGTGCTGGAAGCGAAGATTGTCGAGGTTCAGCTGAGCGACGGCTTTCGCTCGGGGATCAACTGGGTCGCCGTCTCGCAGAACAGCAGCGGCGATACCTATACCTTCGGGCAGCTGGCGCCGCCGCCGGGCTTCACGGGTGACCCGGCGGATCTCGGCGGCGCACCGATTGACCTGGAGCCGGGTAACCCGGTCACGGGTTTCGCGACGTCCACGCTGGGCGGCGCATTTACCATGGCCTTCGATATCGGCGATTTCAACACCTTCCTCGAACTCCTCGAGCAGCAGGGCGACACCCGCGTACTGTCCAGCCCGCGCGTTTCGACGTTGAACAACCAGAAGGCCGTCATCAAGGCCGGCACCGATGAGTTCTTCGTAACCGACGTTTCCAGTAACACGGTAACGGGTACATCGTCCACGACGTCGAGAGACGTCGAACTGACCCCGTTCTTCTCCGGCATCGCCCTCGACGTGACGCCGCAGATCAGCGCCGACGGCGAAGTAACGCTGCATATTCACCCGACGGTGAGCGACGTCACGGATCAGCAGAAGATTCTTACCATCTCTGGCGAGACGGACACGCTGCCGCTGGCCTTCAGTGAGATTCGCGAATCGGACAGCATCGTCAAGGCGCGCAGCGGGCAGATCATCGTCATCGGCGGCCTGATGCGTAATTCGATGAGCGATGAAAGTTTCGGCACGCCCGGATTGAGCAAGATTCCAGGCGTCGGCGGCCTGTTCAAGAGCCAGCGATCCGTTGAGCGCAAGACCGAGCTCGTGATTCTGCTGAAGCCCATCGTGATCGACGGCGACGACGCCTGGACTCAGATGGCCGACGAGTCGCTGCAGCGCATCCGGCAGGGCGCCGGGCACTAGGCCCAGGCTTAACGACGATGAGCACGTCAAGCGCAACCGTGTCCAAGCTGGTCCGCCGCAAGAAAATGCGGCTCGGCGAGCTGTTGCTGGACGCCGGCGCCATTACCCAGGAGCAGCTGCACCAGGCGCTGGCCCTGCAGAAGAGCACGGGGCACAAACTGGGTCGTGCGCTGACGGAAGTCGGCGCGATCGACGAGGCGGAACTGTACCGCTTCCTCGCCAAGCGCCTGGAAATCGACTACCTCGATCTCGGCAGCATCAAGCTCTCGCCCGAAACCGTCAAGCTGCTGCCCGAAGTGCAGGCCCGCAGGCTCCGTGCACTGGTTCTGAAACGCGACAAGGACGGCCTGCTGGTCGGCATGGCCGACCCGACCGATATCTTCGCGCATGATGAACTCAGCCGGCTGCTGGGCAAGTCGGTGAAGATCGCGCTCGTCAATGAAACGGAGTTGCTGCGCACGATCGACATCACCTATCGGCGCACCGACGAAATCAACGCGCTGGCCGCGGAGGTCAAGGAAGAGCTCGGCGAGGCGCGCATCGATATCGACCGGCTGACGGCCGACGAGGATTCCGCCGAAGCGCCGGTCATCAAGCTGTTGCAGTCGATGTTCCGCGACGCGGTGCAGGTCAGCGCCTCCGACATCCACATCGAGCCCGATGAATTCGTGCTGCGTATTCGCCAGCGCGTTGACGGCGTGCTGCAGGAACACGTGATCGACGGCCGCGGGGTCGCCGGCGCGCTGGTCACCCGGCTGAAACTCATGAGCGGACTCGACATCTCCGAGAAGCGACTCCCGCAGGACGGCCGATTCTCGATCCGGGTGAACGAGACCACGCTCGATGTTCGTGTCTCGACGCTGCCGGTACAGTTCGGCGAGGCGGTCGTGCTGAGGCTGCTCGATCAGTCGGCGAACCTGCTGAGCCTCGAGAAACTCGGCATGCCGCCGCGGCTGCTGGAACGCTTCTACAGCCTGATCGAGCGCCCGTCCGGCATGGTGCTTGTAACCGGGCCGACGGGTAGCGGTAAGACGACGACGCTGTATTCCGCGCTGAACTACGTCAACAAGCCGGCGACGAAAATTATCACCGTCGAGGACCCTGTCGAGTATCGCCTGCCCCGTATCAACCAGGTCCAGGTGCACACGCGCATCGGGCTCGATTTCGGGCGTGTCCTGCGCGCGGCGCTGCGCCAGGATCCCGACATCATCCTGGTCGGCGAGATGCGCGACCGGGAGACCGTCGACATCGGCCTGCGCGCCGCGATGACCGGCCACCTGGTCTTTTCCACGCTGCACACCGTCAGCGCGGTGGCGACGGCTAACCGGCTGCTGGACATGGGTGCACCGGGCTACCTGATCGGTGCGGCCCTGCAGGGCATCGTTGCGCAACGCCTCGTGCGTCGCGTCTGCGAGAGCTGTGCGGAGCCCGCCGAACTCTCGGCCGGGCAAAGTGCCTGGTTGAGGGCGCAGCTCGGCAGCGCGCGCGCCGGAGACTCGACGTTCGTGGCCGGGCGCGGCTGCAACTACTGCCAGCTGACGGGCTATCGCGGCCGCATCGGCGTCTACGAACTGCTCGAGATGGACGCCGGGCTGGCCGACGCGATGCGTCGCGAGGATCTCGCCGCGTTTACGTCGCTCGCGACTAAAAAGAAGAGCTACGTACCGCTGGTCAGCTGCGCTCTGGACTACGCGGTATCGGGCGTGACCTCGCTCGACGAGGTGCTGCGCGTTGCCGGCGGCGTGGACGCCGAGGCGGACGTTGAGATCGGCGGCGCCGACGCAGCCAGCGAGGTCGCCGATGACTGAGTTTGTCTACAAAGGTCGATCGGCAAACGGCGCGCTGGTCACCGGCAAGCTCGAGGGGAAGTCCGCCGACGCGGTCGCCGGGCGGCTGGTGAGTATCGGCATCACCCCCGTGGAAATCCGCGACCATGCAAATGCCACGAGCATTACGCTTGCCGACCTGGTCAAGCGACTCGGCGGCGGACAGCCGACGACCAAGGACCTGGTGTTGTTCTGCCGGCAGATGCACACCATCACGCGCACCGGCCTGCCGCTGTTGAAAGGACTGAGCGGGCTGATGGAAACGACGCATAACGAGGTCCTGAAGGAAGCGCTGGTCGACGTCATTGCGAAACTCGAGTCGGGCCGCGAACTCGCACAGTCGATGAAAGGCCACCCGAAGATCTTCTCCGCGCTGTTCATCAACCTCGTCGAAATCGGCGAGGCAACCGGAACGCTGGACGTTGCGTTCCAGCGGCTTTACGAATACCTGAGCATGGACCAGGAGGTGCGCGACCGCGTCAAGTCCGCGGTGCGTTACCCGATCATCGTCCTGATCGCGGTCGCGATCGCATTGTGGATTATCACGGTCTTCGTGATCCCGAATTTCGCACCCATCTTCCGCGCGCTCGGCGACGACATACCGCTGCCAACCCGGATCATCATGGGTGTTTCCAACGTCGCCATTAACTACTGGCCGTACATACTGGGAGTGGCAGCGGTTTTCGCGGTAGCGACGTCCAGCTATATCAAGACGGAGACCGGCCGCCTGCGCTGGGACCGGCTCAAGCTCCGCATCCCGGTCGTCGGCATCATCGTGCACAACGCCGCGATGTCTCGGATCACACGGTCCATGGCGATATCCGTCAGCGCCGGCCTGCCGATCAATCAGACGCTGCGCACCGTCTCCGATTCCATCGGTAATTCCTGGCTCGGCGAGAAAATGGCCGCTTTGAGCGCCGATATCGAGCGCGGAGAGTCGTTATCGAGAACGGCGTCACATAGCGCACTGTTCACACCTCTTATATTGCAGATGATCGCCCTGGGCGAGGAAACCGGCGCGCTTCCCGAGCTGCTCGATGAATCGTCCGACTACTACAGGCGGGAAGTGGACTATGACCTGGAGAACCTCAGCGCCGCACTGGAGCCGATCCTGATCGTCACGGTCGGCGTCGTGGTCCTGATACTGGCGCTCGGCGTTTTCCTGCCCATGTGGGACATGGTCGCCCGGGCCAGGGCAGGCGGATGATGGGCGCCGGCAGGCTGTTAGATGACCTGGGCCGCGGTTCGGCGGGTTTTTCGCTGCTGGAACTGGTCGTGGTGATCGCGCTGATCAGCACCCTGGTTGCCGTGGCGATAAACCGGCTGTTGCCGTACATCGACGAGGCGGAGCGCGTTGCGGTGCTGAGAGTCGAGGGCCAGCTGCGCAGCACGCTGATGATGGAGGCGGCGCAGCGCATCGTGCGGGGCCGGTCGGCCAGCCTTTCGGACCTCGAGGGCGCCAATCCGATCAAGTTTTTGCTGGAACCGCCGAAAAACTATGTAGGCGAGCGGCTGCGGCAAGAAATCGAGCAGTCGCCGGCGCGGCGCTGGTACTACGAGCAGGACCGGCAGCGGCTGGTTTATCGGCTGGGAGAGCCATTCGGGCTCCCGGTCCACGACGAGTCGGTTGAGGATCCGGCTTTTGAGGTTCGAGTCGCTTTTGCCGACAGCAACGGCAACGGCGTTTTCGAGGCGCAGCGTGAAGAGCTGTATGGCGTGCGCCTGCAACGAGTGGCCGGTGCGAAGTGGCTCTCCGGTGTGAATCGGGAAGCGCATTGAGACGGCTTTTTGGAGTGCTGGCAGGTTCGCCAGTTTGTTTGGCTTAAATGGAAAACTTGAGGATCGACCAATGAGGACTCAGAAACAGAAGGGCTTTACCCTGATCGAGCTCGTCGTGGTTATTGCACTGCTCGGCATTCTCGCCGCGTTCGCGATACCGCGTTTTGCCTCGCTCGAATCGGAGGCGCGTTCGGCAGTAACGCAGGGGTTGTCGGGAAGCATTCGCAGTGCCGCTGCGATGGCTCACGGCCTGCACCTTGCCACCGGTGCCGCCAGCGTGGATATGGAAGGCAACACCATCGACATCGTAAACGGCTACCCCGACGCGGAAACGATCATCGATACGCTCGCTGATGCCAGCGGCTTCGACGCGCCCGTCATAAGCGGAGGCAACACGGCGACGATTTCGAAGACGGGTGCTCCGGGCGTTTGCCAGGTCGTGTACGTCGAAGCCGGCGCATCGACGCCGCCGACCGTAACGCCGACAACGACCGGCTGCTGATGTGCGCCGCATGGGCCGGGTAGCGGGGGCGGTCGGTCCTCCTGCCCGGTAAGCAGCGGCTTGATGCGTGTGCCGGATGGAACCGGCGGCAGCGCAAACCAATGCACGGCAGGAAGAACGCTATGTGTGAAAATCGAAAAGACAGGCAGCGTGGGTTTACGTTGATCGAACTCGTTGTGGTCATCGCCTTGCTTTCAATCCTGGCCGCGTTCGCGATCCCGCGCTACGCCGGTCTGGAGCGAGAGGCGCGCAGCGCGACCATCCTCGGTATCTCGGGAAGTATCCGCAGCGGCGCGGCCCTCGTGCACGGGCTCTGGTTATCGCAGGGCATCAATCCGGTGGTCATGGAAGGCAATATCATCAACCTGACGGAAGGTTACCCGGACGCTACCGACGTTTCGGCAACCCTTGCCGACCTGACGGGTTTCACGGTCGTCGTCAACGGTGCCGGAAACCAGGCGGTGTTTTCCAAGACCGGTTTCAGCAACTGCGAGGTCGTCTACAACGACGCACTCGCCAACAGTGCGCCGCTGATCAGTGTAGACACCAGCGGGTGCTGAAACATGCGCGGGCAATCAGCGCTTTCGCCACGATCGCAGACTGGCGTTCGAGGATTGCAGCGGCATGTCGTACGCAGACATGCCGGCTACACCATCGTCGAGCTTGTGCTGGTACTGGTCATCATCGCGATCCTCGGCGCGCTTGCCGGACCCCGCTTCTTTGATAATTCTGCCTTCGACGAGCGCGGCTATCTCGACGAGTTGGCAAGTTCGCTACGCTACGCCCAGAAAGTCGCCGTCGCGAGCGGCTGTCGCGTTCGCGCTGAAATCACCTCCAGCAGCTATGCATTGACTCAGCAGGCTCCCCAGGCCGGTCACTGCGACCCGGCTGACGCGAGTTTTCCACTGCCGGTCCTGTTATCAACCGGGCAAACGATGAGCGGTTCGGCTCCCTCCGGCGTCTCGACATCGCCCGCCATAACGATCGTCTACGACGCGCTGGGCCGCACGAATCTGGCCGCAAACCAGACGCTGACTGTCGGCCCACGTTCGATCCTGGTGCAGGCCGAGAGCGGGCTGGTCACGACTCCATGAAACTCTCGCGACGACAGCGCGGTGTGACACTGATCGAACTACTGGTATCGATCGTCATCGTATCGATCGCCGCGAGCGGCGTGCTCGGTGTGCTGTCGATGACGACGGCCGCAAGCGCCGACCCGATGATTCGTCACCAGGCTGCGGCGATAGCCGAGGCATACCTCGAGGAAATCATGCTGAAACCGGTCGCCGATCCGGACGGCATCGATGGTGAGGCGGCACGGGCCGACTATGACGACCTCGACGACTATGACGGTCTCGTGGACACGGGCGCCCGTGACCAGTTTGGCGCCCCGATCGCCCGGCTCGCGGATTACGACGTGGCCGTTTCTGTGGTGCCCAGCAGCGGGCTGCCTTCCGTTCCGGCTGCCGATGCGCTGCGGATCGACGTCGTCGTTACCCACAGCGCGGACATCAATTTCGTACTGAGCGGCTACCGGACGAGGCTGTGACATGGTGAAGACAGGCAGCACTCGCGGATTCACCCTGGTGGAGCTCGTTGTCACGATCGCGCTGAGCACGATCGTGGTCGGCTTCATGGCCGTGTTCATATCAGGCCCGGTCGCCTCGTATACGGATCAGTCCAGGCGTGCCGAACTGGTCGACCTTGCGGAGAATTCACTGCGCCGCATTGCGCGGGATATTCGTCGTGCACTGCCGAACAGCGTGCGGCTGAACGCCTCCGGCAGCGTCATGGCCCTGGAACTATTGAGTACCGCGGACGGAGCACGCTACCGCGACCGCCCGCCGCCGGGCGACCCTTCCAAGCGTCTACTNNCGCTTCCAAGCGTCTACTGTTTTCCGCCGCCGACGACGCGTTCAACAGCATCGGCGGTTTCCGCAATATTTCACAGCCGTTCTCGTCGAACAGTCACTATCTCTCGATCTACAACGTCGGTGTTCCCGGTGCGGACGCCTACGAGCTGGCCAACGTGATCACGCCGCCGGGAACGCAAATCGATATCGTCGCCGACGCGATACCGGGGGAGGACAACGTGCGCCTCTCCCCCGCCTTCAAATTTGCTTTCGCTTCGCCCGGCCAGCGGGTTTTCCTCGTGGACGGTCCGGTCAGTTACCTCTGCGACGGAGCCGCCGGTACGCTGGTGCGTTATTCCGACTATGCGATCACGTCCGACCAGGCTGATCGAGACAGCGCCGCGGAGTTGCTTGCCGCCGGTGCGGATGCGACGCTGATCGCCGATCGCATCAGCAGCTGCAGCATGGACTATGCTCCCGGCACGGCGCAGCGCGCGGGCCTGGTCTCCATCGCGCTCGAGGTGACCGAGGCCGGCGAAACCGTCTCGCTGTTACACCAGGTCCATGTGGACAACGTCCCATGACTCGCCGGCGCGCACAGATCGGCTTTTCGCTCGTGCCCGCCCTGTTCCTGCTGGTGGTCCTTGCAGCACTCGGCCTCGTCGCGGTGCGGCTTGCCGGCGTTCAGCACCAGACCGTCGTGCTGGCGATGCAGAGCGGCCGGGCCTACGCGGCGGCGCGATCCGGCATCGACTGGTCGGCGTACCAGGCGCTGGTCAACGGCAGCTGTGCCGCTGCCACGCTCAATCTGACCGAGGGCGGCCTGGACGGGTTTTCCGTGGACACGAACTGCAGCAGCAGTACGCACAGCGAGGGTCCGAACACGGTCAACGTCTATGTCATCGATGCGTTTGCGTGGTCGGGAACTTACGGCAATCCCGACTACGTATCACGCCGAATGCGGAGCACCGTAACCGATGCGACCTAGCCTTGCATTTCAGTTGCTGCTTGCCGTCGCGATGGCCCTGGCGGCGGCCGGCGTAAACGCCGCCCAGGTCTGCACGACGCAGCAAGTCGGTAACCAGGAATTTCGCGGCATCTCCGGCAGCTCCGATACCGATGTCATCGCGGTCGGCAGGAAGGGCACGATCTACCGTTACGACGGCACGAGCTGGAGCGCGATGACGAGCCCCAGCAACAAGGATCTCAACGACGTCGAGGTCGTCGACGCGAACACCGCGTTTGCCGTCGGCAAGGATGGCGAGGCGCTGCAGCTGGTCGGCGGAGTCTGGACTTCTATTGGCGGCTTCACGAACGAGGATCTGTTGGGCGTCTGGGCGGCGTCAGCGACAGAGGTCTATGCGGTCGGAAAGAAGGGCACGCTGTATCGTTATGATGGCAGCGCGTGGAGCGACCAGGGCGCGGCGGCGGGGACCGACAACACGGACATCGAAGACGCCTGGGGCGACGCGAATTTCTTCTATGCGATCGGCGAACAGGGCCGCCTGTACCGGTACGACCGAACGGCCGGCACCTGGCTGCCACCGGATACGTCATGCACGGTGGGGGACAGGTTCGAGGATATCTGGGGGGACGGCACCGGTAATGTCTACCTGGTAGGCAAGAAGAACGTGCACCTTTATGACGGCAGCAGCTGCGCCGTGGTCGCGACGGCCGGCGAGAATCTGCTCGGCGTATCCGGTTGGACCCAGGATGGTGACGTGCTGGCGGTGGGCAAGAACGGCACCGTCTTCGAGTACGACGGGACATCCTGGACGGAAACACAGGAAGGCAGCAACGAGTTCAAGGACGACTGGCTCTCTCCCGCCGGCAACGCGTATTACGCTGGGAAACAAAAGGAACTGACCGTTTGCCAGTGCACGGACTGTGCCGTACCGAGGTTGCCGCAGTTTGTTGTCACGCACGACAGCTACGGTATCCACTGTCAGAGCGAGGTCGTGCAGGTACAGGTGATGGACAGCACGACCGGCACACCGATGAATGACTACAACGAGACGGTTACGCTCGACACGCAGTCCGGCCTCGGCAGCTGGGGCCTCGTCGCCGGTACCGGCTCTCTCAGCGATGCGACCTTGGATGACGGGCTCGCGACATATGACTGGCCGCTTGGCGAGACGTCGGCCGCATTCTCGCTTTCCTATCCGCAAGGCCCTGCGGGGATCGACGTCGACGTCTACCAGAGCAGCGATACCGGTATTCGTGACAACGACGCGGAGGGGCCGCTGCTGTTCTCGGCGAGCGGCTTTACGCTGACGGCGGCAGCACTGTCGAATCCGCCGCCGGCGATTATCGTTCCGTTTTCCGCCCCGCAGGTCGCCGGCACGGATTTTCCGGTTCACATTGCCGCTTACGGCGTAACGCCGAACGACCCGGTCTGCGGCATTATCGAGTCGTACACCGGGCCAAAGAACCTGAAGCTGTGGTTCGACTTCATAGACCCGGTGGGCGGCAGTGTGATGCCGACGATCGACGCCGTCTCGATTCCGGCCTCGGAAGCGGCGGCATTGGACCAGCCGGTTACGTTCACGAATGGCCAGGCGGTGGTCACCGGCAAGTACAAGGATGTCGGTCAGATCCAATTGAACGTCAAGGATGACAGCCAGCCGCATCCGGATCTGCCCAATGGTATACGTGGCGCGACCGCGGGCTTCGTGGTCAAGCCATACCAGTTCGTGCTGTCGGGCATCGAGGACGGCGCGGGCAATCCGAACCCCGCGGCCGTCGACGCAAACGGCGACCCGTTCGTCGCGGCGGGCGAACCCTTCTCGGTGACGGTGTCGGCCGTTGACGCCGAAGGCGACGTCACGCCGAACTACGGCCAGGAGAGCATTCCGGAAACGGTGCTCCTGACCAGCAGTCTGGTCGCCCCGGCCGCCGGTGACAACCCGTCGATAACGTCCGGTTTTGGCCCGTTCGTTGCAGGCCAGGCGACCGGCACGAGTTTCAGCTGGCCGGAGGTCGGTATCATGACGCTGACCCCGTCTGTCGGCGACGCCGACTACCTGGGGGCCGGCGACGTTACGGGCGCGGCGTCCGGAAACGTCGGGCGCTTCTATGCCCATCACTTTACGACGGTGCTGAACACGCCGACCTTTGCCACGAGCTGCGCGGCGGGCGCATTCACCTACATTGGCGAGACGTTCGACTATTCGAGCCAGCCGGTCATCACGGTAACCGCCAGGGCTTTAGCCGGCGAAATCACCGAGAACTATGACGGTGCCTTTTTCAAGATCAGTGACGCCAGTCTCCCCGACCCGATATACACGTCGACACCGGCAACGCTCGATACCTCGGGCCTGCCGCCGGGCGACCCGGCCATTGCAGCGACCGGCGCTGGCACCGGCACGCTGACGTTCGGGAGCGGCAGCGGGTTCTTCTACACGCGATCCACCGAGCAGTCCGCCTTCGATGCGGATATCCGCCTGAGTATCGATGTCATCGACGCAGACGGCGCGTCGGCGAGCAACCCGGTCGTCTTCGGGACGGCCGGCGGCATGCTTTTCGATTCGGGCGCGGAAATGCGCTATGGCCGTGCGCATCTCATGAACGCCTACGGATCCGAGCTGGTGAACCTCGCTTTACCGTTCAGAACCGAGTATTTCGTCGACTCCGCGACCGGCTTCGTCCCCAACATCGACGACAGCTGTACCACGCCGGTCAGCCTCTCTCTCGGCGCCTACACCGAGAACCTCGCGGCCGGCGAGACCTGCGTCCTGGATAGCGGGGCACCCGGCGACAGCGGCGAGGGCTGTGCCGCTGCCGGCCCGCTGGCGCTGCGTTTCCGCGCGCCGCCGCGCGCCGGAGACTTCAATCTTCACCTGCAGGCTCCGGGCGCCGGAAACGACGGCAGCACGACGGCGACGGCGGACGTCCCGGACTGGCTGGAGTTCGACTGGGACGCGGCGCTGCCGGGACTCGAAGATCCGTCCGGCACCGCGGTGTTCGGCATCTTCCGAGGCGTCGATCGCCGCATCTACATACGCGAACTCTACTGATTACAACGAGTTACTGGCACGGACCGCGTGTTCGGACCAGGCATTGGGATCGGATTAGGTATTTCTCCTGCTAGTATTGACGAAGCTGGAAGCGTAAGAAAACAACAAAAACAGAGCGAGGCACCCCATGATCGATCTCAAGCGAACGCTGAGCCTCATCAGCGGAGGCATGTTCAACCCGGAGCCGACCTGGCGCGATTACCTCCCCGAAGCGGAGGACTGGAAGAAGACGGCCCTGCTACTCACCGGTCCGTTGATTATTCTCGCTGCCGTGGCCGCCTATATCTTCGGTTTCCTGGGCAGCGACATCTCACTTTTCGGCCGATTCCGCCCCACGATCGTCTCGACCTTGATGACGATGGTCACCTCCGCGATCGCCGCGGCCGTCGTCGCCTTTGTGTTCAGCGCGATGGCGGGCGTATTTGGCGGCAAGAAGAGCTTTGCGCTCGGCCTCGCGGCGACGACGTTTGCGTTCATCCCCGGCTACCTCGGCCAGGCCGTCACGTGGCTACCGTGGATAGGCGGCCTCCTCGGACTGGGCCTGTTTATTTACGCGCTGGTCCTGCTCTGGAAAGTCATCCCTGTCTACCTGGCGGTTCCCGATGGCAGGCGTGTCGGCCATTACATCCTCTCGCTGGTGGCGACGATCGCCGTGATGATCGTATTCTCCATGACCATCGGCCGACTGCTGTATCCGTCTTCGGACGGGCCGACTTTCGAAACCATGCAGGAACGATCGACGACGAGTCCGCCGGCCGGCGGGGGCATGTACGGTGAATTGGCGCGCCAGGGTGAATTGATGCAGGCCGCCGAGGACGACCGCTATGATCCGCCGTCAGACGGCCGGCTCAGCGAAGACCAGGTCCGCGAATTCATTCGCGTCATGCAGCGCACCGAAGAGCTGCAGCAAGACAAAACGGCGCGTCTCAAAGAACTCGCCGAGAGGGCGGAGAATGACCAGGACATTTCATTCAGCGACCTGGGCAGCATGATGAGCGGAATGACGGAAGTAGCCGGACTGCAGACAGCAGAGATCGAGGTCGTCAAATCAGCGGGCGGCAACTGGGCCGAGCACCAGTGGGTCCGCGAATCGCTTCGAACCGCCTGGATCCAGAAGGACATCAACGACACGGTTTCGCACAATTACGCGCTTTATCAGAGATATGAAGCGGAGCTGTCCGCGCACATCGCCCGCTGACGAGGACGCGTTTCGCCGAGGCTGGTTTTGAATTGCCGGCTTCGAAGTCCCGCGTCGGGGACGTAGAGCCACGTGGCGATTTGCAGGGATCAGGGTCCGCTGGCGCGGACGGAAAGGGCAAACAATGGCGGATCACGCCAATAAAATCAGTCAGCTGAAGATTGACCGCAGCGCTCCGGCGAGGACCGAGCGACGGCTGCTGGTACCGGGCCTCGCCGCAGCAGCTGTCATCGCGGCACTATTGGCGTGGGTATTCCTGAGCTCTGTTTCGAGCGCCGTACTGGTTGAGACCGACATCGCCCGCAAACCCCCCAGCGTAGCCGCCGCCAACAGCGTGCTGGATGCCTCCGGATACGTTGTCGCTCGTCGTGAGGCCACCGTCTCGTCAAAGGTCACGGGAAAAGTCGTCGAGGTCTTCGTCGAGGAAGGCATGCGTGTCGAAAAAGACCAGGTTGTCGCCAGGCTGGACGACACGACGCAGCAGGCACAGCGGTCACTCGCGCTGGCGCAGGTCGAATCCGCGCGGGCATCGCTCGACGAAATCGAGGCTCGGCTGCGCAACGCCCGACTGGAGCGGGACCGGCTGCGGGATCTTGCGGATCGCAATCTCACCAGCCGCTCGAGCGTGGATGGCGCGGAGGCCGCTTTCGACGAGTTGGCAGCGCGGCTGGAGACCGGCCGTGAGAACGTCAAGGTTGCAGAGCGCAATGTCGCGCTCGCCGACGATGCTTTGTCGAATATGACGATCAAGGCCCCGTTTGCCGGGATGGTCGTGTCCAAGAACGCGCAGCCGGGCGAAATGATCTCGCCGGTTTCGGCGGGCGGAGGATTCACCCGAACGGGTATTTGCACCATCATCGATACCGATTCGCTCGAAATCGAGGTCGACGTCAACGAGGCGTATATACAGAGGGTAATGCCGGATCAGGCGGTATCTGCCACGCTGGACGCCTATCCTGACTGGCGTATCCCCGCCGAGGTCATCGCGATCGTCCCGACCGCCGACCGTCAGAAAGCCACGGTGAAGGTGCGCATCGGCTTCCTCGAGCGCGACGAACGCGTGCTGCGCGACATGGGCGTCAAGGTTGCGTTCCTGGGCAACGGTATGCCTCAGGATATGCAGCGAGAAGTGCCGGGCGTCATGGTCGCGAGCGGCGCTGTGCGCTCGGACGAAGGCGGTGACTACGTGTGGCTGGTCCGCAACGACACCGTCGAGAGGCGCGCCGTTCGAATCGGCGGACCGAAAGACCGTGCACAGGTTGTTGTCAGCGCCGGCTTGAGCGTTGGCGATACGATCGTCCGTTCGGCCGAAGGTCCCCTGGTCGAGGGCCAGGCGATCAAGACCGATCAATAAGGAGCAAACAATGCCGGAAATCCTGGCGCGACTCGAGGGCGTTAGCCGTACCTACCAGAAAGGCAGGGAAAAGGTCGAGGTCCTGCACCAGCTCAACCTCGAGATTCCCGAAGGTGATTTTATCGCCATCATGGGGCCGTCGGGTTCGGGCAAGACGACGCTGCTCAACCTGCTCGGCGGACTGGACAAGCCCACCGCCGGAACCATCAACGTCGGCGGCGCCGAACTGTCCTCGATGTCGAACAGCCAGCTGTCGCGCTGGC
>JABAOD010007834.1_pt2 | contig 17912 bp, 20 predicted proteins | sample 7062151 | NCBI WGS metagenome assembly JABAOD01 (sample SAMN14538626, study PRJNA623070) | marine sediment metagenome | biome: marine biome [ENVO:00000428]; feature: marine pelagic biome [ENVO:01000023]; material: deep marine sediment [ENVO:00002113] | place: India: Gulf of Khambhat ... | reverse complement strand
GCGGGTTCTCTGGTTCCTTCGCCCCGCTGTACCACCCCGGGACCTTGCTCGTCGGTGGGCTCGTCATCGGCACCGCGGCGCAGAAGCTGCCCTGGACCACGCTGACCGAAGCGATTCGTGCGGCCTTGGGTCAAGTCGGTCCGGTCGTTGTCGCCCTCGTCTCGATGCTCGGGCTGTCTCGCGTGATGGTGGCCGCGGGGATGATCGAGACGCTCGCCGAAGCCGCCTCCGATCTCGCCGGGAGCTCATGGCCGCTGGTGGCGCCCATCGTCGGCGCCCTCGGCACGTTCATCACCGGGTCGGCGACCGCGTCGAACATCCTGTTCACGGACTTCCAGGTGCTGACGGCGCAGACGTCCGGTTTCCCGGTGGCCCCTCTGGTCGGGGCGCAGGGTTTTGGAGCCGCTGCGGGCAACATGATCGCCCCGCACAACGTGATCGCCGCGGCCGCCGTCGTCGGAGAGACCGGCAAGGAGGGAACGATGCTCCGTACGACGTTGTGGGTCGGTGCCTGCTATCTCGTCGCCGGCGGGCTGGTGGCGTATGTCTACGTCACATATCTCCTCTGACGGCGACCAGGTCGCAGCGGCTCACGCCGGCTGGTCCGCGTGGAAGGTGAACGTCGTCCCGACGTTGCTCGCCATGAAGGCGTCCGGCAGTGCTCGACCGACCGCGTGTGTGGCCTTCCAACCCGTGCAATGACCCGGTACGATCAGGTCGGGGGAGAGGGCGATGAGTTCCTCGACTGTCTGGGGCATGATGCCCTCGAAGAGCCCCCCGGTCAGGTGGAGACCGCCGATGAACCCGTGGACGTGGTCGATCCCCGTCACGCGCCGGACGTGGTGGAGCACGTTGATCACCCCCGAGTGACTGCAGCTCGACAGCACGACGAGCCCCTTGCCACGCACGTGGACTGCGATGGCCTGGTCGTCCCAGATCCACGTGTCCGGCTCCCAGCCGCTCTCCGTCTCGGCGTGTTGGAGGGGGAAGCCTTTCTCGAAGTCGGTGATCCTGTCGATCTGGCCCGTGACGAGTATCGATCCATCGAGGAGGACGGAGGGGCCCCTCTCCTCGACGACCTGCCAGCCTTCCCGGTCGAGGTCGTTGTGGCTCGGCGGCGGCATCCGGATCTCGGCGCCCGTTGGGAACACGACCTTGCGCATCCGCCAGGCGTCGGGGTGGAGCACCAGCGGCATCGAAGAGCGGGTCCGCCCGAACAGGCCCTCGAGCCCGCCGTGATGGTCTGCGTGCCCATGCGAGAGAACCACGGCCCGGTAGTCACCGGGATCGAGTTCGAGCACATCGAGGTTGTGAACGGTGCCATCCCTCGTCAGCCCGGCGTCGTACAGGATCTTGTGGCTCGACCCGTTGCTGTGGACCGTGACAGACAACGAGTAGCCGTGCTCGGCCCGGAGCTGCTCGACGTCGCTCCAATCCCACTGCCACGCCGGACGCCGGGACATCTCGGTGGGTGCGGCCAGGATGTCGATGGAGTTGTCCATGACGACGGTGACCTCGACACCGTCGACCGGCTCCAGCCGGACCGTCTCGCCCATGTGCCTCCCTCGTCTCCCCCGACGAACCTACACGCGGAAGCGGCGGCTTGGCCGCTTCACCGTTCGGTGGCCCGGACTTCAGACGGGCTTTCTGGCGAGCAGTTCGTAGGTCGCGAGCGCGCCCTTGCCCCTTATCGGTAGGGATCCCCGCGATCGGAGGTCGTAGTCGTCGACGAGCACGTCGTGTACCGCCTGCGTGACCTGGATCATGTCCGGCTCGCCGGTCGATTCCATACGGCTCGCCATGTTCACGGCATCACCCCACACGTCGTAGCTGAACTTGCGCTTGCCGATGACGCCCGCCACGACCTCACCGCGGTGCAGACCGAACCTCATCTGGACCTGTCCGATCCCGGGGAAGTGGTGGTTGGCGAGTTCGTTCCTCATCGCAAGGGCTGCGTCGGCTGCTGAGCGGACATGGTCGCCGTCGCCGGACACCAGCCCGGCGACGGCGAAGTACCCGTCGCCGACGGTCTTGATCTTCTCCAAGCCGTGGCGATCGGCGATGTCGTCGAACGACGAGAAGAGGGTATCGAGCGTCGTGACGAGATCCGATGCCGACAGTCGCTCGGCGACCCCGGTGGATCCGACGATGTCCGCGAAGAGGATCGTGACGTCACCTTTGCGATCTGCGATCGGGTACTCGTCCGCCTTCAACCTCTCGGCGATCTCGGCAGGAAGGATGTTGAGCAGCAGGCCCTCCGAGCGCTCGTTTGCCTCGGCGAGCGCGTCCTCGGTCGTGTCGGCATGCCGGCGTTGGTACCAGATGATCGTGATGACGAACGCCACCATGCCGCCGTACGACGTCGCAACCAGGAGTGTCTGAAGGCGAGTGCCTTCGAGCGCCGAGGAGGTCGGAGGGTCGATGAGCACGAGCGTCGCGTAGGCGATCACACTGGCAACCACGAACAGCCAGCGGATCAGCCTGGCGTTGCGCCGAGTCAGCAGAACCGCTCCGGTGGCGACCGTGACGAGGAACACCGCAGGGCCGCCACTGAATCCGACGGTCAGCGTCGCTCCCACGATGTTTCCGAGACCTGTCGCCAACAGCACCGCAACCGCGGCGTCGTGCCTCTCGCGTCGGTTCAGCATGAGCGCCGTTGCGTAGCCGGCGAGGTAGGCCGCAGATAGGCCGAGGTATTCGAGCGCGGAAATGCGTTCTGGGCGAGTGGGGAAGAAGAGCGCTGCGAAGACGACCGTTGCGGAGAAGGCGAAGACGGAGACGACGTTGATCGTTCTGATCCGGCGTTGTTCGGCGTGGGTGAGATCGCGTGTGACTCCGAATCCGACCCACGCCCGAATCCCTGACGGCATCGCTTGAAGATACTCGGACCGCCAACGGGGCGAAGGGCCACCGTCCCTCGATAGGGTTGGCGGGGTATGGCGGACGGACCACGGACACCCGGATGCGACTACGACGTCATCGTCATCGGCAGCGGCTTCGGCGGCAGCGTCAGCGCGCTGCGGCTGACCGAGAAGGGCTACCGGGTCGGCGTGCTGGAGGCGGGTCGCCGGTTCGACGGCGACTTCCCGGAGACCAACTGGAACTTGTGGCGGTCGTTCTGGTTCCCCCGGCTCGGGATGCGCGGCATCCAACGCCTGACGCTGCTCAGGGACGTGCTCGTGCTCTCCGGGGCGGGGGTGGGTGGCGGTTCCCTCGTCTACGCCAACATCCTCTACCGGCCGCACGATGCCTTCTACACCGATCCCCAGTGGAACGACGTCACCGACTGGGAGGCAGAACTGGCGCCGTACTACGACCTTGCCGAGCGGATGCTCGGGGTGGTCGAGAACCCGACCCACACACCTGCCGACGACGTCATGCTCGAAGTGGCGAAGCACTTCGACGCCGAGCACACCTTCCGTCTCGCTCCCGTCGGCGTCTACTTCGGTGAGCCGGGGGTCGAGGCGGAGGATCCGTATTTCGGTGGCGCCGGGCCGACCCGACGGGGCTGTATCTCGTGCGGCGGATGCATGGTCGGCTGCCGGTTCGACGCCAAGAACTCGCTTGATCGCAATTACCTCTATCTCGCCGAGCAGGCCGGAGCCGAGGTCCATCCCGAGCACGAAGTCGTCGACGTCGTCCGCACCGAGGACGGACGCTTCGAGGTCACTACGCAGCGTCCAGGAGCATGGGTCCGCAAGAGGGCCAGGACCTTCACCGCTTCGGAGATCGTGTTCTCCGCCGGTGCCCTCGGCACGACGAAGCTCCTCCTGGCGCTCGCCGAGGCCGGTCGGTTTCCCGATGTGTCGTCTCGGCTCGGCGATGTCGTCCGCACCAACTCGGAGGCCCTCCTCGGTGCCATGGCGCCGGACACCTCCGTCGACTACTCGGAGGGCGTCGCCATCACCTCGTCGTTCCATCCCGAGCCGAGGACTCACATCGAGCCGGTGCGGTACTCGAAAGGCTCCAACGCCATGGGCTTGCTGGGCACGGTGCTCACCGACGGCGGCGGTCGCATCCCGCGCCAGATCCGGTTTCTCGGAAACGTGCTGCGACATCCGATCCGGTTCCTGCGGTCGCTCTCGGTGCGCAACTGGGCGGAACGGACTGTGATCCTCCTCGTGATGCAGAGCTACGACAACAGCCTCAGGGTGCTACGCAAGAAGGGCTGGTTCGGGACGCGCCTCACATCGGTACCCAGCAGCGGCGAGCCCCACCCGGCGTACATCCCGATCGCCAACGAGGCAGCCCGGGTGGCCGCCGACGTCATGGGTGGTCAGCCCGGAAGCGCCATCAACGAAGTCCTCCTCAACGCACCGACGACCGCCCACATCCTCGGCGGCGCATGCGTCGGGGCAGGACCCGACGACGGCGTCGTCGATCCGTACCACCGCATGTTCGGCGCCGCCGGTGTCCACGTGGTCGACGGGGCTGCGATCGGCGCCAACCTCGGCGTGAACCCGTCGCTCACGATCACGGCGATGGCCGAGCGGGCCATGGCGATGTGGCCGAACAAGGGCGAGCCCGACCCGCGGCCACGGAGTGGGGAACCGTATCGGGAAGTGACGCCGGTCCGGCCGGTCCGGCCGGTCGTCGCACCCCACGTGCTCGGTGTGGACCCCTGGGCATCGTCATCTCCTCCGGCGTGAAGGCGCGACCCGCCTGCCGGATCACGTCACGCCTCCGCCCAACAGACGCGCCCTAGAGTGACGGCAATGGACATCTTCCACGTGATACTTCTCGTCGCACTCGCTTCGTCTCTGCTCTACATCTACCGGAACGAGCGCGACAAGGACTGACCGAGCCGGCGAGGCGCAGTCGTCGAGCACGGTCGATGTTCACGCGCTCCCAGCGCCTCCGTCAGCGGCGCATCCTCCACTCGAAGAACTTGAGGGCCGCGACGCGCTCGGCCATCCGCTCCGCGAGGCTCTGTGGTTCTCCGCGATCGCGGGCCCGCTCGGCGGCCTCACCGTCCGCCTGGATCCTGCAGGCCTCCTCGAAGGTCTTCGCTCGCCTCGCAACCGTTCGCGACGCAGTGGTCAGCGGATCGGTCACCCTGAGCGGACGCTGCACGTCCCATGTCGCGATGTAGGTGCGGCTGCCGTCCTTGCGATCGAGGTAGAAGATGCCGGGCTTGTCGGTCTTGTGACGGGTGGCGGCCATGACCCACCTCCTGAATCATCCATCGCGACCGTACGGCCTCGGTGGCTTCGCCCGCCAGAGGCCGAAGGCCCGTCGGACGATCGATCGGGCGCCCTCTCCTGTCTCCGGCGGTAGCCTCGCGGCCATGAGCCGCGCTCCTGACCGGACGACCCGCCGCGAAGACAGCATCACGATGGCGCTGGCGACGTGGACCACGGTCGGTGTGTTCGTCGATGCCTACAAGCACTCCACGGATCCAGGACTCGAGACGTTCTGGACGCCGTGGCATGGTCTCTTCTACTCGGGCTTCCTCGTCACGGCGGCGTGGCTCGTTCATCTCGCCTGGAAACGTCTCGACGGCTCACGCAGCCTCTTCGACGCAGCACCGCGGGCCCATCGCGTCGCGATGTACGGCATCGTCGTGTTCGCCATCGGCGGCATCGGCGACGCCGTGTGGCACACCGTGTTCGGGGTGGAGACGAGCCTGGATGCGCTCCTCAGCCCGACCCATCTCATGCTCTGGCTCGGGCTCCTCGCCATCTCCTCCACTCCGTTACGCGCCGCCTGGAGTGATCGAGATCATGATGATGCCGCCACGATGCGCCGGTTCGGTCCCGTGCTCACGTCGGCCGTTCTCGTGCTGAGCGGCATCGCGTTCTTTCTCGAATACGTGTGGATGCCTGTCGACACGTTTCTCCCCCGGGTGCGTTACGTAGCAGGCGTCGTCGGCGAGTTCGACGCGGNNGGCGGGGATCATGATCTCCACGGCCGTGATGATGGCTGCCGTGCTGCTGCTCACGCGTCGTTGGGCCACGCCCTTCGGGACCGTCACGGTGCTGCTCACGGTCACGAACGTGCTGATGGCCCTCGGATTCGACAACGATCTGCAGGCGCTTCCTGCAGTCCTCGTCGCCGGACTGGTCGGCGATCTCCTCCTTCGTGTCGATGCGCCGCGGTATCTGCTCGCCGGTGAGATTCCCCTGGTGCTCTGGTCCCTCTACTTCGTCCAGGTGGGCCGTCTGCCCGCAGGGCTCGGTTGGCCACCCGAGATCTGGAGCGGCGCCATCGTCTTCGCCGTGCTCATCGGGCTGGTGCTCGAGGCTGGTTTCGAGCAGGTGGCTCGGCTTGCGCAGGATCGAGTGACGACCTCGGCATGACGCACAGACCCGCCGGGCCGGATCGCAGTCGCAGCGATCCGTGCCGGTGAGCGCATCTGCTCTGCGGGTCGGGTTAGATGGGACGATGCAACGCACGGTGCTGCTGCCGGATCGAGTCTTCGACTCCGTCTCTGGTGAGATGGTTCCAAACCACGCCGTCGTGGTGGCCGACGAACTGATCGAGGACGTCGCTCCGGCGGACACGATTGCCGACGACGCCGTTGTCCGTCTCGACGGCTGCACCCTGCTTCCGGGTCTGATCGACGTCCACACCCATCTGGCGATGCCGCTCGACGACGGTCACGGGTTCGCCTCGCTCGTGCAGCGCAGCGGCGCTCAGGATGCGCTGCTCGGCGTCAAGCACGCCGGGGAGACCATCCGGGCAGGATTCACGACGGTCCGCGACATCGGACCGTGGCGGGCCTTCGTCGACGTCGACGTCGCGCTTCGAGATGCCATCGTCGAAGGCTGGGTCGTGGGACCACGGATGGCGTGTGCCGGCGCCTTCGTCACCTGCCCCGGCGGCGGCGGCGACATCACGGGTCTGGCCGTCGACGTCGACGAGGTGCTGCCGCGAGAGTTGCGGTTCGGGGTGGTCAACGGCGCCGACCAGACCCGGGCGACCGTGCGTCAGATCCTCCGATACGGCGCCGACTTCATCAAGGTCCTCGCCACCGGCGCCGTATTGACATCCGGAACACGACCGGGGGCTCCCGAGATGACGCTCGACGAGTTGCGGGCGGCGGTCGAGACCGCCGAGGAAGCCGGAACGCACGTCGCCGCGCACGCCCACGGCACGGTCGGCATCAAGCGGGCCATCGAGGCCGGGGTGCGCTCGATCGAGCACGGTTCCATGCTCGACGACGAGGCGATTCAGATGATGGTCGACCGGGGCACGTACCTGGTGGCGGATCTGTACGACGGCGATTACATCGCCGAGGTCGGCCCCGTCCGCGGCTACACGGAGGAGGTCCTTCGCAAGAGCCGGGAGACGACGGACGTCCAGCGTGCCGGATTCCGCAAGGCGGTCGACGCGGGCGTGCGCATCGCCTTCGGCAGCGACGCCGCCGTCTTCCCCCACGGTCTGCAGGGCCGTCAGTTCGGCCTCTACGTCGAACACGGGCTGTCGCCTGCCGGTGCGATCCAGAGCGCCACCCGATGGGCGGCCGAGCTCATGGGCTGGGAGGACCGGGTGGGTTCGCTCCAGCCGGGTCGTCATGCAGATCTCGTGGTGATCGCAGGAGATCCGCTGAGCGACATCAGCCTGCTGGAGGACGTCGCCGGCGTGATGAAGGGCGGCGAGTGGGTGGTGCCGCCCACGACACCCGCCTGAGCACAGCTACTTCTTTGTCGGCTTCGGAGGCAGCGTGGCGATCCACTCGAACGAGCGGTCGAACCACCCGGCGAGCGTTTCCGTGTCGTCGAGGAGCTCCGGCGGGACCGATGAGTAGCCGCGCATCGTGGCGCCGTATTGCTTCACGTCGCCGCTCTCGTACGTCGATCGGAACTCGTCGGTCATCTCGTCCGAGAGCCGGATCGCCATGGTTCCGGTCGGGTCGAGGAAGCTGGTCATGTGCCCGTTGCGCGAGGTGTAGGGGTTCTTGGCGCCCTTGACCTCGGTGTCGCTCGCGCTCGCTTCGACGGCTGCCGCATAGGCCTCGAGCGCCTCCGCCGGTCCTTCGTACTTCGATCCTCCGGGCATACGACACCTCCCGGCTCGAACCTAACGCGCCGGCGAAGTCGGCGTCGCCCGATGTGGGTGTCACCCGAAGCGGCTCGGTCTTCGTCTACCTGGTGTGCCGACGAGGAGGGTTTCATGGCGACGAGGTCTCGTTTCGAGTTCGCAGCGGCTGCGGCGGTTGCGTGGATCATGGTCCCGGCGGCGTGGGGGCTGGCTGCCGTTCTGGATGACGGGTGGGGTGATTCGCTCTCGCTCCTCGGTGTGATCGGCTGGGTGGCACTCGGCGCTGCCGGTCTGTTCATGCTCCTGGAGATTCGAGGCTTCGAGCCGCCACCACGACGCAGGCGCTTGTTCCAGATAGGAACCGCCGTCCACGTGGTGGGCGTGCTCGCTGCGATCGTGATGTTCTGGGCCGTTCCGTTCTGGGGGGCGATCTATGCCATTGCCATGGTCCTGTATGCGGCAGCGGTGCGCAGGATCCGGCTCGCGGCGACCGCGATCGCCCTGGGAATGGTCGCCGGGATCGCAAGCCTGGTGGTGCTGACGGCGCTCGAGGTCGGAACACCAGATCCCCAGTACGGCGACTACCCGATCGCCTGGTTCACGGCGCACACGGTGGCAGCGGTCGGAGGTGCGGTCGGCAGCATCCTCCTGCGACGGGTCGGCGAGACGGCGCCGGCGCAGGTGACCGTCGGCGTGTGAGGCCGCGCGGCGATCCACTTGCGGCTGTCCCACCCGGCTCTCGCCCCGGATGCCGGCGGTATCGTCCGGTCGATGCTGCCTTCGTTCCGATCCAGGGCCTCGGGTCTGCTCGATCGTGTCTACCCCCTCGTCGCCGAGGAGGCGGACACGGCAGAGGATCGCATCGCCAAGTCGGTCGCCGTCGTCGTCGGGATCCTGGGCACGATCATCACCTCGCTGTCAGCCCTCGGCAGCGAGATCGTGGGTGTGCCGGCTCCGGTCTCGATCTCACTGTGGATCTACGCGCTCTACATCGCAGTCGGTATCGGCATCTACGTCGTGGCCAAGCGTGGCCTCGCCGTGGTCCTCACGCTGCTTCTTGCGGGCAACACCTTCGTGTCGTGGTTCGGGACCTGGTACCAGGGGGGAGTCGTCGAGTCCGGCGCCAACATCCTCTGGGGGATCGTCGCACCCGTCCTTGCGTTGATCATCTTCGGTCGACGCTGGGCGCTGGTCTGGTTCGCCATCTACATGGTGGCCCTGGTGGCAGCACTCTTCATCGTCCGCGACAACGCGCCCCCCATCGACGAGGCGACGATCCCGACGAGGTTCTTCACCGTGCTCGCCGGGGTGTCGGTGTTCTTCATGGCGCTCTTCGTCTACTTCACGAGGGAGCGCGATCGTGCGCAGGCAGAGGCCGACATGGAGCGGGCAAGGTCTGATGCGCTGTTGCTCAACGTCCTTCCCGACGAGATCGTCGACCGGCTCAAGGAGGGGGAGAGGGTCATCGCCGACCGGTTCGAGGACGCGAGCGTGTTGTTCGCCGACATCGCCGACTTCACACCCATGTCGGCGACCATGACCGCCGACGAGCTCGTCGAGCTTCTGAACGACGTGTTCAGCGAGTTCGACAAGCTCTCCGATCGCTTCGGCGTCGAGAAGATCAAGACGATCGGCGACTGCTACATGGTCGCTGCGGGTGTGCCCGTGGCTCGACCCGATCACGCCCACGTGCTCGCCGAGATGGCGCTCGCCATGCGGGATCTCGTCGCCGGGCGTTCGTTCAACGGACATGATCTCCGCTTCCGGATCGGGATCAACAGCGGCCCCCTGGTCGCCGGCGTGATCGGTGAGCAGAAGTTCATCTACGACCTGTGGGGCGACACCGTGAACACTGCCAGCCGGATGGAGTCACACGGCATGGCGGGGCTCATCCAGATCACCGATGCCACCAGGCACCGGCTCGGTGATCGCTGGTCGACGACTCCCCGCGGCACCGTCGACGTCAAGGGCAAGGGCCCGATGGCCGTGTTTCTGCTGGATGCTCCGGGTTCCTGAGGCCCTCAGTGCCGCCCCGCTGCATGGCCGCGGGTAGCGTTGGCGGATTGGCAGGCGTGCGTCGGTGTGGTGCCGGCGCATTCGACGAAGAGGTGTCTGGATGAGGATCGCGGTTCTCGGCGCGGGGGCGGGTGGCACTGCCACGGCGTTCGACCACGCCGCGCAAGGCCACGACGTTCGTGTCTTCGACGTTCCCGCGTTCCCGGACAACGTCGCTGCCATCGCCGCGGCGGGTGGTGTCCACGCCGACGGCGCCATCTCCGGCTTCGCCCCTGTCTCGAGCGCAGGCCACGACATCGACGAGGCGCTCGAGGGTGCGACCCTGATCTACGTCGTCGGCCCAGCCTTCAGCACGGAACCGTTCGGTGAGTTGGTTGCCGGGCGATTGCAGGCGGGCCAGACGGTCGTGGTCAGTCCAGGGTCGTGTGGCGGGGCGCTTGCATTCGCTCGTGCCGCAGGTCTCGACATCGGCGGCGGTATCGGCGTCGCCGAGACGTCGACCTTGCCGTATGCGGTCCGGCTCATCGAGCCAGGGCGGGTCCGCATCTTCTTGAAGCTGAAGGGTGGCGTTCTGCTCGCCGGTCTGCCGTCCGGGATCACGGCCACGGTCCTGGAGCTCGTTGCCGGCGTCTATCCGACGATGGAGGCGGCGTCGGGCGTGATGCAGACCACCCTGCAGAACGCCAACCCCGTGATCCATCCCGCCGTCACGCTCGCCAACGCGGCTCGGATCGAGCTCACTGCTGGCGACTTCCTGTTCTACGAGGACGGCGTCAGCGACGGCACCGGCAGGCTCATCGAGGCGGTCGACCACGAGCGGATCGCCATCGGCGCCTCGCTGGATCTGGAGGTCGTGCCCGACCCGATGCTGGGTGTCAGGCAGGGCTACATGCTCGCAGCCGACTATGGCGAGGCCTATCGCACCGCACCGGGGTTCCTCGGCATAGGTGCCCAGCCCCGGCTCGAGCATCGCTACCTGGACGAAGACGTCGGGTACGGTCTGGTCTTCCTGTCGGCCCTCGGCGCCCAGGTCGGAGTTCCCACTCCGACCATCGACGCCGTCATCCATCTGGCGTCGCTGCTCCGGGAGCGGGACTACCGGGCCGAGGCGGCACGCACGCCGGCGGGGCTGGGCATCGACGGGCTCACCGCAGCGGAGCTGGCGCAGCTGTGACGGCGGCCGAAGGGCGGCGCGGGCCGATTCCCTTCGTGTCATTCGGCCCTGGTCTGCGAAGCCGGTCGAGAGCACGCTGGTGGGTGCCACATCCGGAGGAGTGCAGATGACGAAGATGAAGGACGCTGCCACAGAGTTCCTCGCCATGAAGCGAATCGCCGTGACCGGGGTCTCACGTGACCCCAGCGGTCACGGCAGCAATGCGGTCTACAAGCGGCTGCGGGATCGCGGTTATGACGTGTTCGCCGTGAACCCGAACGCCGAGACCGTCGAGGGTGATGCATGCTTCGCCGACCTGAAGTCGATCCCCGATGGCGTCGATGCGGTCGTCATCGCGACGAGTCCCCGGCATGCAAGCGCCACGATGCACGAGTGTGCCGAGCTCGGTATCGGCCACGTCTGGATGCATCGCAGCGTCGGGGAAGGCTCGGTGTCACCGGAAGCCGCCGAGTACGGCCGTGAGCAGGGGATACGCGTCATCGACGGTGGCTGTCCCCTGATGTTCGATCCGACTGCAGATTTCGGCCACAAGTGCATGCGGGCGGTCTTCACCCTGACTGGCTCCGTCCCGAAGACCGTCTGAACCGGAAGGGGTAGCCTCGAGACCATGACAGAAACGTCTCCCCCGTCGAACGAGAAGCGCAAGAAGTCCGGTGTCAACCCGCTGCGCCTCCTGGCGTTGGCGCTGCTGGTCGCCGCGGTGATCAAAGAGCTCCGCCAGCCAAAGGACCAGCGCACCTGGCACGGTTCGTTGTTCGGCTTCGTGCCCTACGACTTCAGGATGCCGACCTTCGAGAAGGTCAAGAACACGTTCTGGAATCCCGCGGGCAAACTCATCGTGAACCGGGCCTTCGGGGTCGGCTGGACGGTGAACATCGGCGCCATCGCTGCCAAGCTGCGCTCCTCGACGTCGACCGCATGACGATCGCCGCCGCCCGATCCTCTGGATCGGGCGGCGGAATCGTGTGCCCTGGCGGACGGCCCGCCGGGGCTTGGAATGTGTCAGGCGTCAGTCGTCTTCGTACTTGAAGGACACCTTGAGCTTTGCTCGATAGGACGTCACGGCTCCGTCGTCGATCGTCATGTCGAGTTCGCTCACCTCGGCGACCCTGAGGTCGCGCAACGAGTGGCTGGCTCGATCGACGGCTGCCGCAGCCGCCTTCTCCCAGGACTCGGTGCTCGTGCCAACGAGCTCGACGACCTTGTACACGGACTCCGCCATGATGGCTCCTTGTGTCGGACTCGAGCGGTCCCAACCCGCTCTCGTCTCCACGGTAGGCCTCTGGCAGAGCGAGTGCATAGGCGTCCTCGTCCAGCGACCACCGTTTGGGGCCGGTTTGGTGCCAGTGCGAGCAGGCCGACATCGACGAGTCGATGCCGAGGTCGAGATCGATGCGATCCCCGATGCGGCGAGGCCGACGACGCCGCCGTCCGCTGGTTCCGTAGCGGCTGAGGACCCCATCTCGAAGGCCCATACCCCGCTTCTCCCGAGTATGTTCGATCCATGAGCGACACATACACCGTCCAGCGATCCACGACGGTCCAGGCTCCTCCGGACCACGTGTATCGGCACATCGTCGACTTCCGCAACTGGGAGGCGTGGTCACCGTGGGAGGAGATGGACCCTGCGATGAGCAAGACCTACATGGGCCCCGATTCCGGCCCGGGCGCCAGGTACGCGTGGTCGGGCAATCGCAAGGTCGGTGAGGGCAGCATGCTGATCACCGACGCGGATGAGCCGTCGCAGGTCGAGATCGACCTCGAGTTCCTCAAGCCGTTCAAGGCCAAGAACAAGACCACCTTTTCGTTGTCTCCCTCTGGCGACGCCACGGAGGTGACGTGGGCGATGTCCGGGGAGAAGACGCTGCTCACACGAGTCATGGGCATCTTCAAGAGCATGGACGCGATGGTCGGACCCGACTTCGAGAAGGGCCTGGCGAAGCTGAAGGCGACGGTCGAAGCCGACGGGGGCTGAGTCCGGCGGGTCCATCTTCCCCGGGGACGGTGATCCCGCCACACGGTGCAGGGACCACCGCCTCCGGGAAACCTCACTCGAGTTCGACGAGCTCGAGGGTCGCGATGACCGACTCGGCGAGCGCGATCGCATCGGGGAGCGCCAGGTCGGTCTCGAACGACTCGGCGGTGAGCATGAACACCCCGCGTTCCGTGTCCAGCAGCCAGATCCGGGCCGCACGCGGCGGGAACCAGCCGGGGATGTCCTCGTCCCATGTGACGGCAGGGCTCAAGAAGGACCGGGGCCCGTCGGTCAGATCGAAGACGCGCGTTGGTGCTCCAGCGACGGTCGTCGGGTCGAGTTCGGTGAGGTCGAGCGGCCAGTCTCGGAGGGCACCGATGACGTCTTCCACACTCGCAAGGGCGGTTCCGTCCGGCGTGAACTTGGGCAGCACGAACTCGACGCCGCCGGGAAGCCGCAACGGCAGGTCGACGAAGGCGGGCTCCTGGTAGATGAACCGAGCCTCCTCGAGCACGAAGGCCACTCCACCACCGAAGGGCAACGTGACGCGACCGGCTGGACACTCGGATGGGTATCCGAGCTCGCAGAGATCACCCTCAGCGAAGGGGTGGGGGGCCGGCTCACCGAAGGCGACGGTGTCGAGCACCTCCTGCGCTGTCATGAACCACTCCGGTCCGTTGCGGCCTGTGCCGACGGAGACGGCGACCGGGTGGAAGTCGCCCGTGTCCACCCACCACATGCGATAGGCGACGTCCGGCTCGAACCAGAGGCCGTTGACCCCGCGATTGTCGGCGAACCCCACGCAGAACTCGGGGCCGCAGTCGACGGAGTCCCCCAGGCTCACGTCGAACATCACCGCGGGCAGGCCCCCGAGTGTGGTTTCGAGCGGTTCACCATCGACGACACCGCCGATGAGGTTGTCGAGCCAGCCGCGGATGTCCTCGATCGGCCATCCCTCCTGTTGGTCGCGAGGAGCATTGGGTGCGTCGGGGTCTGCCAGCACGGTGGGTCTCAGGAACACGATGTCGCGATCGCCCGGCCCGGACGAAGATGGAGCCGACAAGACGAACCGGGCGGCGCTGTTGGGCTGAACGTGCCAGTCCTCCCCGACGGTCAGGCTCATCGCGATCCCCAGTGTGTTGACGAGGTACGTGCCGGGATCGAGCGGCTGACCTTCCTTCGTGAGCTCCTGTGCAGTGGGGTCGAAGACGGCAGGTGGCGCCGGCCCGGTCGCCGTCGATGTCGTCGTCGGCTGCGCCGTCGTGGTTGTTTCTCCGGTCGTGGTGGTCGTGGTGGGTGCGGCGGTCGTCGTCGAGGCGGGTGTTGACCCGGTCGCACAGGCGGTCGTCGTCATAGCCACGGCAACTGCGGCCGAGAACAGCCTCCACTCGCTCACCGTGTCCCTCCTCCATCACTCGTCTCGCTGCATCAGTGTCCACCAGGATGCCATGGTGGACACTACGTAGGCAGGACGACACCGGGACACGGCCCGTGAGCCCTCTAGAGGAACGATTCACAGAGCTGTACGAGGCGCACCATGACGAGGTGTATGCGTTCTGCGCGCGGCGTGTGGGCTGGGATCGGGCGGCCGACGCCGTGGCCGACGTGTTCACCGTGGTTTGGCGTCGAATCGAAGAAGCCGGTCCCGACACGGGACGTGCGTGGTTGTTCGCCATTGCGAGGGGGGTCGTGTTGAACCAGTGGCGATCGACGCGCCGGCGCAAGCGGCTTCTCGAGAAGGTCGGCGCCCAGCGCCTGCCCACACCGCAGGGCCCTGAGGCACTCGTCGTGCGACGCAGCGAGGACGCCATCGTGGTGGAGGCGCTACGTGAGTTGCGACCAGCAGATGCGGAGATCCTGCGTCTGGCCGCTTGGGAGGAGCTGTCGGGCCCCGAGATCGCCTCTTCGTTGGGCATCTCGGTTTCGGCGGCGCAGAAGCGACTGCTCAGGGCGAAGAAGCGATTTGCGAGAGTCGTCGAGGACCGCCGCATCGAAGCCGGGAGAGGGGGCGCATCATGATCGATCACGATCGCACCTTCGAGCAGCTCCGCAACGCCAACCCCGCACCCGTGGTTCAGATCGAGGACCGTCCGACGGCAATCGAGATGCTGGCGATCGCAACCACCGAGGACCTGACGTACCGCATCCCCACCGGGCCTTCCCGTNNGCCAACCCGGCCCCCGTCGTTCACATCGAGAACCGTCCGACGGCGCTCGACATGCTGGCGATCGCGACGACAGAGCAGGTCACCTATCGCCTGCCCACCGGTCCCACCCGTTCGGTCGTGTGGCGGCGGGCGCTTCTCGCGGCGACCGCTGCGGCCATCGTCGTGATCCTCGCCCTGCTGCCCGCACTGCTGACCGGGGGCGAGCAACCGGTGGCGACGACGGTGGCGACGACAGTGGCCCCGACGGTCACGACGACGGAGGCGCTGGAGGAGATCGGATTCCTCGACACGCCTCTGTTCGAGCAGGTGCCGCCCGGCCGGTACGTGGTCTCCGCCATCGGCACTGCGTTCGAGATCGACATCACCGGAGAGTGGTGGCTGCAACGCAACTCGAGCGGTCACGTCGTATTCACGCACCCCGACTCGACCGGTCCCGGGGATCGCGACGTCGCTTTCTTCCGGCCCACGGCGCTCGTCGACCCGGTTCGGCCGGGCTCTGCAGACATGTCGTGGCCGCTCGACGATCTCCAGGGTTGGCTCGAGGATCTCGACCCGGAAGTGGTGCGCACTCAGCCGGTCGCAGATTCGCTGGGTGGGCTCCCGGCCACCCGCTTCGATTTGGATCCAGGCTTTGCCCTGGATCTCATGGTGAGCGGTGATCAGGTCGCGTTCCTCCCACAGGGTGTGCGGCAACGGGTGTGGTGGATCGACCAGGGCGACCTCGAGCCGATCGTGGTGCTTGCCGGAGTCGGCTCTGAGGGCGAGACCTGGTTCGAGACCGCCGACACCATCCTCAGCACTGTGCGCTTCGGCGAACCCGAGCCTCACCCGCTCGCCGCCGAGTTGCGCCCATGGGAACAGGGGCTGGCGGCCACGCTCGCCACAGGCACGATCCGACTCCCGGCGGTCGGGGGCATCGAGTTCACCATCGATGGCGTGTACCAGGCCCGGGGAGTGTCCGCAGGTGGGTCGACAGCCATCGATCTCGACGCCGCTCGCGAGGTCGGCATCTTCATCGCCGCGGAGACGGCGGCCGGAGAGCCGATCAACACGATCGACGATGTGGTCGATGCGGTCGAGTCGGTGGCGACCGTGACCAACCAGGCGGACACCGTCGTCGCCGATCGTCCGGCACGCGTCATCGACGTCTCCGATGGCCCGGTCACCGACGTCACGGTGTTGTGGGTCGGGACCGTTCCTCTCGAGTTCGACGAATGGACGCCTCCCGCGTCCGGGCGCATGTGGATCGTCGACACGGACCGGGGCGTGCTGGTGATCTCGGCGGGAACCATCTCCGAGTTCGTCCCGGCGGACGAAGCGATCGCGCTCGCAGAACAGATCGTCGCCTCGCTTCGACTGATCGACGGTCCCGCCCTGGGTCTGGTGGTCCCCGGCTCGTAGCCGGCGAGTCAACCGTGCGTCGCGGGAGAAGGGCCCCGTCGCAGCGGAGCCCCTTCCGATGTGATGGTCGGCGGGCTGCAGCTGGACGGTGCTGCCACCGAGCCATGCAAGTGCGGCCACGCCGATTGCGACGGGACACACGGAAACGGCTGAGACGGGAGAGGTAGCCGCCACGTCGCCGATGTGCCCTCAGGGTGCAGCGAACCGTGCCGTGCCGCCGGTCAATCCCGACAAGCGGGTCGGTGCGTAGTCGAGCGCTGCTCTCGACACGACGTCGGCGGCGGGAAACGGACGATCGGAGCGTAGGTGCTCGAGCACGCCCTGAATCGCCTCCGGTGAGCGCTGCACCGCCAGCACGCGCCGAGACGCAAAGCCGTGCAACAGACCGTGATACCAATGCACCGTTTCGTCTGCGACGTCCCCCGTCACCAGCAGGTATTCGGGGAGCTCGAGGCGCTCGACCAGACCGATCTCCAGCGACAGCTGGTGGTCGTCACCTCTCGATCGGGCCGCCCAGGCTTCGACGATCTGCTGCATCGGATCGAAATCCGTGAGTGTGTAGATCGTCTTGCGACGCTGCGCCTCCCGCCATGCGAGGCGAATCCGCTCGCGCACGTCATCGGCCCCGTGATCATCGAGCAGCACGGCACCGACGTTGGTCGCCTTGTCGGCGAGCGCCGACACGAGCGGCCCGACCTCCTGACCGATCACGGCAACGATCGTCGTGAATCTCGCCACGCGTCGAGCCTACGTCACGTCGTCCGCGGCGACGGGCGTCAGGTCGCCCCGGTGTCGCCACGCCTGCCCCGGCGGCGCTCGGCGTGGTCCTCGGAGGCGTACCTCGCCACCCGTTCGATGAAGCTCAGCAGCAGACCGATGCCGAGCAGGATCATGACGACGGTGAAGATCTTGGTGCCCGACGACGTCGGGCTGAGATCGCCGTAGCCGACGGTCGTCAACGTGATGACGGTGAAGTACAGCGAGTCGACCCACGACCACCCCTCGGCCGCCCGATAGAAGACGGTGCCACCCACCACGACGACCGACACCAGGTAGAGGAGGCCTCGGAACTCGGGCTCGGACCAACCTCGCCGAATCGCGCCACCGAACCTCCGCAGGAGTCCGACAACGGGGGCAACGATCGGGATCATGGAGGCGAAGCTAGCGACCAGACCGTGCATCGCGATGCACCGTGC
>JABAOD010002471.1_pt5 | contig 17912 bp, 12 predicted proteins | sample 7062151 | NCBI WGS metagenome assembly JABAOD01 (sample SAMN14538626, study PRJNA623070) | marine sediment metagenome | biome: marine biome [ENVO:00000428]; feature: marine pelagic biome [ENVO:01000023]; material: deep marine sediment [ENVO:00002113] | place: India: Gulf of Khambhat ... | reverse complement strand
TCTCGGGCAGCCGCCAGGCGACGATCGAGCCGCCGAGGCCATCGACCACCACCTCGTAGCTGCCCGACAGGGTCTGGACGGGGATCGACCAGAACGGGAAGAAGATGGTGCGACGCGAGCGGGCGACGAACTCGGCCGAGCCCGACTGAACCAGGCTGCGGTCCGCGAAGCGCTCCTCTGCTATGGCGGTCGGCGTGCTTTCTTCCGTGTAGACCGTGGCGCGTCGCTGTGCCTCGGCTAGATCGAAAGTGCGAAGCTCGGCGGCCCGGCGGGCTTCGGCCGCGTCGAACATCTGCAAGTCCCAGCGCGTCGTCGCCGCCGGCGTCAGGTATTGAACGTCGGACACCATTACTTTGGTGTCCTCACGCTCGACGTAGACCCATTTGCTCTCGACGTCTTCGGTTTGATACTGGGGGTTGAACACCGTGCGGTGCACTCGTTTTCGTTCCGGCACCTTGCGCTCGAACACGCCGACCCGGCGCCCGACGATCTCGTGGAAGGGGATGAGGATCAGCTCCGGCCGGCCCAGAATCACCTTCCCTCCGCGCCGCTCCAGCCAGGCGCGGGCTCGGCTCGCCGCCTGTGCCGTATTGAGCCGGGCCACGGCTTCGTAGCGCGGTGTGGCGGTGGCCGTGAGGCAAAGCACGGCGCCGCAGCGGTCGCATTCGGTGATACGCGTCCCCTCGCGCACGAGACCCGGAGCGCCGCACTGCGGACAGGTCAGCGGGTAAAGTTGAAGCTCATTCACGTGCCGGCGGGCGCCGGGGCGCCGCTTTTCGTGAAGATGAGTCTTGCGATAAGGCCGCCGAACGCGGCGACGGCGAGAGCGGCGAGCGGCAGGGGCAGGAAGGTCGCGGCGGCGACCATCGCGGCCGTGGCGGCCCAGGCTTGATTCCGCCGGCGGTACGTCGCCGCGATCGGCCAGTCCACGCCCGTCAACTCGCCGCTCACGGCATCGAGGTCGAAGTCGTAGCGCGAGGCGCCGATCTGGAGCTGACCTCGATAGACGGGCCGGTGGATGAGCCGAATCGTCTTCACCGCCACGGGGCGCCCCGTCACCCGGGCGGCGACCTCGGGGACCGACTCGGGCGCCAGTTCGGGCTCGAGCCAGTCCGCCGATGCCTCGTGCGATCCCGGCTCGACGAACGCGCGTTCGCCGCCGGGAAGCTTGGCCTCGCCGAACCGACCTTCCGGCCCGGGCCGCGCGCTGATGCTCAGGCGCCGGCCGTCGGGGCTCTCCACCTCCCAGACGGGCTCGTAGGCGAGGTTGAGACGGCTGACCTTCGCGTCGGCCCAGCCGGCCTCAAGCGCCCGCGCCCGGACCAGCCCGGCGACGCGGGCGTGCCCGATCGAGACCCGTATGACCTGGTGGAGGATCGCTCCGCTGAGATCGACGAACGACTCGGCTGCGCAGAAGCCGCAGCGCGCGTAGGCGGCGCCGTCGGCGACGGCGACCGGGCCTCCGCACTGCGGGCACTTGGGCTCGAAGGCCTCGTGGGCCACGGCTCGACTCGGTTTCCCGCCGGCTTTACTCCACCACCCGCTCGCCGCACTCCATGCAGAATCGCGAGCCGGCCGGCAACTTGGCCTGGCAGTTCATGCAAACACGCTCGGTCACGCCGACGGGAGTCCCACAGCGGCTGCAGAACTTGGCGTCCGGCGCCAGCGGCGACTCGCACGTCTGGCAGCGTTCGCCGGCCACCAGCGATTCGCCGCAGTGGGGGCAGAAGCGCGCGTCGGGCTTCACCTCGGTGTGGCAGGCGGGGCAGGCGATCCCTTCGGTTGCGGGGCCCGCCTCGGCGGTCGCTCCGCCACGCGACCGCATCGACTCGAAGATCATCCCCGGCAACATCATCCCGATGCCCGCACCCATACCGGCGCCGGCGCCGAGGCCGGCCATATCCCCCGCCGGGCTGCCGCCTTTGCCCGCGCCCTCCAGCGCCCGAGCCGCCTTCATCTTCAGGAACTTGTCGAGGTCGCCCAGCGCGGCGATCTGGGCCCGTTCGTCGATCGCCTTCTCCACCTCTTCGGGCGGTGTGATCGATGTGATGAAGAAGTCGGTCAGGTTGATGCCGTAACGGTGGAAGTCTTTGTCCAGCCGCTCCTGCACCTCCGCGCCCATCTCATCGTACTGGTTCGGCAAGTCGAAGATGGTGCGGAGCTTCTCGCCCAGATAGTCGTTGAGGCGGCTGACGATGATGTCGCGCAGGTAGTCCTTGATGTCGCCCGTCACGAACGACCCCATCGTTCCCGCCAGCGCGTTGATGAACACCAGCGGCTCGCGGATCTGGATGGCGTAATTCCCGAAGGCGCGCAAGCGAACCAGGCCCAGCTCCGCATCGCGATACGCGACCGGCTGCGCCGTGCCCCACTTCAGGTCGGTGAACAGCTTGAGATTGACGAACACCACCTCCACCCGGAACGGCGAGGTGAAGCCCCAGGGTAGGGCCAGCACCTTGGTGAGGATCGGAATGTTGGCGGTCGTCAGCGTGTGGCGGCCCGGCCCGAGCACGTCGAGCCCTTTGCCGTCGCGAAAGAAGATCGCCGCCTGGTTCTCCCGCACGATGACCTGCGAGCCGAACTTCGTCTCCGCCGACCCTTCCTGCGGGATGCGGTGGACGATCTCTTGGCCCGTTTCATCGAACCATTCGATTACGCTGAGAAACTCTGACATGTCGCTCCCTCGGTTACGGCGTTGACGGCGCCGGTGTGCCGGAGAGGGGAGGGCGGTACCGCTTTGGCGGTCGAAGGTTCGACCGCTGGGCATCAACGGCACAAATATAACAGTGTAGGTTACTCCTGGGCATGCCCCAGGCGGTCTGCAGCCCGCGGCCCCGCGGCGCCGCATTCGGCGGGAACTCTCACTAACTCCCCTCGGATCGCTGACCCTGCGATCCAACCCCTATACCCCGGGAGGCCTCGGGTTATTCGTCGCTGGCGGTGGGGAGGGTCGACCGCCGCCGTCGGAACCCAACGCCCGCTCTCTTGCTTCGAGGTCGAAGCCACCTCCCTAACCCTATCGTTTGTCTCAGCTTACGCCTCTGGTCCTCCCGACGGTGCAGCCGAGCCCGGCTTGCGAGCCGGCCGGGTCGGCCGTAGCTCATTAGGCCCGCTGATGGCCGAGCGCGGACTTGGCCGGTAGGCCAGGCGAGCAGCGATGGCACGCGTCCGGGGCGGGTTGCAAAACGGTTTCAGCGGAAACGAGTGCCGCAAGCGCAGGATCGCCGGCTCAGAGCCGTTGGGTCGCCTCCGAGCGGTTACTGGGCGGACGAGAAGGACTAGCTGCAGTGTTTCGCATACAGAAGAGACATCGGCCCAGACCGCGGTACCCTTCCGAGTACTATATCAATCGTGAGCTGAGCTGGTTGCAGTTCAACGCGCGGGTGCTGGAGGAGGCGTGTGACCCGACGACTCCGCTGCTCGAGCGCCTGAAGTTCCTCTCGATCTTCTCGTCCAACCTGGACGAGTTCTTCGAGGTACGCGTGGCCGGCCTAAAGGAGCAGCTGCATGCCGGCGTGGAGCCGCAGGATTACCCGGCGGACGGGCTCGATCCGGACACCGTGTTGAGCCGGATCGAGGCACGGGCGCACGAGCTGGTCACCGAGCAGTGCCGCGTGTTGTGTGAGGAAGTCCTTCCCCAGTTGGCTGAGAACGGGATCGAGAGAGTCCTCAACGAGCAGCTGTCGGCGCTGGAGCGCGCCTACGTCGACAAGCTGTTCGCCGGCGACATCTATCCCGTGCTGACGCCGCTGGCGATCGATCCGGGCCACCCCTTCCCCCACGTCCACAACAAAAGCCTGAACCTCGCCTTCTTGTTGCAGAACGAGCACGACCAGGGCCCACAGGAACTGTTCGGCATCGTCCAGGTGCCTTCGGTGCTCGAGCGGGTCGTGCTCTTGCCTTCGGTCGAGGGCAGGACACGCTTCATCTTGCTGGAGGACCTGATCGCAGAGCGAGCGGGTGACTTGTTTGGCGGCTTCAACATCATGTCTCAAGCCGTCTTTCGCGTCACGCGTAACACCGATCTTACCATCGACGAGGACGAGGTCGATGATCTGCTGAGCGCCATCGAGGAGTCGCTCCGTGAGCGAAGGCGCGGCGAAGCGGTACGGCTGGAGATCAGCGCCGGTGTGGACGATCGCTTCCTCCGACTACTCGGCGAGGCGCTGACCCTCAGGACCCGAGACCTCTACGTGGTCGAGGGGCCCGTGGACCTGACTGGCCTGATGCGCCTTCACGAGCTCGAAGGCAATCGCCAGCTGAAAGACGATCCTCTCGTGCCGCGCAGCGCACCCGCTTTTGCCGCCGGGACGAACGTCTTCGATGCGATTCGTGCGGCTGACATCTTGGTTCACCACCCCTACGAGTCGTTCAGCGCGGTGGTCGACTTCATTTCGAGCGCGGCCGACGATCCCGACGTGCTCGCCATCAAGCAGACGCTTTACCGGACCAGCGTCTCCAGCCCGGTGCTGACGGCGCTGGCCCGCGCCGCGGCCAACGGAAAGCAGGTGACCGCTCTGGTGGAGCTGCAGGCGCGGTTCGACGAAGCGAACAACATCGCCTGGTCGCGCGCACTCGAGCGGGCGGGGGTGCACGTGGTCTACGGGGTCGTGGGCGTGAAGACCCACTGCAAGGTGGCGCTGGTCGTACGGCGCGAAGCCGACGGCATCCGGCGCTACGTTCACCAGTCCACCGGCAACTACAACCCGACCACGGCACGCATCTACACGGACATCGGGCTGTTTACCGCGGATCCCGACTTCGGCGAGGACGCGAGCGAGCTGTTCAACTTGCTGACCGGCTACTCGCAGGGGCACCGTTGGAAGAAGCTGCTGGTCGCGCCCCGGGGGTTGCGAGATCGCGTCGTCGAACTGATCGATCGCGAGCGGCGCAACGCCGAGCTGGGCCGACCCGCCCGGATCATCGTCAAGATGAATGCGCTGGTCGAGGCCTCGATCATCGACTCGCTCTACGACGCCGCGCAGGCAGGGGTGGACATCGATCTCATGATCCGCGGGATCTGTTGCCTGCGGCCGGGACTGCCGGGGGTATCCGAACGGATCAGAGTCCGGAGTGTGGTGGACAAGTTCCTGGAGCACAGCCGCATATTCTACTTCGAGAACGCCGGTGATCCGGATGTGTACCTGAGCAGCGCGGACTGGATGCCGCGCAACTTCTACCGGCGAATCGAGGTCATGTTTCCGGTGGAAGATCCGCAGCTGAAACGGCGAGTCATCCACGAGATCCTGCCCGTCGTCCTGGCGGATAATGCAAAGGCCCGAGTTCTCAGATCCGACGGCACGTATGAGCGTGTGGCGGCGACCGAAGATGGGCCGGCGCTGCGCTCACAGGTCGTTCTGCAAGAGCTCGCCCGGCGTACGGCGCAGGAGGCTAGGGAGATGGTGCGACAGCTCACGCCGATTCTCGCGCCTCCAGCAGGGGCGGAGGAAGGCGGCCGACAGCTGGGGGTCGGCGACGACGCGACGTCGCGCTCTGCTTAGCGGTAGGGACGCGATCGCGATCGTTCCAGTCCGGCGCGGTTCAACTGCCCCGCGCCGGCTTGCGCTTCTTGGCGCGTTTCGTCTTGCGAGCGGTCTTCTTAGACCCGCCTTTCGGCCGACCTCTCGCGGAGCTGCGGGCCAGGTTGACGTTGTCGTAGGCGTCATCCCCCGTCACCTCGCGGCTCACGAACGGCTGCAGCCACTCGGGCAGCTTCACCTCGAATCCTTCGTAGGGAAGCTCGACTTCGGCGAGCACCAGATCACGACCTTCGAAGTCGTCGATCTCCCAAGTCAGGTCCCGGTCCGCTTTCGTGTAGCGACGCTTGCGCAGCCGCAGCGACTCGGTGAGCGGCCACAAGCTCTCGAACTGGCGGCGTGAGATCCGCTCCTCGATCTGCGTACGCTTGGGCCCCGATCCCGACTTCACGGTACGGTAGTAGCTCGTCTTCCCTGCCGATCGCAGCCACCGCAAGCGTTCCTGGATCACGTCTCCCGGGAGCCAACCCTGCTCGATGAACATGCCGCGCGTCCTCTTCACTGCATCCGGAACACCCGACAGCACGTACTTCCGTTGGATCTCGGTGTCGGGCGCTCCGCTCAGGCGCATACGCCGCGCCAGCGCCGTCACGCCGCCGAAGAACTCGCTGGCGTTATCGCCCAACCAGCCCTTGTCGAGCCGGCGGAACAGCCGATCGCGCCGCCGTCTCAGCAAGTCGGTCAGCGCCAGCAGACCGTGAGACTCGTCGCTATCCATCCTCCGCTGCCGGGCGCGGGTCGGTTCGCTTCCGAGGGCTTCCTCGTGAAGGCGACGCGCGCGCTCGGCTGCCACGGTCTCGATCGCCGACGCCACCTCGGCGGTGAGCACGTGAGTGTCGTGCAGCTCGCCCAGGATGTCCTGCAGGCGTTTGAGCTGCCGGATCAGAGGTTTCGTCCCATCCACCGATTTGACGAGGGGCTCGAGCAGGTAGCGCAATCGCTTCGCCGCGATACGTGACCTGTGCGCTTCCTCTTCGTGCTCGGGTGTATGCACGGTCGACAACAGCCCCTGCAGCACCGCTGCGTGCTCTTCCAGAAGCTCGCCCGTGACCTGTAGGAAGGACTGTTGCGCCATCGCGCCGTCCGGCGCCAGACGGCGACGGTAGGTCGTCAGGCGATCGGTGACGCCGGCCCGGACCGCGCGGTACCTTCGCGCGATGTTCCGCTGCGCCTCGCTATAGGCCTGATCGCGCCGCGCCTCCAACCGAGCCAGCAGCCAGCGCAGGCCTTTGCGCTCTCGCGGCTTCAGCTTGTCGGTCTGCGCACTCAACCAGACGATCTGGACTTCGGCATCGCGGCCGACGTTGGTCGCCGAGGCGACGTCGCGGATCCGCCTCCGCGCCTTCTTCGGCGCGCTGCCTTTCAGGTGGGGCTGGTAGGCGCGAACCGAGCTTCGGAAGCGGCGCAGCGCAACGCGGAAATCGTGCAGTGCTTCCTCATCCTTGGGGTCGCCGAGGCGCTCGAGTGCGGCGTCGGCTTCGGCGAGCCAGGCCAACGCCAGCTGGCGCGCCGTCTCCTCGGCCGGGCGCTCGAGCTGTTCGCGAGAGAGTGTGGCCACGCTAGCCTCCCAACGCCCTCAGCTGTCGCGGCGTGAGCATCCAGAGCAGCGTGGCGCCGCCCGAGAACACCTCGTCGTAGAAACGCAGAAGGCAGGCGCCGCCCTTCTTGAACTCGACGAAGGGCTGGTTGGAGCGGGCCGTGAGCCAGCTCACGTGGAAGCTCAGGCTCGGCTCGTGTCCCACGACGGCGACCGTCGATCCCTCCGCCTGGCGCTCGAGCCAGCCGAGCAGGCTCTTCGAACTGGCATCGGGCTCGAGCGCCGCCACCTCTTCCACCTCGAGATCACCATAGGCGCCGGCGAGGATCTCGGCTGTTTGCACGGCGCGAACGAGCGGGCTCGTCGCCAACACGTCGATCCGAGGCACCAGCGTGCGCAACCCCGTCGCCGCGCGTCGCATGCGCTTTTGTCCCCGCGGCGTCAGCGGTCTCAGCTCATCGGGCTCGCCGGTTCGGGCGAAGGACTCACGGTCCTCCGCGATGGCGTGGCGAACGACAAGCAGATCGAGCATTGCGGCTCAGGACTGTAGCCGTGACGCCTCGGGCTGGTACGGCTCGACGGCGCCGGCCCATTGAAGCTCGAGCGCGGTGGCGAAGGCCTTTTCGAAAAGCCCGGCCTTGCGATCCGCGTCCCAAAGCTCGACTTGAGGCGGCGCCTCGGCCTCAACGATCAGCCGGATACGCTCGTCCTCGAGCTCCGGGGTAACCGAGGACACGGCTTGGGCGTGAGTGCGGTCGAGACCATCGGCCACACGAAGGATCCCGCTGAGAAAGCGTACCAGCCTTCGGTCACGCTTCCGCAGCCGGGCCAGGTTGGTGTGCTTCTTTTTCGGGTAAGCGCGGCGGTGATAGCGCGCGACGTTGGCGATGAGCTCCACCTCCCGAGCCGAGAACGCCGGCAAGTCGCCGTGCATGATGAGGTGATACGAGTGCTTGTGGTGCCGGGCGTGGCTGATCAGGTAGCCAATGTCGTGGAGAAGCGCTCCGGCCTGAAGAATCTCCCTCCCCTCCTCGGGCAGGTCGTACGCCTCCTGCAGACCGTCGAAGATTTGCGTCGCCAGTTTGGCCACATGCTCGCCGTGCCCCTCGTTCGAGTGGCACTTGCGCGCGAACAGACGCACCCAGTCCATCCGGTCGGCGACCTGGCGCCGGCTGGGCGCGCCGCCGTTTCGGCGTTCGGCGATGATCGAGAGCAGCAACCCTTCGCGCACGCCGCCCTCGTTGACGCGTATCTCTTTGCAACCCAACCGCTTGGCGAGTCGGGCCACGGCGGCGGCGCCGGCGACGATGATGTCGGCGCGGTCCGGGTTGAGGCCCGGGATCCGTTGGCGCGCCTCCAGATTCATCTCGCGCAGACGATCGACCAGGGCGTCCACCTCGCCGCGAGTCAGCGTGTAGCCCTGGACGCTGCCTTCCTTGCCCTCCCGCTGGTTCTTGATGATCGCCGCGAGCGTGCTGAACGTGCCGCCGCTGCCGACCATCGTCTGCGCTTTGAACGGCGGCTTGCCCACGTGTTTCTTGATCTCGCGGTCGATCGCCTTCTGGAGCTTCTTCCAATGCTTGTCGCTGATCGGATCTGACTTCACATAGCGCTCGGTCAGGCGGACGGCCCCCAGAGGAAGTGAATAGATCTGCTCGATGGCCGTACCGGCGGCCAGCACCAGCTCGACACTACCGCCGCCGATGTCGACCATCGCCACGGGCCGTCCGTCCAGACTGAACTGGCGAGTCATGCTGAGAAAGGCGAGGCGGGCTTCTTTTCGACTGGAGATGACCTTGATGCGAAGGCCGTGCTCGCGCTGGACCCGCCGGCGAAAGCTCCGCCCGTTGGATGCCTCGCGCACGGCGGCCGTGGCGATGGCTCGGATCTCGGAGGCGTTCTTGCCCTCGGCGATCGCCTTCATCCGGCCGAGGGCGATGAGGGCCCGCTCGATCGGCTCCTCACCCAGCTTTCCTGTGTCGTACAGCCCGTGGCCGAGCCGGGCCGGCTCGCGTTCCTCGTCCAGCACCCGATACGTCCCGTCGTCATCGACCTCCACGATGATGAGTCGGATCGTGTTGGTGCCGATGTCGATGGCGGCTAATCGAGTCTTCGAGTCCGGGTCCGCGGTCTTCTGATACATTCGTGCGCTGAGCTGCGTTCGTCCCGCCCGGTCAACAAACAACCTCCGTGCTCCCATGGGCGCGGCCGGGTCGGCGGCTTTGGAATGTAATCGCTCTGTCTCTCTGTTGCGACACAAACGCGTAAGACACCGCTTGCCACAGGAAAGGCACGCGTCCCCGGGTACGGAACGTGGCTCCAGCTGGCGGAGGGCGGAGGCGGCCGGCTGGACCGAGGGCTAGCTGGGCTTTGGAGGGACCTCCGCCTCGCTGCGCTGCTTGCGAAGCCAGGCGCAGTAAGAGGCGACCGGGGCCGCGGCCGTGACCACGGTTCGGCCTTCGGGGTTGCGCAGCTTGCGAGTCTCGATCCCGGTGACCACGGCGGTCACCGCCCATTCCGGGTGGGCGCGTAGAAGCTCGCAGGCGGTCTGCGGCTCGGTATCGGGTTCCTCTTCGTCGTAACGAAAAACGGCCGCGCCGATGTTCTTGAAGCCACTGCAGAGATTCGGGAAGGCGGCGGAGAAGACCTGGGTCACATGCACGGCCTCCCCCAACTTCTCGTCGTGCCTGACCTCGCCGCGCAGACAAACGCCACGGTAGTTCCGCGAAGACCAGAGCTGGTTCAGTCGGAGCAGCGCGATGGGTGTGAAGACCGGATTTGGGCTGTCCACCCAGGAGGTGTCCGCCACGCTCGTGTCGCTGACCTGCTGGGACTGCAGCCCGGGGCTGGCATCCGGTTGGGACACGATCGCGAAGGCGATGAGAGCAAGTAGGGTCGGTCGAAGCATCTTGCAGCCTTTCGGCGCGCAGCCAGCTACAGATACGGCGTTACCGACGTCGAGAGCGCACCACCGTCGGAGGGCGCCGAGCACGTCCGTCTACCCGTGACCCAACCCGATGATCCAGCCGGAGGTCACCGCAGGGCCGTCAGCTAGTAAGCTAAGGCAGGCTCGGCCGGGCGTCGACCGATGGCAGAATCGACGGGACGATAGTGCCCGAGACAGGCCGCGAACCGCCCCGCGCGCGAAGCCGCGCCCACACTTTTCAGTCCTGCGGTACGAGCGTTATAGGTTGTTACCCATGACGCTCAAGTGGCGCAGCCTGTGGCTGCTGGCGCTCGCCGAGATGCTGGCCATGTCACTCTGGTTCTCCGCCTCGGCGGTCGTCCCGCAGCTCACCCGCGAGTGGGGGCTTGGGGGAGCGGGGGTCTCATGGCTGACGATGAGCGTGCAGCTCGGCTTCGTGGTCGGCGCCCTCCTAAGCGCCGTGCTCAACCTCGCCGATCGCATGCCGGCCCGCCGGCTGGTCGCACTGAGCGCGATACTGGGCGCCGCGTTCAACACCGCGATCGCCCTCTTCGTCGAGACGCCGACCCCTGCCATCGTCTTGCGTTTCCTGACCGGTGCCGCCCTGGCCGGCGTCTATCCGCCGGGCATGAAGCTCATGGCCACCTGGTGCAAGGAAGATCGGGGGCTCTGCATCGGCCTGCTGGTCGGGGCGCTCACCGTGGGCTCGGCGCTGCCCCATCTGTTCAACGCATTTCCGCTGCTGGACGGCGGGGCCGGGATCCCACCCTGGCGCCCCGTGCTGCTGATCGCCTCGGCCTCGGCGACGGTTGGCGGAATCGTCGCCGCCTACTTCGTGCAGACGGGGCCGCTTCACGCGCAGGTTGCGCCGTTCGAGCCTCGCTATGCCGGTCGTGCCCTGACCGAACGCGGCCTGCGCCTGGCGAACTTCGGCTACCTGGGACACATGTGGGAGCTTTACGCGATGTGGACGTGGGTCCCCCTGTTGCTTCTGGCCAGCTATCAACAGGCGGGCTGGAGCGAGGCGGGAGCGCGGCTGGCCGGGTTCGGCACGGTGGCGGTGGGCGGGGTCGGCTGCGTGCTCGCCGGGCAACTCGCCGACCGCTGGGGGCGGACGCGGATCACGTCGGCCAGCCTGCTGGTCTCGGGCGGCTGCGCGCTGGTGGCGGGGCTGTTCTTCAGCGCGCCGGGCGCGCTGACGGTGCTCTGCCTCATCTGGGGATTCACCGTGGTGGCGGACAGCGCCCAATTCAGCGCGGCGGTGAGCGAGCTGAGCGATCCGCGATACGTGGGGACGGCGTTGACCATGCAGACGAGTCTGGGCTTCATGCTGACGCTGCTCACGATCCGGATCATTCCGCCGCTCGTCGAACGCGTGGGTTGGGAGTGGGCGTTCGTGGTCCTGGTCGCCGGGCCCGTGTTCGGGATCGCAAGCATGTTGCGTCTGCGCGGGACGCCGGAGGCCCGGAAGATGGCGTCGGGGAATCGCTGAGCCCGTCGTCGGTCGGCGCTGGCGGGTCCTCCCGCTTCGCCGCTCGCGTGCGCCAGGGGGAGGTCGTGGCGCCGTCGTTGCCCGCTCGCGAGCTACGCTCTGGAGGACCCCCAGCGCCTCCCGGGCGGGCCAACGCGGGTGGGGTCGATCGAAGGAGGGGCGGCCACTGCCACGGTTTCCGCGCCTCTTACGTAGAGTTTTCCTCGAATCGCTTGCCGGGCTTGCCGCTCACGGGATCGCGGGCTAGTCTACACACCTTCCTCACTCCACAGGAGCCCCAACCGTGAGCGAAGCGAATCTCTCGAGGATCGACGCGGCGCGCCCCATTCCCGGCGGCGCGCTCGGGCGCCACCAGCCGCAAGATCTCTCCGGCCATTATCAGGAGGCTTTCCCGCGATGAGACACATCTCGGTGACGGTCAACGGAATCCGGCACGAGGCCGACGTCGAGCCGCGTACGCTGCTCGTCTACTTCCTGCGTGAGCAGCTCGGCCTCACCGGCACCAACGTGGGGTGCGACACTTCGTCGTGCGGCTCCTGCACGGTTTGGGTCGGCGGCGAGTCGGTCAAGGCGTGTACGATGCTGGCGGTGCAGGTGGACGGTCACGAGGTGACGACCATCGAAGCGTTGGCCAAGAACGGCGCGTACCATCCCGTGCAGAAGGCCTTCCATGAGCACCACGGCCTTCAGTGCGGATACTGCACGCCCGGCATGATCATGGCCGCCGCCAGCTATCTGAAAGAGAATCCCGATCCCACCGACGCCGAGGTCCGGCACGCGCTGGAAGGCAACCTCTGCCGTTGCACCGGCTACCAGAACATCGTGAAGGCGGTTTTGGCGGCAGCGGCCGAGTTGCGAGGCGCCGCGGCGCCGGCTTCGTGAGGGGAGCAGACGACATGGCGACACGAGCGGCAGAGAAATACGTGGGCGGTGGAGTCCGCCGCAAAGAGGATCCCAAGCTCCTAACCGGCCAGGGCACCTTCGTCGAAGCCATCACGCCGCCCGGAACCGTCTGGGCCGCGGTGGTGCGAAGTCCGTTGGCCCACGCCCGGATCAAGAAGGTACGGCTGAAGGCCGCGCGCGAGGCCCCCGGCGTGGTGGCCGCCTTCAGCGGGACCGACCTCGCGGGCGAGTGGAGCGCCCCGTTGCCGATGGCCTGGCCGGTGACGGAGGACATCAAGATCCCCGAGCACTGGCCGGTGGCGAAGGACGTCGTGCGGCACCTCGGAGACCCGGTGGCCGTGGTCGTGGCCACGAGCCGCGCCGCGGCGAAGGATGCGGCGGAGCTGGTGGAGGTCGATTTCGATCCGCTTCCGGCGGTCACCGACGTCGAGGCGGCGATCGCCGACGGCGCGCCGCTGGTCCACGCGGACTTCGGCACCAACCGCTGCTACACCTGGTCGCTGTCCTCGGGCGAGATCGACGCCGTCTTTCGTGACGCAGACGTGGTGGTGAAGGAGCGCTATCGCCAGCAGCGACTCATCCCCAACGCCATCGAGCCACGCGGCGTCGTGGTTCAGCCGGTTGCCGCGGCCGGCGAGTTCACGATGTGGTCGGCCACTCAGATCCCGCACATCGCCAAGGTGACGCTTTCGCTCACGCTCGGCATCTCGGAGAGCAAGATGCGGGTGATCGCGCCCGACGTCGGCGGCGGCTTCGGCTCGAAGCTCAACGTCTACGCCGAGGAAGCCATCTGCCTGGCGCTGGCACGCAAGCTGGCTCGTCCAGTGAAGTGGATCGAAGAGCGCTCGGAGGCATACCTGGCCACGATCCACGGCCGCGAGATGGTTCAGGAGATCGAGCTGGCTGCGGCCAAAGACGGAAAGCTCAAAGGCGTTCGGGTCAAGCTGTTGGCGAACATGGGCGCCTACTTGCAGCTGGTGACGCCCGGTGTGCCCCTGCTGGGCGCCTTCCTCTACTCGGGCGTGTACGGAGCCGATGCTTACTCGCTGGAGTGCACCGGCGTCTTCACCAACACGACGCCGACCGACGCCTACCGCGGCGCGGGCCGTCCGGAAGCGACCTACGCGATCGAGCGGGCGATGGACAGCCTCGCCCGGGAGACGGGGCTCGATCCGGTCGAGATCCGGCGCAAGAACTTCCTGCCCAAAGGTGAGGGGGTCGCGAGCCCCGGCGGCCTGCAGTTCGATTCGACCGACTACGAGGCGAACCTCGATCTGGCGCTGAAGCATCTGGACTACCAGAAGGTGCGGCGGGAGCAGAAGGCGCGCCGCGACGCTGGCGATGTGAAGCAGCTCGGCGTGGGCTTCTCGAGCTACGTCGAGATGTGCGGGCTCGCGCCGTCGCAGGTGCTAGCGTCGCTGCGCTACGGCGCCGGCGGCTGGGACGCCGCCATCGTGCGGGCGCTTCCCACGGGCAAGGTCGAGGTCGTCACGGGGACGTCGCCGCACGGGCAGGGTCACGTCACCTCCTGGTCGCAGATCGCCGCCGATGCCCTCGGCGTTCCCTATGAGGATGTGACCGTCTTGCACGGCGACACGGCGGTGGCACCGCTGGGGATGGACACGTACGGCAGCCGCAGCCTGGCCGTCGGTGGTGTGGCGCTGCACTTCGCCTGCGAACGGCTGAAGGAGAAGGCGAAGGCGATCGCCGCCCACCTGCTGGAGGCGGCGCCTGAGGACCTGGAATTCGAGTCGGGCGCGTTCTCGGTACGGGGTGCGCCCGACAAGGCGAAGACGATCCCCGAGATCGCGTTCGCCGCCTGGACCGCCCACAGCTTGCCGGAGGGGGCCGAGCCCGGTCTCGAGGCCACCTACGTCTACGACCCGCCCAACTTCACCTTCCCGTTCGGCACCCACATCTGTGTCGTCGAGGTGGATACGGAGACCGGCGAGGTGGAGATCGTGCGCTACGTCGCGGTGGACGACTGCGGCAACGTCATCAACCCGATGATCGTCGACGGCCAGGTGCACGGCGGCATCGCCCAGGGCATCGCTCAGGCGTTGTACGAAGAGGCGGTCTACGACGACGGCGGCAATCTGCTCACCTCGTCGATGATGAACTATCTGGTTCCGGCGGCGACGGAGATCCCGTCCTTCGAGCTCGACCGCACGCTGACACCCAGCCCCACCAATCCGATGGGTGTGAAAGGCATCGGTGAGGCGGGAACGATCGCGGCCACGCCGGCGGTGATGAACGCCGTGGTGGACGCGCTGTCTCACCTGGGCGTCCGCCAGGTCGAGCTGCCGGCTTCGCCGGAGAACGTCTGGAAAGCGATCCGCAACGCGGGAGGAGGTAACTGAGATGATCCCGGCGGCCTTCGATTATGAAGTCGCGACCTCGGCGGATCATGCGATCTCGCTGCTGAAGCAGGCCGGAGAGGATGCGAAGCTGTTGGCCGGTGGCCACTCGCTGCTCCCGCTGATGAAGTTGCGGTTGGCACGGCCCTCGTTACTCGTGGACATCGGCCGGCTCTCCGATCTCTCCTACGTGCGTGACGAGAAGAAGCACGTGGCGATCGGCGCGCTGACGAGTCACCACGACTTGGAGCACTCGAAGCTGTTGAAGAGCAAGTGTGGGATTCTCGCCCATGCCGCCAGTCTGGTGGGTGATCCGCAGGTTCGCCACCGCGGCACCATCGGCGGCTCGGTCGCTCACGGCGACCCCGCTTCCGATCTCCCGACGGTCCTGCTGGCGCTCGACGCCGAACTCGTCCTGCGGGGTGCCAAGAAGGAGCGGACGGTGAAGGCCGTCGACTTCTTCAAGGGGATTTTCGAGACCGACTTGAAACCGGACGAGTTGCTCACCGAGATCCGCGTCCCGCAGCTGAGTGGGTCACACGGCTGGTCCTACCTCAAGTTCAATCGTCGGGCGCAAGACTGGGCGATCGTCGGCGTCGCCGCCGTGCTGGAGCGGGCCGACGGAAAGATCAAGACGGCGCGCGTCGGTCTCACGAACATGGGGTCGACACCGCTGCGCGCCGCAACGGTGGAAGACGCGCTGGCCGGGGCGTCCGCCGAAAAAGTCGCCGCGGCCGCCGAGCACGCTGCCGACGGCACGAGCCCGCCCGACGACACGAACGCGAGCGCCGAGTATCGCAAGCACCTGTCGCGGGTGCTGGTGAGGCGGGCGGTAGAGTCGGCGCTTTAAGTACAGAGAACATCGAACATCGGACATCCAACATCCAAGTATGAAGTCTGCGGCGCTGCCGCGCCTCGAACGATGAACGCCGAACCTCGAACTCCGAATGTTCCGAGTTGGACGTTCGACGTTCTCAGTTCGGCTGTCTCTTCAAAGTTCGATGTTGGATGTCGGATGTTCGATGTTCAAACCGCATAGGGATGAGCGTCAAAGAAGTCTACCCGGAGCTACAGCGTTGGACTTTAGCCGGGCACGAAGCCGGCGTCGCCACGCTCATCCGCGTCAAAGGTTCGGCGCCCCGGCCGCCCGGTGCCCGCTTCGCCGCGAACACGAACGGTGACGTCGCCGGCTCGGTCTCGTCGGGCTGCGTCGAGGGCGATCTCTACGGGCACATCCAGCAGGTGGTGGCCGCGGGTGAGCCGCGCGTCGTGACCTACGGGATCACCGACGAGATGGCGCTGGAGGTGGGGCTGGCCTGCGGCGGTGAGATCGAGGTGCTCATCGCGCCTTACACCCCTGGGGACCCGGTAAGGCCGGAGCTGGAGCGCGCGATCGACGAGCGCCGGGCAGCCGTTTTGGTGACGGGCGTGTCCGAGGACGTGCGCGCGCGACAGCTGCTCCTTTTCCCCGACGGCGTCCGTCTGGGCACGCTGGGGGACGATGACCTCGACAGGCAGGCTGCGGGCGCGGTCGCACCGCTGTTCGATGTGGCCGGCACTCAGGTCATCGAGCTGGAGGATCGGGTCGCCACCGTGTTCGCCGAGGCGTTCCTGCCGCCGCCACGGCTGGCCATCGTCGGCGCGACCCCGGTGGCCGTCGCTCTCTGCCACCTGGCGAGCTTCCTGGGGATCGCGGTGACCGTGATCGATCCGCGGGAGGTGTTCGCGAAGGATGAGCGCTTCCCGGAGGCCGACCGCGTCATTCGTGCCTGGCCGGAGGAGGCGCTGGCGGAATTCGGGCTCGATCGTTATGCGAGCGTGGTGGTTTTGGCCCACGACCTCAAGCTCGACGCGCCGGCTCTGGCCGCGGCTTTGAATGCCGGCTGCCGCTACGTGGGTCAGATCGGTGGGCGGCGCACGCAGCGGCTGCGGCGCGAGGCGCTGCAAGACCTTGGCTTCGGCGGCGACGACCTCGACCGGATCCACGGCCCCGTCGGCCTCGACATCGGGGCCCTGAGCCCCGAGGAGATCGCGCTCTCCATCATCGCCGAGCTGCTGGCGGTGCTCCGGGGCAAAGGCGGTGGCCGGTAGCCGGTAGGGGGTAGACGGTAGGGGGTAGACGGTTGGTATCGTATAGCGCCTGGGCCCGTCAATCACCGAGCTTCGCCAGCACTTCCGCCAACGTCTCCAGGCTCGCCAGGTTGTGCCCCGAGAGGAAGTCGTCCACGTAGGGAAGCGCCGCCGCCATGCCGCGCGCCAGCGGCTGGTACCTTGGACTGCCTTTCAGCGGATTCACCCAGATGATCCGGTGCGCGAGCCGCGAGAGCCGTTGCATCTGCGCGGATAACATCTGGGGATCGCCGCGTTCGAGTCCATCGGACAGGATGATCACGACCGAATTCCTGATCGGTCCCCGTCGTCCCCATCCATCCAGCAGCTCTTTCAGCGATTCGCCGATGCGCGTCCCACCCTCCCAATCGGGGACCTCCTGTCCCAGGGCGCGGAGGGCGGCGTCGGGATCGCGCGAGTGGAGGGCGGCAGTGATCCGCGTCAGCCGGGTGCCGAAAGCGAAGGCCTCGACATTGCGGCCCGCCCGGACCGCCGCGTGCGCGAAAGCGGCAAGGCTGCGCGCGTAAGCGCCCATCGAGCCCGAGATGTCCAGGACCAGCACCAACCGTCGCGGCTTCAGGCGCCGCCGTCGCCACGAGCGCTCGAGCGGCTCGCCCTCGGTTCGCAAGGCGCGGCGCAACGTCCTGGCGAGGTCGGGCCGCGGACCGCGGCGGCGGCTCGTCCGGGTGCGGCGCGAGATGCGCCGGGGCCGGCGACGCGCCAGGTGCGCGATGATCGAGCGGGTCTCGGCGTGCTCGTCCTCGGAGTACTCCTCGAACGAGCGGCGCCGCAGGCTCTCGATTGGACTCGCTGCCGTCAGCATCAACTCTTGGGCCGGCCCGGCGGCCTCGCGCAGCTCGCCGCCCAGGTCTTTCAAACCGGCGCCCGGAAGCTCGCCCTCGAGCTTGATACGCAGGCGCACCGAGCTGCTCTGGCTTGCCGATTCGGATTCCGACCCGCCAAAGAAGTCGTGGAACGCGCGGTCGTAGATGGCGAGATGCTCGCGTCGGCCGACCAGAGTGAGACGCCCGGCCCAGTACACGTCGTCGAG
>JABAOD010017614.1_pt1 | contig 17921 bp, 15 predicted proteins | sample 7062151 | NCBI WGS metagenome assembly JABAOD01 (sample SAMN14538626, study PRJNA623070) | marine sediment metagenome | biome: marine biome [ENVO:00000428]; feature: marine pelagic biome [ENVO:01000023]; material: deep marine sediment [ENVO:00002113] | place: India: Gulf of Khambhat ... | reverse complement strand
ACGGCCATTCGGCTGAACCCGGCCCGCTTCGAGCCGTACTACTTCTACGCCCGAACCTGTTTTCAGCAGGGCAAGTTCGAGCGGGCAGCCCAGCTCTTCGAGTGTGCCTGCGAGGTGAACGACGACTATCAGGCACGGCTCCTCTCCGCGCTGTCGTACGCCGGCCTCGGGCAACAGGAACAGGCGGTGGCGGCGTACGAGCGAGCCCTCGCCGCCGTGAAGAAGCATTTGATGCTTCGGCCCGGTGACGCCAGGGCCCTCACGCTCGGCGCGGGATGCCTCGCGCGGCTCGGCAAGGAGGAAGACAGCGTCTCGTGGGCCGAGCGCGCGCTGGCCATCGATTCGAGCGACCCGGTCGTCATCTACGCCGCTGCGTGCGTGTACGCGTTGCTGGGCCGAGCGGACGAGGCACTCGACGGCCTGGAACGCGCGCTGGACGCCGGCTTCGGCAATAAAGGCTGGATCCGCAACGACCCCGACTTTGCCTCGCTGCGCCAGCACCCCAGGTTTTTGACGCTTCTCGCCGAGGAGCCGGCGAGCACGCGAACGGCGGGGTAGCGTCGGTCCGCCTCATCCAGGTATAATCTCTGACCCGGTCGCTCGGGAATCGGCTCCCGATTGGGCCGTTGAACGATGGAGGTTCTCGATGTCTGCTCGATGGAAGACGGTGTTCGGAGTCGGCGCGGTGATCGCGATTGCCGGCACGGCGTTGGCGGCGTTCGATACCGCGCCGCCCGCTCAGGACACGGCGATCACGGTCTACAAGTCGCCCACCTGAGGGTGCTGCGAACAGTGGGTCGTGCACCTACAAGAGAATGGCTTTGCGGTAACAGGGGTCGACGTGGACGACTTGGCGGCGATCAAACAACAGCACGGGATCGATCCCAAGCTCGAAAGCTGCCATACGGCCATTGTGGATGGCTATCTGATCGAGGGTCACGTCCCGGCGGATGTGATTCGTGACTTCCTGAAACAGAGTCCCAAGGATGCCGTCGGTCTGGCCGTGCCGGGCATGCCGATCGGCTCGCCCGGCATGGAGACGCCGGGCCGGGCTCCCCAGCCGTACAATGTCCTGGCGTTCACGCGCGACGGGAGGACCACGGTCTTCGCTCGTCGCTAGGCGCGGCCGCCGCGCCGCGCGCTGCCGCTCGGTGGGAGCCCTCACGTCGCGGGACACGCGCCGTGGGGGCTCGCTACATTTTCCGGCGTCTTGAAGTCAATGGCGAACACCGCGTCACTGTGGCCGCGAGAGCACGGCGCCACCGCCGAGCTCGTCTTCCCGCTCCTGACGGGCCTCACGATCGCCCGGCCAACGGGGTCGGGCATCGCGTTTGCCCTGTCCGCGGTTGCCTGGTTTCTCGCCCATGAGCCGTTGGCGGTGCTGATGGGAATGCGGGGTGAGCGTGTGCTGTCTGCGGTTGGTGATCGCGCTCGGCGCCGGGTGTGGGTGCTTGCGCTGCTTGGCATGGGTGCGGGGGCGGTCGCGTTCGCCGCGGCCCCGCCACCGGCGAGATGGGCGGCCATGGTCCCGCTTGGCGCGGTCGCACTCCTCGCACCGGCGGTGGTGCTGCGGCGGCAAAAGACGCTGTGGGCGGAGGCGCTCGTCATTGTGGCGCTCGCGGGGATGGTGCTGCCGCTGGCCTTCGCCGCCGCCGTGCCATGGCGCACCGGTTGGATCGCGGCCGGTGTCTGGTGCGTGAGCTTCATGCTGGCCACGATCGCCGTGCACGCGGTGAAGCTGCGCCACAAGCGAGGTCCGGACGCGGGATGGCTTCCCCGAGTGTCACCTGCCCTGGCGCTGGGATGCGTGGTGCTCGCGCTCGGCGTTGCGGCAACCGGGCGTGTGTCCTGGCCCGTCGGACTGGCTCTGCTGCCACCGGCCCTCCTCGCGACGGTCATCGGTATCGTCCGCGTGCATCCCCGCCACCTCAAGCGTGTCGGATGGTCCCTGGTCGTGGCCAACGCGGTGACGTGGATCTGTCTGCTGCTCGCCTGACGGCCTTCCACTTTCCGGGCTCCAGGCCTTCCTTTCCTGCATGGATCTGACGATCCCGGACGCCGCACGCTCGGAGCTGGCGGCCGCCTTCTTCCAGGCGGCGGTCACGCTGGCACTGGCCCTCCTGTGCGCGTGGCTGTACCGCCGCTACGGCAAGGCGTATTTCGGGTGGTGGGCGCTCGCGTGGTTCCTCTACGTGCTGCGCCTCGGCGCCATCATCAGTTTCGTGCTCACCGGCGCGCGCTACTGGCTCTACTGGCACCAGGTGACCACCGGATGGACGGCGCTGGCGTTGCTCTGGGCCGCGCTGGTGTTCTCGCAGCAACTGCGCTGGCGGCCGGTGTACGCGATCATCGTACTGTTTCCGCCCGTGTGGTCCTACGCGGCCATCTACCGCCTCGACAATTTCCTGCTCGCCGCGGGACCGGCGGTTCTGTTCCTGAGCATCGCGACGCTCTGGACCGCCTGGGTGTTCTTCCGCTACCACCGGCAGGTGCGCTCGACGGCGGCGTTGCTGCTCGCCACGGCGCTGGCCCTGTGGGCGGTGCACCATCTCGACTATCCGCTGCTCAGGGCGCGCGGCGTCTGGAATCCGTGGGGCTACTACCTCGACATCGCGTTCACGCTCGCCATGGGCGCCGGCATTCTGCTGCTCGTCGTCGAGGATCTGCAGGGCGGCGTGCGCGTGTTGTCCGAGCTGTCCGCCGAGATGCAGCGTCGCGAGCGCGACCGGGACGTGCTCGACGCCCTGCTCGAACAGCTGCTCGCGCTGCCAGCGGTGCGCGGCACCGCCATGTTCCTGGACGGGCCGGAGGGGGGGCGGTTCGTACGGGGGACGGGGGCCTGCGCGTCCTGGACCGGTGGGGCGGCGGACGGTGCGGCCGGCCGGGCCATCCGCCAGGCGATCCGCAAAGGCGCGCCCGACGTGGTGCAGAACTGGAGGCCGGCGTCGGGTGACGGCCTCCACAAGCACGCGTACGTGGCGGCGCTCCCGGTGCTGCGGGACCACGCCGTCCTCGGTGCCATCGTGATCGTCGGGGATGCGCGGGATCCGTTCGCGGCGCTGGACACGCCGTTCCTGCTCGCCTTGGGGCGGCAGGTCGGCGCCGCGCTCGAGAATGCCGATCTCTATCGCCGGCTGGAAGGCCGAACGACGGAGCTGGAGCGGCTCGCCAAGCGGATGGTGCTGCAGCATGAGGAGGAACGGCGGCGGCTGTCCCGCGAACTCCACGACGAGACCGCGCAGCTGTTCTCGGCGGTCAAGCTGCAGCTCGGGATGGCTCGGGAGTCTGCCTCGGCCGATCTCGTGCCGACGCTCGATCGGGCAGTGGCGTTGATCAACGAAGGGATTCGCAGCATCCGCAACCTGACCAACTCCCTGCGGCCCTCACTCCTGGAAGATCTGGGGCTGGTGCCGGCACTTCGCGCGCTCGTCCAGGACTTCGGTGAGCGGAGTGGTCTGGAGACGACCTTCACCGCCGCGAACCGACTGCCCACCCTGTCGGCCGACGCGGAACTCGCGGTGTTCCGATCGGTGCAAGAGAGTCTCTCCAACATCGTGCGGCACGCCGACGCGGCCTCCGTGAGCGTGGCGCTCGGCGTTGAAGCCGGCGACCTCGTGCTCCGTGTCCGCGATGACGGCCGCGGGCTGCCGTCCGGTAGGGCCATCGAGGACTTCGAGACCGCGGGCCACATGGGCCTGTCGGGCATGCGGGAGCGGATCACCGCCCTTGGGGGGACGCTGGCGGTCGGGTCACTGCCGGCACGGGGGAGCGAGATCATGCTGCGAGTGCCGCCGGAGTCGCCATGACCAGCAGTCGACGCTCCAAGACGATCCGCGTGCTCGTGGTCGATGACCACGCGGTGGTGCGGGAGGGCATCCGAACGGTGTTGGCTGCCACGCCGGGCATGGAGGTGGTGGGGGAAGCCGCCACCGGTGAGGAGGCGTTGGCCAGAGTGCACGATCTCGATCCCGAGGTCGTGGTGCTCGATCTCACCATGCCGGGCATGACGGGGCTCGAGGTCACTGCGTCCCTTCGAGCGGACCGACGCGACGTGCGGGTGCTCATCCTGAGCATGCACGACCATCCCGAGTACGTGTTGCAGGCGGTGCGTGCCGGCGCCGACGGCTATGTCCTCAAGGATGCCGAGCCGGACGAATTGCGTGCGGCGGTGCGCGCGGTTCACGATGGGGAGGAGTATTTCCACCCGACGGCGGCCAAGCAGCTCGGCGTGGCCCTCCGGGGCGAATCGGAGCACCAGCGGCAGCAGGCATTGATCGAGCGACTCAGCCCCCGCGAGCGCCAGGTGCTCATCCAAGTCGCCCGCGGCCGGACGAACAAGGAGATCGCCGCCGAGCTGGGCATCAGCCCCCGCACGGTCGAAACGCACCGCGACAGCCTGGCCAAGAAGCTCGGCATGCGCTCGGTGGCCGATCTGACGCGTTTGGTGCTGGAGACCGGGCTGACGACCGACTGAGCCGGTTCACGCCATCCGTACTTCTACGGAGATGCTCCTCTGTAGAAATCCGAATACCGAAGTCCTCTTCTCACATCTAACTATGGATTGCCGCCGTCGGCGCATCAGGGCGACCGGAGCCGGCGGCTGTCAGCCTCCCGTCGCCCATCGACACACGTGCAGGCGGAGTAATGGGAACGGGTACCATCATGTCACTTATCTGGTCAGCACGAACGTTGGGGTGTGCCGTCATCGGGTTGACGATCGCATCTCCACTGATGGCGCAACAGGCCGACCCGGAGCCACCGGACACCGTGACGCAACCGAAGGTCCCGTATCGAATCAGTCCGGTGGTCGTCACGGCGACTCGGACCGAAAGGGACGTGTTTACCGTGCCGAAGCCCGTCGCGGTCGTGGACAATGTGCAGATACGCGAACGGGTGCCGAACAATGCCGCGGATCTGTTCCGTGACCTGCCTGGGCTGGAGGTCACCGGTGTGGGCGTGAATCAGGTGCGTCCGAGCATCCGCGGCCAGCGAGGTCAGCGCATTCTGCTGTTGCAGGACGGAATGCGGTTGAACAATTCACGTCGACAGCAGTCCTTCGGCGAGATCCCGGGCATCGTCGACGTCTCGTCGCTCGAACGCATCGAGATCGTCAAGGGCCCGGCATCGGTCCTGTACGGGACGGACGCGATCGGTGGAGTGGTGAACCTCATTACCACGCGGCCGGCCCTCGAGGGTCTCCATGGCTCCCTCGGCTACCGCTACAGCACGCAGGACGAACAGCAGCGGGTGCAAGGCTCGCTGTCGGGCCGGGTCGGCGCGTGGTCCTTCCGGGCCAAGGGGTCCTTCCGCGACGCACAGGATTACGCTTCTCCCGCCGGCACCTTCGGCAACATCACGCTCGACTCCAACACCACGGTGTTCGACACGGGGACGCGCGACAACAGCGTCGAGGCCTACGTTGGGTACCGCATCTCCGGTTCCGCCGACATCTACGCCAAGTTCGAGCGGTACCACGCCGATACGGCCGGCTTCGGGTACGTGGACCCGGTGGTGTACTCGCCCGGTTCGCCGTTCATCCAGATCCTGTACCCGTTCCAGACGTTCAGCAAATACACGGCGGGGTATCGGGCCGGCGACCTGAACCTCCCGCTCGCCGACAAGATCGATGTCGTCGGGTATTACCAGGGCAACGAGCGCCGCCTCTCGAATAACGTGTTCGTGGCATTTGGCCCTCCGGGAGCCGGCGTGGCGGTGGAGAGCTTCAACTACACCGATCTCTCGACGTTCGGCTTTCGAGTCGAGGCCACGAAACTCGCCGGTAGTCGGCTGCTGTTGACGTACGGGCTCGACCTGTTCCGCGACGACTCCGAGAACAGCGACAGCTCGGTGACGACCATGGTCGGGTTCGGACCGCCCAGCTCGACCGTCGCGACGGTTCCGTTGGTCCCCTACGCCTCCTATCTCAGCACGGGCGCGTTCCTCCAGGGTGACGTCCAGATCACGGACCGGCTGTCGGCCATCCTCGGTGGCCGGTATCAGTACATTCGCGCTGCCACGGAGCAGACGCCTGGTCTGACCGATCCGCTGAGCACCGAGACCCATCACGCCGTGGTCGGCGCGGCCAACCTGCTCTACCAGGTCACAGGCAACGTGACCCTGGTCGGAACGGTGGGCCGCGCGTTCCGTGCGCCCAACCTGGTGGAGCAGTTCTTCAATGGTCTGACGCCCGAAGGCGCCGCATACCAGGTGCCCAACTCGGCGCTCGAGCCGGAGACCAGCTACAACTTCGACCTGGGCGCCCGGTATCGGAATCGCATCCTGTATGTGGAGGCCTTCGGCTTCCTGAACGAGATTCGTGACGGGATCAGAATCTCGGCGACCGGCGACAGCCTGAACGGCCTGCCGACGTACTCCAATGTGAACGTGGACCGGCTCCGCTACTACGGCTTCGAAGTGGCGGCGGACGTCGCCCTGCCGGTCGGACTCGCCGTCGGCGGCAGCTATTCGTATCTCCGGTCAAAGGACGTGCTCAACGAGAACAACCCCATCGGGGACTCGTACGCCAACAAGTTCCAGGCCGACGTGGGGTACCGGGATCCGGCCGACCGATTCTGGGTGCAATACAACTTCCGGCACAACGGCGATCGGAAGGACTCCGAATTGTCGGGTCCCCTGGGCGACAGTCCGGTGGGTGAGGTTCTGCCCGCGTTCACCGTCCACTCGGTGCGCGGCGGGGTCACGGTGTTCCGCCGGGGGACGCACACGCATCGCGTCGGGTTTGCCGTCACGAATCTGACGAACGCGCTCTATGCGGAGTTCGCCAACGCCGGATTCTTCCGGCCCGAGGCGGGGCGCGGCGTGACGCTCACCTGGGACATGACGTTCTGATGACAGCGCGGGCGCGAACCCGAGAGGCGGGGGCATCGTGAGGGAGCCGATCCACTACATCCCGATCGTCACGACGTTCATCGCGCTCGGGTTCGCGTACGTGGTGCTGCAGCGGTACCGGATCCGTCGCAGCGGGCCGCATCTCTTGTGGTGGGGTGTGGGCATCCTCTTGTACGGGGTGGGCACAGCCACCGAGGCTTCGGTTACCCTGTTCGGTTGGAGCGCACCCCTGTTCCGGGCCTGGTACATCTCCGGAGCCCTGTTGGGTGGTGCGCCGCTCGCTCAGGGGACGGTGTATCTCCTGATGCGGCGCTCCACAGCCCACCGTCTGGCCGTGGCCCTGGTGCTCTGGGTCGCGATTGCCGCGGTGTGCGTGCTGCTGTCCCCCATCGACTACACCCTGGTCGAGCCGCACCGACTGTCGGGGCGGGTGATGGAATGGACCTGGGTTCGCGCGTTCAGTCCATTGGTGAATACCTACGCGGCGATCTTCCTGATCGGCGGTGCGGTGTATTCGGCGATCCGTTTTCGGCGCAACCCCGCCACCCATCATCGATACGTCGGCAACGTGCTCATCGCCGTCGGGGCTCTGTTGCCCGGCATCGGCGGAACGGCGACACGCATGGGGTACGTGGAAGTCTTGTACGTCACGGAACTCATTGGCCTCGTCCTGATCTGGATGGGCTATCGGTGGAACGTTCGAAAACCGGCAGTGGCGGAGATGTCCGGGGCCGTGGCCGCATGACGGGTCGGTCAGCACCGTTCGTGGCCACCGGGCGTGGCATGTAGCCATGCCCAGACCGCTCCGGCGGTCATCTCCCCCAACGGCACGGGTCGCTTCGGCGACCCGTGTTCGTTCCAACGGGAGTCAATTGGCGGCTCTCACCACGCGCCGCTTGGTGGCCTTCTCCTCGGCGGATCGGTATTGTTAGGACACCGCGCTCACAGGTAGATCAGGCCACGGTGTCCCAGCAGCGCACGCCCGAACGTCTCGAGCACGTGATGCTCCTCGTGAGTGATGCGATTCGCGAGGGCCTCGAGCACCGACTGGGCCGGGAGGGCTTCGCCGTCGATGCCGTTTCCGGCGAGCCGGAAGCGCTCACGCGGATCGAGCGGGGAGGTCCCCAGCTCGCCGTCGTGGACCTGTCGCGCCCGGGGAATGACGGGGTGGCCTTCGTGCAACGCGCCCTGGAACAGGACCCGGACCTGGCGATCGTCGTCTTGGCGGAGTTGGAGGAAGCCACCAGTGCGGCGATCTGCCTGCAGCATGGGGCGTTCGAGTTCGTGACCAAGCCGCTGGAGTTCGGGCAGCTGCGCCTGGCGATCGATCGGGCGCTGCGACGCCGCGGCACCGAGATCCAGAGTCAGGAGATCTCGGCGTGGCTCAAGCAGGAGCTGGTGGCCCGCACCGAGGAGTTGGAGCGGGAGCGGCAGCGGTTGCAGCAGATCAACATTGCGACGCTCAGCGCCCTGATCAACGCACTCGAGGCCAAGGACCCCGACTTCGTGGGGCACTCCGTCCGGGTGGCCGAGCTGTCAGCTTCGATCGCCACCGAGATGCAGCTCTCGGACGACGAGATCGAAGCGGTGCGCGCCGCGGGGCGACTGCACGATCTGGGCAAGGTGGGGATGAGGGACGAGGTGCTGCGCAAGCGGGGGCCGCTCTCGTTCGAGGAGCAGAACCACGTCCGCGAGCAGGTGCTGGTGGGCTTCCGGATTCTCGCGCCGCTGACGCATCTTGGAGCCGTGCAGCAATACGTTCGCAGCCATCATGAGCACTGGGACGGCGGCGGATACCCGGATGGGTTGAAGGGGGCCGAGATACCGATTGGCGCGCGGATCGTGTTTGCCGCCGAGATCTACGACGCCATCACGAGCCCGCGGCCGTACCAGGAGCGGCTGTCGAACGAGGCGGCGCTCGACCAGATGCGCAGTCTGGCCAGGTCGAAGCTCGATCCGGCGGTCGTGGACGCGCTGGCCGATGTGGTGCTGCGCCGCAAGAGCCTTGCGTTCGTACGCGACACCGGGAAGGCGCAACAGTAACCGACGAGGACGGAAGGCGCCGAGCAGCGACGGACATTCATACCATTCACGGCAGTGGAGGACACGCATGGGTGATGCGATTACGCTCGACCACTTGGTGAAGAAGCTGGAAGGTCTGCACGACGCGATGCGGAAAGGGGAGTTGAAGCACGGCGAGTACGATCAGCGGCTGGCTCGCATGATCGCCGAGCTTCGTGAGCGGAAGCTCTCGGCCGAGCGGCCGGAGATTCTCTCCACCCTCCAGGACCTGGAGAAGCGCGGCATCGTCACCGCCTCGGTCCGCACCCACATCGCGAGTCGGCTGGGCCTCACCTGAGCCGACAGTTGCCGGGCTCCCGGTCGATGCGCGGGCCGGGAGCCTCTCCCACTCGAAGTCCGACTGTCGATCGCCGCTGCCGCGGGACCCCGGCGATGGCCGGCGTGCGACGGGTCGCACAGGGTTTGCGGATTGCGGGCCTCACGGTCGGAGCGCTGCTGGCGGCGCGATCGGCCGTCGCACAGACGGGGCTGCTCGTCGCGGCACCCCACGGCGCCGAACAGTGGAACGTGGCGCTGCGCGAGGCGGTGGGGGACGTCAGCTGGGCGGGACCGGTGGGCCTGGTGCTGCTGCACCACGGGAATACGGCTGCCGGAGAGTGGGCGACCGCGCTCGATGCACTGGCACGCCGCGGAGCGCGCAGCGTCGTGGTGGTTCCCCTGCCGCAGGAAGACGGTCAAGGATTCCTCGCGCTCCTGGCCGATCTCCCGGGGCGCGACACATTGACCGTGGCCGTGCCACCACCGGAACTGTCGATGCGCAGCGTCGCTCGTTGGATCGAGGCCGCTGCGGAGGCGGCGCTCGAGGGCGCGCACGATCCCACGGTTGTCGGCAGGCCCTTTCGCCTGGCCCCGCTGAACATCACTGCGACCCGAACCGTGCGCACGACGCACGACACGCCCGCTTCCGTCTCCGTTGTCGGGTGGGAAGCGATCACGGCGCAGCTGTCCACCGGGGTGGCCGATCTGTTCCGGGACATTCCGGGTCTCGATGTCGAGGGTGTGGGTGCCAACCAGCGCCGCCCGGCCATCCGCGGCCTCTTGGGTCAGCGGATCCTCCTCCTCTCGGACGGGCTGCGGCTCAACAACACCAGGCGGCGGCAGGAGTCCGGCGAGTCCCCCGCCCTGATCGATCCCGCTGACATCGACCGGATCGAGGTCGTGCGCGGTGCCGCATCGGTGCTCTACGGTTCGGACGCCATTGGCGGCGTGATGAACCTCATCGAGCGCTCGTTACACGCCGCCGCCGCCGATCCGCCGGTCCGCGCGCGTGTCGGCCTGCGGTACCGTACGGTGGATCGGCAGGTGAATCCCAGCGGTAGCGTGACGGGTCACATCGGCCCGCTCGCCGTGCGGGTTGCCGGGAGCTTCCGACACGCCGATGCGTATGCGGCTCCCGCGGGGACATTCGGACCTGTCACCCTCGACAGCGCCACGCGCGTCGAGGACACGGGCGTGCAGGACCATGCGGGCGCCGTCGCCGTGGCGTATCAGCTCGCACCCGAGCACGAGGTGTCCGCAAAGCACGAGCGGTACTGGGCCAACGACGCCGGCTTCGGGTACGTCGATCCCACGGTGCTGGGTGACGGCCTCCCCAGCGTACAGCTGCTGTTTCCCGAGCAACGGTTCAGCCGCTCGACGCTACGGTACCATGGGTCGAACCTGGCGCTCCCGCTCCTGGACCGGCTCAGCGCCGCCGCGTACTGGCAGACGAACGACCGCCAGTTCGACACCAACGTGTTTTCGCCGCTCGGTCCGACGGCACCGCCCGGCGCCGGCGTCCTGGTCGAGAGCCGGAACTTCACCGACCTCGACACCTACGGCTTCCGACTCGAGGCTCATCGCGCGCTCGGCGGAGGGCACGCCGTCACCTACGGCGTCGATCTCTTTCGCGATCGGGCGCAGGGAACCGACTCGACCCGAACCACCGTGACCATTGCCGGTCCGCCAACGGTGACCGACCGCACCACCCCGCGGGTCCCGACGGCGACGTTTCGGAGCCTGGGCGCGTTCCTTCAGGCCGACGTGAACGTGATCGACAGGGCCACGCTGATCGTCGGGATGCGCTACCAGGATGTGCACACCGCCACACAACCCACGCCCGGAGTGACGGAGCCACTCGTTGACGCGACCGACCGCACGTTGGTGGGGGCCGTGAACCTTCTGGTCCCGCTCCGTTCGGACCTCAACGTGGTGGCGTCGGTGGGCCGGGCATTCCGCTCGCCCAACCTGGTCGAGCGGTTCTTCAGCGGCCCCTCCCCCGAGGGCCGGGGCGTGTGGATCAGGAATCCGGCGCTCGAGCCCGAGAAGAGCCTCAATCTCGAGCTGGGCGTGCGGTATCGCGGTCCGGTGGTCGAGGCGGACGCGTTCGTGTTCCGGAACACGATCTTCGACGGCATCGAGTTGACCCCGACCGGGCAGTCGGTGAACGGCGTGCCGGAGTACCAGAATCGCAACATCGAGGAGCTCCGGTACACGGGATTCGAGGCCGCCGTCACGGCCGCGATCTGGAAAGGGCTGACGCTACGCGGAGACGTGACCGGCCTGGCGACGCGAAACGTCACCGAGCCGGATCAGCCCCTCGGGGATGGTTACCCCTACCGCCTGCGTGGTGTGCTGCGCTACGACGATGCACAGCAACGGCTGTGGGTCGAGTACGTGGTACGCCATCACGGACGGCGGGACAGCGTGGATCTGGGATCGAGTCCCATCCTGCCGTATGTCCCGCGATTCACGGTACACACGGTCCGTGGCGGCGTGGTTGTCGGGCGGGGATTTCGTGTCGGGCTCGCTGTCGAGAACCTGACGAACGCCCTCTACGCCGAGGCGACCAACGTGGGGTTCTTCCGTCCGGAGCCGAAGCGGAGCCTGGTGGTCACGGCAACAGTGGAGTTCTGAGGGAACGACGGACCATGCCCGCGGGGCCCGTGGCCCCGCGGGCACGTCTGAACCAGCTAGTAAACGTCCTGAGCGGTGTTGTGGACGTTGAACTTCCCGGTCGGCGTCACCAGCCAGTCGCCGGTGATCCGGTGCTTCTCGGTGAGCGTCTTGTCATCGTAGATGACGAGCTCACCCTTGGGGTCCCAGAGCGATACCCACACCTCGGTGCCGGCGCGGTTGTACTCGAAATGCACCGCCCGGCCGCGGTCCCCGACGGTCCAGCATTTGTGAATCTTCGCATCCTGCTTGGAGTACACGCAGGTCTGTAGGGCGCCATCCGGGTCGTTGTTCAGCGCCATGTCGAACCAGACCCACGGCGAGTTGGGATGTGTCTTGAGGAACAGGCTCCCCGTCCCCGTGAACGGAACCTGTCGCACCACCTTCCAGGCGTGCTGCGGGTTGTTGACGGGGTCGGTGCCGTACACCGTGAGCAAGCCCTGGCCGATGTGGGTGGTGGCGTTCACCCAGCCGAACTCGGGATCCTGCCAATTGGCGCCACGGCCCGGATGCGGACGGATGCCGGTCTCGAACTGGGCGACCAGCTCCTGCGTTTGCGCGTCCACCACGACCATCTTGTTGCGCATGTTGGCGGCCACCATGAAGTACCGCCCCGAGTGATCCCATCCGCCGTCGTGCAGGAACCGTTCGGCTGGGATCTTCGAAACCACCGGGAAGCCGCGCTTGGAATAGTCCACGATCGCGACGTGGCCCGACTCCTTGAGCGCCAGAATCCAGACCGGGTCGTTGTGGGACGCGACGATTGCCGCCACGCGCACTTCGGTGAGCGGCTCGTTGGTGTCGTAGGTGCTGCCCTCCACACCCGTCACCGTCAGCGGCTCCAGCGTGAGGCCGTCGAAGACCACGAACTGCGGGGGCCAGTAGCAGCCCTCGATCAGGTAGCGATCCTCGTATCCGGAGTACTTGCTCGCGTCCACGCTGCGCGCATCCGTGCAGCCCTGGACCTGCGCGACCAGGGTCGGCGTCTCGGTCCAGAGGTCGATGAGCGAGACACGTCCGTCGCGCCCGATGGCGTAGAAGTACCGCCCCGTCGACGACGACCGCAGAATGTGCACCGCGAAGCCGGTCTCGATGGTCGCGACGTGCTCGTACGTGTCGCCGTCGATGATCGCCACCTGGCCTGCGTCGCGGAGAATCACACCGAAGTAGTTCTCCCAGTTGCGGCTTGTCTGGGGCGACGTGGGCCGTCGAGCCACCGGGACCGTGAGATTCCAGCTCGCCTTGATCTCGCTGAGTGGCCGCGGCGGTGCATCGGGCGGCGGCAGCTGGACGTACTTGGCCATCAAGGTGAGCTGATCGGCCGAGAGGATGCCCTGCCGGCCCCAGGGCGGCATGCCGCCGGGGGTGCCATTGGCCAGGATGGCGCGGATCGCCGCGGTCCCGATCTGGGTGGTGCGTTCCGGCTGGATGTTGGGCCCGGTGGCACCGGCCCGGAGCGTACCGTGGCACCCCGCGCAGCGATCGAAGTAGATCCGACGGCCTTCCTCGAATTGCGCCGTCGTCAGTTCCACCGGACCGAGGTCTTCACTGGCGGCAACGGTGCGACCCTCGCTCACTCGGGTGATGTAGTCGAGCACGTGCTCGATGTCTTCGTCGTTCAGGTTGGGCGACACCATCGGCACGTTGTTCCATTGTGCCAGGATCGCCCGGCCGATGGAGTCGGTCTTGGTCATGCCGACCGGATCCCGGAGCCACCGCACCAGCCAATCATGCTCGCGCACTTGGTGAATGTTCTTCAAGTCGGGCCCGACGCGGGGACCCTCGCCGATGGAGTGGCAAGCGAAGCAGAGCCGGTCGAAGATCTCCTTCCCGGGATCGGCTGCAGCGGTGGTGGCCTCTCCCCCCTCGCGCTCGCCCGTGCGACAGGCGCCGGTGAACACCAGGAGCGCCATCGAACCCAGCACGATCGGCAGCGCTCTACGGTACCGTGTGATATGATGCTGAAACGCGCTCATGACTTCCTCCCACCTCCGCAAGACGAACAGGATTGACGGGTGTCGGACCGACGGGGCTTGACAGGCGACAAGGATAATATCACGATTTAATCATGAACAAGTCAAGAATCGTCCGCGTTCCCCTGAGCGGCCTGGAAAGGACCGTCCGTGCTTTCCGGAACCGCTGAGTACGCCCTGCGCGCGGTCGTGTACCTGGCACGAGAGGGTGACCTGGGCACGCATGTCCGGGCCAACGACCTCGCCGAGGCCATTGACGTACCGAGGAACTATCTGTCCAAGATCCTCCATGAGCTGTCCCGGGGCGGGGTGTTGCGCTCGACCCGCGGCAAGGGTGGTGGCTTTCGGCTCGCCGTGCCCCCGGAGGAGCTGTCGCTCCTCGACATTGTATCGCTCTTCGACCGGATCGGCGAGCAGCGGCGCTGCCTGCTGGGCCGACCGGAGTGCAGTGACCGTGATCCCTGTCCGGTTCACGGACAGTGGAAGTCCACTGCCGATCGGATTGCGGCGTTCTTCCGTGATACGACCGTGGCCGACGTGATCGGCGTCGGGAGTCTCAGATGAGCGCGGAATCGGAGGCCGGCGCGGTGCGGCTGGAAGATCTCGTCGCCTATCAGTCCGATGCCATCGTCAGCCGGATCCTGCTCAAGCGTGACGGCGGCTCGGTCACCGTGTTTGCGTTCGACGAGGGGCAGAGCCTCAGCGAGCACACGGTGGCGCACTCGGCGCTGGTGCAGGTCCTGGATGGTGAAGCGGATATCACGGTTGGCGGCAACCGGCATCGCCTGCATGCAGGAGAGAGCGTGGAGTTGCCGGCCAACGTGCCGCACGCCGTCGCCGCGCCGACACCGTTCAAGATGCTCCTGACGATGCTGAAGTAGGACCCGGTTCGGGAGGGGGTTCGCCCGGCGGTGCGTTCTCACCNNTAGGGCTCGGGTTGGGGAGGGCATTCGCCCGGCGGTGCGTTCTCACCACACGTGAAACAACCGACCGGCGAGGGAGCGATATCCGCCTTCGCGTGACTCCCGGATCTCCAGCCGCAACTCCCGGCCTCCGCTCCCCTGGAAGAAGCCCACGGTGATCGGATGGTAGCCCGCGGCCAAGGCGATCGATCCGCGCTTGGTGCTCGATCCGTGCTGCCCGTCGTTGTTCACCACCATCCGGTCGCCGATGTGGAGCGTGCTGCCGTCGTCGGAGGTGAGCTGGAAGGTGTAGATCCCGTCTCGGTCGATCCGCAGGTAGCCGGAGAACACCAGTCCCATGTGCTGCTCCCTGGCTTCGGGCGGAATCGCGACGTCATCCACGACACCGACGGCCACGGCACCATGGTTCACCAGGGCATCTACTCGGGACACCTCCGCCTCGAAATACAGGTACTGCAGGCCTCCCTGGAGTGAATTGGGGTCGAGGGCGGCGGGTCGTTGGAGGGTCGCTTTGCGGAACATGGCCGATCGAACCGGGCTGGCACGACCGTTCGCGAGGAACGCGCGAGCAGTGACGTTGACCTCGCCGGTCGCGACCGAGAGGGACAGCGGGCCGGTGTAGCGGGTGGAGCCGGTGTCCGGATCCGAGCCGTCGAGCGAGTACCGGATCTCGGCACCGTCGGTGAGCGTCGTCAGGGTCACCGTGATCGTGTCGTCCAGCGTGATGCGATCCTCGTCCAGGCCCAGCACGTGGGGCACTCGGTAGTTGACGCCGAATCGGTCGAGCAGCCGGAACTGGCGTGGCAGACGCGTCACGAAGTGGTCCCAGTTGCGCACGCTCCTCGGTGACCACACGACTTCCGACAGCGCGAGCAGTCGCGGGAACACCATGTACTCCACGTAGTCCGTGGTCTTCATGTATTCGGTCCACACGTTCCCCTGCGCGCCGAGCACGTGTCGCGCCTCGGCGGGCGTCAGCTCGTCCGGAATCGGCTCGAACCCGTACACGTGCTCGAGCGGGGTGAAGCCGCCGATGGCGAGCGGCTCGTGTACGGGGTCGGCCTGATAGTAGTCGAAGTAGACGTGGCTGTACGGCGTCATGATGACGTCGTGCCCGTGCTTGGCGGCCTCGATCCCGCCCACGGTGCCGCGCCACGACATGACGGTGGCCTCGGGGGCGAGCCCGCCTTCGAGGATCTCGTCCCACCCGATGAGCCGGCGGCCATGCTGGAGCAGGAACTGCTCGATCCGGCTCACGAAGTAGCTCTGCAGCTCGTGCTCGTCGGCAAGGCCCTCGCGCCTGATGATCTCCTGCGCGATCGCGCTCTGCTCCCAGCGCGCCTTCGGCGCCTCGTCACCGCCGATGTGGATGTAGCGGCTCGGGAACAGCTCCATCACCTCGTTGAGCACGTCCTGGAGGAAGGCGAAGGTCTCCTCGGTGGGACAGTAGATGTCTTCGTGAATGCCCCACGTGGTGGCCACCTCGAACGGTCCCGGCGTGCATCCGTACTCGGGGTAGGCGGCCAGCGCGGCGAGCGAATGGCCCGGCATTTCGATCTCGGGGATCATGGTCACGTAGCGCGACCTGGCATGCGCCACGACGTCCCGGATCTCGTCCTTGGTATAGAAGCCGCAGTAGGGCATCCCGTCCCCCACGTACGGGTCGAAGTTCTTTTCGAGAATCGTCTCCTTGCGGCAGCCGCCCACTTCGGTGAGCCGCGGGTACTTCTCGATCTCGATCCGCCAGCCCTGATCCTCGGTGAGGTGCCAGTGGAAGGTGTTCATCTTGTACATCGCCATGAGGTCGATGTACCGCTTCACGAACTCGACCGGGAAGAAATGGCGGCCGACGTCGAGGTGCATGCCGCGGTATCCAAAGCGCGGGACGTCCTCGATTCGGACAGCCGCGACCACGCGCGGCGATGTTCCCTCCGGTGGAAGCAGCTGCCACAAGGTCTGGAGGCCATAGAACAGGCCGGCATGACCCGTGGCGGATATGGTGACCGACTGTGGTGTCACGTCCAGCAGGTACTGCTCGGGATTCGCTCCGGCGTCACCCGGTCTGAGGAGCAGCGTCAGGCTGCCGGTGGAGGCGCTCGTCGCCGGCGCGGAACTCACGGCGACGCGCACCGCCTGCGCCCGGAGCTCCTCAGCCGCGTACTGCGCGAGTCGCTGCAGCTCGGTGTCGCTCGGGTCGGACAGCGCGATGCGCCGCACGGCCGCCAGTGGCAACACGCCCCGTTCGGGCGTGACCACCGCGGGCCATGGGACGAGGTAAAGATCGGCCACATTCGTCATCGCCCCCGGCGCCACTGGGAGCGGCGTGGGGGCCGGTGCCTGCTCTCCCGGCGGGGACGGCGCGCCGCAGGCGGCGAGCAGGGCGAACAGGGCCGCTCCGGTCAGGCAATTCCTTGCGCGCGTCATGCGGCATCAGCCCTGGCCGAGGCCCCGGTGTGCCCGGTCGAACAACACACGGAGGTCTATCTCGAGGGGAGGCAGGCGCGCGTCAGGACGCCATGCGAGTCGATCAGTCGTAGGCTCCGGCGACACCGATCCCGAGCTCCACCGCTCGACCCGCCGCAGTCCGGGGTCCACCACCCAGTACTCCGGGACGCCTTCCGTCAGGTACAGCTCACGCTTCTGAAGACGATCGACGCGCTTGCTCGCGTAGGAGACGACCTCGACTACCAGACTCGGGGCGCCGTACAGCCGCTCCGCCTCGAGTCGACCGGCCCGGTCGGCCAGGATGACGAGGAGGTCGGGCTGGACGGCGGTGTCGTCGGCGAACTCCACTTCGAACGGCGCCACGAGCACCTCGCCGATGCCGTGGCGCTGGACGTACTCGTGCAGCGCCTGGAGCAACGCCACCACGATGCGCTGATGTACGGTTCCAGGTGCCGGGGTCACGAGCAACTCGCCGCGAATGACCTCGAAGCGGAGCCGCGGATTGTCGAAGCCGCGCACCTCTCTGGCCGTATAGCCCGGGATGGGGATCGCCATGCCCATAATGTGTGCCTCCCTGGCTGAGTCGAGCAAGCTGAGCGCATGCGGGAAGCATGGCGCTGGGGCGTACCGGTCCGTCCACGCCGATCGCCGCATCAACGAGCGAAACATCCCGGGGGAGGGTGGGGTCGTCGCGTACGGTATTCGTGGTGGTGGT
>JABAOD010009766.1_pt3 | contig 17927 bp, 12 predicted proteins | sample 7062151 | NCBI WGS metagenome assembly JABAOD01 (sample SAMN14538626, study PRJNA623070) | marine sediment metagenome | biome: marine biome [ENVO:00000428]; feature: marine pelagic biome [ENVO:01000023]; material: deep marine sediment [ENVO:00002113] | place: India: Gulf of Khambhat ... | reverse complement strand
GGATCGCCCTCGTCGCCGATCTCGGCGACCTTGGAAAGATCCACCGAGCCGACGAGGTCGGCGATGTCGGCCGTGGTCGGATCGTGCGGTGCGTAGGTGCCGACACCGACCCGTGCGGCCTCGGAGAGAAAGATGCGCTCGACGGGCATCTTCATGAAGTCGCCCTCGAACTCCCCGTCGAGGCGCGCACGATTGTGCGGGCACAGCTCGCCGGCGATGTCGACGCCATAGGATTCACGGAACTCGGCCCGCAGGCTGTGGGGAATGAGATGCAGCGGTGATTCGTGCACGGGGCAGCCTTCGATGGCGTAAATCGCGCCCTCGTCGGTGTGGCTGTACTCCTCCAGACCGCGCTTGAGCAGAATCACGACGGTGGATTTGCCTCCCGAGGGCGGGCCCAGCAGCAGCAGAAGGCGTCGACCAACTTCGGACCCGGCGCTGGCCGCCTTGAAATAATCTGCGACCCGGTCGAGGGCGTCATCGACACCGAACAGTTCGGAGGAAAAAAGGCCGATGGGGGATTCCTGCGCGCCTTCGGGGGAGTGCGCGGCTTTCCAGCGCAACATGTCCCAGACGTACTGGTGGCTGTTGCGACACACCCCTTCGGGGTTATTGGGCAGGATCTCCTCGAGGAACTGGGCGAATGTGCCTTGCCAGTGGCGCGCCTTGTGGGTCTTGGCGTAGCTATCCAGAGAGTCGATGAATTTCGACCTGCTACGGTCGCCGGCGAGAACCGTGGACTCCGTCATCGTTCAGCACCCCTGCGCTGTTTACGGCCTGAAGCGGCGGAGCTGTCCTGATTGACTGCAGGAGATCCGGGATCCTGAAGTCTGTGCGTATCCGCGATCGGTTAAGTTCGCGATTTATAAATGCGTTTAGGCTCTTTATCGCACCCGATCGACGTCATTCCACAACACACCCAGTTCAATCATGGCTCGATGCCGCCACCATCATTGCGAAATCGCTTGCGCTGCACAACGAGCTCGCAATTTACTTCCTCCCCGTCCCTATGCACTTAGAGTAGCTGTTTCATTGCATTGTTCCATGACGAAAACGTCATCATTAATTCGAAAAGACGCATTGCATTGCGTTCGGCCGCTGCATTTGTGACAGGTGTCACTTGCATGGATTACCCATGCATGGCAGCCGGAAAATCGCCAGGAAGGCACGACGAGTGTGGATAACTCATCGGTTTAGGCTGGTATTGTGTATACCAGAGCAGGCTTATTCGCTCTGAAAGCGCCAGAACGCCGCACAACGGCCGCCTCGAGCCGTTTTGGGCCCGTTAAGACGTTTCTGGAGCTGGAAATAGCCCTCGTGGGGCGCGCATTGGCGGATTATGGGCCGGTGCCAGGGGCGTAAGCCCGGGCCGGTGGACTCAATTATCGGTCAGCGATCGCTTGATCCCGTCGAAAACGCCCTTGGCCCAGCCCTTGGAGTATTCCGATAGCGCATTCTCGTCGAGCTCTCTCAAGCGCTTGTGATCGGGGCGGACACGCAGGCCGTCGGCAATCGACTCCCTGGCCGCCAGAAATTCCCCGTCACTAATCTGCCGTTCTGCCCGCCGGCGGTACTGTTCAGCAATGTCATAGGAAATCCGGTTCGCGATGGCGCTGCGTGGCGCGATGCGAACGAGCTCGTCGCGGTAGAACACCGCATTGTCGCCGAATGGCTCGTCGAGCTTGCCCTGGCGCAGGCGCAGGCGCGCGTATCGGCTGAGGTACTCGATCTCCTCTTCGAGCGCGGTTTTCCTGGGCTTCTTCACCGGTGGATCCGGTCGGCGCTTGGCCACCGTCGGCGGCTTCGGCTTGGGCGGCACCACGCTCGGCTTGGTTTCGAGCTTGACCTTCGCCACCGCTACAGACGGCTCGGTGGCCTTTGGCGCCTGAGCGGCAGGTTTGCTGGCCGAGGCGGACGCGAGGGGTGTCTCGGCTTTTGGCTCGGCAGGGCGTGCCATCTGCGTCAGCTCGCCGGTATCGGCAGCACCTGCCGTGGCGGGTGCCTGGGGCTCGCGATCCAGGTAGTACCAGGCAGCCACGGTGAGGGCACTCAGTGCGACGGCGAGGGCCGTTGCACGCGCGAAATGCTTCAAGCGGGAACGTTTCTGACTGCGTTTCTCCCTTTTGATGGCATTCTTGGCCCAGGTCTTCTCGAGCGCTATCGTCGTGTCGGTGCTGCGCACCATGCGATCGGCAATGTCATCGAATCCGCGCGACCGGAGCGCTTTCACCTCCTCGAGCAACGCGTCCATGTTCTCGAACCGGTCGGCGGGCTCCTTCGCCAGCATCTTGTCGAGAAAGTACTGCAGCCGGATCAGTTCCTCCGGCAGCTCGGGCGCAGGCTCGTTGAGGTGCTTGAAAATCGTGTCGACGGCGGACTCGCCCTTGAACGGCTTTTCGCCGACGAGCATCTCGTAAAGGATGACACCGAGACTGTAGATGTCGGCACGGCCATCGATGTCCTGGGCGCGGGCCAGCTCGGGGCTGAGGTAGTAAGGACTGCCGACGACACTCCCATCCATGGTGAGATCGCTGTCACGATGGTGCTCTTTTGCGATGCCGAAATCGGCGAGCAGGGGGGTTCCGTCCGGGCGGAAGAGAATATTCGCCGGCTTGACGTCGCGATGCACGACGCCGCGATCGTGGGCCAGCTTCAAGGCGCTGCCGATACGCTCGACGATATCGAAAGCCTCGGGCGGGGTCATTCCGGCGCGGATCTTGCGCCGAAGATCGCCTCCTTCCACGTACTCCATCGATATGTACAGGTGACGGGAGGCAACGCCGATGTCGTGGACAGTAATGATATTGGTGTGTGTCAGCGATGCGATAATGCGGCCTTCGTTGAGAAACCGCTCCTGGTACTCGGCCGACTCGGGATCGTTCAAAACCTTGAGCGCGACCGGACGATCGAGGGACTCCTGGATGGCGAGATACACAGAGGCCATTCCGCCCGAGCCGATGAGCCCCCGGACGCGGTAGCCGGGAATGAGTGGATCGACCACGTCGATGCTGGTGTCGAGCTCGAGCCCGGCATCGTAGTCGTCTCGTTTTTTGGCCATACCCATCGATTCAACACACCGCGCTTAGTGCTATTTCGGCACTCCTTGAGTCGGCTGAAAGGCACGCCGAGTCCGGTTTTGTGCGTCCGAGCCGAGGTCTTCCCGGGAGGAATTTGCTTCCCGGGCCGAGGTCCAGGGACGGTACTATTCAGTCAAGAAGAATAGCCCGGCGCACCAGCGCGAGTTGTCGACTTGTTCGCTGTTTGGGGGCATCGTTTCGACGGCATGCAAAGACGTTTCAATTGGCCCTCTCGCGGCGTTTGGCGGTGGTGAACCTTCGAGCCCACGGTCGTCGCGGATTGTTCGCACGGGGAGCCAATTCGGAGTAACGCACCATGACCATCTATCTCTCACAACACGGCAGAAGTGCCACAAAGGAAGTCGACCCCGAGCGCGGTCTGACCCGCGAGGGTCGAGACGAGGTCGAGCGCGTCGCGCGCACGCTTGCCGAGGCAGGGATTCGCGTCGACGTCATCCGGCACAGCGGCAAGGCGCGCGCGGCCCAGACCGCAGAGCTATTCGCGCAAATGCTGAAGCCGCGGGAGGGCGTCCAGGCGCAGAGCGGACTCGACCCCCTCGACGACGTCGCGACATTTGCCCGCGCTTTACCGGTCCAACGAGACGAGATGTACGTCGGACATCTTCCCTTCATGGAACGAATCGTGTCGTACCTGGTTGCAGGTGACTGCGAACGGCGGGTCGTCAGGTTTCAGAACGGCGGGGTGGTGCGCCTGGATTGGGACCCGCAGACGCAGCAGTGGGCGATCGGCTGGACTCTGTTCCCGAGCCTGTGACGCGCTCCCCCCGAGCGCTCGACGCGCACGGGCGCCGGGCTCTGATTCGCGCAGTTCCCTGATTGGCCCTTCCGCTTGAAGCCTCGTCCGCGAGCATGGCGCCGTCGCAGGCGCCAGCGGGTCTCGATGGATGATTCGGGTCGCATTTTTCCCACGTCGGTGTGAATTTTGCCGGCAGGCGTCCGATACAAAGCACTGTGAGCTCCATCCGCGAGTCTTCCTAGGAATCTAACGAATGGCTACACCCAGCGAGCCCACCGGGGCTCCGGGCAGCGAAGCTGACCGCAAGCCGGTATCCGCCGGTAACAACCGCCGCCCCCCCGGCTCCGAGCGGCGCCAGCACGACCGGCACGCCATGCGGGTCGAGGCCACGGTCGGCATCGAGGGTGGCCCGAGTCGCGCCTGTCAGATCCAGGACTTCTGCCCGGGCGGCCTGTTTCTGGCCGTGGAGGGCGCGAATGGAAGCGGCATTGTCCTCGGTGAGAAATCCCTCGAGCGAGACGACGAGCTGATCGTGCGGTTTTCCGCCCAGATTGGCGGTGCATTGAAGAATTTCCAGGTGAACGTGCTGGTCGCCCGTGTCGTTGCGGGCGGCATGGGTGTTGCCTTCGAGGGCCGGAACGGTGCGGCCATTCACGCCCTGAATACGTTTCTGATGGACGGTCATCAGGCGAAGCTGCAGGATGCGGCAACTGCTGTGCGCCCGGAAGGCGCTGCCGACGACGTCATCGGCGCGGCCGATGCGAGCAGCATACTCACCGCCTACCGGCGTCGGGTCGTGACCTTCCTCGAGTCAAACCTGGTGGCTCTGTTCGAGCAAGCCAGGGACAGCTTGTTCGAAGCTGCGCGAGATGTGCGCGAACGCGAGGGGCAGAGCAAGCTGTTCGGGGCGATACAGGAGCTCGACAGCCTCAAGGATTCGGTGCAGACGGCATTCCTCGAAACAATCAACTCTCAGCTCGGCCAGCCCGGCGAGCGGCCGCCCGGCGCCGATGGGCTGATTTCCGATCCCGAATCCGTCGATTTGGCGCTCGTCGATACCGGCACCTTCGATGACTGGGTGGTCGTCAAGGACATCATCGCCAGGGCCGCGCCCAAATATGCCGAGCGACAGCAGGCTATCGCGATGCGTCTTTCCGAGCTGATGAACACCACCATCGAGGACGACAACAATCCCGTCGGGCTGAGCAGCGTAGGACTCACCTTTCACGACGCGATGCAGAATCTCGGCGCGAGTCATGCATGCCGGCAGGCCATCCTGAGGGGCTTCGAGCAAACCGTCGTCGCTGGACTCGGCACGCTCTACGATGACCTCACCGATATTCTCTCCAATCGCGAGGTAAGCTCGGACGTCGAGCGGACGATCGTCGAGCGGTCACTGGGTGACGCTCTGGAGCACGAAAAGCGCGCCGAGCAGGCGCCTCCAGCGCCGGATGAGCAGCCGGATGAGCAGGCGCCTCCAGCGCCGGATGAGCAGCCGGGCGAGCAGCCGGGTGAGCAGCCGGGTGAGCCGGATTCGGCGCACGCAGAGCAGAAAAAGCCGAGCAGCGTGCTCGGCATCGATCCGACAACGGTGACGCCGCCAACCGTGGTGGTTGGCGATCTGCTGCACACGGCGCGCAGTCTTCTCATGCTCGAGCGCCAGGCGAAGCTCAGTGACAATCTGCCGGCTGCCCTGACCGACATGGCCGGTGCACAGCCGCTACCTGCGCCTGCCATCGCGTCGAACTCACTCGATCGGGTCATCGAGGCCTTGTCTATTCTTCAGCGCTCACCCAAGTTCACGGCGGCGGGTGAAAACGGCCCCCTGGCGCTCAAGGAACGGCTCGTGACGACCTGGCGCGCGGCCGGATTGCGGGTCGCCGACGGCGAAGGCGATGCCGTGGAGGTTATCTCAAACCTGCTCGATGCGATCCTCGATGATCCGCTGGTAACGCCGCGCGTGAAATCGTGCGTGCGCCGTCTCGCCATCGCGCTGGTCAAGGTCGCGTTGCAGGACCACGAATTCTTCAGGGACGAGAATCACCCTGCGAGGCGACTCATCAACCATCTGGGACGCGTCGAACTGGCGGCCGACGGCAGGGTCATTGCAAACGGCGCCTGGCAGACAACGATCGACCCTGTCGTGGATCGCATCGTTCACGGTTACGAGAAAGATCCGGTGGTTTTCCAACAGGTGCTGGCCGATCTGGAGAAGGTCGTCGAGCGCCAGGAGCGGCACCTCTCCGAGAGAGTCGTGAAAATCGTCCAGGAGCGCAGCCAGCAGCAGGCTGCGCTCGACTCCAGACGAGGTAGCGATGAATCTAGAGAGGGCGCGTCCGCTTCGACGGATGGTGGCGATGTTCCCACCGAATGGAAACGCTGGTTGAAGCGGGTCCAACTCCTGCAGACGGGAGATATTGTTTTCCTCGACAACAACACCGACCGGCCCGCCAAAATGCACCTGGCCTGGATAAGCGAACGACACGACAGTTACCTGTTTGCGAGTGAATGCGGCGAGAAGACATCGACGTTGACGCAACAGGAGCTCGCCATGCATTTCAGGCGCGGCTCCGCGCGGGTGCTCGATGATTCGGCTTTGCCGGTGGTGGATCGCGGAATGTACCGCCTGCTGAATGCCCTGCACGCCAGATTGGCAAAAAAGGCGAGCCGTGACGGGGTCACCGGTACCCTCAATGGCAAGGCATTCGAGGCGGCGCTCGGCCAGGCGGCGACCGAATCCGTGCGTATGGGCACCAATCATGTCTTGTGTGTGCTCGAGATCGATGATTTTCGCAGCATCGTCGCAAAATGCGGGCGCAAGGCAGGTACGGGATTGCTTCGCAAGCTGGCACGCGTGCTGGAGAAGCACGTTGGAAAGAGGGGGGCGATCGGTCATCTGTCAAAGGGTCGTTTCGCCGTGCTCCTGAACGGTTGCGACCTCGACACGGGACGCTCAATCGTGGATCGGCAACGCAGATCAATGGAGAAGTCGCGTTGCGTTTGGCAGGGCGAGAGCATTCAGCTGACCATCAGCGCCGGCATGCTGAGCCTCGATGAGCGAACCGAGGCCAGCCCGGGTGAGCTGATCGACGCTGCCAATGCCGCGATGGAGAAGGCGCATGGCGCTGGTGGTAATCGTATCGAGGTCGGCGAATTGGACAAGCCGGAGCCGGCCGGCCCGGGCCCCACGGTGCTGCAGATGCTGGCGGAGAATCGGCTTCAGCTGCGCTGTCAGCGACTGGCGCCAATCGGAGCGGATCCCAAGGCAAAACCATACTTCGAGCTTCTCCTCGGCATCATGGATGACAACGGCAATGTCGTGATGCCCCGCGAATTCATTCGCGCAGCCGAGCGTAACGACGAGATGCACGAAGTCGACAGATGGGTCATTCGAAACGCCCTCGACTGGATGGCAAAGCACCGCTCGAAGGTTGATGCCGTCGGTGGCTACTCGATCAACCTCTCGGGACTCACGCTCGGTGATGACAACATTCTGCGCTATGTCCTCGACAGACTCGCCGAAACCCAGGTGCCCCCCTCAAAAGTGATTTTCGAAGTGACCGAAAGTGCTGCTATCGACACTTTGTCCGTGGCCGTAAATTTCATCAACACGCTCAAAGACTACGGATGCCGATTTGCCTTGGACGATTTCGGCACCGGAGACGCATCTTTTTCTTACCTCAAGACTCTACCCATCGACTTCGTCAAGATAGACGGCTCCATCGTCAAAGACATCGTCGACAGTCCGAAAGATCTGGCTCTCGTGAAGTCTATTAATGAGATTGGACATTTTCTAGGCAAGAAAACGGTTGCAGAGTTCGTAGAGAACGACGACGTTCTTGCGAGACTCCGCCAGCTCGGTGTCGACTACGCGCAGGGTTACGGGATCGAGCCGCCTTTCGTGCTTGCCTGACGCGACCAAGCCGGGTTTCCATCCGAATCGTCTCCTCCCGGGGCGAAGGCGGGCGGTGCTATTATGCGCGCACGCCGATTCTCTGACTCGAGCCATCGATGGTCACCGCTCTTTTGTACGTTCAGCATTTGCTCGGCATCGGACATCTGATGCGAGCCAACGCTCTCGCGCGTGGACTCGAAGCGGCCGGTATTCGCGTGGTGCTCGTCTCCGGGGGGATGCCTGTTCCCGTGCTCGATGTCAGCTCGAGTAGGTTCGAGCAGTTGCCTGCGGTGCGCGCGGTAGACGAGACGTTCAAGGAGCTCGTAACCGAGACCGGTGTGGCCGTAGACGAGACGTGGAAAGAACACAGGCGGGCGCGGCTTTTGGAGATCTTCACTCGCGAGCGGCCCGACATCGTCATCACGGAGCTCTATCCGTTTGGTCGGCGCCAGATGCGCTTCGAGATCGAGCCACTGCTGGCAGCCGCGCGGGACCGGCGCGAGCAGACCGGGCTTCCAATCATCGCCTCATCGGTTCGCGACATCATCGTTGCGTCGTCCAAGCCCGGGCGTGTCGCGGAAATCATCGATCTTGTTCGACGCTTCTTCGATCTCGTATTGATCCATGGTGACGAGCGACTCGTCCCGTTCGAGCGCAGCTTTCCGCAGGCAGGTGATATCTCCGAATTCATCCGCAGCACCGGTTACGTGGTCGATCCGGTCCCGGGCAGGCAGGGCCCGGGATCGCCGGGCCACGGGGAGGTCATCGTTTCGACGGGCGGTGGGGCGGTCAGCGACAGCCTGCTCGCAGCCACCATCGGTGCGAGGAAGCTGTCCCGGCTCAGCGAGCTTCCCTGGCGCGTGCTGATCGGCCACAACTATGCGCAGAGTGCATTCCTCGAGCGCAGGGCGGCTGCGCCGCAGGGTATCGAGATAGAGCGTGCGCGGTGCGACTTCACGCAGCTGCTCGCCAACTGCGAGCTCTCGATATCCCAGGGAGGTTACAACACGGTGGCGGAGATTCTCGCCACGGGGACCCGCGCCGTTTGCCTGCCATTCGCGGGGGGCGGCGAGACCGAGCAGGCCCTGCGCTGCCGCCTGCTGGCCGAGCGCGGTGTCGTGCAGGTGGTCGAGCCGGGTGCGGTCTCGGCCGAGCAGGTTGCAAGAGCCGTGGACCGGGCCCTCGAGGCTCAACCGCCCGATCGCCGGGTCGTCGATACCAATGGGGCTTCGCGCAGCGCCGCGTTGCTGCTCGAGGCTGCCCATGATCGGAAGTCCCGGGTGGTTCGAAGAGGGGGGCCATTCTGAGGCATGTCTGTGGCCCGCTTTTCAATGGGCGACGGAAATGCTTTAAACTCTCCCCGGAATCACTCGCCAGGCGGAAATTGCACAAGGGCAAGGCATGGAGTTTTTCGGCGTACCTGTTCGTTCCTTCAACATGGAGATCACCAACCGGTGCACGTTGGCGTGCCCACGCTGCGCGCGAACGGGTAACGACTGGGTAAAGGCCAATCTTGCCGATATCTCCATCGAAGTGCTCGAAAACACGTTTCCGATCGAGCATCGTGACAGCTTCGAAGGGCTGCGTGTGAATCTTTGTGGAGCCTACGGTGACTGCATCTACCATCGCAGATTCCACGATGTAATCGCCTACCTGAAAAAGGTCGGTATCGGCATTTCAATGGAGACGAACGGAAGCCACAGGAAGATCGACTGGTGGCGAAGGACATGCGATCTTTTGACCGATGAGGACGTGATCACTTTCTCGGTCGATGGTCTCGAGGACACCAACCATATCTACCGCGTCAATGCTCGCTGGAAGGATATCGAGAAGGCGATGCGATACTGCGCCGGTCGCATGACGGTGGACTGGAAGTTCATCGTTTTTCGCCACAATGAGCATCAGCTCGATGAAGCGAGGAAGCTCGCCGAAGATATCGGCGTGCGTCGCATTACTTTCAAGAAAAGCGGGCGCTTCGCCGAGGATGATCCCATGACCCCGCGCAACGAGGAGTTCGTCGGGGTGATTACCCGTAACCGGAGGGAGATCGAGAAGCTCATGAGGCGCCATGTGGATGCCGAAGAATTCGACCGGAAAGTCGCCATCGCGCCGAAGTGCCGTTTCGGAAAAGACCTTTCCGTTTCTCCTCACGGCTATTTCTATCCCTGCTCGACCGCCGAGCCCTCCGGGCCGTCGGGTTGGTTCTACGACAATCTCGAGCACTTCGACCTGCGCAGGCACTCCATCGACAGGATTCTCGCATCGGAGAAATGGCGGGAGCTGGAAAAGCTCTGGGCGCGCGCGTCCACCGCACCGCGTGCGTGCCGGGAGTACTGCGGTGTGCACCGGGACTATCTACGGGAATACGACGAAACCTCGCGTCCCGATCGCCCCAACAAGCCCCAGGACGCCATTCCCGTCACCATCGCCGGCTGAAGACTGCTCCTCGAAATCTCCCCGAAGAGCGGTCTCCTTCTCCCCCGGCGCGAGAGGCGCACAGGGGAGGGTGCAAACGAGAGGCGCCGCAGCCGGACGCTTACCCTTCGAACCAGAACGTGTCGGGATGATAAATCCCGAAGTGTGCGCCCGGATCCCAGTTGTAGATGCCTTTCTTGGGCACGTTGTGAAGCTTCTTGTTGATCACGACCGGCTGTGGCACACCCGCGACGATGCCGATGGTGAATACCTCCTGGGCGCGAATGTCGAGCATCTTCTGCCAGATTTTCTTCCGCTCGCCTGCGCTTGGAGATGACAGCCACTGCGCATTGAGCTTCATGAGCTCCTTTGCGCTCGAGATGTCCGGCGGCTCGCCAACCTGGCCATTGGTTTCGTAATACTGGCCCCACTTCGGCCACTGGTACTGGTCCTGGCGCGTCGGGGCGAGAGGAGCCGGGCTCATGTCGGGTGTCGGCAGACCGTTCTCCAGTCCTCCCCAGACGGACATGAGAGTCGCGCCCGAGTAAATCCGGTTACGAAACACTTCCCTTTGCAAAGGCTTGCTGAACAGCTTGATACCCGCCTTTCGCCACGTGCTGCTGACCAGCTCGAGAACGTCGACCTGCTCGGTGCTCTCACCGGCTGTCTCGACGATGATCTCGAGAGGACGTCCGTCAGGAAGCAGGCGTATGCCCTTGTCGTCGCGCTTGCTGAGCCCGATCTCGTCGAGCAGGGCGTTGGCCTTCTTCAAGTCGAATTCGGCCCAGGCGGTCGTGTATTCCTTCTTGTAAAACGGGCAATTGGGAAAAACCGTGTCGTTACCTTCGCGCGCAAATCCGTAGTAGATGACCTGGTTGATCTCGCTGCGGTCGATAGCGAGTGAAAGGGCGCGGCGAAATCGGACGTCGCGCAGCAAGTCGCGCCACACCGCATCGTCGACATTCAGGTTCGGATACAGCGCAATGTGCGATCCCAGCGCTGTATCCCACAGTAGAACCTTCTGTTGCGCTCGTTTCTCGCTCTGCTTCAGGAAGGTGTAATCGCTGAAGTTGATGTGCCGGGCCTGCAGATCGCTCTCTCCTGCACCTGTCTTGGCAGGGATCAGCTTGCCGTCGGCGATATCCATCACCACGCGGTCAATGTATGGAAGCTGCAGGCCGTTCGGGTCGACCCGGTGAAAATACGGATTTCTGACGAACACGAATCTTTGCGAGGGCGGCGCAGTCGTGTTGACCCACGGCTGAAGCGAGGGCAGATCCGGATTGATGTTCTTGTATGGCCGGAAACGTGCAATGTGCACCGATGCCCAATTGCGGCGCCCTTCTTTTTCAGCGAGTGCCTCGAGCTCTTTGACATCGGTATAGCGCGCGTGAAACTGCTTGAGATAGTGGCCCGGCGCATAGATCGCCTCGGGGCGGGCACCGGCGAGCGCGGGTAGAAAGAAAGGATTGGGTTTCTTCCACGTGTAGCGGATCGTCGTATCGTCGATAACCTCGAAAACGGGCGGCTCACCGTCGACCAGCAGGGCCGCAGGCGGACCGAACGCCGCCAGATCCTTGTTCATGGCGATGTCTTCCCAGTAGTAGCGGAAGGCTTCGGCAGTGAAAGGGTGTCCGTCTGACCAACGGTGACCTTTGCGCAGATGAAGGGTAAAGCGCCGATCATCTTCCACCTCCAAGCTTTCGAGCAAGTCCGGCTCGAGCTCGAAATTGAGGTTGTAGCCAACCAGGCGTGCGTAGCCGTAAACGACCATCAGGCGAACGTCCTTGCTTCTGCCCATCAGCACTACCAGCTCGCCGCCGTGCTTGCCCGGGCTCTGATACGACTGGTTGAACTCGACCTTCTTGGGCGGCGTCGGCAGCCGCTGCTCGAGCGGTGGCAGCTGACCGCTCGCGACGAGCTCCTTGAGCATCGGCGACTCGTTGCCGATGACAGGCTCGGTGAGGAGTGCAAGAAACAGAGCAACACACGAAACGATGGTGAAATTTGTCTTGTCCATATTGAGCCCTGCTATTTTTTGTGGTGATTCAAGCGAGTGCTATTTTCTTTTCTTCGGTGCTATCCGCCAGCCACTGCTCCGTCAGCCCGTGAATCCTCTCGAGGCCATCGAGCAGCCCCGGTATGACGGCGTCCGATGGCTTTTGCTGCGTCGGCAGCTCACGCAGGGCCTGCGCCATGCGCTCGGGCTCGCGTCCGTTCGCATCGTTCAGCATGCTCACCAGGCCGAGGCGCTCGGCGCGCGCGGCCCTTATGTACTGCTCTGCGCGCGGTCGCTTGCGCGGCACCAGGATGGCAGGCTTGTCGAAGGCCAGGATTTCGCAGAAAGTGTTGTATCCGCCCATCGCAACGACCCCCGTCGCGCCCTGCATGAGCCGTTCCATGTGGTTGTCGAAGGTAATGGCGCGCACGTCTTCGAGTCTTTCGATACGCTTGAGGAAGCGCTCACGGCGTCTCGGACGCATGAAGGGGCCGAAGACCACCAGCGCTGCGTGGGGCAGGTCACGGTCGGTCTCGTAGGCGGACAGCAGCCAGTCAACCAGCTCCTCGCCATCGCGACCGCCGCCCGGCGTCACCAGGACATACGGACGGTCCTTCCAGGGACCCAACGCCGGCTCGTTTCGCCGCGTCCCGTTTCTGCTCGAGAGGTAACCCGTATAGGTCATCTTCTCGCGTACGCGCCTCGGGACGCCGATGCCCGACAGCGGGTCGTAAATCTCCGGAAGGCCGTACACGAGAATGTCGTCGTAGAGATCGCAAAGTGCCGGCAGCGGATTCTTTCGCTGCCACTCCCGAGCCAGGTGTTGCGGGTCATCCATGACATCGCGCAGGCCGAGCACGAGGCGGGTGCCGGCCGCCTTCATGACGCGCAGCGTATCTTGGATTTCGCCTCGCAGCCCCAGCGGCTCCTTGTCGACAATGAAAACGTCCGGCGCGAACACTTTGGCAGTGTGACGAATGATGGCAGCGCGCAGCTCCAGGATTTCGGCGATGTCCATGTGCAGACTGAGCGATGAGTAGTCGCCGCTGCGCAGCTTGATGACACCGGGTATGCGCACGAAATCGACGCGCGTTCGAAAGTCGAAGCTGCCGATGATCGGCGAGCCCGACAGAATCAGGACCGATGCCGCCTTTCGGCGCGCGACGATGGAGTGCGCGATCTTTCGGCAGCGCCTCAAGTGGCCCAATCCGAAGCTGTCGTGGCTGTAGATCAGGACCCGCCTATTGTTGGATCTTGTTGGCATTCATGCCGGGCCCGTGCGATCGGACGAGCCAGACTAACGCCACGGACCGCTTTTTCGCAAGAGCCAACACGGCCCTGCAAGCCTTGACAGCGCGCCGGGTCAGGGGGGGCGAATTGACCCCGCGGGCGTGCCTCTACCAGGCGTCGGTGCCCTCGGGCCGCTCCGGGCGACGCCTGGAATACTCGAGCTGGAACTTGCGCCGAAGAAGCCCGCCGGGATCATCCGGGATGCGGCGCAGCCACTGCGCCATGGCCTGCTGCTCCTCGGTGCTCATGGGTGGTTGCTCTGCCGGCAGGGGCTCCGTGCCGCGGGCGCTCGCGTCCTGCTCGCCGGGGGGCGCATCGTCGCGCGCGCCGCTCGGCTCCTCACTCTGGTCCCTCGCGTCGCGCTGCTCCTGACCGGCCGACCCCTGCGCGCCGCTTTGACCGCCCTCGCGCCGGTCCGCGTCGGAATCGCCGTCCTGCTGCCGGGCCTGCTGGCGAAGCTGCTCGATGAGCCGTTCAATCAGAGCGCGGTTGTACAGGGCGTCGTCGTGGTCGGGACTTTTTTCGAGGGCCGCATCGTAGGCCGCGATGGCTTCACGCAACCGGCCGGCCTTGGCGAGGGCGTTGCCGCGGTTGTAGTGAGCCAGGGTCTCGTCGCTCTGTCCGAGCACGTCGCCGGCCTCTTCGTACTGGCCGCCGCGGTAAAGCGCCGCGCCCTTCCAAAGCGGATCGCGGGCGGCGGCAGCGGCGCGGGCGGGATCGCCGTCCTCGAGCGCACGCGCCGCCTGCTGATCGGATCGCGCCCACAGATCGTCCCAGGTCACGGCCCGCGCCGGTGTTGGCGCCACCAGCACGGCGATCGGCACGAGCAGCAGCCAGCCGCGCCGGAAGGCAAGGGCCGCCAGCGGCACGAGCACGAGCAGCAGCCAGGGGCCGCGATCCCGCCACGCCTCAGAGGTGCGCTCGACGGCCTGCATCTCGAGATCCCAGGGTCTGGGGGTCTCTTCGCCCAGCAGATGGTCGAGGTCGCTGTCGTCGTTGCCGAGCGGCGCGAAGCGACCACCCCCGGCACCCGCGACGGCACGTAGAGCCTGGTAGTCCGTCATGGCGACGACAATGCCGCCCTTGAGATCCTTGAGGAAACCGCCTCCCTGGACGGCAATCGGCGCGCCCTCAGGGGTCCCGGCGGCGAGAACGGAGACGCGAAAGCCCGAAGCGTGAAGCTCGGCAGCCCTCTTCGCGGCGCGTTCACCTTTGACGCCGTCGGTGATCAGAATCACCTCGCCGCGGCGGGCACCGCCGCGCTCGAGCATGCGCGCCGCGGCCTCCAGGCCGAGATCCGCGCGGCTTCCCTGAACCGGCATGATGTCGGTGTCCACCGTCGGCAACAAGCTGATGAGCGTATTGGCGTCCTGGGTCAACGGCGTGACGATAAAGCTGTCGCCGGCGAACACCGCCAGACCCACCGGCCGGTCGCGGCTGCGCCGCAGGATGTCCACCACTTTGAAGCGCGCCCTGATAAGGCGCGAGGGCTGCAAGTCCGAGGCGTCCATCGAGCGGGACAGGTCGAGCACCACGACCCTTGCGTTGAGCGTCCGGTAGACGGGTTGCTCGAGACGTTCCCAGGCGGGCCCGGCGAGTGCCAGCACGGCCAGCGTCGCGGCGATGGCGACGAGCCAGAAGGGCGGCGTGTGACCGCGCGCGCCGGGACTCACCAGCAGGTGCGGAAGCAGTCGGGGATCGCACACGTCGCGCCACTGCGTGGCTGCGTGCAGACGCCGCCGCAGGCTCCACGCGAGCAGCGGACCGAGGGGCAGCGCCAGCAGCCACAGGGGCCGCAGAAAATGAAAATCATCCATGGACACGATGTCCAGCCCGGCTCGGGAATTGCAGCGCGCGGCGCAGGTCGCCCGCTATCAGCGCGACGCCGAGGAGCAGGGCCAGGGCCAGCGGCCACTGGAAGAGCTCTGTTTTCGGACGGAACCGCTCCTCGTCGCCGATGACGGGCTCGAGCTCGTCGAGAGTGCGGTAGATATCGACGAGCTCGGGGGTTTCGCGGGCCCTGAAATAGCGCCCGCCCGTAGCGCGCGCAATGGCGGCGAGGGTCGGCTCGTCCAGGTCTGCCGAGGGGTTGACGCGTGCGGTTCCGTAAAGTCGCCGCATCATCGCGACGTCCGCACCGACGCCGATGGTGTAGATGGTGAGGCCCAGTTTCGCCGCGAAGCGTGCTGCATCCAGGGGATGGACCTCGCCGGCGGTATTTGCCCCATCCGTGAGCAGTATCAGCACGCGGTTTTTGGCGGGTCTGTCGCGCAATCGCTTGACTCCGAGTCCGATGGCGTCACCTATGGCAGTCTGCTCTCCCGCGAGCCCGATCACGGCTTCCTCGAGCAGCGCCCGCACCGTCGGCCTGTCGAAGGTGAGCGGCGCCTGCAGATAGGCGCGCGTGCCGAACAGAATGAGCCCGATGCGATCGCCGTCGCGGCGCTCGATGAATTCCCCAGCCACCTGCTTGACCACGGCGAGCCGCGAATCCCAGTGCTCGCCAACCTTCATGTCCCTGCGTTTCATGCTGCCCGAGAGGTCCACGGCAAGCATCAGATCCCTGCCGGTGATGCGCAACGCGACCGGTTCGCCCACCCACTGCGGGCGCGCAGCCGCGAGCACCAGCAGCAGCCACGCGCAGGCGGCGACCATCACCCGCCAGCGACGTGAGCGCGTGCCGCCCTCGTCGGACCACGCGGCGACGCGCAAGAAAAAGGGGACGCGCAGTGCAGCCTCGCCGCCGCTGCTGGCGGTGGGAAGCAGCCATGCGACGATCACCGGGAGGGCCACCGCCGCCAATGCCCAAGGCCAGGCGAGCTGCAACATCCTGGGTGACCTCAGGGCTTCCCGAGCAGGGCGGCGCGAAAGCGATGCCTGCACGCTGCCGGGTCGAGCAACCGGCGGTAAGGCGGTGGGTTCGTGGCCTTCACGCGCAGGCACACGAATGCCGTCCCGTTCGCCTCACGAATGAGCCGCGACGCATCGGCGATCTGGTCCTCCCGCGTTACCGTTCGCGTGGACTTGATTCCGGCACCGATCGCAATTTTCTCCAGGTCGACGCCAAGACTGGTGTGGCTCTTCTGATACCCGGTCTCGCCGTAATGACCGTTGTCGACACACAGGATCGACAGATTGGGTGGATTCTCGACAGCAACCGTCGCCAGGGCCCCGACGTTCATGAGCAGCTCGCCGTCTCCGGTCACCACGAGCACGTGGCGCTCGGGCTGGGCCAGGGCGAGACCGAACCCTGTCATGACGGCTGCGCCCATTGCGCCGGCCATCGCGAACAGGTGGCCGCCGTCGCCGGTCAGGGACGCCATGTCCTTGGCCGTGCCGGCCAGACCGGCAACGATGAGAAAATCCTCGTGCCGGCCGATGAGCGCCGGCACCGCGTCGCAGCGATCGAGAAGCTGCCCCTCGGCGTCGTCTGCGTTGCCGGTATTGGTGATTTTCGTTGCCATGTCAGAAGGCCTTGGCCCCGATCAGTTTCTGGGTGAGCAGCACGGCGACGGCGTTACTCGCCTTGAAGGCCATGTCGATCGCGGCGGTCACGCTCGGCACGACCTCCTCCGGCTTCTCAACGTCGAGGCAGATGACCCCCATTGCTTCGAGCACGGGCCGCACGGCCTGGCCCATGGGCATCTGCCACGGATTTCCCTCGCCGAAATCGCCGCGCATGCTCACCAGCGCCAGCATCGGAAACTTGCCGCTCTTGACCAGGGAAAGAAAATTCACGCAGTTGCCGACGCCGCTGGACTGCATCAGCAGCACGCCCTTGGCGCCCCCCAGATTAGCCCCGGCCATGACGCCGACACCCTCCTCCTCGGTGGTGAGAGGAATGGATTTGACCGCTGGGTCGGCAAGCGAGCGCTCGATCAGCACCTTGTGCCCGGCGTCGGGCACGTAGGCGAACAGGGTGACGCCTTCGTCACGGAGAAGCTCGTAGAGCGCGTCCGGCCATGCGGATTCTGCCGCGCTGCTGCCTTGATCCTGGTTCAAAATCAACGCTCGGTGAATTGCAGTTCGAGAGGTCAATTGAACCATATTTGTCCGCTCTGCGGCATCCAGCGGAACCCCCGAAGGATTTCAGGCGCAGCGCTGTCGGGCATTTGACTTATAATCCCCGCTTAGCGCACTTTCGACTCGTCCCGCTGTCCACTTCGCGCCCCGGCGAGGTCATAACAAAAAGGGACAAGTCCGCCCTCGAGGAGACCGTCATGACTGAACCCTTCGGAACCCTGTCTCATATTCGGCTCAAGCCCGGAACCCCCTACATCCACCCGCCGGAGTTGCCCAACCGGGCCTATCTCGAAAGTCCGGCCATCGAGGTGATGACGGACTTCAATCACGTTCGGCCGCGAACCACCGGACCCGACACGCCCATCGACGACGCCCTGGACTACATGAAGCGGGTCGGTGTCCGTCTGCTGCTGGTGGAGGACGGAGATCGAAATATCCTAGGCATCGTCTCCTCCTACGACATTCAGGGAG
>JABAOD010004608.1_pt1 | contig 17959 bp, 14 predicted proteins | sample 7062151 | NCBI WGS metagenome assembly JABAOD01 (sample SAMN14538626, study PRJNA623070) | marine sediment metagenome | biome: marine biome [ENVO:00000428]; feature: marine pelagic biome [ENVO:01000023]; material: deep marine sediment [ENVO:00002113] | place: India: Gulf of Khambhat ... | reverse complement strand
GTTCTACCAATGTGCTTGTCGATTGGCTGACCAACGAATGCTTTCGACAGCCGAATGAGAAATGGATCCTCGGGGGAAGAAGAAATGGAAACTACAAGAATATTGGACCAAGAGCTACGCGCCACACGCAGAAACAATGTCTTCCCGGCGGTCGCTCTGGCCTTCATGCTGGCACACATGCCGGCAATGGCCCAGGACCCGTCGAGCGACGATGACGCCGATGCCGAGGCCCCTACAGCGGCAATTGAGGAAATCGTTGTCAGTGGCACCCGCCGTGCGCTGCAGAATTCCATCGATATCAAGCGCCAGGCGACCGGTATCGTCGACGCGCTGAGCATCGGTGACATCGGCGATATTCCGAGCCTGTCGGTGGGTGAAGCCATCGAGCAGGTCACCGGCGCCACCGGACACCGGTTCAAGGGCAGCGTATCGGGCATCTCGATCCGCGGCCTGGGGCCGTTCCTGAGCCTGCAGACCTTCAACGGGCGCCAGGGCACCACGGCTGCCGCCAGCCGTGACATGAACTACCAGGTGTTCCCGTCCGAGCTGACCAAGTCGATCACGATCTACAAGAGCCAGCAGGCCGACNNCGCGCGCTGGACTACGGCAAGCGGTCCATCAACCTCAACATGCGCGCCAAGTTCAACGAGTACGGAGATCGGGCAACAAACGCCGACGCATGGGGCACTCGTGGTTCCGTGAGCTACATCGACCAGTGGGAACTGCCGAGCGGCAACGAGCTTGGCCTGTCGATCGGGTACTCGCGCTGGGATTCCGGCAACCCGGAAGAGACCTGGGCGACTAGTTCCAGTTTTTTTCTCTGTGACACCACCACCCCCTGGGTAAACCTGAATGATCCAACGAGAAGCGAACGTTGCGACAGGAGTGGGGGGACTTACACCCCTGCAGACCAGGCCGAATTTGGGGAAAGGGATTCGTTGTACTTCACGACGTCCAGTTTTTACTGGCGCTTGAACAATGCCGAGGTCGAGGAGCGCGACGCCGTCATGGGCTCGGTCGAATGGCGCTCGGACAATGCGGATCTGACCTTTGACTGGTTCTGGTCGGACAAGTTCTATGAGGACGACCGACACGATTTCATCCTCGCCGACGCGCGCCGCGAGATGCGCGACGTCGTGCATACGCCGGACTATGCCTTGTTGAGCTACAGCGGCACTAGCCGCATGAAAAGCGACGGTGAGCTGTATCGCCGCGACGAGACGCTCGAAGGCGTCGGACTCGACTTCGGCTGGAAAATCAACGACAACTGGGAGGTCCGCACCGACATCTCGTCCAATAACCATGAGCGTCACCGCGAGCGCCGTTACGTGCGCACGCAGTCCGATTACGTGATGTACGACTATGTGCTCGAAGGCGGTCTGCCGACCATCACTTTCTACTCGGGTATCGACCGGTCACCCGGTGGCCGGACGCTGCAAACGGATTGGGACATCAACAACCTGATCACTTATGGGGGTCGAGCTGGCAGTGATGGCCAAAACGACAGCAGGTTAAGTAGTGATTTCGAGATACGTAACCGCCAGACCGACCGTGAAACCAAGTCCGATGGCTTGACCCTGGATGCGATCTGGACGCCGGACGATGCAGGTTTCATCGAGAGCGTGAAGTTCGGCGTTCGCGGCGGCAAGTACCAGCGCATCACCAACAACGAGGACGACAACCGCAAGGACGTCGAAGATATCCTCGATGACTATTACACTCCGGGCTCGGTGACTTTGTGGGAGATATTCACGCGCGTAGTAGACGAATGCGCCTTCGACCCGTTCCCGAACAGCAGCTTTTTCAACAATTCGAGCAGCGGGGGCATCGGCGGCTCCTTTGCAGCCTTCGACACGCTGTGTGCGACGAGGATCATCACTAACGGTCAGGACCGCCTCGAACCCCCGGACAGGACTCCGGACGAGGACGACATCAACGTCACGGAAAACACCATAGCCGCTTACGCCATGGCCAACTTCAGTTCGGACAACTTCTCCGTGCCGGTATGGGGCAACTTCGGCGTGCGCTACGTGGATACCGAGGTGGATTCGAAGGGCCTGCGCGAGGGCTATGCCACCGAGCAGGACCCGGGCTCCGGCCTGTGGCGCGTCGTCGCGACGGGTGCGCTGGAGGATATCCGTCACAAGCACACGGAAAAGGTATGGCTGCCCAGCGCCAACGTGAACTTCGAGATGAGCGATACTTTCATGATTCGCACGGCCCTGTACCGCGCCCTGTCGCGCTTCAACCCCGAGTTCATGGGCGCCAACAGGGACTTCGGCAGCTTTGACGACGACTTCGAGTATGAGACGCGGGAAGAGGCGCTGCAGGCAGAGCTGGATTCGGCTTCAGGCGGCAACCCTTACATCGAGCCGTTTACGTCCTGGAACGGGGATGTCTCGTTCGAGTGGTATCTGTCTGAGGACACCGCGATCAGCGCTGCGGTCTACTACAAGCACTTCGAGGCCGAGGTGATGTCCCAGGTTCAGCAGGAAACCCTCACCGTCGATGGCGTGGATATCGTGGTCGATGTCCGGAAGCCCGTTTTAACGAATGATACTTCGGGCCTGTGGGGCATCGAACTGACGGCATCCCACGTGTTCTCGACTCTGCCGGCGCCGTTCGACGGCCTGGGCTTCAAGGTCAGCTGGAACCACTCGGATACCAACTTCGAGACGCAGGACCCGATCTATGGCGACCAGATCCTGGACGACGGTACTCTCGTACCCGGCCTCGCAAACCTGATCCCGGCGTCAATCTATGGCCAGTCCGACGATATCGGCACCGTGCACCTGTTCTGGGATATCGGCGACCTGAACCTGAGCCTGTTCTGGAAGCACCGTTCCGAGTACTTCCAGCCGAACGACGGCGGGGCGCGTGTCCACCGCTGGTTTGACGACGCGGACTACGTGGACCTGTCGGCTACCTACCGCTTCAATAACGTGTGGAAGATGCGCTTCACCGCGCAGAACCTCACTGATGAAGCGCAGTATGGCCAGCGTGGCCTGCGGCACGACTCGCCGACCCTGTGGAATAGCAGCGGTACGCGGTACGAGCTTGGCGTCACGGCCACGTGGGAATAATGGTATTGAGTTAGCCTTACTGGTTCTCACATTGGTGAAACAGACAACGCCTGCCATTCCGGCAGGCGTTGTCGCATTGAGGAGACACGTCATGAAACGGTTCATAACGTTTACAGCCCTGTGTTTCACTACGATTTTGCCGGGCTGCGCCGGTCCTGCGCCCACCCCGGAACCCGGCCTGGAAGTCCTGCTCTACGGCCATGGCCAGGAGATGCAGGTCGCTCCCGATGTCGACTGGAGCAGCTACACGAAGATCATCCTGCATGAGGCCCCTGTTGAGTTCGCCCATTACTGGAGACGCAAACAGGAGCGGCTGCACGGAAGGGAAATACGTGACGAAGACGTGGCGCGAATCAAGGCGGCCGTGTCGGGCCGGTTAGCCAAGGCAATGTACGAGACCCTGAGTGAACGGGGGCGATACGAGCTGACCCGTGAGACCGGACCCGGCGTTATGGTCTTCTGGCCAAACATCGTCGAGCTCGATGTCAGTGCGACCGGTTGGGTGCAAAGCGGCATTCTCGAGTCCGTATCTGACTCCCGGGGCAGCATGACCACCGAGCTGGTGATCCGCGATTCCGTGACCGACAAGTTGCTGGCCGTCGCCTGGCAGAAACAGTCCGACCCCCGAGAGAGCGACATGGAAATGAATATCAGCGTCAGCAATGCTCACGCATTCCGGTTGATGTCGGAGAATTTCGCCAACTGGATACTCGGGCACCTTGATGAATTAGGGGCCGGGCCCCAGGACCGATAATCGGCCTCATCGACGCGCTACTCGGGCGTGGCGACAACCCACAACAACGGGTGGCGTATAGGTAGGTTTCGGATGACTTCCGGCGTGGTCGGATCGGCCTCGAGGCTTTCCCACAAACACAGATAATCGGACTTCGAGTAGGCGAAGCCGGCGAATAGCAGGCTCGGGTGCCGAACCGGCCACTCGTCCCAGTACAGTACGTCTTTGTCGTAGGGCCAGGCAGATTTATTCCGGATATACGGGTAAAGGAACCTGATTCCCTCTTTGAGACCCCGCCCGTCTGGCAGTTCGAACGCCCATAGATCATCCGTTTCCGTAGACGCAATTTGAGCGAGGCTGGCCACGCCATCCAGGATAAAGAGCGAGTAGCCGAAAGGTTTCGTGCGTTCCAGCTCCGCCGGGAAACTGCCGTCAGTTGCCATCATCTCCCGCAAGTAGACCGACTTGAACTGATTCCGGATCCATTCGATCTCCGTTTCGCGACCCACCAGCCTGGCAAAAGCAGCGACTTGCATCGACCACCAGACCCCGTGGTTGTTCGGGTGTACCCTTTCTTTTTTCCCGTATGGGTGCGTGGTTAGCCAGGCCAGGTACTCGGAGAACCAGCCCTTTATCCGTTCGAAATCGCGCGCTGGCAGCGCCCCCTGCCGGCCCAGAATCTCTGCGCCGCGCGCCACCTCGACGAGATGAATCGTGTCGATGATGCCGATGCTCCGCCCCGTCACGCGGCCCTTGATTGCTTGTCCGTAAAGAAGACTGGGGTTCATGCGCGTCGATTCATCGACAAACCACGCTTTCAGGTGTTTGAGCGCTTGCGCCGCATAAACCTCGTCGTTTGTAATGATCCACGCTGAAGCGAGGGTTCCGACGATCTCGCTCAGGCGGACCATCGCGCGGCGATGCGCGATGAAGTTGTCAGGATTCGACAGCCCGTCACGGCGCACGTAGGGGCCATCCGGGTTATCGGGATCGGGCCACCAGTAATCGCCCTCGGAGTAGAAGTCATGCAAGCCCCCGGCGCTTCGTGCGGCTCTGTGCGCGGTGACCGTGACGGGCGCTTCGTTCAGATAGGCCGCAGCTTTGCCGAGAATCCGTTCTTTTTCGATCTCGACCAGGTCGAATCCTGCATCCGGTGAACGTGCAAGAACATCGGGCGACGTTGTCGCCGTGAAGATCAGGAACACCATGGCTGGTATCCTGAGCACCGGTTGCCTGTGTACTTGCCGCATGCGGTAACGATACCATTATCGTTGACTACTGTGATCTGCCCGTGCCGCAAAGTCGTCGCAGGCAGCGGGATAACGGGCAGGCAGCGCCTGAGTGCTCGCAACGGAGAAAACCGGATGCTCAAGAAGAAACTCATAGGGTCGTTAATGGTCGCAGTCGTGACTTGCGGCTGCAGCGCAATCCCTGCTGCCGGCGAACAGCAATCAGCGAGTGCCGCTAATCATAAGAAGGTATCCGCGTTGATGGCGTACGGCCGATTCGTTCCGGAACGCGAAGACGATTTCGCCTGGGAAAACGACAAGGTCGCGTTCAGGGTTTACGGCCCGAATTCATCGGGCTCAGGGACTGTCAGCGGTGTCGATGCGTGGTTCAAGAAAGTCGACTATCCCGTTATCGACAGGTGGTATGCGGAGCATCTTGACGGTAAGAGCTACCATACCGACCACGGCGAGGGCTACGACGTTTATCACGTCGGCTCGAGCCGCGGCGTCGGCGGTACCGCAGTCTGGGTAGACGGAACGCCGTATCCTGCCGGGACCTTCCGTGATTACGAAGTGCTGCAAAGCGGTGGCGACATCGTCGAATTCACGCTGAATTACGAATGGCAAACTCCAATGGGCACGGTGACGGAGCGCAAAACGATTGCGCTCGAACTGGGTAGCCAGCTCTATCGGGTGAATTCTTCCTTTACCCTCGACGGTGAGCCCGCGTCGCTGCCGATTGCCATCGGGCTGACCACGCACGATGGGGCAGCAGACGTATCAGGCAGCATGGAGAACGGCAGGATATCGACCTGGGAAGAGATCGACGGTCACGGTGTGGGCACCGGTGTATTGATTGCGCCGGGCCGCGCGAAAGAAGTTCTGCATGCGCCGGGCGAGCAAAAGGACACCAGCCACATCTGGTTGCTCACATCGTCGGACGACGCGGGCAAGCTGGCGTTTGAAGCAGGATTCGCCTGGCAGGGCGCCGGGGAAATCACGTCGAGCGACAACTGGAATCGCTATCTCGATGCCCGTGCGATCGATGCCGTCGGCGACCGGGTGGCGGACTGGCAGCTTTCGAAACTCGGCGAGCTCGACTACTTCCGCACTGAGCATCCCGGGCAGAGGGATCCGCGAGCCTGGCACCACGGTGCCCTGTATGTGGGCATGATGCACTGGGCAGACCTGCCCGGGAACGAGAAATACAATGACGCTCTGAAGGCGATCAGCGCGGCAAACGAGTGGCAACTCGGCCGGCGCCTGTTCCATGCCGACGATCACGTTGTCGGTCAGCTCTACCTGCATTTCTACGAGAAGGAACAGGATCGCTCGATGATCCGGCACACGATCGAGCAGTTCAACCAGATCCTGCTGGCAAACCCGGATGGTTCGCTCGAGTTTGCCGGCAAGCACATTGCCGGGGTAGGCCGATCGTGCCAGCTGCGCTGGTGCTGGTGCGATGCCCTGTTCATGTCGCCGCCCACCTGGATCAAGTTGTCGCTCTTGACGGGCGATGACAGGTACATGGCCTGGGGCGACAAGGAATTCTGGGCCACGCACGACTACCTGCTGGACCCCGAGTACAGCCTGTTCTACCGGGACAGCCGCTTTTTCACGCAACGCGACAAGCAAGGCAACAAGGTCTTCTGGTCGCGGGGCAACGGCTGGGTGTATGCGGGGCTGGTCAACATACTGATGATGCTGCCGCAAGACCATCCGTCGTATGGGCGCTACCTCGACCTGTACAAGGCCATGTCGGCGACGATCCTCGATGTCCAGCGAGACAATGGACTCTGGAGCGTGTCGCTGTTGTCGGCCGAATCCTATCCCGTGCCGGAAACCAGCGGCTCGGCGTTCATGGTCTTCGGGCTGGCCTGGGGCGTGAATAATGGCCACCTGGACCCCGACGCCTATGCGCCGGCTGTCCGCAAGGGCTGGGGCGCGCTGGTCAACGCTGTCGAAGAAGACGGCAAGCTCGGCTGGGTGCAGCCCGTCGGCAGTGCGCCGGACAATGTTCTGTCGAGCGACAGTCATCTTTACGGAGTCGGCGCCTTTCTGCTGGCAGCTTCGCAAGTGATCCGGACCCTCTAGACCGAACGCGCGTGATTCGACCCATTTAGGTGGCCAGGCAATGAAAAGTAAATCCGTCGTCATCACAGCTGTGATTTTTTCGCTGTTGGCCGGCTGCCAGGCACTCGATTACGCGGCCGCACCTAACGGTTCGATTCTGTATGAACAGGTCTCCCTGAATGCCGGCTGGCAGTACCTGGAAGACAACACGGATGACCCGCGGATGGCGCTGCAGCAGGAAAACTGGACAGACATAAGCTTGCCGCACACGTGGAACGCGACCGACACGGTCGATGCCGCAGCCGGCTACCGAAGGGATGCAAGCTGGTACCGGAAAAAGCTTCCGCCGGCAACTGAACAGCGACAGGTCCTGTATTTCGAGGGCGCGAACATGGAGACCGACGTCTATGTCAACGGCCAGTTGGCCGGGAAACAGGTCGGCGGATTCGTGGGCTTCGATATCGAGATCACCGATTATCTGAGAGACGACGACGAAAATGTCCTGATGGTGAGGGTGACGAATGCCTATAACCCGAACCTGATCCCGTCACAGAAATCCGATTTCTTCATACATGGCGGCATCACCCGCGATGTCTGGCTGAAGAAACTGCCGCAGGACTACATCCGGCGCGTATGGATCGATACGCCCAACGTCAGCCGCGATCTTGCCTCGACAATCGTCAGGGTCGTCGTCGACAGCGCGGCGGCGAGTAATGCATTGATGCGCGTGCGGGCCAATCTTGTCTCACCGGGCGGGGACGTGCTCGACACGCAGGAGTTCGAGGTGCCGTCGATCCGCGGTGCTCGGGAGATCGAGCTCGAATTCGATTCGCTCGACAGCCCGCAATTGTGGTCGCCCGATTCGCCCAGCCTTTATCGTGTGGCCGTTGCGCTGATCGGCGCGGACGACGCGGTCATCCACGATGTCAGCGAGCCGTTCGGCTACCGGTGGTTCGAGATGCGGCCGCAGCAGGGGTTCTTTCTTAATGGCCAGCGCCTCCTGATCCGCGGCACGCACCGCCACGAAGATCATGCAGGCCTGGGCGCCGCGCTGTCCAATGAGCAGCACCGCAAGGATATGCAGATGATCAAGGACATGGGCGCCAACTTCGTGCGCCTGGGGCATTACCCCCAGGACCCCGAGGTGTACCGGGCCGCCGATGAACTCGGGCTGATCATCTGGGACGAGCTGCCCTGGTGCCGCGGCGGGAAGGGCGGTGCCTTGTGGGAGCAAAACACCGAGGCTGTCTGGCGCGCCCAAATCGCGCAAAACCGCAACCATCCGAGCATCGCGTTCTGGTCGTTGGGCAACGAGATCTACTGGGAAGAAGACTACCCCGGCGGCGGCGCCACGGACGTTATCAATCCGTACCTGGAGAAGCTCAACAAGCTGACCAAGGAGTTGGATCCCAGCCGTCTGACGACCATTCGAAAATATTATCCCGGCGCGCATATCGTCGATGCTTTTTCGCCGTCGATCTGGGCGGGCTGGTACGGCGGCGCGTACGGCCAATACGAGGAAGCCCTCAAAGATTCCATGCGGAAATACCCGGCTTTCCTGCACATGGAATATGGCGGATCAAGCCACGTGGGACGGCACGTCGAAAACCCGATCGACAAGGACGGCATCCGTGGAGCCCAAGTGACCGTGGCCGAGGCCATGAACCAGGCTGTCGTAAAAAGCGTCGCGAAAGACTCGGACTGGAACGAGAACTACATCGTCGATCTGTTCGACTGGCACCTGCAAGTTTCGGAGAACTTGCCGGGGTTTGCCGGCAATGCGCAGTGGGCCTTCAAGGACTTCGGTACTCCGCTGCGGCCGGAGAACCCCATTCCCTATGTCAACCAGAAAGGGCTGGTGGACCGGGAGGGCAAGCCCAAGGATGCGTATTACGTTTTTGCCAGTTACTGGTCGAATAGTCCTTTCTGCTACATCGAGTCACATACCTGGACGCACCGCAACGGGCCGAAGGAGGGACGCGACGTCACGGTGTACTGCAATACCGACGAGGCGGAGCTGTACCTTGATGGCACGAGCCTCGGACGGAAAACCAGGGAGCCGAGAAGCTTCCCGGCCGGCGGCCTCGTTTGGAAAGTGCCTTTCGGCAACGGGCCGAATGGTCTTCTCGTCGAGGGCTTTATCGACGGCGAACTGGTAGCGTCAGATGAACTCGAGGTCACTTACCTGGCAGGCCGGCACGGCATATTGCACGATGTGGTCCTGTCGCAGCAGGACCTGGATAAAGATCGTGTTCTCATCATCGCTGAAGCCGTCGACGTTGACGGCAATCGTGTCCTGGACTTTTCCGACAGGGCCTATTTCTCGACGCTCGACGGCAACGGGCGTTTGCTCGAGAACTACGGCACGCCGACGAAGAGCAGCGTCATCGAGATGGCCAATGGCTATGCCGCAATCGAGCTCGAAACAAGAGAGCAAGCCACGACTGTCGAGTTCAAGACGCAAAACATAAAGAGCCGGTTTATCGAGGTTAGCCGAGATTAGTCGCTACATCGCCACCAGTCTGGATGAATCCGGGATGCGCCAGTTCCTGGCCGGCAGCGTATGGCACGGAGGCGATCGTGCGCCCCGACTGCTCCTGCTCGCCATCGCCGTATGCTCTTCGGTGTCCTGTAGCTCGGGAGGATCGTCGTTGCCGCCGACAGAGTCCGCAGGCCCCGTGACGGACGAACAGTCGTATGCTGTTTTGACGGAAAGGACGCTGGACGCAGACGGCCCCGGGGTCGGTCTGACCGCTTATCAGCTGATCCGGGACTTTGGCGGACCTGGCTCAATCGAGTCTCCCGATCTTTATTCTGTCAATCATCCGGGCGTCGCGCATATCTTCGAAGAATCTGACCAGTTGGTCGGCAATCACTTCGTGTTCGTCATTCACCGCGACGTCGATATCGACAGGGACCGGCTGGATATCACCGACCGGCAGCGCAACGAGATCAAGACCTATGATGCGTCGGAGGAGGCGGTCAGAGGCTTTGAAGGCGAGACATTCGTCTTCACGTGGAAATTCAAGATCAACGCGGCGATGGAAGTATCCACGCATTTTTCGCATTTCTTCCAGCTCAAGGCAAAGGGCGGCAATGACAGCTATCCGATACTGACCATCTCGGGCGCCGAGCGAGACGGCGAGGACGGCATCGAGGTCAGGCACAGTCCGCTAGACAGCTACACCGTCCTGCAGCGATCGGCCTGGATCGATGTCACCGGCGAATGGCTGGAGGCGTATTGCCGCGTAACGTTTTCCGAGACAGGCGAACTGCGCCTGATCGTCAAGCGACTGCGCGATGGACACGTCGTCTTCAATATCGACGAAACCGGTCTGGACTTCTGGCGGGGAGAGGACGCCAGCCACTTCGTTCGCCCGAAGTGGGGCATCTACCGCTCCCTGCTCGACCCCGAAAACCTGCGGCCGGAAGAAGAGGATGTCCGCTTCGCCAATTTCTCGATACGGGAAGTGATGCTGGCAGAGTAACCGCCGCCACCTAAGCGGGATCCCGCCGTCGCTGTCTCTCGGGACAGCGGCCAGTAACCGGTTATTCCAGTGAACCGGTTCGTCTACACGTTGTAGGTCGACGATGCCGTCGTTCCGCCGCGCCCGGTCCAGTTCGTGTGGAAGAACTCGCCGCGCGGTTTGTCGANNTGCAGCAGGTTTGCCGGGAGGCGTTCGGAACGGTAGCCATCGTAGTAAGCGAGCGCCGAACTGATCGCCGGCATCGGTATGCCGAGCGTCGTCGCCGTGGCAACCACGCGCCGCCAGGCGCCCTGGGCCTGGCGCACGGCTGCTTCGAAGAAATCGTCCATCAGCAAGTTGGACAGTTCCGGGTTCTTCTCGAACGCATCGCGAATATTGCCAAGGAAGCGGGACCGAATAATGCAGCCCTCGCGCCACATCAGCGCCACGGCGCCGTAATCGAGCCCCCAGTCTTCCTCTTCCGACACCGCGCGCATCAGCTGGTAACCCTGCGCGTAGGACACGATCTTCGAGGCGTACAGGGCCTGCTCGAGGTCGTCGATCATGGCGGCGCTGTCGCCGTCGAACGTCGTATCGGGACCGGCCAGGACGGCAGAGGCGGCCACGCGCTCGTCCTTCAACGCAGAAAGGCAGCGTGCGAACACGGCCTCGCCGATGGCGGTCAGCGGCTGACCGGCATTGAGCGCCGCGATGCCGGTCCATTTGCCGGTACCCTTCTGGCCGGCCGTGTCGAGGATGTGGTCCAGCGTCGCTTCACCGGATTCGTCGCGGTAGCCGAGGATGTCGCGAGTGATCTCGACGAGGTAGCTGTCGAGCACGCCCTCGTTCCAGCGGGCGAACGCCTCGTGCATTTCATCGTTCGACATTCGCAAACCTTCTTTCATCATCTGGTAGGTCTCGCAGATCATCNNTCGATGCCGTTGTGCACCATCTTGACGAAGTGGCCGGCGCCGCCGCGGCCGACCCAGTCGCAGCAGGGCTCGCCCTCGTCGGTCTTCGCGGCGATCGCCTGGAAGATCGGCTTTACGTGCGGCCAGGCCTCGGGACTGCCGCCGGGCATGATGCTCGGGCCGAGCAGGGCGCCTTCTTCGCCGCCGGACACGCCGGTGCCGATGAACAGCAGGCCCTTCTCTTCCAGTTCTTTCGTCCTGCGGATGCTGTCGGGAAAATGGCTGTTGCCGCCGTCGATGACGATGTCGCCTTCGTCGAGGTGCGGCAGCAGCGACTCGATGACCTGGTCGACCACGGCGCCGGCCTTGACCATTATCATGACCCGGCGGGGGATCTCCAGGCTGGCGCACAATTCCTGGACGGAATGCGTGCCGATAATGGATTTGCCGGCGCCGCGGCCGTTGACGAAGTCATCAACCCGGCTCGTCGTGCGATTGTATACGGCGACCTTGAAGCCGTGATTGGCCATGTTCAGTACGAGGTTTTCGCCCATGACGGCGAGGCCGATCAGGCCGATGTCTGCTTTGGACATTGTCAGGTTCTCTTATCGTTTAACTCGTGCGGATTTGCCCTTCATCAGGGCCTCGACTTCCTTGACGGTGGCCATCGTCGTGTCGCCAGGTGTCGTCATGGCGAGCGCACCGTGTGCCGCGCCGTAGTTGACAGCTTGCCCGGCATCGCCGGTGGTCATGAAGCCGTAGATCAGGCCCGACGCGAAACTGTCACCGCCGCCGACGCGATCAAAGATCGCCAGCTCAGGACGATGGATGGCCTCGTGCAGCACGCCGTCGTGCCAGCAGATCGCGCCCCAGTCGTTGATCGAGGCCGTCTTCACGCCACGCAGCGTGGTCGCGATTGCCTCGAAGTTCGGAAACTCCTTCGTCGCCTGCTCAATCATCTTCCTGTAGCCCTCGAGCGGCAATTCCTTCATCTCCTCGTCCAGCCCCTCGACGTGCAGGCCGAGGCAGGCCGTAAAGTCTTCCTCGTTGCCGATCATTACGTCGACGTATTTTGCGACCTCGCGATTGACCTCGCGGCAGCGCTCGAGGCCGCCAAACTCCTGCCACAGCGACGGACGATAGTTCAGGTCGTAGGAGGTCATCGTCCCGTGCTTCTTGGCGCATTTGAGCGCCTCGATGATGACGTCGGGAGCCGTTGCGGAAAGGGCGGCGAAGATGCCGCCCGTGTGAAACCAGCGAGAACCGTGCTCGCCGAAGACGTGCTCCCAGTCGATGTCGCCGGCCGCAAGCTTGCTGGCAGCGGTGTTGCCACGGTCCACGCAGCCTACCGCGCCGCGCACGCCGAAACCGCGTTCGGTAAAGTTCAGGCCGTTGCGGATCGTGCGGCCGAGGCCGTCGTGCGGGTACCACTTGATATGGTTGGAATCGACGCCGCCCTGCATAATGAAATCTTCGATCAGGTGACCGACTTCGTTATCGACAAGACCCGTAACGACGGCGCCGCGAAGGCCGAAGCACTTGCGCATGCCGCGCGCGACGTTGTATTCGCCGCCGCCTTCCCAGACGCGAAAGCTGCGGGCGGTGCGGACCCGGCCGTCGCCCGGGTCGAGCCGCAGCATGATCTCGCCAAGTGAGACAATGTCGTAGTCGCAGGATTCGGCTGGTTTGATTTTCATTTCGCTCGTCGCCTTTGATTAATCAGATAAACAGGGGTTTGACGTGCCGCTCCCAGAGGTTTACGGTCACATTGCGCGCCACGTCGGCTTCGAATTCCTTGAGCGCGTTGTAATAGCGGTCGCCCATGTTGGCGGCGACCTTGTACCCGACATGGAGCAGCTGTCTGAAGTGCAGGTTGTAGGCCGGGTTCGACGGGTCGTGCCGAAGCGCCGCGACGAATTCCTCGCCGCTCCAACCGTCGACCTCTTCAATCGACGGCAGCTGCGCGAAGTCGATGTCGATAACGGGTGCATAGGGTTCGCACAGTGCCTCTTTCTTATCGAGTGCCTGTACGTAAACTTCTTTCGCAATTGCCAGGCCCTCGCCGCCGGCCTCGGCCAGCCCGATCAGTTCCTCGAGCCACGTTGTCCCTGCGGTCTTCAAATGCAGGCCGGCACCCGTACGCTGTAGAGCCTCGCGCATCGGCTCGTAAATAGAAAACTTGTCGGACCCGGAGTGCACGCTGAGCTTCAGGTTGTCGGGAAGATCAAACTTCTCTATCGCGACTTCGATAACGGCGAGATCGTCGTTGAACTCCCTTTCGAACTGCTCGATGTCGCCGACATAGTCCACACCCTTGTTGAAGCGGCCAGTGAACTTGGGCGCGATCGTCTGCGCCGGGATACCCTCATCGGCAATCATCGCCAGGATAAAGAACAACTCCAGCGGCGTCTGCGGGCGCTCGGTTTCATCCATCGACACCTCTGCAATGAAGTCGTCACCGCCTTTCTCGGCGACGATGTGACGATAGATGTTCCCCGCTTTTTGCACCGCTTTCAGGAAGGTCACGGCAACCGCCTCGATGATCTCGCGGCTGACTTCGAATCTACCTGCGCCGGGAATATCCAGCGTACCCGTGAATCTTCCATGGCGCTCGACGAAAGCGGCGATATCCGCGTCGCTCGCTCGCTCGCCGATCGCATCGCCGACATCCAGCGTGAAGAAGTCGCTGCAGCCGACAAAGCGATCGACCGTTGCAAAATTGATGTGATCGGCATCCACACGATATGCCCAGGACCAGCCAAGCTCGGCCACGGCGGCGTCGGCTTCCTCGCGCAGGCTGACGGGTTCGGTGCCGACAATCTTGTGCTCCCGGTCCGACTTGTTCCAGACCGGTGTAATGTTCACGCCGGCGGCTCTCGCGTTAATCAGCGCCTGCAACTGGGCCTTGCCCTGGTGCAGGAAGCGGTCGCCGAGGCCGAAGCTGTAGCGCTCGAGTTTCATGCGGTCTCCTAAATCGTCATTGCGGCATAACCGCCGTCCACCAGGATTTCCGCGCCGGTTATGAATGAGCCGGCGTCGGAGGCGAGCAACAGCGTGGCGCCACAGAGTTCCTGCGCATCGCCGAAGCGCCGCATCGGGGTGTGCCCCATGATCTGGTCAACGCGCTCCGGGGTCAGCACCTTGCGATTCTGTTCCGCCGGGAAGAACCCGGGCACGATCGTGTTGACGCGAATGTTCTGCGTGCCCCATTCGCGGGCGAGATTCTTCGACAGGTTGTGCACCGCCGCCTTCGACATCGAATAGCTAAAAACTCGCGACAGAGGCAGGACGCCGGACATCGATCCGACATTGATGATCGATGCCTTGATGCCGTTGTCGAGGAAGTAGCGACCGAAGACCTGGCAAGCGGTGAAGACGGCCTTGGTATTCACTTCGAAGATCTGGTCGTATTCGTCTTCCGGAATGTCCAGGAACGGTGTCGGCGAGTTGATGCCCGCGCCATTCACAAGGATCTCGCATCTTCGGGAACGCGTCACAACCTCGTCCAGCAGGTTTTCGAGACCGTCCCTGGTTGTCACGTCGGTGGCGACGAAATAGCCGGTGCCGCCCGCGTCCTCGATCTTACTCAACCGGGCCTCGGCCTTTTTCTCATTGCGCCCGACAAGGACGACTTCCGCACCGGCACCAGCGATGGCCGCGGCCATCTCACCACAGAGCTCGCCGGTTCCGCCGATGACGACGGCGGTCTTGCCTTCCATTGAGAACAATGTTTTCAGGTAGGACATATCAGCTTTCCCGGGATTCGAATTGATTCAACGATGCGAGATCCCACGCGGGATGACCGCATTCCCCGGCGATCTCGGCAAAAGATTCGATCTCGGCCGCGGTGAATAACAGCCCGCCGGCCTTGTGCGACAGGGCCGCTGCTTCGGCCTCGATCTGCCCGGGCCAGATGGCACCGTCGTTGCCGTGCCCCATGATGTCGTCCATGACCGCCTTGACGTTTTCCGTTTGCGTACGTCCATTGGCAAAGAGGCCGGAGCTCATGGCGTCGGGATGGATTACCTGGAAATAGAAAGCGGCCGACGATTTCTCGCCGCCGGGTACCGGGCGCCCGCGCAGCGTCGGCAGCGAGCCGCCGATGAATGCGGCCACCAGTTCGTCGATCAGCATCAGGCCATAGNNGCCGAAGGGGAGTAACGAGACGGCCTTGTCAGGGTCCGTTGTCGGCACGCCGTCAGCGTCGACGGCCGCGCCTTCGGGCAGCGGTTTGCCCTCCCGTTTGAATTGCTGCACGCGTCCCATGGCGACCATCGACGTGGCCCAGTCGATGACGACCGGGAAGCCGATCGCATCCTGGGTCGGGAAGGCCCAGCTGTGCGGATTGGTGCCCAGCGTCGGGAACTTGCCGCCGAACGGCACGACCTCGGCCAGCGNNGCCGAACGGCACCACCTCGGCCAGCGCCGACGTGCAGTTGGTGTAGGCGATGTAGCCCTTGAGCGCCGCGTCCATGACGTAGCCGCCGCCCCACAGGTAGTGGAAGCAATTGTCCACGCTGACCTGGCCGACGCCGAACTCGTCGGCGAGTTCCATACATCGCTGCATGGCGTCGAACGCGACGGGCTGACCGAGCTTGTTGCGGGCGTCCCAGATCTCCGATCCTTTAAAGGGCGTTGGCAGCTTCTCCAGTTCTGCGCCGGGAACACAACCACCCGAGCCGCTGCCGAACAGGTGATCCAGGTGCAGCGCCTTGATTGCGTTGTGTGTGCGGATGCCGTACGTCGACGCCATGTCACAAAAGCGTGCCGCTGCAGCCGATTCTTCCGCGGTGTAGCCGCGATGCCGATAGGCCGCTTTGACCAGCGCATGGTGATCGGCAGGGTCTACGACGTACCAGATCTCGGTCATGGTCTATTCCGGGATCTTGTTGGCTTGAGCGACGGGCGGCTCGCCATTGACGAAGTTGATCAGGTTTTGTGTGGCCTTGGTAGCCTGGCGCACCACCGACTCGTAGGTGCGCGAGCCGATATGCGTCGTGATGGCCGTGTTCGGCGTCGAGAACAGCGGGTGGTCAGGCGGTGGCGGTTCGACGTCGAGCACGTCGGCGCCGTAACCGCCTACCTTGCCGGAGCGCAGTGCGTCGGCGATGTCGCCGGTATTTACGATTTCGCCCCGGGCGCAGTTGATGATGATCACGCCGTCTTTCATCCCGGCGATCGATTGCGCGTTCACCATGTTCGCGGTGTTCTCGTCGAGGAAACAGTTCAGGGAGATAACATCGCTTGTTGCGAAGAGCTCATCGACGTCCTCGCACTTGTGAACGTTATAGGTCTTCTCGAATTCTTCGTCCCAGTAGATGTCATGCGCCTGGCACTCCATACCGAATGCGTTTGCGCGCTTGATCACCTCCTTGCCGATGCGGCCCATGCCGACGACGCCGAGTCGTTTACCCATGATTTCATTGCCGGTCGGACGCTTCCATTCCCCGTTGATCGTGTGCGAGTACGACTCGAAGATCTTCTTGGTCAGGCCGATCATCAGGCCGAAGGTATGCTCGGCGACGGTCGTGTGGTTCACGCCCGGCGTATAACCGATCGGGATGCCCTTGGAGGTGACGTACTCCTTGTCGATCTTGTCGAGGCCGATGCCGTACTTGGAGATCCACTTCAGGCGTGGCAGCGACTTGTCGATGACGGCGGGCGTAATCGCATCGTCGCCGCACAGGAAGCCGTCGAAGTCGCCGGCGATCTCGAGCATCTGTTCTTCGTTGAACGGGCCCCGGACCCGCACGATGTCCCAGCCCTGGGATTCGAGCAGGTCGTGGTGTGAGCCGGGCGTATCCTGGTACGACGTCGTACTGAGGAGTATTCGTGTTGTCATGATTGTTGCTGTCCTTGGGGCCGATACTTGTGCCTGACGCGGCCATCCGCCGGTATTCGGCCCCTTTTTCACCTGGAGCGGGTGATTGCGGCCTTTATTGCTACCGGTGGCATTATCGACTAAAGTACGGGCTGAATACAAGACCAAAGAAGGCGAACATGCGGAAGATTCCGATCGGATTGCTTGGCCTGGCTCTGCTGACAACCGGCGTGCTGCTCGGCGNNCGTCATCGTGCTGAAACTGGCTCACGTGCTGGACCCGAGTCACTCGGTGCACCAGGGCATGGCCTACATGGCAGAGCGGCTCGAAGAGTACTCCGGTGGGACAATGCGCATCGATATCTACCCGAGCGGTCAGCTCGGCGCCGAGCGCGAACTCGTCGAACTCGTGCAGATCGGTTCCCTGGCCATGACCAAGGTATCGGCGGCGCCGCTCGAGGCGTTCGTCCCTGCCATGCAGGTCTTCAGTATTCCCTACGTGTTCCGCGATCGCGATCATCTTTTCAAAGCGCTCGACTCGGAGGTCGGCAGGGAATTGCTCGACACGCTCCAGGTCGCACGGCTGAAAGGCATGGGGTACTACGACTCGGGCAGCCGCAGTTTCTATACGGTCGATACGCCC
>JABAOD010001498.1_pt2 | contig 17971 bp, 22 predicted proteins | sample 7062151 | NCBI WGS metagenome assembly JABAOD01 (sample SAMN14538626, study PRJNA623070) | marine sediment metagenome | biome: marine biome [ENVO:00000428]; feature: marine pelagic biome [ENVO:01000023]; material: deep marine sediment [ENVO:00002113] | place: India: Gulf of Khambhat ... | reverse complement strand
AGGGCTAGATGTCCGGCGTCAGTCTGGCGGAGCTGATCGTCATCGGCTTCATCCTTTTCGTGCCCATCGCAATCGTCGCCGTGGTACTGGCGGTGGTGGCGAGGAGTCGCAAAGCGCAAGCGTCGAATCCGAACCTGACGCGTTGTCCCGATTGTCAGGGTCTGGTGTCCGTCCGCGCACCTTCGTGCCCGAAGTGCGGTTGTCCCCTGAAGCCGGCGGAGGGCAGGTCATGACCCGGACCGCTGGCAGGGACTGGTGATGGCGGGTTGACGCGAAGGTCGGCGTCCGCGGCCCGCGGCGAGGGCCTGCCTGGCGACTGGATCGGTGGAGGCCTTGTCGTTTTCGCGGTGCTTTTGAGCGCGCCCGGAGTGTCCGCCGCGGACCACGAACCTGTTGACCCTTGCGTTGCCAGGGTGACGCTGTACAACGAACCGTTCGACGACGAGACGGGGCTGCCCCGGCTCGAGCTCACCTCCGACGCACGGATCGCGCTGCGTGCCCTGTCCTCTGCGGTGCTGCGGGGCAACTGTCCTTTCTCGGCCGGCGATCGCGCGATACTGCTCATCCACAGCCCCTCGCAAACGCTCGGAGGCTATTGGTTTCATGGCAAGGAGTTCTTCATCGTGCTTCGGTCCTCCAGCGCCGCCGAAGCGGGAGCCCGGTGGAATCTGCTGGGGGTCGATTGGCCGCTCTCCACGGTGCCGCCGGGCCACGACTACCTGATCTGCTCCGGGGAGAGCCTGGTGGTGCGAGTCCTGGTCGGCGATTCGCAAACGGCGCACGGTCCGCTGACGGTCTTCCGGGAGGAAGCTCCGGTCGCCAGCCTCGATACTCTTGAGGTGGCGCGGGCACGCCCCAGGCGGGGCGCCGGCGAGTTCCACCTCGACTTCTCGGGCGGCGACCCCGACAACTTCCTCAAGCAGGCATTTCACTTCTCCGCCGTCGGCACCGAAGGCAGGATCGCGATGGAATCCGAAGAAGCATCTCTTACATGCGACTGGCCAGCGCGGCAGGAACCCCAGAACGATCTTCACGAGGGCGACGGGGCGAGGCGTGGCGTTGGCACGGCTCCGCCGCCGTGATGACCAGGCGCTGCATCCTGGTAGCGATAGGTGTCGCGCTGCTGCTGGCGTCGCTGCCGCGCTCGTGGCCGGGCCTCCGGGAGTGGCGGCTGGATGGCTGGAGCGGCCTGCTGACGGGCCTCCTCGTGGGGGAGGACACGGTCTATGCGGGAGGCTATTCAGCCTCGTCGTTCGGGGAGATCACTGCCGGCATGCAACGGACTGAAGTGCACGAGTTGGCTGGCCCACCGCTGGGCGGCCGGATGGCGGCCGATGGGCGCCTGGGCTGGGACCTGGCAGAGCGGTGGAGCCGGAGCCCGGGCGACACGCACTATCGCAGGCGCGCGGTGTTCTACCGCCGTGGCCAGGTGGTAGAAGTGGTCGGGGAGTTCTACTTTGACTGAAGGGCCGCCCGGCCAATCGCCGCACCCGGCGCCGCTGTCGCGGCGCCGCTGAGCACAGGCTCGTCAGGCGCCAGGCCGCATGGGTAGGCTCGTTTTCCTCCTGCCGATCGCGAGTCTGTACGGCTGCATGCTGGCTGCGTCGGCTTTCGTCTGTAGCACGCGGCCACCTCCTGGCCGCCCGCTCGTGTCCGCTCACCTGCTCACCGGCGGGTCCCCTCTTCGTGCAGGCTCCGGCACCCGCTTCGAGGCAGAGCTACATCTCATTGTCTGGCCGGATGGGACCCTCCACTTCAACAACGGTGCCTACTCCTGGTGCCGCTCGCTGGACTCGGCGACGCTGGACAGCATCGAGAGCGCGCTCGAGTCCATTGCGCAGCAGCCGGTCGAGCTGCCGGACGAGGTTGCGAGGCTCGTCCAGGGAGGAGCAGCCCTCGTCTGGCTCGAAGCTGGAGGCGAGGGTGCCCCCGGGGCGTCCCCCGACAGGGCCGTATTCTGGAGCCCGGGCCTCGAGAACGCCGACAGGTCCGCGAGATTGTTGGATAGGATCCTCTGTCCGATCGAGGCTTCCATGGGATCGGGCTATCGCTATCAGACGACGACCTACTTCTCCGCGTTTCTGGCTGCCAGAGGTCGCCAGGAGCCGTGCGGGAGGGGTCCGGCGAGGCCTCGCGCAGGTGGTATCTTGGAAGGGAACGCACAGAAGGGAGAGACCGACATGGCGAAGTACCTGATCAAGGCGTCGTACACCCTGGAAGGCGCGAAGGGGCTGCTGAAGGAGGGCGGCAGCAGCCGACGGACGGCGGTGAAGGAGATGATCGAGGCGCTCGGGGGGAAGCTCGAGTGCTTCTACTACGCGTTCGGCGACTCGGACGCCATCGTGGTGCTGGACCTCCCGGACCGCGTGACGGCGGCGGCGATGAGCCTCGCCATCGGAGCCACCGGAGCGGTCGAGCTTTCGACGACGGTGCTGCTGACGCCCGAGGAGATCGACGCGGCGGTGAAGAAGTCGGTGGCCTACCGGCCTCCGGGGGCATAGCCGGAGACCGGCGCAGCCCGCCGGCGGCGAACGGCAGCGGTCGTCGCTTGATCGCAGGTTGCAGCGGTTGCAGCGGCCCGGCGCCGGCGGACCCGGGTCCCGGCGGCCCGGCCGGGGGGAGGCGCCGGGGACAGCCGGCTCGCGGGCTTGTAGAGGGAGAAGCCGATGTCGGTCATCAAGGGTCTCTTCAGGGCGGCGCTGGCAGTCACCGCGCCACTGGCGGCCGTGGGCGCCGAGCGCGCCGACCTGATCATCGTCGACGGCCACGTCTGGACGGTGGACGACGCCAGGGCCGAGGCGCGGGCGGTCGCGGTGGCGGGCGAGCGGATCCTTGCCGTGGGGACCGACGCGGAGATCCGGGCGCTGGCCGACGAGGAGACGACCGTCATCGACGCCGTGGGGCGGCTCGTCCTGCCCGGATTCCACGACAATCACACCCACTTCATCGAGGGTGGCGGGGCGATCGGCCAGCTCGAGCTGAAGGACGTCACGACCCGGGAGGAGTTCGGCCGGCGGATCGCGGCCTATGCGGCACGCAGGTCACCCGGCGAGTGGATCACCGGTGGCTGGTGGGATCACGACAAGCTCCCCGGCGGACAGCTGCCGACCGCCGAGCTGATCGATCGCTACTGCCCGGACCGACCGGTGTTCGTGAGCCGCTTCGACGGCCACATGGCGGTGGCGAACAGCCTGGCGCTGCGCCTGGCCGGCGTCACCGCCGCGACCGAGGATCCGGCGGGGGGAACCATCGTCCGCAAGCCCGGCAGCCTAGAGCCGGCCGGGGTGCTGAAAGACGCGGCGATGGAGATGGTTTGGAGGGTGATCCCGCCGCCGACCGCCGAGCAGCTGGCCGAGGCGGCGCGCAAGGCCTTCGCGGAGGCGCGGCGATTCGGCATCACCACGATTCACGACATGCTGGCGGGCGAGGCCGATCTCGGGGCCTACGAGACGGTTCGGGCGGAAGGCGGGATGACCGCGAGGATCTATGGCCGCTGGCCGCTCGCCGACTGGGAGTGGCTGGCGGATCGGGTCGGGACCCACGGCATCGGCGACGACCTGCTGATGCTGCGCAGTCTCAAGGGCTTCATGGACGGCTCGGTCGGCTCCTCGACGGCCTGGTTCTTCCGGCCCTACGCCGACGATCCCGGCAATCACGGCCTCGCCCTGGGCGACCTCGGCGAGATCGAACAGCAATGCCTCGCCGCCGATGCCGCCGGCCTGCAGCTCAGCATGCACGCCATCGGAGACCGGGCGATCTTCGAGCTGTTGAACATCCTCGAGCGCATCGAGCGCACCAACGGCATGCGGGACCGGCGGCCGCGGATCGAGCACGACCAGCACGTGCATCCGCGCGATTTCGCGCGCCAGGCGGCGCTGTCCGCCATCGCCTCGGTGCAGCCGTATCACGCCATCGACGACGCGCGCTTCGTGGAGAGCAGGATCGGCCACCGCCGCAGCATGACGACCTACCCCTTCCGCGGCTTCATCGACGCCGGCGTGCGCATGAGCTTCGGCTCGGACTGGGTCGTCGCGCCGCTCGATCCGATCCTCGGCATCGACGCCGCGGTCAACCGCCGCAGCCTCGACGGCAAGCATCCGGGCGGCTGGTTCCCGGAGCAGAAGATCACCGTCGCCGAGGCGATCCGCGCCTACACCCTCGAGAATGCCTATGCGGCGTTCATGGAGGACCGGACGGGCTCGATCACGCCCGGCAAGTACGCCGACCTGATCATCCTGGACCGGGACCTGTTGACCATTCCGAGCGAGGAGATCGGCGCGGCGCGGGTGGACCTGACCATCTTGTCGGGCCGGGTGGTCTATCAGCGCGTTGTCGCTGCGGGCTCCGGTCCCGCCGGTGGCGTCGTTGGCGACGGAGTAGTCCAGCTGATGGAGGAAGAAGCGAGATGATCAACCCCGGCACGCGAGACCGGAGCCGGTGATCGTGCCGAAGCCCGTCGAGACGTAGGAAAGGTGGGAGAAGAATGAACCAGGACCTCGAGCATCTGAGACTGCTGTCGATCTTCCATTACGTGGTCGCCGGATTGGCGTCACTTTTCGCGCTCTTTCCGCTCCTCCATCTGGTCTTGGGCATCGGGCTGGCGACGGGCGGCTTCGGCGAGCCGCAGACGGCCGAGACCAGGTTGGTCGGCTGCTTCTTCATCGCCTTCTCTGTGGCCTGGATCGCCTGCGGTCTGGCGCTGGCGGTCTGTCTGGTGCTGGCGGGCAGGGACCTGGCGCTGCGCCGGCGCTACACCTTCTGCCTCGTCATCGCCGCCATCGCCTGCGCCTTCATGCCGTTCGGCACCGTGCTCGGCATCTTCACGCTGCTGGTGCTGATGCGGCCGTCCGTCAAGGAGCTGTTCGAGCCCGGCACGGCCGGGGCGGCAGAGGCCACCTGAGGGAGCCCGGAAGGCGAAGCCGCGAGCCCGGGACCGCGGTGGGCGGCCGGACTGCGGCTCCGCGGGGGGGATGAGCTTGGACAGGATGTTGCGCGCCAAGGTCGCAGGCTCCGGCCTGCTGCTCCTCGTCACGGCCGCGCTGCACGCCTCCGGTTACCGGCAGCTCGGCGCCAGGCTGGCGAGCGCCTCGGTGCCGCCCGAGCTCGCCGAGGCCCTCACCGGGACCTGGCTCTTCTTCTCCTGGCATCTCCTGGTGCTGGGCGTGGCGGCTCTGTGGGCGGCGATCAGCGGAGCGGGCTGGCTGCGTCCGGTGCTGCTGTTCTGCGGCGTCGTGGCGATCGGCGATTTCCTCTGGGTCTTGAGCGTGGCCGGCTGGTTCCCGGGCACGGTCCTGCTGCTGCTGGCCGGCCTCGGTCTCCTCGTCGGTGGTTATCTGTGGCGGCAGGCCCGGTAGACTGGGGATCCGATTCGGTGGAGGACCGTTGCGTCGCGCCGCTGCCGCCTGCCTTCTGATGCTGCTGGGAGTCTCCGCGCCGGCTCGGGCCGAAGGCCTGGACCACGTCGTGCTGGGGATCTCCGATCTGTCCTCCGGCATCGAGGAGTTCCGGACCCTGACCGGCGTGGAGCCGGCCCTCGGCGGCGAGCACCCGGGTGCCGGCACCCACAACGCCCTGGCTTCGCTGGGCCGGGGGACCTACGTCGAGATCATCTCGCCGGTGCCGGGCGCCCCGCCCGGTCTGATGTCCGGGCGCCTCGCGGCGCTGGAGAGACTGACGCCGGTGATGTGGGCCATCGCGGTCGAAGACGTCGGCGCCGTCGGCGAATGGCTGGGAGCCGACGGCCATGCGATCTTCGGTCCCGCCAGGGGCTCGCGGGTGCTGCCCGATGGCGGCGTGCTGGACTGGCAGATCGTGATGCTGCCGTTCTCCACCGGCTACCCGCCGTTCTTCATCCAGTGGGGCGAGGGCTCGCCCCACCCGTCGACCACCGCGCCGGGCGGCTGCTCACTCGCCTCGATAGCGGTCACCGATCCAGAGCCCGGGGGCTTCGCGAAGATCCTCGACCGCTTCGAGCTGCCGGTAGAGGTGAGGTCCGGGGAAGCGTCCGCCATGCGGCTCGCCCTGGAGTGTCCGAACGGCAGGGTCGAGTTCGACTCGGCTGGTTAGAGAGAGGGGGGTCCGTCCATGTCGAAAGCGCGAGTCGCCTGGTGCGCGATCACCCTGGCCGGCCTGGCGCTGGCCGCGTGCAGCGCCAAGCAGCTGGGCCTGCCGCGGCGGCAGGTCGAGGTCGCCTCTCCCGACGGCCGCATGCTGGCCTGGGTCGCCAACCAGATGAGTCTCGACCCGCCCGCGCAGTCGCTGTGGCTCGGCGCTCACGACGGCGGCGAGCCGAAACTCCTGCAGCGGCTGGCCGAAGACCAGGACTGGTGCAACCAGATCGTCTGGTCGCCGGACAGCTCGATGGTCGTGTTCCTGGTCCAGGATGCAAGGGCGGTCGTCGCCGACGCGGTCCGCCGCCAGGTGCTGACCGAAGGCTGGCTGGTGGAGCCGGAAAACCATCCCACAACGAGCATCGCGAGCGACGTGGCCTTTGCCGCCGACGGCAGCGAGCTGGTCTACCGGGAATGCCCGAGATCGGGTGGCGCCTGCTCGGCCGAGAGGACGTTCCCTCTGCCCGCCACGGGTGTCGCCGCCGGATGATGGCTGCTGCGCGCACCGGCCTGGCGGCGGCAGGTGCGCGGCCTCGCTGACGGAAACGAAGCGCTCCGGCTTCGCTGCTATCGTTCCGCCGTGCCCAGGCTCGTGCGACCCTGGGGGCCGCTTGGCGCCCTGCTCCTGCTGCTGCCTCTGAGTGCCGCGACGGACGCTGCTGGCGAGGGCGGTGGCGAGCTGACCGAGGCCGCCGTGCGAGCCCTCGAGGCGCTGGAGGGGCAGCGCGTCGAGGGTCTGTCTCCGTTCGACATCCTGCTGCGCAACCTGTCGCGCTACTTCGTCACCTACCCGGTGACCTCGGACAGCGACGCCCTGGGGCAGGTGCTGGGGATGACGGAGGAGCTGTCGCGCCGGTACTGCTGGGGCCTGCTGCAGATCGCGGCGGCCGCGATGCCTGGCGACGGCTCCGAGCGGCTGACGGCGGAGCGCATCGAGCAGAGCGCGGCTCGGCTGTTGCCGCGCCGCGAGACTCCTTTCGATGAGACGGTCTTCTTCCCCGCTCATCCCGCGGCCGAGCGGACGCTGATCGAGCGCTGGGACCTGGCGGCCTTCGGCGCCACCGGCTTCGGCTGGCAGACCCTGCTGTCGCTCGCCGAGCCGCTGGCCCGCACGTCCCTGCCGGAAGTGACGGCGGATGGAATCGAGCGTCTGGCCAGGGAAGCCGACGCCATCGGGCTGCTGTCGCTGCGGCGAGCCGGTCGCAGGGCCCGGGAGGAGCTGGCGGCGGAGGTCGGGCCGGAGCACGTCCGGGCCGTCGTTGCGGCTCTCGAGCGGCTCATCGGTGAGGCCGCCGCCGGCGTTCCGCCGCCGGCCGCCGCGCCGCCCGATCCGCAACCGCCCGGCGCGACCGGCCTGTTTACCGACGTCACCGGACCGGCGGGCGTCCGCTTCCGCCATGCGTCGAGCGACTGGATCGCCCGCTGGCGGCGTTTCGGGCCGCTGGCGCCGACGTTCAGCGGCGGCGGGGCCACCGCGGGGGATCTCGATGGCGACGGCTGGCCGGACCTGATTCTCTGCGGCGGGCGCGGCTGCCGGGCCTTCCGCAACCTGGGCGACGGCAGCTTCATGGACGTCACCGCCCGGCTGGGCATCGGCGCGCCGTGCGAGGCGCGCATGACGCTCCTGGCCGACTTCGACAACGATGGCTGGCAGGACCTGTTCATGACCTGTGCCCGCGAGCCCGATCGCCTCTACCGCGGCCTGGCGGAGGGCAGATTCGAAGCGGTCACGACCGGTCCCGGGGAGATCACGGAGGGCGGCATCAGCGGCCCGGCCGCCGCCTTCGACGTCGACGGGGACGCGCTACTCGACCTCTACGTCGGCAATTTCGGCAACTACCTGGCCGGCGAGAGCCCGTTCCTCCCCGGCGACAACAAGAACGGCCTGCCGGACCGTCTCTACCGCAACCTCGGGCAGCTCCGTTTCCGGGACGTGAGCGCCGCGGCCGGCGTCGGCAACACCGGCTGGGCGCAGGCGGTGTCGCACGCCGACGTCGACGGCGACGGCGATCAGGACGTCTACGTCGCCAACGACTTCGGCACCAACGACCTGCTGCTGAACCGTGGCGACGGGACCTTCGAGTCGGGGGGCGCCCGGAGCGGCGCCGCCGATCCGTTCCACGGCATGAACGTGACGTTTGCCGACCTCAACCGGGATCTGCTGCCCGACATCTTCATCACCAACATCTGGGGGCTCGACCCGCGCAGCCTGGCGCTCATCGAGACCAACACCCTGTTGATGTCGCGCGACGGCGAGCCGCGGCCGCGCTTCGAGCCGCTCGAGGACGAGACCCTGAAGGGGATCGACACCGGCTGGTCCTGGGGCGCCATGTTCTTCGACTTCGACAACGACGGCGACGACGATCTGTTCATCGTCAACGGCTTCACCGACTACTGGACCTCGATCCAGTACCGGGCTCATCCCGACCGTCCCGGACAGCGCTATCCGATCAACAACGGCCGCGGGGCCAACGTCCTGCTCGTCAACCGCACCGGTCTGCCCAACGAGCCGGTGGAGAGCGGCGCCGAGCTCGCCGACGTCAACTCGCGGGCGCTGGCGCTGCTCGACTTCGACCTCGACGGCGATCTCGACCTGGCGATCACCACCTTCCACGACGAGGCCCGCCTGTTCCGCAACGATCTCGCATCCGGCAACCGCTGGATGGCGGTGGAGCTGGTGGGGTCGCCGGCGGCCGGCAGCAGCCGCGACGCGATCGGGGCGCAGATCCTCGCCACCCCTTCCACCGGTGGCCCGACGATCTGGCGCCAGGTCAGCGGCGGCGAGGGTTACATGTCCATGAGCACCCTGGCGGTGGAGGTCGGCCTGGCGGCGGCGGCGACGGCGGACCTCGAGGTGCGCTGGCCGGGCGGCGCGCGGCAGCGGCTCCTGCGGGTGCCTGCCGACCGCCGCGTGCGGATCGCTCAGCGGACCGGCGGCCGATAAAGGCGGGGGGGCGCCGCCAACCGCGGCCGCCACCGGCCGCCGAGGCTAGCCCTGCAGCCGCGCCAGCGCCTTGCTGGCCTCTTCGTGCTCGGGATCCAGGGCCAGCGCCTGCCGGTACTCCTCGGCGGCGAGCTCCATCTTGCCCTTGAGCTCGAGCAGCATGCCGAGCCGCCAGTGGGCGTGCTGATGCTCGGGCATGCCCGGCTGCCGCTCCTGCGCCAGGTAGTGACGCATGCACTCCACGGCGCGGTCCAGGTTGGTCTTCGAGAAAATCGCGGTGCGGCCGAGCTGGTAATAGGAGGCCATCCAGGCGGGATCGACCTCGATCGCCCTCTCGAAGGCGGCGAAGGCCCCCGGCCAGTCTTCGCTCTGCTGGAGAACGAAGCCGAGCTGGTAGCGGTAGCGGGCCTCGTCGGGCGCCGCCGCGATGGCCGCCTCGTAGGCGGCGACCGCCGGCTCCCACTCCTGCGCGTCGAGGTGGATCCGGCCCAGCAGCGAGTTGCCCCTGGCGGCGTCGAGCTCGATGAGCGCGGTGGCCTGCTCGAGGGCCTTTTCGCGGCTGCCGCCGGCGATCGCCGGAGCGTTGAGGTAGTAGCCGGCCAGCGCGTCGCGCGCCTCGGGGTCGTCGGGCGCCAGCCGCACCGCCTCCTCGAAGCTGGCCTTGGCCTTCTGGGCGAGGGGCATCTTCTTCAGCATGCCCACGGTGTCGAGCTTCTCGACGTAGGCCTCGCCGAGCCAGCGGCGGAAGAGCGACGAGCCGGCGTCGGCCTCGGTCGCCGCGGTGAGGCGCTCGATGGCCGCGTCGTGCTCGCCGGCGGCGAGATGGATGCGGCCCTGGTAGTAGGCGAGCCAGCCCGGCTCGACGGCGTCGTCGACGGCGCTGAAGAACTCCATCGCGGCGCCGTGGTCGCCGGCCTCGAACAGCTTCACCCCCTCGGCCAGCGCCGCCGGCGGCTCCGCCGTCCCGGCGCTCGCGGTCAGGGTGGCGAGCAGCAATGCGGCAACGATGGGCTTTCTCGATCTCATCGGCTTCCTCCCGCGGCGGGGGGCTCGGTGGCGGCGACTAGCAGTGCCTACGCAGTCGGGCGCGGCGGAGTTTCATGAGCGCTCCCTGCCTGTAGAGTCGTGCGGCCATGCCGGACGGCGCTCCCTACTACCCCGACCGCGATGAGCTCGAGGCGGTGGTAACCACGTGCCCGACTGGCGGCGGACGCTGGCCGAGGTCCGGCGGGTGCTGAAGCCGGCTGGGCGGCTGTACGCCGAGGAGGTCCTCGAGCCGTTCATCCGGCGCACCTGCTGGCTGCTGGATTATCCGCGCCTCGATCGGTTCGCGGCCCCCGGGTTCGTGCGCGCGCTCGAGGCCGCCGGCCTCGAGCTGATCGCCTCGGTGAGCTGTCCGATGCGGCCGCGGGAGACCGCTGACAACGTGGGCCGCGAGCACGTCTGCTGCGCGATCGCCGGCCACCAGCACCAGGAGGGGGTCGACCGGAAGAAGGCCTTCCTGCCGCGGGGCTTCGGCTGCGGCCTGGTCTTCCGCAAGCTCGACGTGCGCGGCAAGGTCTTCATCGAGTACGCGCCCGCCGAGGCCGCCTGGCGGCCGGTCGTCGCTCCGGGCTATCTGGTGATCCACTGCCTCTGGGTGTCCGGCAGATACAAGGGGCAGGGGTTGGACAGGGAGCTGCTCGGGCACTGCCTGGAGGACGTGGGCGAGCGACGGGGCGTGGTCGCCGTGAGCGGACGCCGGCCCTACCTGACCGACACCCGTTTCTATCTGCATCACGGCTTCGAGCTGGTCGACCGCACGGACACCGGCTTCGATCTCGTGAGCTATGAGCGGAGCGCAGGGTCGGCGAAGCCTCGCTTCGCGGCAAACGCGCGGCGCGGAACCGTGTCGCAGAAGGCCGGGGTTCACTTCGAGTACGCCTACCAGTGCCCCTTCGTGCCCGACTGCGTGCGTGCGATGTCCGCAGTGGCCCGCGAGCTCGGGCTAGCGGTCACGACCAGAGAGCTGGACATCCCCGCCGGCGCCCAGAGGGCGGCGTCACCATTCGGCACGTTCGGAGCCTTCCTGCACGGTGGGCTCGTCACCCGCGAGCTGATGAGCGCCGCCAAGTTCAGGAAGCTCCTCGAGAGCGAGCTGTCCCGCAGCGACCGCAGGATCGGGTGATGAGCGCCGTGCGTATCGCGCGCTTCTGGCCCGGCTGTACGGCGAGCGAGGATGCCGACGCCCACGAGCGTCTGCTCCGCGAGGAGATCTTTCCGGGCATCGCGGCCAAGGGCGTTGCCGGCTACCGGGGCATCCGGCTCTTCCGCCGGCAGCTCGAAGGCGGCGAGGTGGAGTTCCTGACCGTGATGTGGTTCGACAGCTGGGAGGCGGTGCGCGAGTTCGCCGGAGCCGACTACGAGCGCGCCTACGTGCCCGCCGCGGCGCGCGCGCTGCTGGCGCGGTTCGACGAGCGGTCCCGGCATTACGAGCTGAGGGAGCGGCTGGACACCTGAGGGCCGGACCGGTGCGCGAGCGGCCGAGGGAGCCGGGATGGGCGCCGGCAGCGGTCCGCGGAGGCCGATGTCTGCCGCTGGTGGCGGTCGTCTGCTGCCGGCCGGCTGCTGGACCGGGCCAGGCTCGACTGGCTGCTCGTCGAGGCGGAGGCCAGGGGCAGGTGACGCCGCGACGCGGTGGGATGGTAGGTTTCGTCGGCATCTGGAGACGCCGCCTTGCCGGACCGAAGCCAGGACCCGGGCGTCGAGGAGCCCGAGACCGCGATTCGCGAGCTGGTCGAGCGCGAGACTCGCGCCTGGGACACGCAGGACGTCGAGCTGCTGCTCGGCATTCTCCACCCCGACATGGTCTGGCCGTGGCCGCCCCATGCGCAGGCGCACGATCCCGCCGAGTGGGCCCTCGAGCTGGGCCGCTTCGACCGCGAGCGCTGGAAGCGCGGCTGGCAGGAGCTGTTCGACAGCCACGAGCTGATCCGCAACCGGCGCCGGCTCGTCAAGATCGTCGTGTCGGCCGAGGGCGACGGCGGCTTTGCCGTGGTCGACGTCGACACCCTCTGGCGGTCCGCCGACGGCGTCGACGTCCATTGGCAGGGCCGCGCCTGCAAGATCTACACGAAGGTCGGCGACGGCTGGAAGATGATCTTCCAGACCGGTCTGCTGGATTACGGCTCTTGCGCGGGCACGCCGACCTGAGCCGGGCGGCGGCGGAGCGACGCGGCAGGCGGCGGACTGCTCCTGCTCCGTCTGCCCGGCCGCGTGCCCGCGAGCTGCTGGAGGTGACGACATGAGCACGGATCTCCTCCTCACCGTCGACCGTGACGACCAGATCCCCGCCGCCTATCGCGCGGGTCCGATCGGTGATCTGCTGCGGTTCCACAACCTGGGCTTCGAGTCCGCTCCTCACGAGCAGCCGAAGCTGCTGATCGGCATGTGCATGGACCACCGCAAGCGCCTGCGGATGCCGGAGAACTTCGCCTACGTCCTGCGCTCGGGCGGCGGCAATCTGCGCTACAGCGAGTTCAAGGTCTCGTATGCCATCGCGGTCGGCGGCGTCGGTGCGATCGCCCTCGTTGCGCACAGCAACTGCGGCATGGTGAACGTGAGCAGTCGCCGGGAGGCTTTCGTCAAGGGTCTGATCGAGCGCGGCGGCTGGCAGCGCCGCCAGGCGGAAGAGCAGTTCGATCGGCAGGCGCCGCTGTTCGAGATCGCCGACGAGATCGAGTTCGTGCTCGGCGAGGCGCGCCGCCTGCGCCGCCGGTATCCCCGGATCGAGGTCGCTCCTCTGTACTACCGGGTGGAGGATGGGCGGCTCTACGCGCTCGCGGAGGGCGCCGGCGGCGCTGCCGCCGGTGCCTGACCTTGCCGCGCCCGCTGATCGGGGCCGGGCGCCGGCCGCTGACATGCGTTAGCCTGCCGCCGGGAGGACGGTTTGATGGGCAGAAAGACCAGCGTCGCCGCCGAGGTCGGCTACAGCGTCCATCCCTCGGTCGCCTACGCGCGCGCGATCCTCGACAACCTGCCGACGAAGACCGGCCTCTCGCTCGACGAGTGGGTCGAGCTGCTCGGGCGCGAGGCGCCGGCGGACGAGAAGCGGCGGCGCGCCTGGCTGCAGACCGAGCACGGGCTCGGCGGTACCACGGCCCGGATGATCGCCGAGCATTCGGTCGGCAAGGGGGCGGAGGGGACTGATGCCGGGGCCTACCTGGAAGCGGCCAGGAGCTACGTCGAAGCGATGTACGGCGGCAAGAAGGCGGCCCTGCGGCCGATCCACGATGCCCTCGTCGGACTCGGGCGGGAGCTCGGCGAGGACGTCAGGATCTGCCCGTGCAAGACCATCGTGCCGCTCTGCCGGAGGCACGTTTTCGCCGAGATCAAGCCGGCGACCCTCAGCCGCGTCGACCTCGGCCTCGCCCTCGGGGGCGTCGAGCGCCGGCCGCCGGGGCGGCTGATCGACACCGGCGGGTTGGCGAAGGGCGACCGGATCACCCACCGGTTCGCGCTCACATCGGTCGCGGACGTCGACCAGGAGGTCGCAGAGTGGCTGCGGATCGCCTTCGAGCACGACGCTTGAGCGGCAGCGGCGCGTGCCTGGCGGCCGTTCTGGCGTTGGTTCTCGCCGCGCCCGGCGTCCGTGCCGAGGGCGATCCGTGGCAGCCGCTACGGCCGTTCGTGGGAAGCTGGCAGGGCACCGGTGAGGGTCTCGGAGGCGCGGCTACCGTCGAGCACGCCTACGAGTTCGTGCTCCAGGACAAGTTCCTGCGCATGCGGACGAAGTCGGTCTTCGCTGCCGCGGCGGACGGCACGCCGGGAGAGGTGCACGAAGACTGGGGCATGTTCAGCTACGATCCCGACCGCCAGCGGCTCGTCTGGCGCCAGTTCCTGACCGAGGGCCTCGTCAACACCTACCGGCTGGACGAGGCGTCGCCGGACGGCCGGCGCCAGGTCTGGGTGACCGAGTCGGCGGAGGGAGCCGGCGGCACAGCGGCACGGATCACCTACGACTTCGTGGCCGACGACGAGTACCCGCTGATTCTGGAGCTCCAGCCGCCGGGCGGCGAGTTCTTCGTCTGCCGCCGCCTGCGGATGCGCCGGCTGCCGTGAGCGGTGCCCGGCGGCGGCCGGCGGTGGTCTGGGGCGCGATCGCCCTGTCCATCGTCCTGCCGGCGGCCGCCGGCACCCGGGCGGACCCCAGCGGGACCGGCGTCGCCGAAGTGCTGGGTCTGCTGAACGAGGCGCGCTCGGGTCGGGGACTGCCGAGGCTACGCTGGCTGGAGTCCCTGAGCAGCGCGGCCCGGAGCCAGGCCGAGTCCCTGGCGCGCCAGGCGTCGAGCTTTCCCTCGCGGCGGCCCGAGCTGCTGGCCGAGCTGCCCTACGCGCTGGCCGATCTCACCGGCCTGTTGGAGAAAGCGGGCTACGACGCGGCCGAGGCCCGGGCCACGCTGGTGGTGGGCGAGGCGGCGCCGGCCAGGACCTTCGGCCGACTGATCGGCCCGGGCGAGTCCTTTGTCGACGACTTCCTGGACAATGACCTGGAGGACCTGGGGATCGGGACCGCCGAGCTCGACGGCGTGGCCTTCTACGTCCTCATCCTGGCGCGCTCGGCGGGCGAGCTGTTCGCAGCCGCCGTCGCCCCCCTGTCCGACCTCCCGGAGGTGCGGCGTCGGCTCCTGGCCGAGACCAATGCGTCCCGGCGCCAGCACGAGCGGCCGCCGCTGCGGCCGGCGCCCTGCCTGGACCGCGCCGCGCAGAGTTACGCCGAGCGCATGCTGGCGGGCGGGTTTTTCAGCCACGTCGCGCCCGAGGGCGATGACGTCGAGGACCGGCTGCGGCGGGAGCGCTGCCGCGTGCAGCTGGCGGGAGAGAATCTCGCCGAGGGGCCGATGACCGCGGCCGCAGCGGTGGTCAGCTGGCTCGAGAGCGTCCGCCACCGGCGCAATCTGCTCGATCCGTCGTTCACCAGGGTCGGCTTCGGGCTGGCATACGCATGGACCGAACAGGGCCAGCGCGTCGTCTGGGTGCAGGTTCTGGCTCGCTGAGACGGCCGCCAGGGATCAGCCCGCGCCGATCGCCCGGGTCACGGCGGCGACCAGCCGGACCCAGTCCGCGAGCCGGCGGCCCAAGGCCGCGCGGCCGGCTGCGGTGAGCTCGTAGGCCCGCCGTCTGCGGTCCCGCCGCGGGCCTGCCGCGAGGAGGCCGCGGGCTTCCAGGCGGTTGAGCAGCGGGTAGAGCGTCCCCGCCGCGGGATCGATGGCACCGTCGGTGCGGCGGGCGATCTCGGCCTTGAGGCCGTATCCGTGCAGGGGTCCCGCGTCGAGGACCGCGAGCACGACGAGCTCGAGGCGGCTGTCGGCCGTTTTCATAGATAGATATCCTACATATCGGATACCGATATATCAAGCGGCGCTACGATCTGCGAACGGTGAGCCGCGAATCGGAGCGTCTGGCGAGCTGGTCGGCCGCGGTCCGGAGGTCGACCCTGCAGCGTCTGCGCGCGGTTCCGGCGGCGCGGACCGACGATCCGATCGGACCCGGAGGCATGAGCTTCGCCGACCTCGCGCGGCACCTGATCGATGCCGACGCCTGGCTGGCGCGCAAGCTGGAGGAGCCGGCGCTGGCCGCCATGCGGGGCCGCGCCGGGCGCCAGCGGGTCGGCGGCCGCCGGGAGTGGGCGCGGCTGCTCGACGAGCTCGAAGCCTCGGGTCGCCGCCGGCAGGAGCTGCTCCTGCGCCTGGACGGGGCGGCGCTGGCACGGCGCCTGCACGACGAGAGGTTCGGCGGCGACGTGTCGGTATGGTGGATCGTGGTGCGCGGCAATCTCGAGCACGAGGCCCATCATCGTGGCCAGATCGCCGCCGGGCTGCGGAGGATCGGGTCCGCTGCGGCCGCGGCTGGCCCGGCGGGCGAGGGGCGCGGATGAGAGCCATCGACCGCCTCCGCCTGGAGACGCAACGGCTCAGCTTGCGGCCGTACCGGCCGACGGATGTCGCCGAGCTGCACCGGCTCTTCGCCGGCGCCGGTTTTCGTCGCTACCTCTTCGATGGCGAGGTCATGCCGGTCGACTGGGTCGAGCGCGAGATCAGCTCGACCCGGGAGAGCTTCCGCCGGCGGGGGTGGGGACAGTGGGCGGTAAGGATCCGCGGCGGCGAGCGGATCGTCGGCTGCTGCGGCCTGCGCGAGTTCCACGAGCCTCCGGTGCTCGAGCTGTTCTACGGAATCGAGCCGTCCGAGTGGGGCAACGGCTATGCCACCGAGGCGGCCGCCGCAGTGCTCGCCGACGCGTTCGAGCGCCTCGGCCTCGAGCGGGTGCGGGCGAGCGTCGACCGCCCCAACGTGGCTTCGGCAAGAGTCCTGGAGAAGCTCGGCATGAGAGCGGAGCATCGGACCGGCGGTGCCGAGCGGACGCTCTTCTACGTCATCGACAGGGAGCGGTCTGCGCAGCTCGGGAGCGGGCCGCGATGAGCGCCAGCCGCCGATGCCTGGTCGCGCTGGCGGCCTGGGTGACGGTCGCCGCGGCGGCGCCGCGCGAGCCGGTGCAGGATCGGATCCGCTGGATGGGCTCGGTCCGCCCCCTCGCGGTCTACCTGCCGGCGGCCGCGCGCGCACCGGCGCCCCTGCTGCTGGTGCTCGGCCCGGTGGGGCGCAGCCCCCGCTACGCCATCGAGAGCTGGCGCCGGCTCGCCGATGGCGAGGGCTTCATCGTCGCCGCGACCGCCCCCGAGGGCCGCAACGCCTGGACGATGCCGCGTGACGGCCCCGGCTTCCTGCGCGCCGTGATCGAGCGGCTGGCGGGCCGCTACGAGATCGACCGCCGGCGCGTGATCCTGTTCGGCGATGACGCCGGCGGCGGCTTCGCGCTGTTCATGGGCCTCATGCAGCCGCGGTACTTCGCCGCCGCCGCCAGCTTCGGCAGCGACCTGCCCCGGGGGGCTCTGTCCGTCGTCGGCGACGTGGAGCGGCCGATCCCGCTCTACCTCTATCGCGGCAAGCGCGATCCCCGGCTGTCCCTCGACGAGCTGCAGCGCACGGCCGACCTCCTGCGCGGAATCGGCGCTGCGGTCGAGGTCGCCGAGCTACGCGGCCTGAAAGCCGACTTCGAAGAGCGCGGCCACAAGGTGGCGGCCCAGATCTGGGCCGCACTGGGGCGGCATGGCCTCGACGACGAGCCGCGCTACCGCCGGCTACCGACGGAGTAGGGCGCCGGCAGGGCCGGGCGCCGGGCATCCAGACCGTGCTCGCCGGGGTGCCGGCGGCGGCGCCGGGCCGTTTCTTGCGGGCCGGTTTGCCATGTCGTAGACTCCGCCAGCCGTTGAGGTTCAACGCCGCGCAGGCGGCTCCGACCCCGTGAGTTTCGAGGCTTCCTTCCGTCCCGCCGGTGCGGGTCCGTCCGGTAACGACCGGGCGGCAAGCCGGTGGGCGGCGCGCGCCGGGGGGAGCGAGCGCGCCGCGCAGCCGGTTGTGAGAGGCCGCATCCCTGGAGGGATCCCCGCATGAGCGTTCCCGAGAAAAAGCCGCCCGTAGGCGAGCAGCACCCCGAGCACCACGAGGAGTCGTTCTGGCGGAAGTACGTCTTCTCCCAGGACCACAAGGTGATCGGCATCCAGTACGCCTTCACCGCGCTGTTCTTCCTGCTCTTCGGCTTCGGCCTGATGCTGATGATGCGCTGGCAGCTCGCCTTTCCCGGCAAGTCGATTCCGCTGGTGCCGAAGATCGGCCTGCTGGGCGGCGTCTGGGCGGCGCTGGCGGTGCTGCTGGTGCTGGACCTCACCGTGCTCGGCCGCAGGCGGCCGGGCGCCTGGGCGCTGCGGACGGTGATTCTGCTGGCGACGCCGGTCCTGCTGACGTTGACCGTCTTCTCGCTCATCGTCAACGAGACCAACGCGCCGGGCGGCATCATGCTGCCGGAGTTCTACAACCAGCT
>JABAOD010017466.1_pt3 | contig 17996 bp, 18 predicted proteins | sample 7062151 | NCBI WGS metagenome assembly JABAOD01 (sample SAMN14538626, study PRJNA623070) | marine sediment metagenome | biome: marine biome [ENVO:00000428]; feature: marine pelagic biome [ENVO:01000023]; material: deep marine sediment [ENVO:00002113] | place: India: Gulf of Khambhat ... | reverse complement strand
GAGGTCCTCGCGGTGCAGCTCGACGACCTGATCGTCGGTCGTCGGGTCGTGGTCGTGGTCGAACTTCTTGCCGGACGCGATCTTGTGGTAGACGCCGAAGAAGCCGGCCGCGACCGTGATGATGACGGCGGTCACGGTCAGCGCGTCGAGAAACGCGGACAGGAACGCGGCCGTGAACGAGAACATCAGCGACAGCAGGATCTTCGAGCGCACGCCGAGCAGGATCTTGGTGAACGTGAACAGCAGCATTTCGCGCAGGAAGTAGATGCCGGCCACCATGAACATCAGCAGCATGATGACCGGGAAATTGNNAGCAGCATGATCACGGGGAAGTTGTGCTCGGCCTCGATGAACACCATCTCCGGGGTCGCCATGCCGAGCACGATCGCTTCGACGGCCAGCAGGCCGCCCGGCTGCAGCGGGTAGCACTTCAGCGCCATCGCCAGCGTGAAGATGAACTCGAGGACCAGCACCCAGCCGGCGATGAAGGGATCGAATACGACCAGGATCGGGTTGAGAATCAGGAACAGGATGATCGTGAGCTTGTACCAGTGCGGCGAATTGCCCAGGAAGTTGTCCCAAAACGCGTCTGACATCGTACGAATCATGACTTTCTTGTCCTTCTTATCGCGTATTGCCCGGTAGGCGAGCGACCGATTCTAGTCAATATCCCAGACGCACGCACCGGATTCGCGGATTTTCTCCAGCATGGCCTCGTGCGCGGCCAGCTCGTCCGCGTTCGCCCTGATCACCGGCAGGTCGACGACGGCGTCAGCCACGAGGGTCCCGGTCATGCCTGCGCCCTGGGTCGTCGTAGCGCCATTGCCGCCGGGCGCCTCGCCGTCGAGCAGCAGTGACGACTGGCCGCCGGTCATCGCCAGGTAGACGTTGGCCAGCAGCTCGGAGTCGATCAGCGCACCGTGCACATCGCGCTTCGAGGCGTCGATCGCGTAGCGCTTGCACAGCGCATCGAGGCTGTTGCGCTGCCCGGGATGCAGCTCGCGCGCGAGCGCGAGCGTGTCGAGCACGCGGCAGTAATGCTCGAGCAGCGGCTGCCCTTCGTCGAGTCGTCCCAGCTCGTGGTTGATGAAGCCCACGTCGAAAGGGGCATTGTGAATGATGAGCTCTGCGCCTTCGATGAAGGCGAGAAAGCCCTCGGCGACCTCGGAGAATGGCGGCTTGTCCTCGAGTGCCTGCTCGCTGATTCCGTGCACGGCGAAGGCCGCCGCGTCGATTTGCCGATCCGGGCGCACGTACTGGTGGAAATGCCGTCCGGTCAGGCGCCGGTTGACGAGCTCGACACATCCGATCTCGATAATCCGATGCCCCTGCTCGGGCTCGAGACCGGTGGTTTCGGTATCAAGAACGATCTGACGCATGTCTCGGGCGAACCTGTCGCGGCCGTCCCCTGCTACTCGAGCATCGCATCGATGGCGGCACGCGCGAGCGCATCGGCCCGCTCGTTCTCGGGATGCCCCGCATGGCCTCTGACCCAGACCCATTCGATCTCGTGGCGCGAGTCAGCCGCCTCGAGTCGCTCCCACAGATCGGCATTCTTCACGGGCGTGCGGTTGGCGGTACGCCAGCCATTACGCTTCCACTTCGCCATCCACTGGGTGATGCCGTTTCGCACGTACTGCGAGTCGGTAACGAGACGCACCTTGCAGGGGCGTTTCAACGCCTCCAGAGCCTGAATCGCCGCGAGCAGCTCCATGCGGTTATTGGTGGTCTCGGCCTCGGCACCGCTCAGGCACTTCTCATGGCCGTCATAGCTCAGAATGGCGCCCCATCCACCCGGTCCGGGATTTCCGCGACATGCACCGTCGGTGTATATCGCGACGATCTCACTCACGCTCGACCAATCCGTCGGCAACCCGTGCCGATGGCCCAACCAGCCCGACGGCGACGAGTCGGCGCCGCGGTCGCCAGCGTGAGCGGATGGGTGTCAGCGTCGTCACCCGTTTCTGTGCGAGCACGAGATAGGCGCCGGCAAAATAAGCCGGCATGCGTGTGCCGATGCGATCGAGAAAGTCGAGACGCTTCAGCAGGCGCTCGTTGCTGAAGGGCGGCTTGAAGAAGCAGGCGGTCTGGCTCGTCACGTCGAAACCGAGCAGCGCCAGCCAGTCCCGTAGCCGCGTCAGGGCGAGGAACCGCCCGCTCCACGGCGCCGACTGCTGACGCCCTTTCAAATACCGCCAGCAACCCATCATGCTCCATGGGTTGAAGCCGCAGATGACGAGGTGGCCTTCGGGAACGAGCACCCGCGCGGATTCGCGCAACGCCTCGTGCGGTTGCGCCTCGAACTCGAGAATGTGCGGCAACACCACCACATCGACGGTATCGGACTCGATGGGCAAAGCCGTGGCGCTGCCGCGCACGACGGGATAGGGCTGATCCTGCTCCAAGCCGTCGATCTCGATGACGTTGCGATTGAGCACGCGGCTGTTCGAGAGCAGATCCAGATCCCCGAGGCTGCCGACCTGCACCAGGTGATAACCGAAAAGATTCGACAACACCCGATCGAGCTGGCCACGCTGCGCCAGCGCGATTTCGCGACCGGGCACGCGTGAGAACCAAGCGTGTAATGCCCGGCGGTCAATAGGTTTGGCAACCGTCTCAGCGTCCATCAAGACAAGTATTTCCCGAACTGCCCGCCCGTACAACCTTTGATGGGACCCGCCGAGCGGGGATGGGCGGGTGTCACGAAACGGCGACCGCGTCCTTGACCGGCACCTGCGCCACTTCTAGGATTGCCCGGGTTGTGCGGCCAATGTCTGATTCGGTGCCCGATAACAAAAAGCATACCACGGCAATCGGAGCCCCCGGGACCGCACCCGGGAGCCCGACCGGTGCACCGAGCGCAGCGCCCCGCGCCGCAGGGCTCGGCGGCAAGGCGTCGATTGCCTGCGCGGCGCTCCTCATGGCTGCGTGCGCCACCGGCGAGAAACCCTCCGAACAAGCCATCAGCTCCGAGCACGACGCCGCTCCGCCAACCGTTGCGGGCGGTGACTTCGACGCGCACGCGCGACGCTACGGCGATGCCGCCATCGACGCCGTCATCGACGCGGATCTCCTCTGGATCTCTGCCGCAAGCCTGTCGCTCGACGTCGCGCCGCCCGTCAGGGCGGACCTGTGGCATCGGGCGCGCAGCGGCTTCGCCCTCGAAATCGAGGACCGTCCGACCCTGAGGCGCGAGCTCGACTGGTATCAGCGCAATCAGGCTTACCTGGATCGGGTCTCCGAGCGGGCGCGGCTGTATCTTCATCACATCGTCAGCGAGGTGGAACGCCGTAACCTGCCCAGCGAGCTCGCCATGCTGCCGGTCGTGGAAAGCGCCTTTCAGCCGTTCGCCTACTCCCATGCGCGCGCATCGGGCATCTGGCAGTTCATCCCCTCCACAGGGCGGCTCTACGGGCTGCGCTACAGCTGGTGGTACGACGGTCGCCGCGACGTCGTGGAATCCACACGCGCGGCTCTCGACTATCTGGAGAAGCTGCACGCCGAGTTCTCGGGCGACTGGCTTCTTGCCATCGCCGCCTACAATTCCGGGGAAGGCAACGTGCGCAAGGCGATACGGCGCAATCTGCGCGCCGGAAAGCCCATCGACTTCTGGTCACTCAAGCTGCCGCGGGAGACGCGCAGCTACGTGCCGCGCCTGCTGGCGGTGTCGGCCATCGTAGCCGATCCGGACCGCTACGGGCTCGCCCTGAAATCGATACCCGACGAGCCCTATTTCGCCGCCACGCATCTGGACGGTCAGATCGACCTGGCTCTGGCCGCGGACATGGCCGAGGTTTCCCTCGAGGAGCTCTATTTATTGAATCCCGGCTTCAGCCGCTGGGCCACCGACCCCGAGGGTCCGCACCGGCTGCTGCTACCGGTGGACGCGGTCGACGCGTTCGAGAACCAGCTCGCCGAAATGCCGGCGGAACAGCGCGTGCGCTGGCACCGACACGTGATCCAGAGCGGCGACACCCTGGGCGTCATCGCCGAGAAATACCGCACCAGCGTCTCGACGCTCAAGCAGGCCAACAACCTGCGCGGCACCACGATTCGCAAGGGTCGCAGCCTCATCGTACCCGTGGCCTCGCGCTCGCTGGCCGAGTACCGGCTGAGCGCGGAGATGCGCCGCGCCATGCGCCGGAAGGTCCCGGGCAGCGGCACGAAGATCGTTTACCGGGTGCGCGGTGGCGACAGCCTGTGGCGCATCTCGCGCCGCTACGGGGTGAGCGTGAGCAAGCTGGCCGCGTGGAACGGGCTTTCCCGGCGCAGCGTGCTGCGCCCGGGGAAAAAGCTGGTCATCTACCGCGGTGGTAGCGCCGCCGGCAAGGCCGGCGTGACCCTCAGCAAGGCGGCCCGGCCCTCCTCCCCGGCGACCGGTGCCTCTTCGGTGCACGTGGTGCGCCGCGGCGACAATCTCTGGACCATCGCGCGTCGCCACGGTCTTTCCGCCCGCCAGCTCGCCGAATGGAACCGCATCGGCCCGGACGCGCTGCTGCAGCCGGGTCAGACGCTGCAGCTGGCGTCCCCGGAACGCGCCGGCGCCGATTCGCAGGCGCCGCAAGCTGCCGGCGCGGCCTATCCGGACAGCATTTGACGCATTTTCTCACGATTTCAGCCACATCTCTTTTTTTTCATCCACTTAAGCGACTTTTCTCAGTCTGAATCGATACTTCGCCCGGGATGCGCCAAGCGTGCCCGGACACGCCAGTCCCGCCACGTTGGGGCCAGGGTCACAGAAACATGCGGGTTTGGTGGCCATACTTCCCATTCCTCTCGGATAAGCCCGGACAATGAACATTCCTGAGAAGCTCGGTAAGTACGAGGTCATCGAGTGCGTGGGACGCGGCAGCATGGGTATCGTGTATGCCGGTCACGACCCGTACGCCGACCGCAAGGTCGCCATCAAGGTCTGCTCCATATCCGACGAGAACGAATCCCAGTCGAGCCGCCTGGCGAAGAAGCTGTTCTTCAACGAGGCCCACACCACCGGCTCGCTCGACCATCCGAATATTCTCAGCGTGCTGGATGCCGGTGAGGACGGTGACCGGCCGTACATCGTGCTGGAGTTTCTCGACGGCGGCGACACCCTCAAGAGCTACATCGACAAGGACAACCTGCTGTCCATCGAGCGCGCCGTGGAGATTTTGTTTCAGTGCGCCAAGGCACTCGACTACGCCCACCGCCGCGGCGTCATTCACAGGGACATCAAGGCCACCAACATCATGCTGACGTCCGACGGACGCGTGAAGATATGCGACTTCGGCATCGCCCAGTACTCCATGGCCGACGAGACCCAGGTCATGGGTTTGCTGGGCTCTCCCCGTTACATGTCCCCGGAGCAGGCCCGCGAGGAAGACGTCACCGCCAAGACCGACATCTACTCCCTCGGTGTCGTCGCCTACGAGATGCTCACGGGCCGTGCGCCATTCGCCGCGAACGGTCTTTCCAAGCTCATCAACCAGATTCTCCACGAGGAGCCGACGCCGATCCGCGACCTTCGCCCGAAGGTCCCCGAGCAGCTCGCGCAGATCGTCGCCAAGGCCATGGCCAAGGACCTCGGTACGCGCTACCAGACGGGGCAGGAGATGGCCGTGGACCTGGCGGGCCTTTTTGCCCATCTCGAAGCGCCCGCCGAGCCGCCCGCGGATGCGGACAAATTCACCAGCGTGCGCAATCTGCGCTTCTTCAACGAGTTCACCGACGAGGAGGTTGCCGAGGTGGTCAGGGCAGCCGACTGGAAGCAGTTCCAGCCCCTCGACAGCATCGTCGACGAAGGCACACTCGAGCACTCGTTTTTCATCATCGTCTCCGGCGATGTGGCCGTGGTGAAAAACGCAAAGCAGATCGGCTCGCTCAGCAAGGGCGATTGCTTCGGAGAAATGAGCTACGTCTCGAGGACGCAGCGCAGCGCCTCCATCGTGGCGATCAGCGACGTCGAGCTGCTGCGCATCGACGCTGCCCTGATGGAGCAGGCCTCAACGGCGACCCAGCTTCGCTTCAATCAGATTTTCCTGCGCACGCTGATCGAGCGCCTCGCCACCACCAGCGAAGAGCTCGCGCGCTACGTCGCTTGAACAACCACCTCGCGGCCCTTGCCTGCGCCCGCGTGTGCTAAACTCCATGTTAGCCAATTCCAATGCGCGGGCTTGAAAGCGTTCACCTGCACCCGGCGAGCATCGCGGACGGTCTCCCAGACCATAGAGTGATCCACTAGTCACGCGAGCCATCATCACCTGAAAGACGGAGAGCGAGCATGTCAGAGAAGATTTCTGTCGAGGCGATGGATCCCAGTAAGAAGAACTCTCCGGTGGCGGGCCCCATCGAGGAGGAATCCACGGTGATGCTCGACAAGGCCAGCAAGGTCTGTTACTGGAATGACCAGGAGTTCAAGGAAGGACAGGTGGTCGAAAGCGACGGCGCCGAGTACGAGTGCAACTTCGGGCAGTGGATCAAGCAGGACTAGGCATCCCGGCAAGCTCACCCGTCGTAAAGATGACACCGGGTCGTGTGACCCTCCCCTAGCCGCGTGCGCGCCGGGTAGCGTTGCGCGCACACCGCCATGGCCTTGGCGCAGCGCGGGTGAAAATGACAGCCCGCAGGGGGATCCACCGGCGATGGCAGGTCACCTTCCACGCGCAGCACCTTGCGCTTGCCGGCGTTCTCCCCGGATCTCTCGATTTGCGGCACAGCCGCCATCAGCGCCTCGGTGTACGGATGGGCGGGCTTTGTCAGGATAGTTTCTGCATCACCGTGCTCGACGATGCGTCCGAGATACATCACGGCGACCTCGTCGGCGATGTAAGAAACCACCGAAACGTCGTGCGTGATGAAAAGGTAGGACAGACCGAGCTCGGTCTGCAGCCGCTTGAGCAGGTTCAGAATCTGGGCCTGCACCGAGACGTCCAGCGCGCTGGTCGGCTCGTCGCAGATGATGAGCTTGGGCTCCACCGCCAGCGCCCGGGCGATGCAGATGCGCTGCCGCTGACCGCCGGAGAACTCGTGGGGATAACGCCGGGCGCTGTCCGCCGGCATTCCCACCTGCTCGAGCAGGCTCGCAACGCGGCTCTCGTGCTCGTGGCGCCCGGCGCCGATTCCCTGCGCCACCAGCCCTTCCGCGATGATGTCACCCACCAGCATGCGCGGATTCATCGACGATACCGGATCCTGGAAAATGATCTGCATCTCGGAGCGCCTGCGGCGAAGCGCGGCCGGGTCGAGCGCAGTGAGATCCTCGCCCTCGAAGCGGACCTGACCGCCGGTGACGCGCAGCAGCTGGAGAATGCCCTTGCCGACGGTCGTCTTGCCGCAGCCCGACTCGCCCACCAGCGCGAGGGTGCGCCCCCGGCGTATCGACAGCTCAACGCCGTCGACGGCGCGCACCCAGCCGGCGGTGCGCTTGAACAGCCCCTTGCGGATGGGGAAATGGACGGCCAGGTCGCGCGCGTCGAGCAGCACGCCACCCGCGTCATCATACGTAGTTCGCGCTGACGCGGCGGGGGGCCGATCGGCACCGGCCGCGGCATCCTGCGCAGCCCCTGCCGGCTCGGCAAGCAGATGGCAGAGCGCGCCGTGTCCGCCGGATTCGTGCCACGCCGGCACCTGCGTGCGGCACACCTGCATCGCCACATCGCAGCGTGGCGCGAATCGACACCCCTGGAAGTCGCCGCGAAGCGAGGGTACGAAGCCCGATATCACGCGGAGCTCGCTGCGCCGCTTGTCCATGCCCGGCAGTGACTCGAACAGCCTGCGGCTGTAGGGATGCCGCGGTGCGGCAAAGAATGCTTCGCGCGTCGCCTGCTCGACAATCTGCCCGGCGTACATGACACCCACCCTGTCGGCAGTCTCGGCGACCACGCCGAGATCGTGGGTAATGAGCAGGATCGACATGCGCCGCTCGCGTTGCAGGCTGCGCAGCAGCTCCAGCACCTGGGCCTGAATGGTGACATCGAGGGCCGTGGTCGGCTCGTCGGCCACCAGCAGGGCGGGCTCGCCGGCGAGCGCGATGGCGATGACCACACGCTGCTTCATGCCACCCGAGAGCTGGTGCGGATACTCGTCGATACGCCGCTCGGCATCGGGAATGCGCACGGCCTCGAGCAGCTCGCGGACGCGTCGGCGCCGATCGCCCGCCGCACCGTGGGCATGACGATCGAGCGCCTCGGCGATCTGGTCTCCGACCTTGAAGACCGGATTGAGCGAGGTCATGGGGTCCTGAAACACCATGGCGATACCGGCGCCACGCACCTCGCGCATGGCGGCCTCGGGCAGACGCAGCAAATCGTGCCCCCGGAACACGACCTCGCCCGCGACGATGCGCCCGCTAGCCGGCAGCAACCTCAGAAGCGAGAGCGCCGTCATCGATTTTCCGCAGCCGGATTCTCCGAGCAGCGCGAAGATTTCGCCGGCGCGGATATCGAAGCTCACGCCGTCAACGGCGCGCACGGGGTCGGCATAGTCGCCGAGCTGGGCGCGGAGCCCGCGTACAGTGAGCAGCGTGTCGCTCATCGTCCCGTGTCCCTCATCTCAGCGTAATCGCGGATCGAACGCATCGCGCACGGTATCGGAGAACAGGTTGGCCGCAAGAACCAGAGTGAACATGAACACGAAGGCGGCGGACAGTGACCACCACACGACCGGCTCGCGGGCGAGCTCCAGACGCGCGCTGTTGATCATGTTGCCCCAGCTGTGCATGGTCGGGTCGACGCCTATCTGCACGTAGGAAAGCACGGCCTCAGCGAGCACCAGCCCGCTGAAATCCAGCACCACCGTGATGAGCACGATATGCATCACGTTGGGCAGGATGTGTCGGGTCAGAATAGCGAAATGCGTCGAACCGAGGGCGGTTGCCGCCTGCACGTAATCCACCTCGCGCAGCTTCAACGACTCGGCCCGCAGGTAGCGGCACAGGCCCGTCCAGCTGGTGACGCCGAGAATCAGGCACAGGAACAGCAGGCGCAGATCGGCCCGTTCCACCACGCTGGCAATCTCCTGCCCGTGACTGTCCAGGTACACCTGGAGAATGAGGATAGCGGCGGCAATCAGCAGCACGCTCGGAATCGAGTTGAGGGTGGTATAAATATACTGGATTACGTCGTCTATCCAGCCGCGAAAGTATCCGGCCATGATGCCGAGCACGATGGCGAAAGGCAGCATGACGAGGGTCGTAAGCGTGCCGATGACGAGCCCGGTACGCACGCTCTTCAGGGACTGGTAGAGCACGTCCTCGCCCACCTTGTCGGTGCCGAGAACGTGGTAATCGAAGCTGAGTGCGACGACCACAAAAATAACGACGGTGCACATCCCCGAGGCGAGGAGCATGGCCCGCCAGCGAATCACCGTGCGCGCGCCGAGGATCTCCGCAGCCGCCTCGGTGAAGCGTCGCCGGTGCCGGCGCGCCCAGAGCGCGGCGAAGGCCGCTGCAAAGGCCAACCAGGCGAGCAAGCCGACAATGGCCGCCTGCGAGGCGGTCGAGAATATATCGAATCCCCTGTCCCGTTCGGGCTCCTCGAGATGACTGCCGCCGTGCACGAGTCGCGGATAGGCGCGCCGAGTGCCACCGTCGGCGGTCTCGACGGTTTCCTTGACGAACAGATGCGTAGCGAAGGGCGCCGAGTAGGTTTTCTCGTCCATGTCGCGCAGATGCGTCACCAGTGTGTCGAACAGACTCAGCACCTCGGTCGAGTAACCCGCCGGCGCTCCCTGCTTCGAGGCGGGCAGACTTGGACGGAAGTGAACGGAATCGAGGAGCCCGATGGCGACATACACGGCGAGCACCACCATCGAGGCCATGGCGACGGAGCTTCGTCCCACGCGCCGCCAGGGTGCACGCAGATGCTCGCGCCGGCGCGCGTAGAGCACGAATGCGCAGACCGCGGCGAGGAGCAGAAAAATGAGGATATCGGTCCAGAGGAATACCGGCATGACCATCTCCATGTCAATCGCTCAAGCGTACGCGCGGGTCGACGAAGGTATATGAGATATCGGTCAGAAGCAGTCCGAGCACGTAAAGCACGGAACCGAGAAAAACCATCGAACGGACGATGGCGAAATCCTGGCGCTGGATTCCGTCGATGGTGTAGCTGCCGAGACCCGGGATACCAAAAAACGACTCGACCATCAGGCTGCCCATGAACAGCAGCGGGAGAATCACGACGACGCCCGTCAGGATTGGTATCAGCGCATTTCTCAGAACGTGGCGGAACATCACCGACGCATCGCCGAGGCCTTTCGCCCGGGCCGTGCGCACGTAGTCCTTTTCGGTCTCCTCGAGAAAGATCGTGCGGTACCAGCGCGTCCCGCTGCCGATTCCGCCTATCACGCCGACCAGAATCGGCAGAATGAGGAACTTCAGCGCCCCCAAGCCGGTGTCGTAACCGGAGATCGGCACGAGATGGAGCAGCTTGCTGACCAGATACTGCCCGCCGATGATGTAGAACAAAGACGAGATCGAGAGCAGAGCCACGCACAGCACGACCGCCCAGAAATCGAAGCGCGTGCCGCGAAAGAGCGCGGTCGCAAGCGCGAACGTGATATTGATCAGCAGCCCTACCAACAGGGTGGGCACCGCTATGGCGAGACTCGGCCACATGCGCTGGCTGATGTCGTGCCCGATATCCCTGCCGCTGTCGGAACGCCCGAACTCGAGCAGAAACAGCCGCAGCGATTTATCGAAAAAGATGGTGTCGACGAGCTTGTCCGCGCCCGAGGCCGCGGCATTGTAGAGCATCGGCTTGTTGTAGCCGTGCGAGCGCTTCCAGGAGTCGATGGCCTCCTCGGTGACCCTGCGATCGCCGAGCTGTGAGCGGGCGATGTCATCGGGCGTGTTGATCATGAAAAAGAGCACGAATGTCAGCAGATTGACGCCGATGAGAATCGGAAACGCGTAAAAGGTGCGACGCACGATATAGGTGATCAAAGGGCCGTGCCTCTCTCACGGCGCCGGTACACCCCGGCCCCCGACACAATCAGCGCGATGATCGCCACCGCAAGCACAACGAGCGGCCACACCACCGGTGGATTCCACTGCTCTCTTTGCCCGGCGCGAAGCACCGGATCGATGCGCTCGTACTTGAGCGTGTTATTCGCCATGAGATTGGGCTTGACGTTGCGCACCCAGGCGTGATGGAGCTCGAAATTTTTTGGATGGAATCCCCACGACCAGGGCGCATCACGCCGGGCGATGGCGACCATCTCCTCGATAATCGCCCGCCTCGGCTCGCCGTTCTCCATGTCCTTCATGCGCCGAAACAGCGCATCGAATTCGGCGCTGCGATAGTTGCTGGCGTTCTCTCCCTGACCTTCGACCTTCGAGTTCGGACCGTAGAGCAGAAACAGGAAGTTCTCGGGATCGGGGTAGTCGGCATTCCACCCCCACATGAAAATCTGTCCGCTGCCCTTGAGCATCTTCTCGCGGAAACGGTTGTAGTCGGTTGCGCGAACGACCAGCTGGATGCCGAGCTTTTCGAACTGCTTGCGGATCCATGTCAGTCTTGCCTTGTCGTCCGGTCCGCGCGAGAGAGCCTCGAAGTACAGCACCAGCGGCTTGCCGCTCGCGCGCTCGCGTCCGTCCACATAGCCGGCCTTCTCCATCAGCGCCAGGGCCTCTGCGACGGGCTTGCGCCTCGGCGCGCCGTCGATCCAGTCGTAGACATAGGGATTGATGCCGGCCTCGCCCTGCCGATGGCCGAAAATTCCAGGAGGGATGGGCCCCTGGGCCGTCACGCCACGACCGTTGAGAAAGATCGAGACGTACTCCTCGAAGTCGACGGCGATGGAGATGGCCTGGCGAACAAGCCTTGCCCGCTCGCTGTCACCACCGATCACCGGGTCGAGCATGTTGAAACCCATGTAGAAGCTCGTCGTGGCGACCGCCGTGGACAGCACAATGCCCCGCTCGCGCATCGCCTCGGTGAGAACGGCATCGCCGCCCGCGTCGAAGCGCACGGCCTGGTCGAAGCTGTCCGATCCGATGCCTGAGCTGTCGTAGTAGCCCTGCAGAAACTTGTTCCATCGTGGAATGGCCTCTTTCTCGAGGCCGAAAACCGCCGCGTCGATGAAGGGAAGCTCGGCACCCGCGTCGTCGAGCAGACCCATCTCGGCATCACCCGGCGCCGCGCTGTGAGGATAGCGTTCGCCGTGAAAATGCGGATTGCGCGCGAGCACCATGCGCAGATTCGGATTGTTCTCGGCGAGATAAAATGGCCCGGTGCCGATGGGATACCAGTCGAGGCTGATGTTTTTCTCCTCGAGCCCCGCCTGTGCGTAGAAGCGATCGGCTTCCCACGGCACCGGCGCGAAAAACGGCATCGCCTGCCAGAAAAGAAACTGCGGGTATACCCCCTCGATGCGAATACGATAGCGGTGAGGACCGAGCACGGTGACGCCCGCGAGCGGCAGCGTGCGCAGGTCGATATACGAAATCTCTGATTCTGCTGTGCGAAGGCGCGCAATCGCCTTGGAGAGCGAGTCGAGCCCCACGATGTACTGCTTCATGACGCCGGCAATCGGCGAATGCACGGCCGGATCGGCGATGCGCTTGATGGCGTTGACGTAGTCTTCTGCAAGCAGCTCGCGGGTGCCGCTGCGCGGCAGATCGCCGAGGCGGTTGAGCCCATCGATGGTGCGCCGATCGAGCGCGTGGTAGAGATACCCGCCGCTCGCATCCCTGGCGAGGGCCGGATGCGGCTGGTAGTGGATGCCCGCCTGAATGTGGAACTCGTAGTCAGTGAAGGCCACCGCGGCGGGATCCGCGCTGTCGTCGAGGATTGAGCCATCATGACCGATCCAGGTCACCTTCGGCATGCCCTCGAGGGTCAGCGGCACCAGCCGGTAGGGACGCTCGAGAAAATNNGCCGGTAGGGTCGCTCGAGAAAATGATATTGCAGCGGCGGCTCGTAGATTTGGCCGATGAAGCGGTACTCATCGGAGCTGTAAGAACGCGCCGGGTCCAGATGCTTCGGGCGCTCGGAGAACGAGCCGTAGAGCGTGTTCGCGAGCCTCTGCTCGCGCGCATAGGGATCGTTCCAAGGCGACGCAACGGCACCCGCCCCTGCGCCTGCGAGCAGCACGAGCGACATGAGGACCCGCCCCGGAAATCGGCCCGGTTGCGAGATCGCTGCGAGCAAAGCATTTGATGCAAGGCGGACCATGGAACGGGCGTGGTTGGCGGCAGACTTGGAAAAGAATGGTCGATGGCGCCAGATTCAGCAAGCCGGTGCCGGCGGACAATGACGACATCCGTCTCTCTCCGGTACACTCCCCGCCTGGCAGCGAACCAGCATCTGCGGAGACCGGCGATGGGATTTCTCGAAGGCAAACGGGCGCTCGTGATCGGTGTGGCGGGGAACCGCTCCATTGCCTGGGGCATCGCCCAGGCCATGCATCGCGAGGGGGCCGCGCTGGCGCTCACCTACCAGAACGAGCGTTTGAAAACCCGTGTCGAGAAGCTCGCCGCGGAGCTCGACTCCGAGATCACCATGCCCTGCGACGTGGAGTTCGACGAGCAGATCGACGCCACATTCGCCGAGCTCGGCAAACACTGGGACGGACTGGACATTCTCGTGCATGCCGTCGCCTTCGCACCCCGCGAGGCGCTGCAGGGCGACTACCTCGATGCCGTGAACCGCGAGGCGTTCCGTATCGCCCACGACATCAGCTCCTACAGCTTCGCGGCGCTGGCCAAGGCCGCGCGGCCGATGATGCGCGGGCGCAAAGGCGCGCTAATCACGTTGAGCTATCTGGGATCCGAGCGCACCATGCCGAACTACAACGTCATGGGCGTCGCCAAAGCCAGCCTCGAGGCCAACGTGCGCTATATGGCGGTCAGTCTCGGCGCCGACGATATCCGGGTCAACGCCATCTCGGCCGGACCCATCAAGACGCTCGCCGCGGCCGGGATTCAGGACTTCCGTCTTCTGCTCGAGCACGCTGAGAGCCGCGCGCCGCTGCGCCGTAACGTGAGCATCGAGGAGGTGGGCAACGCGGCCGCGTTCCTCTGCTCCGATCTGGCATCGGGTATCACCGGTGAGGTGACCTACGTGGATGCCGGCATCAACATCACCGCCATGCCGCCGGATTACACCTCGGGCGGTTCATGAGCGACAAACGCCGTGACGCCCCCGTGCTGGTGGAGTTTCGGCGCGGCGGCGCCGATCGCGTAGAGACCCGCCACCGCGGCGCGGTGGCGGTCAGCGATGCCCGCGGCCGCCTGCTCTGGCACGCGGGCAACACGCAGCATGCCTATGCTCTGCGCTNNGCGCTCGACCGCAAAGCCCTTCCAGCTGCTGCCCCTGTTGCTCGACGGCCTGCATGCCGGCCGAGGCGCAGAAGCACCGCTCTCGGCGGCGGACCTGGCGGTGATGATGTCGTCGCACAACGGCGAGCGGATGCACACCGAACGCATCGCCGCCCTGCTATCGCGCTTCGCACTGACAGCGCAGGCACTGAAATGCGGCGCCCAGGCACCGGCCCTCAAGGCCGACAAGGAGAGGCTGGTGCGTGCCGGCGAGTTGCCGAGCGCGCTGCACTGCAACTGCAGTGGCAAGCACACCAACATGCTCGCCGTCTGCCAGCGGCGCGGCTGGCCCATCGACAGCTATCTCGAGCTCGATCATCCCCTTCAGCGGCGCATCCATGACATTCTCATGACCCTGGTCGGCGAGACGGGCATGGCGCATCCGCATTCCATCGACGGCTGCTCCCTGCCGACCTTCTGGCTCCCGCTCGCGGCGCTGGCACATCTGTTCGCCTACATCGCCGACCCGTCCGCCGCACCCGACGTCGAGGGGCGCAACATCACGGCCGAGCTGACCACGCTTCGCGCCGCGGCCATGCAGCACCCTNNAGCACCCCGAACTGATCTGCGGCACCGGCTCCCTGGACACCGGTCTGATGCGGGCGCTGGAGGGGCGAGTGTTCGCCAAGACCGGCGCTGCCGGGCTCTACGCCGTGGCGCTGCCCGAGGGGCCCGGGGTAACGACGCCGATGGGCATCGCCATCAAGATCGAGGACGGTGACCCGCCATCACGCATCCGCGCCGCGGTTATCGTCGAGGTATTGCGCCAGCTGGGGGTCGCGACGCGCGAGGACACCGCGCTCGGCAGCGAGCTCGAGGGCATTGCGCGGGCGACCGAGCGAAATTTCCGCGGACTCGTCGTGGGGCACTACACGCCCGTTTTCCGCCTCGAGCAGGCCTAGTCGGCCCCGGCAGAGCGCGCTGGAGCTTTTCCTTTCGCCCTGCATTGATGCAGAATACGCGCCAACTCACCTGTTTAAGCCCCTATTCGAGCACGGATTTGAGGCATGCTGCGACGAGCGTGACAGACGAATGGCACCTTTGATTCTTCGCCTCGATGTGACCGGCCAGCCACTTCGCTGGATTCCCTGGCGGGAAGCCGTGCTGCTCGACTTCAAATCCATGATCGCCTGGAACGCGGGGGAGCATTCCTTCACTTTCCGCGGCGGCTACAACCGCTTGAGCGGAGAGCGCTCCAGCATCACGGTGAACTCCATCATCGCCGTCAAGGGGCGATCGCGTCATGACGCTTCGGGAAATCTGGTTCCGCCGCTGTCGAACCGGGAGCTGTTCCTGCGCGACGGCCAGATGTGCCTTTACTGCGGCAAGCAGCTGCCCGAGCACATGCTCACCCGCGACCACATCCGGCCGCTGTCCGAGGGCGGTAAGGACAGCTGGCGAAACGTGGTCACGGCGTGCAAGCCCTGCAATCACGCCAAGGGCGCGCGCAGCCCGGAGCAGGCGAACATGACTCTTCTGGCGGTGCCGTTCGAGCCCAACCGGGCCGAGTATCTGTTTCTGTCGAACCGGCGCATCCTTGCCGATCAGATGGAATTCCTCAAAAAGCGTTTTCGCAACGGCAGCCGACTGCGCATTCAAACCTGATCGCGAACGCCATCCTCACAGATTGTCGCGAAACAAGACGACGTCGGCGTTGCTTCTGAGCGTCTCGACGACACTGTCGTAGGTGGTGCGGCCCGCGTCGACCTCGAGCTGGCGGCGCGCAGCGCTACGGCTCTGCTCGTCGTCGTCGAGGGTGCCGTCGATGACCTGCTTCAAATCCACGATGACGAAGTCGCCGCCGGCGGTGGTGCTGGCGCCGAAGGCGTTAGAACCCGGTGCCGGACGTGCCAGGCGGAAGGCTGTGTTGCGCACGCCCGGGTCGACATTGGCGCTCACTCGCTCGAGCTCCGAGTCTCCGGACCAGGCAAGCCCCGTCTCGTCTGCGACCCTCCGCTTGTCTTCACCGGCCTCGAGCCTCTCGAGCAGCGCGCGCCCGGTTTCGGCAGCGAGCCTGCGCGCCTCCCGGTCAGCCAGTTCGCGCTCGATGCGCTCACGCACCTCCTCGAAGGGCTGCTGACTGGCTGGACGGTGATCCGCCATCCGCACCACGACCACGCGCCCCGGATCGAGCTCGATCGGCTCGCTGTTGAAGCCGTCGCGGAGCACATCCGGATTGAAGGCGGCCGCGACGACGGCCGCGATGCTGCCGATGCCGCTGTTCGACGACGCCTGCGGCGATAACCAGTCGGTCACGCTCGGCACCAGGCCCAGCGTTTGCGCCACCCCGTCGAGGGAGTCGGGGGTTTCGAAAGCCATGGTCGCCATGATGTCGAGCATCTCGACGAAGCGCTGCTCGGCCCTCTCGTTCTGGTACTCCGCGCGCAGGGCATCGCGCACCTCCTCGAAGCTCGGCAGCTTCGACGGCGTGATGGCATCGACCCGTATGAGGTGCATCCCGAAAGCGGAGCGGACAGGGTCGCTCACCTCACCGGCAGCGAGACTGAACGCCGCCTCCTCGAAGGCCGGGTCCATGACCCCGCGGCCGAACGCACCGAGCGAGCCGCCCTGACCCGCCGAGCCGGGATCCTGGGAATGCTCGCGGGCGAGATCGGCGAAAGACGCGCCGGCGGCGATCTGTTGCTTGAACCCGGCGAGGCGCTCGCGCGCAGCTGCCACCGCCGCCTCGTCGGCCTCGTCATCGAGGGTGATCAGGATATGGCTCGCTTCGCGCTGCTCCGGGGTCTGCATGTCCGCCTTGCGCCGCTCGTAGACGGCGCGCAGCTCATCCTCATCGACCGCAATGCCGGCGGCGATTGCGTCGCGGGAAATCTCGATGTACTTGAGCTTGACCTGCTCGGGCGCGACGTAGTCGGCCTGGTTGGCTTCGTAGTGAGCGCGCATGGCCGCCTCGTCGATCTTCACGTCCTCGAAACGCGACAGCGGAACCGTCAAGGTGTCGATGGTCCGCTTCTGACGCTGCAGACGAATCGCATTGTCAAGGTCGTGTGCGGTGACGATGGCCGAGGTGGCGATGCCGGCGACGAGCTGCTCGGTGAGCAGGGATCGCTTGAGGTCGTTCTCGAACCCGCCCGCCGAGTACCCCTGGACGCGCAACCACTGTTGATAGAGAGCCTCCGAGAAGTTGCCGCTCTCCTGGAAGATCTCCTGCGTCTGTATCGCCCGTGCGAGCTGTCGATCGCCGATCCGCATACCACCAACGAGCGCTGTCTGCAGCAGGATCTCGTCGTTTATCAGTTGATTGAGCGCCTCCTCGCGCAGGCGCTCCTCGTCGAGCTGGTTGATGTCGAAGCTCGGTCCGAGAATCGACTGCAGCTGAGCACGCTGTCGCTGATAGACGCGCTGAAACTGGTCGGTCCCGATATCGGTGCCGTTCACGCTCGCCACCGCGACGTTGGACGTCGGCGACAGGTACTCGTGGATACCCCAGAGGGCAAACGGAATACTGATGAGAATTACAATGATCCACGCGATCCAGCCCGTGGCGTGATCGCGAATGCTCTGAAGCATGACCGGTCAATTCCTCGAGGAACAGCTGCCCTCGCCGCCGGCGAGCTGGCCGCAGCGACACAATTCAATTAAACAAAGACGCGCCCGCCGGGGCGCGTCTCAAGTCGGATGGCGGAGTGGACGGGACTCGAACCCGCGACCCCCGGCGTGACAGGCCGGTATTCTAACC
>JABAOD010027084.1_pt1 | contig 18000 bp, 17 predicted proteins | sample 7062151 | NCBI WGS metagenome assembly JABAOD01 (sample SAMN14538626, study PRJNA623070) | marine sediment metagenome | biome: marine biome [ENVO:00000428]; feature: marine pelagic biome [ENVO:01000023]; material: deep marine sediment [ENVO:00002113] | place: India: Gulf of Khambhat ... | reverse complement strand
GACCTTTCACCCCTGGCCGAACTGGTGAGCAGGGAGGGGCGCTACCACGACTATCGGCTGTACGACGTGGACCTGCGGTACGCCCAGCGTTACTTCTTCCAGCACGACATCCTCCCCCTGGGCCTGGTGGAGTACAACGGAGGCTGGCGGATGCTGGAGGAGCCCTTCGCCCTGGAGTACGACCTCCCGCCCCTCAAGACAGCGGAGGTGGACGTCAGGGTGGAGGCCCCCCGGGGCCTTCCCAGGTACGAGGACCGCCTCCTGCGGGCCCGGGTGGGGGAGGAGACCCTGGAAGGGAGGGAGGAGGATATCCTCGAGGGACTTCAAAGGACCATCCGCAAAGAGGACCCGGACGTCCTCCTGACGAGGGATGGCGACCCCTTCGTCCTTCCATACCTCATCCACAAGGCCCAGGCCCTGGACGTCGACCTCGTCCTCGGTCGGGAGCCTCAGGCCTTCCATGCCCGGGAGGGGAAGAGCTACTTCACCTACGGCAAGATCGTCTACAAGCCAGGCCAATACCTGCTGCGAGGCCGCCTGCATCTGGACGAGAACCACTTCGCCCACCGGGAGAGCGGCTTCTACGGCCTGGCGGAGATGTCTCGCCTGGCCCGCCTCCCCCCTCAGGAGATGCTCCGCCTCACCCCGGGGACGGCCATCACCTCCATGCAGATCCACGAGGCCCATCGGCGGGGCTACGCAGTCCTGTGGAAGAAGAACATCCCCGAGGCCTTCAAGACGGTGGAGGACCTCCTGCTGTGCGACCGGGGCGGCTTCATCCTGGAGCCGGAGGTGGGCATCCACGAGGGCATCGTGGAGCTGGACTACGCCTCCCTCTACCCGAGCATCATGGTGAAGTACAACATCTCCCCCGAGACCATCTTCTGCTCGTGCTGCAAGGAGAACGGCATGAGGGCGCCGGAGATCGGCCACCACCTGTGTGTCCGTCAGGAGGGCCTCATACCCGCCTACCTGAGGCCCCTCTTGGACAGGAAGCGGTACTACAAGCGGAGGAAGAGGGAAGCGGGGCCGATGCAGGAGGTGTACGCAGCCCGGGACTGCATCCTGAAGTGGATGCTCGTCACGTGTTATGATGGGGGGACCCTGGTACCCTTCAAGGAAGATGGTGAGGCCAGACTAGGCCCTATCTCGGATATTATTGATCGATATCTCCCTGATGAACCAGGAGTTGTTCCAGCCCCCAGTGGGATGTGCGTGTATGGGCTCAATGAGGAGGGGACCACTGTTGAGAAGCCTGTCAAGAAACTTATAAAATCACCGGCTCCGAGCGAGATGTTGCGTGTCTCTCTCGTTGGAGGACGGACGCTACTTGTTACGCCCAATCATCGATTCTTTGTGGAATCGAAGGGCAAATTGCATCGGAAGCCCGCTGAGGCTTTGGAGATTGGCGATCTGGTTCCTATCTCAATGGGCTGGAAGCCTGATGTGAAGGAGAGAGCAGAGAGGCTGAACGTGCCCTATGTCCTCTTAAGAAACCTCGACAAGAAGGAGCAGGAGCTATGGAGAGTCCACGGCCCGAAGCTCAAAGAATACATTCAGTCCCACTATAGGATCATCTATACGCATGCGATGAATGCCGGCTATGCTCCACGAAGTCCTCGCATATGGAAAGAGACGGGGGCTATCCCGCTTCGATTTCTCCCCCTGCTGCGGCTTCCGCTGAAGGATTGGGACTCTTTGGAGGTTGGGCATACTCGTCGGCACGGGGGGAAAATCAACTTCATCCCGGCCAGAATCGGAATCGACTACGATCTTGGATTCCTAGTGGGCTTCTACATCGGTGACGGAAGCGGGACTGGGAATATGATTCGCTTGTACGTGGGTATGGATGAATCTGAGCTCGTAGGCAAACTCTTGGACATCATGGCACACAAATTCGGTGTCGTGGGAGTGGTGCGCAAAGAGATAAATGCCAAGATGTGGGTGGTTCAGTTCAACAGCAGCGGACTGAAAAGAATCGTCCGAGACGTTCTGCATGTAGGCCCGTCCGTTAGAAAAGGGAAACTGATGATTCCTCAGTGGCTTCTGAACGCGTCTGAAGAGGCCAGAAAAGGTTTTGTGGCGGGTCTGATCGCCAGTGATGGATACATTCACCCAAAGAGATATGCCATGATTCACAGCGCCCATCGACCTTTTCTGGAGCGCGTGAGGGTGCTGCTCGGATCCTTAGGAATTCCCAGCCACATCTTCTCACAGAGACCGAAGGGCTACGAATTGCACAGTATCGCATTCCCAGTCTCATTTTTGGATGGGATCTGGCTGAAGGATTTTCACAGAGCTAAGCTAGCAGAGTTTCCGTCTTCAGCCTTTGACCGACAGAAAGAGGATGTTCTCTTCGAGCCCGTTAAATCGATTGAACGAATCCCTTCGGTATCTCCATATGTCTACTGTTTTGAGGTTGCTGGCCAACCCAATGGGTTCATCGTGGAAGGTATGGTCTTCTCCAGCAACTCGTTTGGCTACATGGGTTATTCCAACGCGCGCTTCGGCCGCATCGAGTGCCACGAAGCCATCAATGCCTTCGCCCGAGAGCTTCTGGTACGGAGCATGGCCATCGCCGAGGACCACAACTACGAGGTCCTCCACGGGATCGTCGATTCCCTCTGGCTCCGGCCCCTCCCGGGGCACGACCCCGTAGAAAAAGTGCTGGACCACATCGCCACCGCCACCGGGCTGCCCATTGACCTCGAAGGTGTGTACAAGTGGATCGTCTTCCTCCCCTGCAAGACCACCGGAGTGGGGGCCCTGAACCGCTACTACGGCCTCTTCGAGGATGGGGAGATGAAGCTGAGGGGCATCGAGGTGAGAAAGCACGATACTCCCGTCTTCGTGTCCAATGCCCAGCACTCCATGCTTGAGGTCTTCCGCCGAGTTCGAAATGCGGAGGAGTTCAAGGCCCTCATCTCTGAGGCCCTTCAGGTCCTTCACGAGGCCGCCAGGGAACTCCTCGAGGGCCGCGTTCCCTTGGATGATCTAGTGATAACCAAGATCGTCACCAAGCCCCTGAGCGACTACGTGGTCCTCAACTACACCGCGGCCGCCCTCAGGCAGATGCGGGACCGAGGGTTCAAGGCGGAGCCTGGGGAGTACGTGAGGTACGTCATCACCGACCGAAGGTCGAGGGACTACCGTCGAAAAGTGCGGTTTGCCGCCTTTCTTCAGGAGGATGACAAGGCGGACCGATGGGAGTACCTTCGACTCCTCTGCCGGGCTGCGGAGACCCTGCTCTCCCCCTTTGGCTACACTGAGGAAGGTCTCCTGGAAGCCTTCCGAGGGAATGACTTGGCGAATGAAGTCATCAGCCAACCCGGAAGGGCCGCGCTACCTCAACCGTCTGGAGGACGCTCAGTCAGGGGCAGATCGCTATAGGAACCGGCGACGAGGTCCTCCTCCTTGATTCCGAGGGAAGCCCTCAAAGAGCTGAACTCCCCCAATGCCTCCTTCTCCTCGTCCTCGGCTTCCACCTTTCTCTCGAACTCCACGAAGCCACCAAGGCCCTTCACCTCGTCCAGGTGGACCTGCACCGCCTTCCACCGGTATACGGAACGGACCTTCTCCACAGTAACCAGGGTGCCAAGGGCCTCCGTCAGGATGGATCTGACATCATCGACATCATTAAGCTGTAGAAGGAGGACCTCGCTCTTCTTGGGTCCGGGGAGGTCTTCCCTGCGGTAGAAGATGAGGGTGCCCTCCGGATTATCGTCAGTCTGCCTGACCTTGAGCCTGCCCCTCGATACGCGAAAGTAGGTGTCTACTTGTCTGAAGGTGCCAACCACGACAGCGTTGGCATCCAGCCAAGCCCGAACTCGAGGTAAGTCAGAGCACCGAGCCTTCAACTCGAGAAGCTTCACCCGCTCGCCCTCATCCACGATGTGGCCTCCGCAGTTGACATCCCGAACTACCCAAGGGTCATTGGACCCTCATCTAAGAGCTTGCCGTCCCTAACTCGACACCAGAGCCCTTAACTTGGGCTCTAGCCTGATGGCACACTCAGCATCCTCGAAGCTGTCTAGCAGGAGGCGAAGTGTGTCCCGCTCATCGTCGATGGGAACGAACCAGGCCTTTGCCGAGGGATCGAAAGTCCTTCCGGGAACCTTCCTTGCTGCCCTGACCAAAGCGGCGTCGTAGTCAAACTGCACTACATACTCCTCCCCGCAACGGCTGATGGCTACTTCCGGCTTCTTGGGCCTCGGGATGCGTCCCTCATCGTACAGAGTCTTGAGGTCTCGATCCATCTCTACTTGGGTTCCAACGGCCTCCAGAAGGGCGGTTGCGTCCATGTAGAGGTGCAACGGAAAGACCCACTCCTTCGTGGATGGGTCGAAACGTCGCTGTGGCAACCCCTTGATGGTGGCCACCAGCGACTTGTCGTACTCGAAGGAAAGGACAACCTCATCACCCCTCCTACGCATTGTCGCTCGCTTCACACGCGGACCAGGCTCCGACTCAATATATAGGGTCTAAGGGGAGGGGTGGGTGAAAGTAAGCCTCTCTAGCTTCCAGACTGAGCGGCCAGGTCCCGGGCCCTCACAAGGGCGACTAGTTCGACTCCCGTCGCCCCCAGGTTCTCTGCCGCTCCCTCCTCCCTGTCAACCACGCAGAGGACCTTCTCCACAATTGCTCCCACCTCACGAAGCAACTCGACGGCTTTTCTTACCGTCCCACCGGTGGTCGTTACGTCCTCCACGAGGAGGACCTTGTCACCAGGTTTCAACTCGCCCTCTATTGGCTTTCGGGTGCCGTGGGCCTTGGCCGCTCGCCGAATCATCACGTAGGGCAGGGAGCTTTCCAAGGAGAGGGCCGCGGCGATGGGCACCGCCCCCAACTCTGTTCCCGCGATCCTAGTGCAACCGCCCGTGTGGGGAAGCATCTCCCTGGCTATCATCCGGAGGATGTCGGGTCTCGTTACGGCCTGCTTGATATCCACGTAGTACTTGCTCTTCCGCCCCGAGGCCAGGGTGAACTCCCCAAACTTCAGGGCCCCACATTCCTTCAGGGCTTCCACCAGGCTCACCACGGGACCTCCTTCTTGCCGATCCTGTACCCAATGACGTTCACTACCTTATGAAGGAGGGGTGTGATTCCTAGGATGAAAAGGAGCCCGAGAATGGCCTCCCCGAACAAATAGCGGGCGGCCACCCAGTCAGGAAAGAGGAGCCCTGTGAGGAGGAAGGCTCCTAGGACGAAGTCATAACGATCCAGAAACGGTGCCCTTTGGCCCTTCTCCAGCCCTCTTCGCCGCTTGATGAAGCTCCCCAGCATGTCCCCCAAGAGAGCTCCGAAGGATAAGGCGGCGAGGATTCCCAGGAACTCGGGGAAGGGACCGAAGGAGAGGGGAGAGGATTCCCAGGGTAGGAGAGCGGTCCATTGAATGGTGCCAATGACGACCCCGGAGAGGCCGCCACCAATTAAGCCCCTCCAAGTCTTCCCGTCCCCCAGGACCCTCCTGCCGTCCCTCCATACCCTCCCCAGGTCCACGGGCCTGCCGCCGCCGAACAGAACCGCAGCGGGGTTTGCAATGTAGGCCGGGATGAAGAACCAGAACGAAAGGAGGAGGGTCTCCAGGACCACTCTGCCAGCATGGCTTTCCCCCATATATGAACATTGGATGTTCTCACCCGAGATAACCGCTTCATCACCGATTTATACCGACCTGGTGAGGGTATGCCACATGGTGGAGAGAGTGCCCACCTTCGTTGAGGGCTTCGACGATGCCCTCGGAGGTGGCATACCCCGAGGCAGCGTTGTCCTGATATGTGGCACCCCGGGGACCATGAAGACCAGCCTGGTCTTCAGCATCCTCTACAACAACGTCCGGAAGAACGGAAGCAAGGCCCTCTTCGTCACCCTGGAGCAGAGCTACGAGGACCTGAGGGACGCCATGGCGGAGCTGGGCATGAGGGGTCTTGACGACATGGACCTCTACATCCTGGATGTCGGCCGAATCAGGAGGGAGCACAAGGAGGAGGAAGGTCAGAAGGACTGGATGCAGGTCCTCATGGAGTACATCGACAAGAGGGTCAAGGTCCAGGACTTCGATCTCCTGGCCATAGACCCCCTCTCCGGCCTGTACTCCCTCAGCGAGATGAGAAACCCCCGCCGGGACCTCTTCCACTTCTTCTCGTTCCTGAAGGAGCTGGGTCCCACCTCCTTCCTGGTCTCGGAGATCCCGTACGGCTCCCCTCGCCTAGTCGCCCATGAGGAGGACTTCCTGGCCGACGGCATCTTCCTACTGAGACAATACGAGATCGGGGAGACTGATGTCCAGCTGAGGATAAGATGCATCAAGCTGAGGAAGGCTAAGCACGAGCAAGGATACTTCGCCCTCATCAGGGCGGATGAGCGCTTCATGGTGACCTCCATCATCGTTGAGTGACGTCCGGGGACAGATGGGCCTCCACGGCTTCCGCAGGGTTCTGGATCATGACCATGGGGCCCAGGGCCCTCTTGAAGAACGGGGCTCGACGGTCCAGGAGGATGGCTATGCCTCGGTCCTCCTCGGACCTTATGAGCCTCCCGACGCACTGGAGTAGTCTCCGGCTCGTGGGGGCGACCACTCCATACTCCCAGCCTCTCTGAAACTTCCAGTCGTAGTAGTCCACCAGGGCCCTCAGCGCGGCCGTGGGCTTGGGATACGGGATGCCCACGATCGCCACCACTTCCAGCTCGCGGTCGGGAAAGTCCATCCCTTCGGCAATTCTGCCCCCCACCACGGCGAAGAGGGCGGAAGGTGGCTTTCGAAAGGCGTCCAGGGTCCTCATGAGTTCCACCTGGTTCATCCCCCTCCTCTCCACATACACGGGGACCTTGCTGCTGCCGGCCAGGTCCAGGAAGGAGTCCATTAGGTTGTAACTGGGGAATAGGAAGAGGGTGTTCCTCTCGCACGCCTCCAGGAGAGCGGCAACCTCGGACCTCAATCGGTCCACAGCCTCGGGGTCCGATGTCAGCTCCTCATAGCGCGTCGTCACGCCGTCCACGTAGACCACGCGGCGGTTCTCGGGAGGGAAGGGATTGGGGAAGACCTTTAGGTGGGAATCCATGGGCAGGCCAAGAGAATCCCGGTATTCCTCCAGAGGCTCCAGGGTGCCGGACATGTGGACCGAAGCGTGGCATTCAAGGATGGGTCTAGCCGCCAGGGAGGGGTCGAGGCAGTAGGCCCTCAGGGCGGGGTTCTCGCCGCCCAGGATGAGTCGGGCATACTCCACACCATCCATGGTCATCCACCTCAACAGACTTCGGGCCATGGAGAGAACGTAGGAACGAGGGAGGACCCCCCTCTTCCTTCTTGACTCCCGGACGACCTCCCCCATGGAGGCCAAAGAGGCCAGGAGCCCCTTTAGCCTGGACGTTGTGATGGTGAACTCATGCATGAGGATCTCCTCAATGGCTGACGGCGGAAGGAAGCCATCCTCCTCCCTCACGTACTCCGAGGCCAGATCCCGGACGCCCCGGCCCAGGACCTCCAAGAAGTCGAAGGCGCTCACCTCCTCCATGAGTTCAGGGTCACCGTAGTCCATCACCTCCCTCTCGGCCAGCTCAATTCCCCTCAACGAGAGGGAGAGGGAGGCCACATCCCTGCAATAGTCAGGGAGGTTGTGAGCCTCGTCCACTATCAGAATCACGTCCTCCAGAGGCCTCTGCATCGTCTCCAGAAGGGTCCTCCTTAGCGGCGTCTCGAAAAAGTAGACGTATGGGGCCGTTATCACGGTGGCCTCGGGGGCCAGGAGTTTTGTCAGCTCGTAGGGACAGAGGCGGATCCCGTGGCAGTGCTCCGCTAGCTCCTCGGCCGTGGGAAGGGCCTCGCGACACCACCGGCCTACCTCCTCCAGGTTTGTATTCAGCAGGCCCCGGTAGTATGAGCAACCACCGTTCCCCTCCAGGACCTCCTCCTTTCTATCTCGGCAGAACTGAGATAGCTCCTCCGGAGAGCCAGCAGAGAGCTCCGGGTCCTCGGCCGCCAGAAGGCACATTCGCTGGCGGCCCTGCAATGCGATGCCGAAGGGGCCCAGTCGCCTAAGCTCCACCATCACCTGCCTCTGCTGTGAGTTCGTCCTGACGAGGTAGAGGACGACCTTCTCCTCCGCTTCTGCCTTCGTCAGGGCGGCGTGGAGGGCACAGACCGTCTTCCCCGACCCGGTGGCTGCCTGGAGAACAAGATGGCCGCCTTCCAGCCCCCTCCCCATCCAGTCTAGCATCTCCTCCTGGTACCTTCGAAAGGGGTAGGGAAACCTCAATGGCCTGTCGAGGGGAGGGGGGGATAAAAGGCTTGCACGGGGAGATGGGCGAAAGTATCCGGCGGGGTCACGGGCGGCCTGAAAGGTTTATTGTGGCCACCACCATAATCATCGCTGGTGTTCGACGAGAGAAGGCTCGAGAAGTGGATGGGCTTTGAGATGAGGGGTCTGCAAGAGGGGCTTGTGACCAGGAGAAAGACCCTCAAGGAACTCCTTGAGGAGGAGGAACCCCAGTGCCGGACGCGGGAGGGGGAGATGTACGTCTTTGACAGGGAGATCTTGCAGACGCTCGCGGCAGTTGCCACGGAGGAGGAGATGGGCAGGCTGAGGCTTCCGATAAACCTCCGCTTTCACGTTGGGATGGAGGATCAGTGCAGCTTGGACGACGAGGTCGCCGCAGGGGTGCTTCGCCGCTTAGAGGGATTTGGAAAGGCCTATCCGTTTCGGGATGGGAAGATGTGGCTTCCCTACTCCCTGGGGCTCGAACTCATACTGAAGCACCGCACAGCGATTCAGAGAATCTTCGTCCCCTAGTCAGATCTCCGTCCCTCTCTCCCGTCGGGTCTCCCACATGTCCTCCGGGATCTCCTCGTAGACTGAGGGGGACAGCTCCTCCTTCACCGGCTGGGCGCCCTGGACCAGCTCGAGGATTCTCTCCTTCCTGAACAGCCAGTAGTGGATTCGCCACTCCCGCCCATCGTACAGGGTGGTCTCCTCCCGCTCAGTCGTCAGGATACCGGAGTCCTCCAGCATGTAAAAGGCATCCCGATCATCAGGCTCCAGCACGTTGTCGATTATCCTCTCGCTGTATCCGAAGAAGTTCAGGATATGCTGGGCCATGGCCCTCGCTTCGTCCTCCTTCATCCCCTCACTGTCGATGCTGTTGCGGATGGCCCGCGTCAGATCATCAACAGTCAGCGTCCCCTCCATACCTCTATCCCTGGAGTATACCGCCAAGGGTCTTCCCTGCCCTTGAGCTTTTTAATTGCGCTGAGCTCTTATATTTAACTTCCGTGATACTTCGTGTCAAGGTATCCCTATTATCAATTGTGTCAGGAAAAAGATAAATTGGCCTTGGCCCTTAGGAAGAGTACCGGAGAACAGGAGGGGAGTCAGGTAGACGTAGAGATGAGGGCCGGGGAGGGCACCGAGAGGCTCCTCAGGGAGCTCAAACGTTTAAGGCAGCGGGTAGGCCAGGTGGAGAGGAAGCTCGATGAGCTTGCCCGCGGCAGGGCTCCGCCTGGGGAGGAGAGGGTACGGACCTTCGTGGAGGGCTTTGACGAAGACCTCGGCGGTGGCATACCCATGGGCCACGTCGTCGTGCTCCATGGCCCAGCAGGGACGATGAAGACCTCTCTTGGCCTCTTCCTTGCGTCGAGGAACGTTGAACGGGGCTTCAAGCCCCTTTACGTCTCCTTAGAGGAGACCAGGGACAGCCTTCTGAGGACCATGGAGGGCCTGGGCATCAAGGATGGAGACTTCATTGTGGACATCGCCACCATGCGCATGGAGCATGGCCTGGCGGAGGAGGCTGGGGACTGGCTCCAGATCCTCATGAGCTACCTGGAAGGGAAGGTAGAGGACGGTGTGGATCTCCTGGTCATCGACCCCTTCAACTCCCTTTACCCCATGGCCCAGCTGGCCTCACCTCGGCGGGACCTCTTCCACTTCTTCAGATTCCTCAAGGACTCCGGGTTGACGAGCGTCCTCATAACCGAGGGCAAGGAATTCCCTTACCGGGAGGACTACATGGCTGACGGACTCTTGGAGATCGAGTCCAGGGAACTCGACAGAGGTCAGGTGGTCCTCTGGATCAGGTGTCCCAAGCTGAGGCACGTGGAGCACTCCAGGGACTACTATCAGCTGGAGTTTCGAAGGGGTCGCTTCCTGGCCCTTCCCGTGACCCGATAGGTCAGTACGCGTTCCTTACCTTGCTCCTGTCGATCTTTATCCCGGCCGGGGTCGCCACCAGAAAGTTCCTTCCTAGGGCGGCCACATCGCCGCCGGTGTCCCTGGCCACCGCCTTGAGCTCGCCGGTCACCCTCTTGAGGGCCAGCTCGTCGTTGGCTATGGGGCTGTAGTCGACGACGACCACGCTCCCCTCGTACAGGAGGCTGTTGAGGAGGCCGAGGTCCTCCTCCTTGAAGACCTCCGCCACCTTCACTACCGTCTTCGTGACCTGGGCCTCCTCCTCGAGAGGCAGTTCGCTCAGGTCCACGTACTCCCCATCAAAAGTCTGCCCGTGTTCCACCAGTTTCTTGAGCGGTTTGAAGATTCCCATCCCCATCCCTTCGGCCCGCTGCATTCCACTATGGGGATTTAAATATATCGGCCCAGCCTGGAAGGCTCGCTCACGCAGGCACCATGTATTAAGCCAGAGGGGCCCCGGTGACGACCCCGACGGGAACGCGAGGAACGCCTGAGGCGGCAAACGGGATTTCCGTCGGGAAGCTTAAATAGAGAAGGCATGTTCCCGCGGCCAGGAATGGCCTACGACGTGATCGTGGTCGGAGGGGGGCCAGTTGGCCTCGCCGCAGGTATGTTCTGTGCCCACAGGCGGCTTTCGACCCTTGTCCTGGAGGCGAGACAGCTAGGCGGGCAGCTAACGAGCATCTACCCCAGCAAGAGCATCTACGACTATCCTGGCTACATCGCCATCGAAGCGGAGGAGTTGGGGAGGCTCTTCATAGAGCATGCCAGGGAGAGCGGATGCGAGCTGCGGGAAGGGGAGGAGGTCCTCGAGTTGGAGTCGTCGCGGGACGGCATAACGGTGAAGACGGATCAGGGAGCTTACTCCGCCAAGGCCGTAATCCTTGCCCTTGGAATGGGGCTCTTCGAGCCCCGCCTCCTCAATGTGCCTGGGGAGCTCGAGCTGGAAGGTCGGGGCGTCCACTACAAGGTCGCGAGGCGGGCAGACTTCGAGGGGAGCCGGGTCCTAGTGGTAGGTGGGGGCGACAGCGCTCTGGAAAACGCCCTCTCCGTCCTGGCCGTCGCCGAGAGCGTCACCCTGGTCCACAGGAGGGACGAGTTCAGGGCTATGGAGAAAAACGTGGAAGCCGTGAACCATTCCCCCATCGAGGTCCTCCTGAACACCGAGGTCGTCCGCATCCTAGGGAAGGAGAGGGTCGAGGCCTGCGTCCTTTTCAACAACACCACGGGAGAGCAGTCCGCCCGAGACTTCGATGACGTGATCGTCCAGATAGGACTGTCGCCGAGGGTTCATCGCCTAAGAGACTGGGGGCTGGAGCTGATCGGCCGCTCCATAAGGGTGGGGGTCGACATGGGCACCTCTCTGAAGGGGGTCTTCGCCTGCGGAGACATAATCACCTATGAGGGGAAGGATAAGAGGATAACTAGTGGGTGCGGTGAGGCTGCGGTGGCAGCCATGAGCGCCTACAAGCACATCCGTAGGCCATATTGGGCCTGAGCCCTACGACTCCCCCAGTTTCCAGAGGCTGTCCCCAACATAGTGGATGGTCTTGACAGCCTTCCCCTTTCTTGACGCGACCATCTGTTCGCCTGAAACCAGGGCCCTCCCCACCACCAGGGGCCTGAAGTTCCTCTCGTCCCTCACCCAGACTAGATCCCCCTCCGAGATGTCTGGGTCCGCCTCAGTAATCCCGGGAGCCATCACGTCGGCACCGTTGTAGAGGTAGGGCACTGCCCCCATGTCCACCGTGACGTACTTCCGCTCGGCGGGTTTCTTCAGCAGACCCCTAATCGTGGGGAAAGGCTCCTCATCCACAATGATGACGAGGATGTCTCCCCCCACGTAGAGGATGTCAAAGTCCTTCCCCTCCGCCCGGTCCACGTGGTCGTCCAGGGCGAAGGGCACGCTTCCTAGAGACCGCTGGAGCCTTTGGAAGAGATCTGAGACCTCCTTAGTACGAAGGCGCCGGCGCTTCTTGAACCCGTCCCTCTGCACAAAGGTGGGAAGGTCCTGGAATATTAAACCCTCAGCCCCCTGGGAGACCAGCCGCTCTATCTTTATATAGAGACCTCCCCTTATTGAAGGGCTTATGAAGCCAGGAGGTCAGGACGCCTTCCTCAAATGGAAGAGCATGGAGCTACCCCGAAGTGTTGTCATCGGCCATGGTGCCCTGGACGAGGTTGGCCGGGTGGCCGCTGGCCTGAAGCTTGGCAGGAAAGGGCTGATTGTTGAGGACCCCGTTACGAAGAGGATCGCGGGGGACAGGGCTCATGATGGCCTGGCTCAGGCCGGTATGAAGGCTGAACATCACATAATCAAGGAGGCCAGCCTGGAGGAAGTTGAGCTGGTGGAGCAGGAGATCGACGATCTCTCCATCGACTTCGTCCTGGGGGTTGGTGGAGGCCGCCCCATAGATGTGGCTAAGTACTCTTCCTTCAACAAGGCCGTCCACTTCGTGAGCGTACCGACAGCTGCCTCCCATGATGGGTTGGTGTCCTCGCAGGCCTCCCTGCTGGGCCCCGAGGGCAAGGTCTCCCTGCCCGCCCGGGCTCCCATCGCCGTGATAATGGATACGGAGGTCATAGCGGCCTCCCCCCATCGCTTACTGGCAGCGGGCTGCGGCGATACCGTGGCGAACTCCACGGCAGTCAAGGACTGGATGCTGGCCCACAAGCTGCGGAACGAGCCCTACAGCAGCTACGCCGCTTCCCTCTCCGAAATGACGGCGGAAATGATGATTCAGAACGCCAGGGACATCAAGCCCGGCTTGGAGGAGAGCGCGTGGTTCGTCTGCAAGGCCCTGGTCTCCAGCGGTGTCGCCATGAGCATAGCGGGCTCTTCGAGGCCGGCCAGCGGATCTGAGCACCTCTTCTCCCACGCCCTCGATAGGTTCGCAAAGAGGCCGGCCTTGCATGGGGAGCAGTGCGGCGTCGGCACCATCATGATGATGTATCTCCATGGAGGGAACTGGGAGGGCATACGCCAGGCCCTCCTTGACATCGGATCTCCTACAACAGCCAAGGCCATGGGTATTACCCCTGAAGAGGTGATTGAGGCCCTCGTCCGTGCCCATGAGATGAAGAGCGGCTGGTACACGGTTCTAGGGGACAGGGGGCTCACTTACGAAGCTGCCGAGCGTCTCGCCACAACCACGAAGGTTATCTGAGGGAGGGGTTTGAAGCAGGTCACTCTCATAGGAGACAGGATCGCGAGAGAGGGTGACGCTTTCGTCTTCGTGGGACCACAGCCGGAGTGCAGAGAATGCCGCCTTAAAAGTGCGTGCCTCCAGCTTGATAGGGGGAGGCTATACGAGGTTGTGAAGGTCAGGGATATTCATCATGAGGATGAGTGCCGTTACCATGAGAACGGGGTCCGTGTCGTTGAGGTCCGGCCGGCCCTCGTTTCTGCAACCCTCAAATCAAGGCTGGCCATGGAAGGCTCCATCGTTGAATATGCCAGGCCCGTGTGTGCCAACCATGAGTGCGAGAACTTTCGTCTATGCCATCCCCCGGGGCTTGAGGGGCCCACGAGGGTGAAGGTTACCAAAGTATCTCACACGCTTTCATGCCCGCTGGGATATGATCTGACCCGTGTGGAGGTCGAGTGTATCTAGCCTCGTGACGGGACACCGACCCCTTCATTTCCTGTGGAACCTATTCCTTAATCTTCCAATGCTTCTTGCGGTCGGACAGCTCCCTCCTGTAGTCGGAGGACAGGTACCAAGACAGCTCTTCCAATCTGTCTTGGTTCCTCACGAAATGCGCCTTGCTGGGGACGTCTATGAGCCTTCGGAATTCCCTCTGTTTTCTCAGGATGTCCACAAAGTACCAGCCACCGACGAGACCGAGCAAGGGTCCAGTGACGACGAACCACACAATCCAGTTGCCGATACCCGAAAGGATCTCCTCGATTGAGGGCGGTAAGGACGCCCGGAAAAAGTAGTTCAGCACCACTAGGATTGTGAGGAACGTCCCCAAAGCGAAAACGGCGTAGCTAATCTCGAGCTTGATCTCACGAAGGAAGCTCACTCTTGTGGTATGGCTTCCGCTTTTTAATATATTCTATCCCCTTAAAGTATTCAGAGATGAGAACGGACTTACACCCCTACCATAGGCGGCACTCACCAAAGTTGGTAGACTTCCACGGATGGTGGATGCCCCTTTACTACGACTCCGTGGTACGTGAGCATCGGGCGGTGAGGGCGCGGGCTGGGTTATTTGATGTATCCCACATGGGGAAGATTGTACTTTTCGGGGAGGGCGCTACATCCACGCTTCAGCGGTTGCTACCTAGCAAGATGCCCAGCAAGCCTGGTGTATGCAGGTATTCTCACCTTCTTGATGAGGGGGGAAGGATTCTCGATGACGTCGTGGTGACCTTCTTGGGTGAGAACCGGTACCTTTGCGTATGTAATGCTGGAGCCACTGCAACGGTCCTTCAATGGTTCGACCAATGGTTCTCCGACGATCGAATAAAGGACCTTACCCAGGAACTCACCCTGGTTGCGCTGCAAGGTCCCGCATCCGTGGACGCGATGGGAAGGTTCTTTTCAGCTGACGTAAAGGGGCTACGGCGTTTCAGAGGCACCTTTGCTGCCTTCCAGGGTGATTTGAGAGGCTCGAGCGAACTTCCAGTGGAAGCAAAGGGGTGGGCCCCTCTCCACACCCTCCTCGGCCTTTCCGGGCCAACGGAGATCAGAAGCGTGTATGTGACTCGTACAGGCTATACGGGAGAGGACGGGTTCGAACTCCTTGCCCCAAGGAACCTTGGCAGGGCTCTTTGGCTTGCTCTGCTGTCGGAAGGGGGGGACTTCCGGGTGGTTCCTGTCGGTCTGGGGGCCAGGGACACACTGCGCCTTGAGAAGGGTTATCTCCTTTCCGGCCAGGACTTCGACGGCCATCAGACTCCTTTGGAAGTGGGATATGAGTGGCTAATTGATTGGGAGCACGATTTTGTCGGTCGAGATGCCTTGCTCCGGCTGAAAGGGAGAGGTGACTACCCCCATGTGGTGGGAGTCAAGTTACTTCATAAGGGAGTTCCGCGAGCCGGGAACGAAATCCGTGTTGGAGATCGGAGTATAGGACGGCTCACGAGCGCGACGCTGTCCCCGAGCCTGGGGGTTGGTATAGGCCTTGGTCGCGTTAAGGCGGGAACGGCGAGCCTAGGTGATCGGGTCGACGTGCTGATTAGGGAACGAAGACATCCGGCGGAACTCGTGCCGCTCCCCTTTCTCTGACCGCCGGCCATACCGTATACCGCGTGACTGTGGTAATCACGCCTCCAAGCCCACTTTCAGTCACCTCCCACCATCTCACTTATTAGGCTCGACGAGCTACCGTCCTAGAAAGAACGGGTCTCAGTCCTGTTGCCAATGCGGAGTCAGAGAAGATGGAATTATTGGTAAACGACTTGGTGCCCGATATGGTCATGCAGGAGGGGGGACGGATAACTGACTCGGGTCAGAAATACATTTATGGGGAGCTGATATACGGGCGTCTTACCTCCCGGCTCGTTGGTGGGTGTTATGGAGAGACTGGAGAAGAGGGTCCCTGGTCTTGAATCATGGCTGGCGCCGCAGTTAAGCGACAACGCCGTGAGGGTTCTAGAGCGTAGGTATCTGAGCAGGGATGAGGACGGCAAACCTGTTGAGACGCCCAAGGAACTCTTCGCGCGGGTTGCCTTGAACGTGGCACAGGCGGAGGCTCTCTATGACAAGGACACCGACGTTCAGGGACTGGCCAGGGAGTTCTACGATATGATGGCAGGACTCGAGTTCCTGCCCAACAGCCCCACGTTGATGAATGCTGGAAACGACCTACAGCAGCTCTCGGCCTGTTTCGTCCTACCGGTGGAGGACAGCATTGAGGGCATATTCGATGCATTGAAGTGGCAGGCAAAGATCCACCAGAGTGGGGGAGGAACGGGCTTCAGCTTCAGCAAACTGAGGCCGAAGGGGGACTTTGTAAGAAGCACCATGGGCGTCGCAAGTGGCCCCGTAAGCTTCATGAAGATCTTTGACGAGGCCACCCAGCAGGTGAAGCAGGGTGGCAAGCGCAGAGGGGCCAACATGGGGATCCTCAGAGCGGACCACCCGGATGTCGAGGAGTTTATCACCTGCAAACACGACAGCAGCAAGATCACCAATTTCAACATAAGCGTGGCCGTCACGAAGGACTTCATGAAGGCCTACGAAGCGGGCTCGGAGTTCCCCCTCGTAAATCCGCGAAACGGGGAGACGACGAAACGGATCAGCGCTCGAAGGCTCCTGCGCCAGATTGCGGAGTCGGCCTGGAGGAACGGTGAACCCGGACTATTTTTCATCGACACGACCAATGAGACGAATCCAACGCCCCACATCGGCCCCATGGAGGCCACAAACCCCTGCGGAGAGCAGCCCCTGCTCCCCTTTGAGTCATGCAATCTGGGCTCCCTGAACCTGGAGAAGCACCTCAAGAAGGGCCCCGATGAATGGGAGGTGGACTGGGAGCGACTGGAAGGAACCACCAGGCGCGCCGTGCGGTTCCTCGACAACGTCATAGACGTGAATCAATACCCGATCGAGCAGATCGACAAGATGACCAAGAAGACCAGGAAGATCGGCCTGGGAGTCATGGGCCTTGCACGAGCCCTCTTCAAGCTGAAGGTACCCTATGACTCAGAGCGGGGCATCGAGATGGCCCGAAAGATTATGGGGTTCATCCGAGACGTGGGGTACGACGAGTCCCAGCGACTGGCCGAGGTCAGGGGAGTCTACCCCGCCTGGGAAGGCTCCGTCCACGACAAGAACGGTCTCCGCATGAGGAACTCCTACGTAACGACGGTTGCGCCCACCGGCACTCTTAGCATGATCGCCGATACGTCGGGTGGTTGCGAGCCTGAGTTCTCGTTGGTGTGGTACAAGAATGTGATGGATGGAGAACACCTTCCCTACGTCTTGGAATACTTCATTGAAGTGGCCAAGGAGGAGGGTTGGTGGTCGGAGGACCTCCTGGAGAAGATTCTTCGCAACCGGGGGTCGTGTCGCGGTCTGAGGGAGGTGCCTGAGGCCTGGCAATCAGTGTTCGCAGTCTCCTTCGACGTGAGTCCCGAGTGGCATGTGAGGATGCAGGCGGCCTTCCAGGAGTTCTGCGACGCTGCGGTCTCTAAGACGATCAACATGCCGCGCGAGGCGACTGTGGAGGACGTTATGGACGCATACCTCCTGGCTTACAAATTGGGCTGTAAGGGAATCACGGTCTATAGGGACGGTAGCAGGGAAGAGCAGGTGCTGAACGTGGGAGTCTCTCAGGCGAACGAGCAGAGGGTGGAGATAACTGAACCGAGAGCGCGACCCGACGTCATCCGTGGGACTACCCAGAAGATACTCACTGGCTACGGGGCTCTCTACGCCACTATCAACGAGGACGACCACGGGCTCTTCGAGGTGTTCGCACAGATAGGTCGTGGAGGCGGCTATACGGCTTCCTTCACTGAGGCCGTGGCCCGCCTGATAAGCCTCTGCCTCCGGACGGGGATACCTGTGGACGAGATAATCGATCAGCTCGAGGGAATCAGGAGCCCTCGCCTGGCTTGGGACCACCGCGAGAAGATCTATTCGGTGCCGGACGCCTTGGCAAAGGCGCTGAAGCGACACTTGAGCGGTTACTCCCAGGGTACGCTACAGCCAAGAGTCGAGAGCTTTGAGGTGGAGGGCGAGCAGCTAGACGACGAGCTGGAGAAAGAGTACAGGGACGATACTGACCTGATGGTGAGGAAGGGCCTCAACCCAGAATGCCCGGAGTGCGGCAGTTCCCTTGTCTTTGAGGAGAACTGCAC
>JABAOD010001683.1_pt1 | contig 18025 bp, 16 predicted proteins | sample 7062151 | NCBI WGS metagenome assembly JABAOD01 (sample SAMN14538626, study PRJNA623070) | marine sediment metagenome | biome: marine biome [ENVO:00000428]; feature: marine pelagic biome [ENVO:01000023]; material: deep marine sediment [ENVO:00002113] | place: India: Gulf of Khambhat ... | reverse complement strand
GACGGTGCCTGCTTCCAGCTCAGCAGGTTAGAAGTCGGTAACAGTCTATTTATAGACCCTTGACCCAATTGTCGCTTTTGAGAAGGAGGACCTATTCCCGTGTGTAGACCTTAAGGGGCTTGCCCTCCTTGCCATCGTCCACCAGAAATTCGAGCTCGGCCACGTTGCCGAACAACTTTGCCGCCACCGCCAGGTGCGCCCACACGGGCGCGCAGCCCCTCATCTGTACCCTCTTACCGACGTAAGGCGTAAGATCCAACTCCCGCAGTTTCTCCTCGAAGGTGTCGAACTCTATCCTCCCCAGGAGTTCCGTCAAGTCGAGTACTTCGGTCATGACACTCACTACACGTAGAAGGACTCACCGCAGGCGCAGCTTCCCTTCGCGTTGGGATTCTTTATTTTGAAGCCGGCTCCCATGAGGCCTTCGGTGTAATCTAGCTCCGAGTTCATCACGTAAAGAGCAGTCATTGGATCCAGGACAACCTTGACGTCCCTCACCTCCCACACTATGTCCTTCTCCGTGGGTGGTTCGCGGTCGAAGTCCATGTGATAGGTCATGCCGGCACATCCGCCGCTAAGAACCTTCACCCGTAGAACCGGTGACTCCAGACCCTGCTTCTTAGCCACTTCCTTCAGCCTATCCGCCGCCGTGGGAGTGACCTTGAACTGCGCCTTCGCCTCCATGCGGGTCCCCCTGTCTGATGGAGCTAGATTCTCTTAAAGGTTGTCCAGTCACATAGCATTTGGATTGTACATGTGGAGAGTTCACTGAATCACCATGAGAACGTCCTCCTTGCCAACGAGGGCCTCAGCGCCAACCTTGACCTCCCTGACGATGCCCTCATATGGGGACGGTATCTCGTTCTGCATCTTCATGGCTTCCAGGATGAGTAGAGGTGCGCCCATGACCACCGAATCGCCTTCCTTTACCGTGACGGCCACTACGCGACCCGGCATGGGAGCCTTTACTATGCCGCCAATCCCTACGCTGCCAGGTGCAGTCTCTCGCGCGACGCCGAACGGTTGGCGAAAATAGCCCCTGAATCTCACGTTCAAGGGCTTTCCTCTCAGCCTGAGCTCCTTCCCCTGCAATGTGAACTTGTAGGTCCGACGTCCAATCCGAACCTTAAGGCCAGTCCCCGTAACCTCGGCCTTCGTCCCGTAGGGCCTCCCCTTCACCAAGACTTGGAGGCCTTCCTCACGGACCTCCACGGGGTACTCCTCTCCATCAAGTACGACGATGAACCTCGTTGCCATTTGTCAACCTCGCCCGGTGAAGCTCCTCCCGACCGCGGAGGGCCCAGGCATCCGTCGGAGCCTGCTGTGTGGTGAAGGCCGTCTTCCTCCAAGGAAGAACTCCGCCAGAGGCCACTGCAGCGGCCGCCACCGCGGCCACCAGCTCCCGATTGCTATCCTCCTCAATCCTCCTCATCCGCTCCAGCCTCTCCACGACCTTCCTGTCCACTATGAAAGAGGTGGAGAGCTCCCCTGCAAGAAATGCCGAATCCTGGAGAACGGACTTGTGAAAGGGGACATTGACCCGCACGCCCTCCACGCGGAGCTCCTCTAAAGCTCTCCTCATCCTCGCCACGGCCTCCATCCGGTCGCTGCCGTGGGTTATGACCTTGGCCACCAGCGGATCGTAGGCTGTGGATACAACCAAACCCTTCCGAAGGGCGGTATCCACCCTAACCCCGGGACCCCCAGGCAGAGCTACGTTAGCCACGGTACCCGGGGAGGGCAGAAAGCCACCAAAGGGGTCCTCTGCGTTGATTCTGCATTCCAACGCCCAACCATCAATCCTCACGTCTTTTTGGCGAAGGGGAAGGCTAGCACCTGCGGCGATCGCTATCTGCGCCTTCACGATGTCGACCCCCGTCACCATCTCCGTGACCGGGTGCTCGACCTGAAGCCTGGCATTGACCTCGTTGAAGTAGAAACGACCGGCGGAGTGCACGTACTCGATGGTGCCAGCGTTCACGTATTCCAGGGCTTTTGCGGCCCTCACGGAGAGGTCTCCGATGTGCTTCCGCACCTTCTCCGTTACGATGGGGGAGGGAGATTCCTCGATGAGCTTCTGATACCTCCTCTGAATAGAGCACTCCCTCTCCCCAAGGTGCAAGAAGTTACGCCCGTCGGAAAGGATCTGAAACTCAATGTGGCGTGCCCCGAGGTGGTACTTTTCGAGGAAGACCTCAGAAACGCCGAAGGCGGATAGAGCAAGGGAGCGGGCTCTTGACAGAGCGGCCCCCAGCTGTTCCGGACCCTTCACTATCTCCATCCCTATCCCGCCTCCCCCTCCCGAGACCTTCAAGATAACGGGATAGCCAACTGTGTCGGCGATGCTGAGGGCCTCGTCCACATCCTCCAACGGGCGATCGGAACCGGGGGATACCTCAATCCCGGCATCCTTCAGGGCGGCCTTGGCCCGGAGCTTATCTCCCGCCAGGGCCATGGCCCGAGAGTGGGGGCCAATGAAGGTTAATCCCTCCTCCTCGCACCTCCTCACAAACCCCTCGTTTTCGGCAAGGAATCCGTAGCCAGGGTGAACTGCCTCCGAATTAGACTTCTTCGCAAACTTCAGGATCTTCTCCGCGTTCAGGTAGCTCTCGGAGGGGTCCTCTGCGCCGAGCTCGTACGCATCATCGGCGTAGAAGCGATGGGTGGACTCTCTGTCCGCTGCAGAGTAGACAGCCACCGTGGAGATTCCCATCTCCCGACAGGCTCTCATTACCCGTAGGGCGATCTCACCCCGGTTTGCCACCAGGACCTTCGTGAACATCCAGGGGTCCATTGAGCACCGACTATTAAAGTCACGAGGGGGCTAGAGAGGTGGATTGCCGTGCTTTCGAGCGGGCCTCGACTCCCTCTTGGTGAGGAGGGCCTCCAGGGCTGATATCAGCCGCGGCCTGGTCTCCCTAGGTTCCAACACGTCGTCCAGGTAACCCACTTCGGCTGCAACATAGGGATTGGCGAACTTTCTCTTGTAATCCTCGACGAGCTCCTCCTCCTTTGCAGCAGAGTCCTCGGACTTCGCTATGTCCCGTCGAAAGATTATCCTGACCGCACCCTCAGGGCCCATCACGGCAAGTTCCGCGGTAGGCCAGGCGACGTTGTAATCCCCGCCGATGTGCTTGGAGCACATGACGTCGTAAGCTCCGCCGTAGGCTTTCCGGGTGATGACTGTCATCTTCGGGACCGTGGCCTCGGAATAGGCATACAGAAGTTTGGCCCCGCTCCTTATGATTCCACCGTATTCCTGGCCTGTCCCTGGCAGAAAGCCGGGGACGTCGACAAAGCTGAGCAAGGGGATGTTGAAGCAGTCGCAGAATCGGACGAAGCGGGCAGCCTTTATGGAAGAGTCGATGTCGAGGGTGCCAGCGAGAATCTTTGGCTGATTGCCCACGACCCCCAAGGAATGGCCATCCAAGCGGGCGAACCCGCACACAATGTTCCTGGCCCAGTGCTCGTGCACCTCCATGAAGTCACCCTCGTCCACCACCCTGAGTATGACATCCCGCATGTCGTAGGGCTTCTCCGGGTCATCGGGGACGATGGTATCCAGCTCGGGATCCATCCTGTTTGTCGCGTCCTCCGTGTCCATCTGAGGAGGGTCTGTCATGTTGTTCGGAGGCATGAAGCTGAGGAGACGGCGCACGAGATAGAGAGCGTGGTCCTCATTCTCAGCAGCAAAGTGGGCAACGCCGCTCTTCTCATTGTGGGTTAAGGCCCCACCCAGCTCCTCGAAGGTGACCTCCTCCCCCGTGACGGCCTTTATCACATCAGGGCCCGTGATAAACATGTAGCTGGTTCCCTTAACCATGATGGTGAAGTCCGTCAGGGCGGGTGAGTAGACCGCTCCCCCCGCACACGGCCCCATGATGACCGATATCTGGGGCACGACGCCCGAGGCGAGGACGTTACGGTGGAAGATGTCCGCGTAACCGGCCAGGGATCGAACGCCCTCCTGGATTCTTGCCCCTCCCGAGTCGTTGAGGCCAACAATGGGGGCTCCGACCTTCATGGCGGCGTCCATAACCTTGCACACCTTCTTGGCAAACATCTCCCCCAGTGAACCACCGAAAACCGTGAAGTCGTGGGCAAAGACATAGGCGAGCCTGCCGTCCACCTTACCATAACCTGTGACTACACCATCGCCTGGGATCCTCTGCTCGTCCATTCCGAAGTCGATGGTCCGGTGGATGACGAAGGGATCTGTCTCAGCGAAGGAGTCGGGGTCGAGAAGGATCTCTAGTCTCTCCCGGGCCGTGAGCTTGCCTTTCTCATGCTGCCTTGCGATGCCCTTCTCTCCGCCTCCCTGTTTTGCTTCCTCCCGCCTCCTTCGAAGCTCCTCTATCCTGTCCTCTCTGGACATGCCGCTCCCTGGCCCGAACAACTTCAGACGTTGTATTAACCTTTTGATGGGTCGCGAGAATCAATCGGTTACCTCCGCCACCAACGAGACCTCCACTGGAGACCCCAGGGGTAGCCCCGATACCCCCACAGCAACTCGAGTGGCCAGCCCGTCATCTCCGAACACCTCAGACAGCAGGTCCGATGCCCCGTTGGCCACCTCGGGCTGATCTGTGAACCCGTCTCCTGAAGAGACGTAGACGACCATGTGCAGGACCTGAGACACCTTTGAGAGGCTGCCGAGGGCATCCCTCAGGATGCTCAGAGTCAGGAGGGCACAGCTTCTGGCGGCATCGTAGCCCTCTTCCACCGAGACCTGGTCGCCCAGCTTGCCAACGTGCGACAGCCTGCCGTCGACCATCGGTAGCACTCCGGAGGTGAATGCCAGACTTCCACTCCTTCTGAAGGTAACGTACTTGGCCACGGGACGGGGCGCTGGTGGCAATCTCGCCTCCCATTCTTCGAGGGTGGTGGGCATGAGGTGGGTAGCCTCGGAATCCAGTTAAATCTTAGGATGGGTTGGTGATCCGCGACGAGTGCTATCGCACTTTCGGGGTCTCACGAAGCCTTCCGTGTGTTCTCACCCCTCAGGAAACCGTACACGTGGGCCCCCAAGAGAGCCCCCAGACCCGTGACAGCGCCGGAGATTAGGACCGCCACTACATAGGGAAGCAACGCTACGCACGAGCTGAACCCAAGGATCTCCAGCAACAGGCAGGAGGCCTCCGTCAGGGGGTAGTTCAACGAAGCGAGTCCCAGGGGAATCCCCCACGCGAGGGACCCCCCAGCGAAGGCCACGGCGAAGGAACCCCAGGGCCGCTTCATCAAGATTCCGGCGACGAGGCCGGCGGCGAAGATGAGCTGCCAGTATCCCGTCAACGTGAGCAAGTAAACCAGGATGCCAGCAACAGGGAGCATCATGTACCAGGGATGTTCGCGAGTGACAATCTCCACTCTGCTCACCTCCTCGAGGGGGGAGCGGCGCTCAGGTCGGCTTCGCGGGAGAGCCGGAGGTCATGGTATTCACCCCTCATCCACAGTACCAGAAGATCTTCATAGTGCGGGCTCAATGGGTGTCCGCTCTGCCCCCCGGGATAGGCACCGAGGCCCGTTGGCAACCCTCCAGTCAGGGTAGGGGAGAAGTCCACTATCATTCTCCATGAGGGACCGCTGGTTACCAGCACCCTGCCGTATGAAAGCGAGCTGGAAGCCACGTCCACTGTGAAGCTGCCACCGTCTCTGGGCATGACGTCAGAGCTCAGGGCATCGAGTTCAGTCAAGTGTCGAACCTGAATGACGTGAAGGCTGCCCCATAACCAATCATCCATTTCAGTGCCCATCAGCTGCACCAGGTTGTCGAGGGTCTCCATGAAGGAGTTCCTGACGATATCCTCGAGGACCTCCACCTTGGACTGGGTCTCCACGTCATCGAACCAGGCTGACGTTCTATCGAACTTGGCCAATGCCTCAAGGACGCTCATGGAAGGGAACCTGACCTGGGAAAGCCCCTTGTCATCCCATTCATCCCTGAACGTGGCTTTCATAAAGTTCCAGATCCACATCCAATACAGCGTGGGCGGGACTTCTTCAGCATCCATGTCGTAATCCCATCCCTCGAGCCTCTGAATGGCCTCCGGAGCTTTTGGATGGAGCGACGCCCCGCTATCTGTCAGCGAACGGAAGGCTTGAAGGAGAAGCGGCACGAACTCCCGAGCGGCGACCGACACGTGATCCAACTGAAGGGCCTTCACGTCCTCGACACTTATAGAGTTCGATTCTCCAAGGACCTCGTTGATCCTGGCCGCCCTGTACCTGTTAAGCCAGGACCATCCTAGGTATGGCTCGTTCTCGAGGGTAGGCTTCTGGTTGGCGCTCACCAGGAATCCCTGGTCGGGGTTGAAGGCGCTGGGCACCTCGTCGAAGGGTATGAAACCAACCCAGTCATACGTACCGTTGGAACCATCCACGGGAAGGCGGCCCAGTCCGTTCTTCCTGATGGGATAAAGGCCATTCACGACGATTCCAATATTCCCAGCGTCGTCAGCATAGACCACGTTCTGCGCGGGGACATGGAAGTCTGCCAGGGCAGCCCTGAACTCCCCCCAGTTGGAGGCCTTATTCAGGCTGAGGAGGGCCTTCACCTCGAAGGTGGGCCTGTGGCCAGTCCACTGCATGGCCACCGTCTGACCCCGGCTAGTAATCACGGGTCCATGATGCTTGGATATCTTCATCTCAAAGGTGACGCTGGCGCGACCTTTCACATGGATGGTTTCCTGCCTGGTGTCGAAGTCCACCCACTGGCCTCGGTAGAGGTACTCGTTCTCGTTGCCGGGCCTCGTCTTCTCCTCAAAGAAGTCCACCACATCGGCGCCCACATTCGTGAAACCCCACGCGATGTGTTCGTTAAAGCCTATCACGACGACGGGGGCTCCCGTGAGTGAGACGCCGTATACGTTGTAGGAGGGGCTGGAAAGGCGCATCTGGTACCATATGGAGGGGAGGGTCAAGTCTAAGTGCGGATCGTTGGCGAGTATGGGGGCCCCTGTGTCTGTCCTGCTTCCACTCACCACCCAGTTGTTGCTCCCCAGGGACCGGAACTGCCCGAGCAAGGGGTCGAGCGACGATTTGAGGGCAAGAAGCTCCCGCACCGTATCCTGGGATAGGTCGGCAGAAGGGGTTAGGTCCCTGGGAGAGGGCGCAGCAGGGGACGACTCTTCAGGGATTATAGGCAGAGGGAAAGGAATCTGAATGGGGAACAGCTCCTCGGTCGCCTCAGGGCCGAATGCCTCCTGAAAGAGCTTCAGCTCCAGATCGGTGAACTCCCCGCTTAGGTCCCAGCCCATGAACTTGTTCACGACAATGGAATCCAGGGACACCCAGGGCCTCGGTTTATAGCTGAGGAGTTTGAACTCCAGCGGCAGGGCATTCGGAGCGACCTCCCTGATGCGGGTGTTGACACCAGCCGCGTAGGCTTCCAAGACCTCCAGCGTCTCCGTGTCGTACGCTTCCAGGGTCAACTCTGCGGCGTACTTCAGTCCGATGGACCTCAGGAACTTGTCCGTCTCCAGCATGGATGCCCCGAGAACCTCCGAGAGATCGCCCCTGCCCGCTCTCCTTTGCATGTCCATCTGGAACAGCCTGTCGTAAGCGTGCAGGTAGCCGACGGCCATGTGGAGATCCATGTCGTTCTTGGCGAAGATGTGGGGGACGTAGAAGTTGTCCCTGTAAACCTCCACGGGCTGCTGCAGCCCCGCGAAGCTTAGGGTCTGACGTCGGACGGGCGAGGCATCCTCCGCAATGGTCCATACGCCGCCCAGGGGCTCTAGGAGGTTGCCTATAGGCGGAAGGGGTCCCAGGGATACTGACAGGACCGTGATAACGAGGGCCGAGACTATCAGGGTGGACGCGAGCTTCACTAGAGGCCTTCTTGGTTGCAGAGGAATCCCCTTGGAGGGAAACCTGATTGACCGAAATAGTTTCTGGTAGCCGGGCTCAGGTTTCCCACTCTATAGAACCCTCAGCTACCACCACGGACTTGCCCTCCTCTGTCTCCAAAATGAGAAACCCGGAGGTGTCGACATCCACAGCCCTCCCTTCGAGAATGCCCCTACGGGTCTTCACCCTAACCTCCCTGCCAATGGTAGAGCATTGTGTCCTGTACCGAGCGACGACCCTTTCCTCTGTGCCTGCTGCGGGGTAGTTCTCGCGAAGGGAACCCACGAGCTCCTGAAGGAGAGACTCGTTGTCCACCCTCCTTCCCAGCTCGTGCCTGAGGGTTGTGGCGTCTGCGCTCAGCTTCGAGGGTAGGGCGTCCTTAGGGAAATCCGAGTTGATTCCTATGCCTACTATCGCCCAGTATTCATGAGGGCCCACGACTCCCTCCACGAGCACGCCGGCCACCTTTCTCCCGCCGACGAGGACGTCGTTGGGCCACTTGAGGGTGGCCTCTAAATGGAGACTACGGAAGGCGTCCACTACCGAGAGACCAGCAGCAATCGAGATGATGGGGAGCCGCGAAAGCTCATCTTGAAGCAGAACCGAGAGGTAGAGCCCCCCACGAGGCGATGCCCACCTTCGCCCGAACCTACCCCGCCCCTCCACTTGCTTTTCTGCGACCGTCACGGTCCAGGGGGACGCCCCCTCTGCAACCAAGGCCTTCGCGACCTCGTTGGTGGAGTCCACCACCTCATGCCTTACAAACCTCACCGGCCCGGTAGTTGGCACTTCGCCCGCGGCTAGAATCCGTGACATATATGAACGTATCCAGACGCAGTCGACACCTTCGTGCAAGGGCACGCCCCGAACGACGCGCTCCGAGAACTCAGCGACCGTCTCACCTACCCTCTCTAATCTCGATAAGGACTCCCCTTACGGAGGACGGATGAATGAAGTTGACCCTCGATCCTCCCTCCCCAGCCCTCGGTGCCTCATAGACAAGCCTAAGCCCCGCCGCTTGGAGTTCCTCACAGAACCTCTCTATGTCCTCAACCTCGAAAGCCAGGTGGTGAATCCCCTCCCCCCTCTTCTGGAGGAACTTCGCTATGGCACTGTCCTCAGAGGTGGGCTCCAAGAGCTCGATCCTCGTTCCCTCGACGGGGAAGGTGGCCACGCGAACCCTCTCACTCGGGACCTCCTCTGTCGACGAGAGGCTTAGGCCAAGGGCTTGATAGATCTCGACGGCCTCCTTCAGGCTCTTCACGGCAATCCCGATGTGCTCCAGAGCCTTGACTCTCATGTCAGAACTCCCTGAGGGGTCGAAACTCCCCGTACACCTCTCGCAAGGCGTCGCTCATTTCCCCGAGGGTGGCATGGCGGCGGGCGGACTCGATCACGTAGGGCACGAGGTTATCGTCCCTGTCAGCTGCCTCCCTGAGTTCAGCCAACGAGTGTTCTACCGTTTTCTGATCTCTCCGCCGCTTGCGTTCCCTCAACCGCCTTTTCTGTTTTTCCTCTATCGCCTGATCAATCCTGGTAGTCCGAATCTTCGCGGGTCCCTCTTCCACAAAAGCGTTGACCCCTACGATGACCCTGCGGCCTGCCTCCACCTCTCTCTGGCTCCGGTAGGCCTCATCTGCGATTTCCTTCTGTATGAAACCCTTCTCCAGGGCCCTCAGCATTCCTCCCAACTGATGGACTCTCTTGAGGTACCGCTCAGCCCGCTCCTCTATCTCGTCCGTCAGGGCCTCGATGACAAAGGACCCTGCAGTGGGATCTACGGTGTTGGCTACGCCACTCTCGTGGGCCAAGATCTGCTGAGTGCGAAGAGCCAGCAGGACGGACTTCTCCGATGGGAGGGAGAGGGCTTCGTCCATCGAGTTGGTATGCAGGGACTGCGTACCGCCTAGGATGGCCGCCAGGGCTTGGATGGCGACCCGTACCGCATTGTTCTCCGCCTGTTGTGCCGTAAGGGACACTCCCGCGGTCTGGGTGTGGAACCTCAGAAGCCAGGATCTGGGATCTTTGGCCCCAAACCTCTCCTTCATCACCCGAGCCCAGAGGCGGCGGGCGGCTCTAAACTTCGCTACCTCCTCCAGGAGGTCCATCTGAGCCGCAAAGAAGAAGCTCAGCCTCGGGGCGAAGCTGTCGATTGTCTGTCCCCTCTGCACCAAGTGGTCCACGTAGGCGATGGCGTTGGCCACCGTGAAGGCGACTTCTTGGACAGCTGTGCACCCCGCCTCCCTCATGTGGTATCCGCTGATGCTAATGGAGTTCCATAGGGGCATCTCCTTTGAGCACCACTCCACTATGTCCGTTGCCAGCTTCATGGCGGGCTCTACTGGATAGATGTAAGTGCCCCGAGCGGCGTACTCCTTGAGGATATCGTTTTGAACTGTGCCTCTTAGTTCTGCAAGAGAGACACCCTGACTTTCCCCCACGAGACCGTAGAGGGCGAGGAGGATCATGGCAGTGGCGTTGATGGTCATGCTGGTGCTGACCTGATCCAGGGGTATTCCGTTCATGAGGATGTCCATATCCTCCGAGGAGGTGATAGCGACACCTACCCGGCCGACCTCGCCCGCAGCCTTGGGGCTGTCAGAGTCGAGTCCCATCTGGGTGGGCAGGTCAAAGGCAACGCTGAGCCCCGTCTGGCCCTGCGAGAGGAGATACCTAAAGCGGGAGTTGGTCTCCTCAGCGGTCCCAAAGCCTGCGTACTGTCGCATGGTCCAGAGGCGCCCTCTGTACATCGTGGGGTAGACGCCCCTCGTGTAGGGATACTCTCCGGGGAAGCCCGACTTTCGGAGGAAGTCGAAGGAGGGAAGGTCGTCTGGGGCGTAACACTCCTTCAGTTCGATACCCGAGAGAGTCTCGAAGGCCCTCTCCTCTTGAGCGGAGCCAGAGCTCCTTGCGTAGGTGTTCTCCTTCCAACGGCGATGGGACCTTGAGACCTCCTTCTCAGAACGCTCATCCCACGTCAACACTCTTCCTCCAGTGCCAAGCCAAAAAGTTCACCCGCACGGCCTCTCTCCCGGATCTCAGAGGGCACCTCCACGGATAGCCACATTTCCATCGTTCAGGACCCCTGGGGAGCATCCGATTCTATGGGAGGGTCGCTATATATGGCTTTGTCAAGCCCTCGTATGGCCTCGGGTGTCGTGGGGTGATTTACAATCGCGCTATAGGTGAACTTCCAGAGTGGGAATATCCACACCAGTGCCCTCAGTGACCAGGCCGATCACCGCGGCCTCCGTGGCCTGTCCTAGAATCTCCAGGGCTTGATCGGCATCCTCTTCGTTCACGATGAGGACGAAGCCCTGGCCCATGTTGAACGTAGAGTACATCTCCCTCGTGTCAATTCCCCCCATTTCCTGCAGAGCTGTGAACACTGGCTGCGGCTCGAGGGGATCGTCGATTTCGAAGCGTACCCCGCGGTTGATTCGGACTAGGTTTCGGAGACCACCGCCCGTCACATGGGCCATTCCGGTTACAGGACAGGAGCGGAGGACCTCGAGGACCTGCCGAACGTATATCTCCGTCGGCCTGAGGAGAGCCTCCCTCCAGGTCTCCTGGCCTCCGGGCGCCATCTCACCGTAACCTACTCCCTGCGATCTAAGCAGCCTCCGGACCATTGTGAAACCATTGGAATGGAGGCCACTGCTTCTGAGTCCAATTATGGCCTGGCCCGGTTCAACCGACCTCCCGTCGATGATGTTCTCCTTGCGAACGTAGCCGAGGCAGGTTCCGACCAAGTCATAGCCCTCAATGATCTCGGGGATGGTCGCCAGCTCGCCACCGATGAGCGTTATGTTCGCAATCTCAGCCCCCTTGTTAAGGCCGACACCGATCTGGGCCGTAACACCCTCATCGTACCTACCCACGGCGAGATAGTCAACCATGGCCAAGGGCTCGGCGCCCACACAAAGGGTGTCGTTCACATTCATGGCAACGCAGTCTATGCCCACGGTGTCCCAGCGACCGGTCTCCTCAGCCACAAGGAGCTTGGTCCCGACGCCATCGGTATTCAGAGTCAGGGCCCACTGGTCAAAGTCTATGAGGCCCGTGAAGAAACCGGGCAGGTCGATGGGCGAACCCAAACCAGAGCGCTTGTATTGCAGCTGGGAGACAAGGGCAGCGATGGACCGCTCCTCCCTCTCGATGTCTACACCGGCCTCCCGATAGCTACGCGGCTTCATAATCTGCTGAGGGGAAATAGTTGATTAAGCTTTTGCGGAGGTTCGCAAGCAAACTTTAAGGTGGCCCGCTCGTCTCATAGTTCGTGGGACGCGCCTGGGTCAAGGAGCGAAGAAAGGACGCCTACTACAGGGGGGCGAAAGCAGAGGGCTATCGAAGCAGGGCCGTCTTCAAGTTGATGCAGATCAACGAGAGATTCAGGGTGATACGCCGTCGGAACTCAGTTCTCGATTTGGGGGCCGCCCCCGGAGGATGGTCACAACTTGCCAGCGAACTCGTGGGTCCCAAGGGGAGAGTCGTGGCCCTAGACCTGGTCCCCATGGCGCCGATAGAGGGCGTCACCATTGTCCAAGGTGACCTGAGGGATGCTTCCACCGGGGAGAGACTTGTGTCCCTGCTCCCAGGAGGCGTTGACTGCGTGATTTCGGATATGTCGCCAAGGCTCAGCGGAAACAGGAGCTTAGACAATGCGCGCTCGACAGAGCTGTCAAGGGCTGCCCTCGACCTAGCGGGGAGACTATTGAAACCTGGAGGACACTTCGTAACGAAGGTTTTCCAGGGCGAGGAGTACGAGGCGTTCAGACAACAGGTCTCCAAGGGTTTCCGTACCTGCAAGGGCTTCACCCCTCCAGCCTCCCCCGCCAGAAGCGCGGAAACGTTCATAGTGGCGAAGGGCTGGCTGGGTCTGTCCAGGAGCTAACGGAAGTTTTAAAGTCGACAGAAAGGATGCTCTTTTCGCCGATGCAGACCTACCTTACTGTCACATTTTCCACCGAGGGGGCCAGGCCCTCTGAGGTCGCGGCAAGGCTGCAGTCCCTTGGCTTCGAGGCCACGACGGGCAACTACGACTTCGTCTACAGGTGGGATAGAAACGCAAAGGTAGAGGACGCACTCTGGCTGGCAGATAAGGTACAAGCGGCTCTGAGGGGTATGAGCGTCCTCTTCAAGATTGAGACAATCGGTAGAGATTAAGCTCGGCTCAATCCCAGAAACGCTTGGTTCTGGCATAGGTTATTTCGGCCTCGAGGACGTCCTTCAAGAAGTCCATCTCATCCCCGTGGTACCTTCGAAGGATCTTCCCGGCAACGTCCGGGCCGACACCTCGTGCCACCAAAGCCGTGACCGCCTTCTTCCCGTGGCCCATGACCAGGCTGGCGTTGGTGTAGAGCTTCTTCATGGCCCTCTTCCCCTCCTTATCGTGGGGCTCCGACCTGAGAACCTCAGCCATCTCCCGCTCCCAAGGCCTGAGAACGGCCTGCATGACCGATTCGCAGTAGGGGCACCGAACTTTCTCCCCCAGTTCCCCGACCTTCTCCGTTCTGCTAACCTTGCACGACAAGCACAACAGGATCACCTGCTGATCCTCGAGCCTCCTCTTCAGCAGCCTGAGAGTGTGGGAATCTGGCCGCGGCGGGAGAAGCATGTCCAGGGCCCGTTCCGCCCCCAGCCTCCCCAAGTAGGAAAGAGGCCCGGTGACGACATCGATCCTTCCCTCCCGTATGTCCTTTAGGACCTGCATCGCCCGAGGGACATCCAGCCGCTCCCACATCATCTTCTCCACGGCCTCCTCCATGAGGGGGGTCCTCTCGAAGGCCTTCATCACCTTGGGTAGGTTCACCTCCCGATAGTTCACTCCCCTCTTGACGGCACCAAACTTCTTGGCCACCTGAACGAATATCCAACGCAGCTGGGTGGAGTTGACCAAGAAGATCCTGAGCAGGGGCTCCACCGCCTCTGGATCTGTGCCCTTCAAAAGCTCCGCCACGACGTGGGCCCTAACGGCCCTCGGCACCTTAATCATCACCCGATAGGGGTCCGTTCTCAAGCCCATCGACTCCCCATATCGGGCCGAGAGGAGGGCCGAGAGGAGGTGTGCCAAGGTCTCATTGACCCTGCTACCCAGGGCTGCATTGACCACCACCAAGTCGTCGCCCTCCTCCACCGTGATCAGGTTCTCTCTTGGTACCTCATGAGGGGCTTGTCGTCGCAGATAATCGAGGAAGGCCTCCTTCCCGTGCTCGTTGACGGAATAGCCCTCTAGGCTCCCGACTCCTCGAAGGCTACCCACCTCCTGAGCCACCTCGTAGGGGACGGGTATCTCCTCGCCCAACCAGCTGGGAATACCTCCTAGCTCCTTGACTGGCTGGACCACCACTTCGTCCTCCCCAATGTCCACGACTTCCCAGGTCTGACCCTTCATGATGAAGCTGGAGCCATGGTGGACCTGGCCCGCCACAAAAGCCTCATCCAACCTGCCTACTGAACGCCGGCTCGGAAGGTCTCTCACCCGGTAGCTCTTCTCGTCGGGAATCATTGAGATGTTTTCGTAAAAGTAAGGCAGGGTGCCGGAACCCTTGTAGATGGATTCGCCCCTGTACCTGATGACCCGCAGATCGCTTAGCTGTTTTAGGACCCTCACAAAAGTATCCCAGGGGAGGTCTCTGAAGGGGTAGGATCGCCTAACCGTCTCGTAGTATTCGCGGGTGATGGCCCGACCCTCGGTGAGGAGATGAGCCACTATCTGGTTGGCTAGGACGCCAAGGGGATTCCTTCTCACGCGGTAGTCTTCCAGCTCTCCCTCTAAGCCTCTCTTCGCAATGACTACGGCCTCCGCCAGATCCTCCTCGTTAGAGGCGATGATGACGCCCTTGGAGACCCTACCCACGGCATGACCCGATCGACCTACTCGCTGGACCAACCTGGTGACGTCCCGAGGCGAGTTGTACTGGAGCACCAGGTCCGCCGATCCGACGTCGATACCCAGCTCCAGGGAGGATGTACAGATTAAGGCCTTAAGCTCCTCGCCCTTGAACTCCTCCTCCGCCCGGACCCTTACGTCCTTCGAGAGGGAGCCGTGATGAACGCCCGCTGGAACGTTCTCCCAGAACTTGTAGCGGGAAGAAAGGAACTCCGCAGCGTCCCGAGTGTTGACGAAGAAGAGGGTGCTTCTATGAGACTCGAAGAGGTCCCTTGCCCTCCGAAGAGCCGATGCCTGCTGGGGCTTCACCCTCAACGCATCGGCCAGTTCCTCGTCGGATTCCTTGACCTGGGGAAGCTCAACTTCGAGCTGCATCGGCTTGACAGCCCTCAGGTCCACCACGTCCACCTCCCTACCGACGCCACCCAGGAAGGAAGCCACCTCCTTCGGGCTTCCAACGGTGGCCGACAATCCTACCCTCTGGTATTCCCTCTCCGTCAGGCGTAGCAGCCTCTCGAGGGCCACGGATAGCTGTGCCCCTCTCTCATCAGCCGCCAGCTCGTGGACCTCATCGACGACAACCCAGCGTACCTGCCTCAGGTGCTGTCTCAGTCGCGAACCAGTGAACATTATCTGCAGGGTCTCGGGGGTGGTGATGAGAATATCAGGCGGCGATCTGCTCTGGCGAGCCCTTTCCGCCGTTGAGGTATCTCCATGACGAACCGCCACCTCCAACCCAAGGTACTCCCCGAAGAAGTCCATCCTCCTCAGCATGTCGCGGTTAAGGGCCCGCAGGGGAGTGATGTAGAGGCAGCTTATCCGAGGGGGTTTTTCGCGGGTGATGGTGTCCAGGATCGGTATCAGGGCCGCCTCCGTCTTGCCGATGCCCGTCGGAGCGATGAGAAGGAGGTTTCGACCCTCCTGAATCAGAGGCACTGACTGAATCTGAGGCTCGGTGAGCTCCCTGATCCCCAGCTCCTCCAGGGCTTCTATGATCCTGGGCTCGACGGATAGCTCGAACACGCAGGTTTCAAGGGATTCCCCCCTAATAAGGCTAGGTCGGGTGGTTATCAAGCCAAGGGCTTTATCTCGCCGGGGCATAGGCGGGTCGGTGAGCCTCTGAAGGACCTGATGCGGGGAGTGATGGACGAATTTACTGCGGACTATATGGAGATGAGATACCACGCCCGGAGCATGACGAGGATCAAAATCGCTGCTGGCTCCTTGGAAGATGCCAACTCCACGGAGTACACGGGCGTCGGCATACGGGCGCTGTTCGCCGGGGCCTGGGGCTTTAGCAGCACCAGCAAGCTTGATCGGGCGGCCCTCCGACAGGCTGCCCAGGACGCCCTCCAGGCGGCCAAGGTGGCCTCCGGTGACAAAGCTGAGAGGGTGGAAAGTCTAGCTGAGGGAAAGATGGCCAAGGGCACCTACAAGGTCGAGGAGAGGGGGGCCCTGGAGGATAGGAGCCTGGAGGAGAAGATGGAGATGGTCTCACGGACGGAAAGGATGGTCCGCGAGCAGTCTCCCGAGGTGAAGAGCGCCCTCTGCTTCTACCGGGAGATAATAGATGAGAAGGTCATCCTCAACACCGACGGCGCGGAGGCAGAGATCAGGGAAGTGCGGCCCGACTTCGTCGTCATCGCCGTCGCGTCGAGCAACGGCGACATGGTAAGCGCCCCGGAGTCTGAGGGCGTATCGGGGGGATGGGAGGACCTCTTCCGTCGTCGAGGGCCTGAAGAGATGGCCCTGCGGGCGGCAGAGAGGGCCACCGCCCTCCTGAAAGCGCCTTTTCCCAAGGGCGAGAGGGCCACCGTAGTCCTCGATCCTGCCTTGGTGGGGCTCATCTCTCACGAAGCCTTCGGACACACCGTAGAGGCTGATTTCGTTCTCTCGGGATCAGCGGCGCAGGATAAGCTGGGGCATCGTGTAGCCAGTGAGTTGGTGACCCTGGTGGATAGCGGTGTCCCGGACAAGGACGGGTCCCCCGCAGGCAGACTAATGGTGGACGATGAGGGAATACTCACCCAGAAGGCCGTCATCATCGACCGCGGGATTCTCAAGTCATACCTCTTCGACAGGGAGACTGCCGCGCAGTTCGGCTTCCAGCCCACAGGGAATGCCCGGGCCTTCGAGTACAGCGACGAGCCCATTATTCGAATGAGGAACACCTACATCGAGCCTGGTGACAGGAGCCTCGAGGAGATGCTGGAGGATGTAAAACACGGCTACCTTCTGAAAGGAAGCGGGCCTGGACAGGCCGACTCTAACGCAGAGTTCATGTTCGGCGTCCAGGAGGCGTACCCAGTGGAGAGGGGCGAGACAGGTGAGTTGCTGCGGGGGGTTACGATAAGCGGGAACGCCTTCGAAGTACTGAGCGCCGTGGACGCCGTAGGCAAGGCCTTCTCCTTTGACATGGGGTCGGGCTTCTGCGGAAAGCATCAACTGGCAAAGGTGGACGGCGGAGGGGGCCACCTGAGGTGCAAGGCCATCATCGGCGGGAGGCAGGAGGGGTAGCTTGGGCGAACTTCTGGGATTGTGCGAAAAGGCCGTTCTTCTAGCACAGCAGAAGGGCGTCGACGAGGCTGAGGCCTATGGGATCGACGGACGGCAGGTAGAGGTCTTCTTGGAGAGGAATGACGTGAAACTGGGGAAGTCCCAGCTGAGGACGGGCATAGGGCTTCGCGTCCTGAAGTCCAAGGGGCTGGGATACTCCTCTGTGAACCTCTTGGATGAGTCAAAGATGAAGGATATGGTGGATAGGGCCGTGGGACTTGCTTCCAAGGCTCCCGCCGATCCCCACAACCAGCTTCCAGACCCTCAGTCCATTAGAGAGGTTCCGGGACTCTACGATGAGGAGAGCGAAGGGCTCGAGGCTGAGGACGTCCTGAAATATGCGTCGGGGATGCTCAGGGCCGCGAAGGAGTACGATCGTCGGGTAACGGTGGACAGCGGGACCTTCCAGGCAAGCACTGGGTACAGAGCCATCTTCAGCTCCCGCGGTGTGGTAGGTGAGGAGAGGAGCAGCAGCTTCACATACTTCATGGTGGCCTTTGCCCGTGACGGGCAGGAGGTCGGCAGCTTCGACTACCTCTTCGAAGGGACGCATCGTGTGAAAGACATTGCCGCATCGGACATGGGCCGCCGCCTAGCGGAAAGGGTGGTGAGCGCCTTCGGAGCGAAGAAGGCGGAGACCTTCAAGGGGACGGTACTTATGAACCCGTATACTGTGGAGGCCCTTGTCGCAGGCCTTCTAACGTGGGCCGTGGACGCCAACAACGTGCA
>JABAOD010012148.1_pt1 | contig 18033 bp, 18 predicted proteins | sample 7062151 | NCBI WGS metagenome assembly JABAOD01 (sample SAMN14538626, study PRJNA623070) | marine sediment metagenome | biome: marine biome [ENVO:00000428]; feature: marine pelagic biome [ENVO:01000023]; material: deep marine sediment [ENVO:00002113] | place: India: Gulf of Khambhat ... | reverse complement strand
GGAGGGCCGCAAGGCCCGTCTCGAAGTATGTGGTCGCGCCGATCCGGCCGCCTCGAACATAACGGATTTCGCGATAGCCGGGTTCTCTATGAAAACGCTGATCTGGTACTAAGCGCATCGATTCTGTCCAGAATGCTGGTTACGATCTTGTAGAGGATGTACCACCAGAAAAACCACCCAACGATTGGGATAAGCGCCAAGATCACCCACAGAACAGTATTACCGTTCAGTCGCTGCGCCAGCGCTCCGGCAAAAATCGCATAAGGTATGGAGATGACGGCCATCGGCAGAAACGACAAGAAGCTGTCTCCCATCTTCGCCTCCCGTGCGAGACATGACTGTACTGGCAACGCTAACGCAAATCGGTCAAGCCATCCATAAGTGGAGGCGAAGCGGTCGCCGGATTGCGCCGGCGGCCTCGTCGTTTGCGGCGGTGCTGCAGGTCAGGCCGCTTCCTGGTCCTCGCCGAGCAGCTCGGCGATCCGCGCCTGGATCTTGTCGCCGGCCTTGTTCTGCACGCCCGCGATGGTGTGCAGCCACGCCTGGCAATCGTTCAGCCACCCGATTTCCCAGGCGACCGCGAGGACGCCCGCCGTGTGCGGCGGATCACGGTTTTGGCCCGACTTCGGCGAGCATTGCTGATCGCTTAAGGGCTACTATATCAGCAAACTAAAAGCGGATACGTTACGACATCAAATTATGACTTCTCTAAAGCAAAAGATCTCGGACCCAGACTCGATGATGTTCTCTGCTCGCGCTCTGCAGGAACTTGTGAGATCGTTTGGAAACGGCGTTGATCCCTCCTCAAACGTCGCCCTCTTTCAGGGACAGTTCATCGCTGCCCCAGTACTTTTAACTTTCGCAATGGAACTGGCCCTCAAAGCTTGGTGGGCCAAGGAGAACAAGAATAGTGATATTCCGAAAACGCACGATCTTCTGAAATTGTTCGACGGACTGAACGAAGGTACGCGGACCCGCCTTGAGAGTGCACGTCCAGAGGTCCCACACCCTTACCGAGGCTTTCCGCCCATTCGTCCGGGTTTGCGATCGATGCTGGCCTCCAACAGTGCCGCATTCGTCGAATGGCGATACTTGCACGAGCTTTCCAGTGCCAGGTTTCCAAGCGCGGAGTTCAACGAAGCGCTGTCGTCGGTGATTGGAGAGTTCGATTGGACGGCAAGATAATCGCTACTGGTTCGAATGTCTGGTTTGGGTCAGACTCGGACATTGGCAGTCGCCTCGCAAGAGGTCTGCTAGCGGGAGCGAAGCGGTCGCCGTGTTGCCCCGGCGGCCCCGTAATTTTCGGCGGTGCTGCAGGTCAGGCGGCCGCCTGGTCCTCGCCGCCCAACTCGGCGATCCGCGCCTGGAGCATGTCGCCGGCCTTGTTCTGGACGGCGGCGACGATCTTTAGCGGGGCCTAGCACTCGTTCCGCCAGCCGATCCCCCTGGCGACCGCCGGGATTGCCGCGTCGGCCTCCGGCCTCCCCGCAATGCCGGTCTCTGAACTGCCCGGCTTGGCGCGGCAACGCCGCCCGCCCCTCCGCTCCGGGAGGAACTGGCGACCCCGGCAGGACTCGAACCTGCAACCTGCGGATTAGAAGTCCGCTGCTCTATCCGGTTGAGCTACGGGGTCGGCGCTGTCGTGGCTCCGGCTGCGGCCCGCTCCCTCCACCCGGCCGCCCGACGGCATCGTACCCTGTCGGCGGCCTGGCGGGGGAGCCGGTCGGCGCGGCCCTGGGCGGCACGCCGTCAATGCGTCCAGGGCTCCAGCCGGGAGTAGGCGAAATTGTCGGCATAGGTCTTGGCCCGCACGCGGCGCTCCCTCGGACGCTGCAGCGTGTAGTCGTAGCCGTGCCGCTCCGCATAGGCAACCGCCTCCTCGGCCGTATCGAAGCGCAGCCGGACCTGCCGGTCGGTATCGCCCGAGCCGTTCCAGCCGATCAGCGGGTCGGGCCGCGACGCCTCGGTCGGCTCGAATTCCAGGATCCATCGCTGCGTCTTGGCGCGACCCGACTGCATCGCCGTCTTGGCCGGCCGGTAAATGCGAACCCGCATGGTTTGCGCTCCGTTCTTGCGTGCCCTGCGAAACTGGTCGGGGTGACTGGATTCGAACCAGCGACATCCTGCTCCCAAAGCAGGCACTCTACCAGACTGAGCTACACCCCGGCGGGCGGAAAATAAGGGCTCCGCCGGCGGATTGCAATGCCGCTCCGGCCGAACCCGGAACTCCGCGAAAAAGCATTTTCGATTAATCCTGAATTAACGAGTGTCGCCTAGGCTTGAGGGGTAAGCGAGGCCGCTGACGGCCTGCCACAGCTGGAGAATTCGCTGCCCATGTCCCGTTTTGCCCTGTCCGCCGTTGCCCTCGGAGTCCTGATTGCCACCGCTGCGCCGGCCGCCCTGGCCCAGGGCGACGGATCGGCACCCTGCGGCAAGCGCGAGGAACTGCTGTCGCACCTGTCGCAGAAATACTCGGAACGCCCGGTGGCAATGGGCCTGGCCACGAACGGCTCGCTCGTCGAGGTGCTGTCCTCCAAGGCGGGCGGCAGCTTCACCATCGTCTACACGATGCCCAACGGCGTGACCTGCCTGATGGCCGCCGGCAGCAACTGGGAATTCACCAAGACCCCGGCCGAGGACACGGAAACCTGACCGTCCTGGGCCGCGGTGCCTACTCCGCGGCCCCGAACAGCGGGTGCTCGACGCGGTCGCCCGGCTTGATGCCGAGCCGCGCCGCGGTGCCGCCGTTGAGCTCCAGGACGCCGCGCACCGGCCCGCGCGACGAGATCGATTCGAGCGAATGCGGGACGGTGCGCGCGGCGATGCTCTCGATCTCCCCGTCCGCCCTGATGAACAGCATGTCCAGCGGGATGAAGGTGTTCTTCATCCACATCGACGCGCGCCCGGGCCGCCGGCTGTAGTCGAACAGCATGCCGGCGTCGGCCGCCATGCTGCGCCGGTACATCAGGCCCTGCGCCCGCTGCTCCGGCGTGACCGCCAGCTCCACCGTGAACGCGTGCCGCCCGGTCTCGCTGACGATGACGAGGCGCGAGGTCTCGAAGGTCGTGGCCAGCGGGCTCTGCTGCGCCGCCGCGCCGTGCAGCGGCAGCACCAGAAGCCACGCCAGGGCGGCAAGACTCCGTTTCATGACCCCATCATAGCGCCACATGGCCGCTTGCCAACCGGCCGCCGACGGCCCATAGTTCCGGCAACCTTCACCGGGGGGAGCCGGACCGTCGGCTGAGAGGTCCCGTCGCGCGGGACGACCCCTAGACCCGATCCGGTTTGACGGACTCGCCGCCGGCGATCCCGCAAACCGGTGAATCGGCTCCGGGCGTTGCACGCAGAGCCGGTTCACGCGATCGGTCGCCGACGCGACCGGCCGCGATCGGCTCTGTAACCTGATCCGGATCATGCCGGCGTAGGGACGCGTGACGTGACCGCTGACCACATCCATCCGCCCTTCTCGGTCGCCGTCTATGCGGCCCGGCTGGCCTATGCCGGCGCGGTGCTGTTCGAGGCGCTGGACGTGACCCTGCCGGCCGGCCGGACGACCTGCCTGCTCGGCCCCAGCGGCGTCGGCAAGACCAGCCTGTTGCGCCTGATCGCGGGCCTCGAGGGCGGCAGCGAGGGCGAGACGCGGTGCTCCGACGGCCGAGACCTGCACGGCCGCATCGCCTGGATGGCGCAGCAGGACCTGCTGCTGCCGTGGCTGTCGGTGCGCGACAACCTTGTGCTCGGCGGGCGCCTGCGCGGCGAGCCGGCGGCGGCGGACCGCGCAACGGAGCTGCTCGAGCTGGTCGGTCTTGCCGCGTCCGGCGATTTGCGGCCGGCCGCGCTGTCGGGCGGCATGCGGCAGCGCGCGGCGCTGGCCCGCACGCTCATGGAGGACCGGCCGGTGGTGCTCATGGACGAGCCGTTCTCGGCCCTCGATGCGATCACCCGGCACGAGCTGCAGGACGCCGCGGCGCGCCTGCTCGCCGGCCGCACCGTCCTCTTGGTCACGCACGACCCGCTCGAGGCGCTGCGCCTCGGCCACCGCGTGCACGTCATGGCCGGCCGCCCGGCCCTGCTGGACGAGCCGCTGGAGCCGGCCGGCGAACCGCCGCGCGATCCCCGCGAGCCGGCGCTGCTCACGCTGCAGGCGGAGCTGCTGACCCGGCTGGTGCGCGCACGGAGGGTTGCCTGATGGCCCGCCGGCGCGAGCTGCATCCGCTGGCGCGCGGCGCGATCGTCGGCGCCGGGCTGGTCGGGCTGTGGCAGGCGGCGGTGTGGCTGACCGGCACGCCGCACTTCATCCTGCCCGGCCCGATCCCGGTGTTCCGGGCGCTCGCCGGCAACACCGCCCTGCTGGCCGATAACGCGGCCACCACAGCGGCCGAGATCCTGCTCGGCCTTGCCCTCGGCACGCTGCTGGGCGGGGCCAGCGCGATGGCCATGGACTACGCCCGCACGATCCGCCGCTGGCTGATGCCGGTGCTGGTGGTCAGCCAGGCGATCCCGGTGTTCGCGCTGGCCCCGGTGCTGGTGCTGTGGCTCGGCTACGGCATGGCCTCGAAGGTCGCGATGGCGACGCTGATCATCTACTTCCCGGTCACCGCGGCCTTCCTCGACGGGCTGCGGCGCACCGAGCCCGGCTGGCTCGACCTCGCGCGGGTGATGGGCGGCAGCCGCTGGTCGATCCTGCGCACGATCCGCGTGCCGGCCGCCCTGCCCTCCTTCGCCTCGGGCCTGCGCGTCGCCACCGCCGTCGCGCCGATCGGCGCCATCGTCGGCGAATGGGTCGGCTCGTCGAGCGGGCTCGGCCACCTGATGCTGCAGACGATGGCACGCGGCCAGACCGACATCATGTTCGCCGCCCTCGCGGTGCTCGCGGCGATGGCGATCGTGCTCTACTACACCGTCGACCGGCTGCTGGGCCGCGCCCTGCCCTGGGTCGCCGAGCGCGGCGTCGACGACGTATCGGCGCCGCAATCGCCCCGACCATAAGACACCGCAAGAAGAGGAAATCCGCCATGTCCCGCAACGTCTTTCGCCGCGCCGCCGTGATCCTCGCCGCGGCGCTCGCCATGGCCGCCCCGGCGCATGCCGCCGAGCGCCTGACCGTGCTGCTCGACTGGTTCGTCAACCCGGACCACGGCCCGCTGATCGTCGCCGAACAGAAGGGCATGTTCCGCGACGCGGGACTCGCGGTGGCGCTGATCGAACCGGCCAATCCGAACGATCCGCCGAAGCTGGTCGCGGCCGGCAAGGCGGAGCTGGCGATCAGCTACCAGCCGCAGCTGCACATGCTGGTGGCCGAGGGCCTGCCGCTGGTGCGCGTCGCAACGCTGGTGGCGACGCCGCTGAACTCCCTGGTCGCGCTGCGCGACGGGCCGGTCAAGACGATCGCCGACCTGAAGGGCCGCAAGGTCGGCTATTCGGTCGGCGGGTTCGAGGACGCGCTGCTCGGCCGCATGCTGGAAACGCACGGGCTGACGCTGAAGGACGTCGAGATGGTCAACGTGAACTTCGCGCTGTCGCCGGCCCTGATGTCGGGCCAGGTCGACGCCGTGATCGGCGCGTTCCGGAACTTCGAGCTCAACCAGCTCGATCTCGAGAAACGACCGGGCCGCGCCTTCTACCCCGAGGAGGAGGGCGTGCCCGCCTATGACGAGCTGATCGTGCTGGCCAACGCCAAGCTCGGCAAGCGGGACGCGGTGCGCCGCTTCGTCGACGTGCTCGAGGCGGCGACGCAGTACATGATCAACCATCCCGAGGAGAGCTGGGAGCTGTTCCGCGCCAGCGCCCCGGGCAAGCTCGACAACGAGCTCAACCGCCGCGCCTGGCGCGACACCCTGCCCCGCTTCGCGCTGCGGCCCGGGGCGCTGGACCGGCGGCGCTACGAGCGCTTCGGCGCCTTCCTGAAGGAGCGCGGGCTCGTCAAGACGCTGCCGGAGCTGGACGGCTACGCGGTGGAGCTGGAGTGAGCGACCGCCGCGTGGCGGCGCCGGCCGGACGGTCCGGTCACGATGTCGCGATCGGCGCCACGCCGGTTTTCCGGGCGGCCGTTCGGCGCTAACATCGGCGGCGACCCATGAGACGCCGGAGCCCGCCATGACCGACGCCGCCCAGCCCGCCCGCCGCCGGCCCCTGCCCCTGCCGAGCCAGTGGCCCGTCGCCATCGGCGCGCTGCTGGCGATCTCCTACGGCGTCGGCGCACTCGCCGCCCATGGCTGGCAGTTCGGCGCCCTGTTCGCCATCGGCGGCCTGCTCGGCGCGTCCCTGTACCACGCGGATTTCGGCTTCACCTCGGCGTACCGCAAGGCGATGGTGCGCCGCGACGTCGCCGGCGTGCGGGCGCAGGTGCTGATGGTCGCGCTCGCCGTCGTGATCTTCGCGCCGACCCTGGCCGCCGGCGAGTCGATGACCGGCATGCGGGCTTCCGGCGCCCTCGCCCCGGCCGGGCTCGAAGTCGCGGTCGGCAGCTTCATCTTCGGCATCGGCATGCAGCTGGCCAGCGGCTGCGGCTCCGGCACGCTGTTCACCGTCGGCGGCGGCAGCACCCGCATGGTGGTCACCCTGGTGTTCTTCTGCCTCGGCGCGTTCCTTGCGACCCTGGCCTGGGACCTGCCGGCCTGGGCCTGGCTGCGCGCCGGCAGCCGCGCCGTCTCGCTCGGCGCGACCTATGGCTGGGGCGTCGCCACGGTCGGCCAGCTGGCGCTGCTCGGCGTGCTGTGGCTGGCGCTCGGCCGCTGGGGGCGGTACCGCGACCAGTCGCCGGTGTGGGGCGGCGGCCTGACCTGGCGGCGCCTGCTGGTCGGCCCGTGGCCGCTGGTGCTCAGCGCCGGGCTGCTGGCGCTCGGCAACTGGCTGGTGCTCGAGATCACCGGCCATGCCTGGTCGATCACATGGGGATTCACGCTGTGGGCCGCCGNNTCACCTGGGGATTCACGCTGTGGGCCGCCGAGGTCGCCCAGTGGTTCGGCTGGGACCCGCAGTCGAGCGCGTTCTGGGCTTACCAGGCGCCGGCGCTGGCCCGCGGCGTGATGCTCGACGACACATCGATCAGCAATGTCGGCATCATCCTCGGGGCGCTGATCGCCGCGGGTCTCGCCGGCCGCTTCGAGCCGACCCTGAAAGTGCCGGCGAAAAGCCTGCTCGCGGCCGTCATCGGCGGGCTGCTGCTCGGCATCGGCGCACGCATGGCCTATGGCTGCAACATCGGCGCCTTCTTCTCCGGCGTCGCCTCGTTCAGCCTGCACGGCTGGATCTGGATCCTGTTCGCGCTGCCCGGCAACTGGGTCGGCGTGCAGCTGCGCCCGCTGTTCGGGCTGGAAAGATAGAAATCGGTGCCAGGACGCAGCAGCTGGCGCCTGAGAAAAGGACGGCAATCAAAAGAGCCCGGTGGTCCCTCATGACCGCCGGGCTCTCTTCATGTCGACAGGCGCCGACCGGCGCAACGCACGGTCAGTTGGTGCCCTTGTTTTGCTGCAGCCAGATGCGCCGGGCCTCTTCGAGCCCCTCGAGCGCATCCCCCTCGATGCGGTCGTAGCGGGCGACCTGGGCGTACGACTCCATGACGTCGCGACCCTCCTGGGTCTCTTTCATCCGTTCCAGGACCGTGGCGATCGTCTCCTGCGCCTCGGCCGGGATCGCCGCATTCACCATCAGCACCGAGCGGATAACCGGCCGCGTTTCATATATGACATGAAGATTCGGCCGCAACTCGTCGGGGACGGTGTCGCTCTCGTTCCAATCGATGTTGCTGATCGCACCGGCATCGGCGGCCCCGTTGTGAATCGCCTCGATAATGCCGGTCTCGCTTTTGGTGAAATGGTAGCCGACCCTGCCTGCGGGAACCGGATCACCCGGCGCGCTGAGCTGCGCCAGGCTGAACCCCGTGGACTCGATGGCGTTGCGGGGCAGCAGATAGCCGGACGTCGAACCGGCATCCTGGAACGCCACGCGGCGGCCGGCCAGATCGGCGAGGTCCTGAATCGGACTGTCCCTGCGCGCGACAATGACGCTGTGGTATTCGGGCACACCCTTCTTCCACTCACGCATCAGAATGTCGACCACGCCCTCGGCCTCGAGCTGGACGGCGACGAACGCGGTCTCGGAAAGGATGTCGACCTTGCCCTGCCGCATCAGCTCCGCCATCTCGGCCTCGGTTTCGACCATGATGGTCCCGACCGACGTGACGCCGAATTCGGAAAGCTCGGCGGCAAGATAGTCCGCCATCCTGTCAAGCTGTTTCTGGTGTTTTTCGGGATTGTCGGTGATCCGGCCGATCACCAGCATCGCACCCTCCACTGCCTGGGAGGGTGGGACCGCGATGGCCAATATCAGCATGGAGAGAACGCCGCCAAATACCAGGCGGGCAGCTTTTCTGGACATCGAAAGACCTCCGATTGTTCAAGATCTTCGTTGTCGGGGTTCGTCCGCCGCTCCGCGATCCCGGAGCCAAACGTCGGCAGATACCCGCGAAACACCTAAACAACGTTAACGGTTCGTAAATATTCCATAAAAATGTCCGCTCGCGCGAATTCGGTGCATTGCCGGTGCCGCGGCCCGGAGAGTCGTGATTCGAAGGAACCGCTGCATCACCGGGTGGAGATGGAAGACACCCCCCGCGACGATCCGGCGCGTACCCACTCTGGATGGCCGCGACCAGACGCACGCCGGCCGGCCTGTCGCGGCGACCCGACATGTCGGTCGTCGACGGGCAGGTCAGCGCCCGTTCGCGTCACCCGGCCGGGTCTGACATCTTCGTACCGATTCCACGCAAGTGCATCATGCGCCAGCGCGTTGCCGGACTGCGCCGAATTCAGCGCCGCCCCGCCTGCCACGCCAGCGCCGTGACGAAATCTTCAACTATCCGGGGATTTCTTGCGGATCAATTCTAGTTTTAATAAGTGATGCCGCGGGCAATTGCCGGCTGCGCCATTGACTCGGCTGTCCGCCTGTGTTGCGCTATGTCATCACAAAAAACTGCAAAATCAGACAATTCACCGCGCAACATGGGAGGTGAAGATGCGTACCGTTGTCTTGAAAATTCTCGCCATCGTGGGCGCCGCGGCGCTAATCGCCGCGACATCCGTGTCCGCCGGCGCCCAGGATCTTCTCGAAAAGGCAAAAGCGGGGGAGACCATCCGGATCGGTTTCGCCAACGAGGTGCCCTGGGCCTATCCCGGCGAAAACAACAAGCCGCTCGGCTTCGTCAACGCCATCGCGTTGGGCATTCTCGATGAAATGGGCATCACCGACATCGAGCCCGTCGTCACCGAATGGGGCGGCCTGATTCCCGGTCTGAAGGCAAATCGTTTCGATATCATCACGGGCGGGATGTATATTCTCAAGAGCCGGTGCGAGAACGTGAACTTCTCGGATCCGATCGGCGTTTTCGGGGATGCGTTCATCGTCGCCAAGGGCAACCCCAAGGGAATCCAGACCTACCAGGACATAAAGAAGACCGACGCGGTCCTCGCCACCGGTGCCGGCTACAATATCGTCGAGGTGGCCAAGAAGGAAGGCATTGCCGAAAGCAATATCATGCAGGTGCCGGGCCCGACTGAAATCCTCGCGGCTGTCAAGTCCGGTCGTGCCGACGCCGGCGGCGTGACCTTCTTCACTGCCCAGAATCTGGCCAAGGAGAGCGGCGGCACGGTCGAGGTCACCGATCCGTCGAAACTGCCCAAGTGGACCCTGAACTGGGTCGGCATCGGGTTCCGCAAGTCCGACACGGACTTCCTGAAGGCCTTCANNACTGGGTCGGCATCGGGTTCCGCAAGGCCGATACGGCTTTCCTCGAAGCGTTCAACGAGGCGCAGGCCGATTATCTCGGCTCCGACGAGATGCTTTCGGCCGTGGCGCAGTATGGCTACACCAAGGCGCAGTTGCCGGGAGACGTGACCACCGAGTACGCCTGCGCGAATCGCTGAGTTGCGTTCGACGCCAAATCACGGGCGCGGATAGTGCGAAGGATGGGGCGGCGGTTGCAGACGCCGTCCTTTCCGCCCGTTCGTAACGGTCTCCGTGGACATCGCCGGGAGCCGGAGAAACTGTGATGTCGTATCTGGAATTCCTGGCGCAGTACGGCGGCCGTTTCGTGGACGGCACGATCGTCACCGCGCAGCAGACCGTTCTCGCGGCCTTGCTGGCGATCGCGATCGCCGTCCTGATGGGGCTGATGCGGCTGTCGCGCCATCATTCGGTGCGCGGCGTCGCGACCATCTATATCGAGATCTTCCGCGGCACTTCGTTGCTGGTCCAGCTGTACTGGATATTCTTCGTCTTGCCGTTGTTCGGCCTGCCGCTCGAGAAGTTCACCGCCGGCTTCGTTGCGGTCGGCATGAATCTGGGCGCCTACGGCGCCGAAGTGGTGCGCGGCGCCATCCAGGCGGTGCCCAGGGGCCAATACGAAGCGGCCCTGGCGCTGAACATGTCGCCGTTTACGCGGATGCGGCGGATCATCTTCCCGCAGGCCATCCTGCTCATGCTGCCGCCATGGGGCAACCTGCTGATCGAGCTGCTGAAGGGGACCGCGCTGGTCGCCCTGATTTCGGTCACCGACCTGATGTTCCAGGCCAAGCAGATCAACGGGTCGACGTTCCTGTCGGTCGAAGCCTTCGGAACCGCGCTGGTCATCTACTACGTTATGGGGCGACTGATGATTTCTCCGTTCATGCGCTGGCTCGAAAAGATCGTCGCTCGCAAGATGGGCCGGGGCTAGGCAAGGGGAGGTCGCAATCATGTTCGACTGGCGCTGGGATTTCACCTTCGATATCCTGCCCCGCCTCCTGCTGGCGACGCTCAACACCCTTGCGGCGGCCGGAATTGGCTATGGCATCGCCCTGCTTGTCGGACTCCTGTTCGCGCTGGCCCAACGCACCCCCTACCGATCGCTGACCATGGCGATCCGGGAGGCGGTGGAGTTCATTCGCTCGACTCCGTTGGTCCTGCAGATCTTTTTCGTCTTCTTCGTCGGGCCGCAGTTCGGCATCCGCCTGTCACCCTGGACGTCGGGGATGATTGCCATCGGCCTGCACTATGCGGCCTATTTGTCCGAGGTCTACCGCGCGGGGATCGATAGCATACCGAAGGGACAATGGGAGGCCTGCAGGGCCCTCAATCTGAGCCCCGGCCGAACCTATTTCCGGATCATCATTCCCCAGGCGCTGCCGGCCAGCCTTCCCGGGATGGGCAACTATCTGGTCGGCATCTTCAAGGATACCCCGATGTTGTCCGTCATCGGTGTCGCCGAGTTGATGCACACGGCCAATGCGCTGGGGTCCGAAACATATCGCTTTCTTGAACCCTATACCCTTGTTGGCGTCATATTCCTCGCGATTTCCCTGCCGACAGCGGCTGCCTTGCGCGCTTTGGAGGCATGGGTGCGCCGCGCTCTCGGAATGCGCAAATAGGGTTCCCGTTAACAAGAGGAGCTGATGAACGAGCAAAACCATCCAACGGAACTCGGGCCCGGTGCGCCGATGGTCAGGTTTTCGAATGTCACCAAGCGATATGGCAGTCTGACCGTGCTCGACTCGCTGAATCTCGACGTCGCCGCCAATGAGATGGTCTCAATCATCGGCCCGTCCGGGTCGGGCAAGACCACGGTTCTGCGAATGTTGATGACGCTCGAAGAAATCGACGATGGCGTGATCTATGTCGACGGAACGCCGCTGACGCACATGGAACGCAACGGAATGCTGGTCAAGGCGAACGCCAGCCACCTGCGGCGACGGCGCGGCGACATCGGCATGGTTTTTCAGCACTTCAACCTTTTCCCGCATATGACAGCGCTGGAGAACTGCATGGAGGCTCCGGTACATGTCCTGGGGCTGGGCAAGCAGGAAGCCGAACAGCGTGCGGTCGAACTCCTCGATATGGTCGGGCTGGCGGACAAGAAGGATCAGCACCCGTCCCGCCTCTCGGGCGGACAGCAGCAGCGCGTGGCGATCGCCCGGGCGCTGGCCATGCGGCCCAAGGTCATGCTGCTGGACGAGGTGACCTCGGCGCTCGACCCGGAAGTTATCGGTGAAGTGCTGAACGTGATTCGTCATCTCAACAGCAAGCACAATCTGACGATGCTGATGGTCACGCATCAAATGGGATTCGCGAAGGAGATCTCGGACCGCGTCTGCTTCTTCTACGAAGGACAGATCGCCGAACAGGGTCCACCGGAGCAGATCTTCGGAAATCCGAAAAACGAACGAACCAGACAATTCCTGAGCGCGGTGCTCGAAGCCAGCTGAAGCCGTGTTGCACGAGCTTTCAATCGACCTGATCGAAGCAGCCCGCAGGGTCATTGCGGAGGTGGCCGTGACGACGCCGCTGGTCCCCTCCCCCCACCTGTCGGATCTCGCCGGCGCGCCATTCCTGCTGAAACTCGAACTGGCCCAGCCGATCGGTGCCTTCAAGCTGCGCGGCGCCGCGAACGCCGTGTTCAATCTTCCGTCCGGCGTCGCGGGGGTTATCTGCTGCTCAACCGGAAATCACGGGCGCGGCATGGCGTATGCGGCCCGTGCGCGTGGCATCCGGGCCATCGTTTGCATGTCCTCGCTGGTGCCGCAGGCGAAGATCGAGGGAATCAAGGCTCTGGGTGCGGACGTCCGGGTCGTCGGCAACTCGCAGGACGATGCCCTGGCCGAAAGCCTGCGGCTTGTCGAAAAAGAGGGACTCGTTGAAATCTCGCCCTTCGACGACCCGCTGGTGATCGCTGGCCAGGCGACGATCGGTCTCGAGCTGATGGAGCAGGAACCCGATCTCAAGACGATCCTTGTGCCGCTGTCGGGCGGCGGCCTGGCCGGCGGTATCGCTGTCGCCGCCAAGCAGCTGAACCCGACTGTTCAGGTCATCGGCGTATCGATGGATCGGGGGGCAGCCATGTACGAGTCGATCCGCGCCGGCCGGCCGGTCGAGGTTCAGGAAGTGCCGAGCCTGGCCGACTCACTTGGCGGCGGCATCGGTCTGCAGAACCGCCTGTCCTTCGCGCTCTGCCGCGATTGGCTGGACGACATTGTCCTGGTCACCGAGGCGGAAATATATCGCGCCATGCAAACCATCTACTACGAGGATCGCATCGTCTGCGAGGGCGCCTCCGCCGTTGCGGTCGCCGCATTGCAGGCCGGCAGGCTGCCGCCCCTGGATGAGCCGACCGCGACGATCATCACCAGCCGCAACCTCGACATGACGGTGCATGCCGACATCATGCAGGGTCGCGACGTGACTCTGGGCGACCTGATCGTGAAGGGAGTGCCCTATGGCCCGTGACATCCGTATCCTGACCGAGACCGATCTGCGCCAGCTTGTCTCGATCGACCTCGAGGCCGTCAAAGTCGTCGAGCGAGCCTTCGCCGCGCTGGCGACCGATGAGGTCGTCATGCCACCCGTCCTGTCGATGGAGATCGCGTCCGCGAATGGCGAGGTCGACGTGAAGACCGCCTTCATTCCGGATTGCGACCAGTTCGCCATCAAGGTCAGCCCGGGCTTCTTCGACAATCCGAAAATGGGCCTGCCGAGCCTGAACGGGCTGATGATCGCGTTCTCCGCCAGGACCGGCCTGGTGGAGGCGGTCCTGCTGGACAATGGCTATCTGACCGACGTCCGCACGGCCGCGGCCGGCGCGGTCTCGGCCCTGCATCTGGCCCCGGAAATCGAGACCGCCGGCGTCATCGGCACCGGATTCCAGGCACGGCTGCAAATGCAGGCGGCGCATCTCGTCCGGCCGTTCAGGAAGGTCCTGGTTTGGGGCCGCGATCAGGACAAGGCGACGGCCTGTGCCCGCGATATCGGTGAACGGCTTGGGATCGAGGCGACGGTTGAACCCGACCGGGCCCGCCTCGTGGCGCAGAGCCAGCTCGTCGTGACCGCCACGCCATCGCACGAGCCCCTCATCCATGCCGACTGGCTGCATCCGGGGATGCACATCACCGCCATGGGCGCAGACCAGAGCGGCAAGAACGAAGTCGATCCGTCGATCTTCTCCCGGCTGGACGTCTATGTGCCCGATCGGCTTAGCCAGTGCGAGACGCTCGGCGAGCTCCGGGCTGCGCTGGCGGCGGGAACGCTCGCCGATACGAGCGGGATCAAGGAACTGGGCGAGATCATCAGCGATCCGACACTGGGCCGGCAGACCTTCGATCAGATCACGCTGTGCGACCTGACCGGGACCGGCGCGCAGGACACGGCTATCGCCAGTTTCGCCCTGGCGCGGGCCAGAAAAGAATCCGCCGGAACTCAGATCAGGGCATAAGGCGCCGGTCCGGTCACGGCCGCGCGGCCACCCTGCTGGACCCCGTTGCCGAATTCGATATACAAGATACGCAGGGGTCACGAGGCGGCGTTTTCGACCCTCGAAATCAGGGAGAAACAACCATGCCGTTCATGCTCAAGATCCAGTGGGACCTCAAGGACGGCCGCGAGGCCGAGTTCAGGGCCAGCCAGGAAGCCCTCTGCAAGGTGATGGCCGACGACCATCCGGGCGTCATCTGCTACCACGTCGACTACCCCTCCGCCGGCGTCAGCCAGTGGACCGAGATCTACGCGACGAACGAGAGCTTCAAGGCGCACCTCGCCAACGAAAAGGGCAAGGCGCCGCTCGCCGCCTGCATCGGCTCCAGCGCCCGGATCACCTGCCGCTGCTGGGGCGATCCGGATGCGGAATCGCGGGAGATCCTGGCCGGGTTCGGGGCGACCTACGGGAACACGGCGCCGAGTTCCTTCGTCCTGCACCCGCGCGCAGACAGGGATTCGGCGGTTTAAGAACGCGGGCTAGCGTCCTGTCACGTAACGAGGAATCGATTCCGATAGCCGGCGCGACCTCATGCTTCGAGACGCCCCTTCGGGGCTCCTCAGCATGAGATTCCACCGTCTGTGCCCGGATCGTGAGGAGGCGCCGAGCGCCGTCTCGAAGGGTGAGGTCACGCAGGCCGGCGTGGCGATGCCGTCATTGCAAGTCGCAGGTAAAGCAATCCAGTGATCCGCGGCATCCTGGATTGCCACAGCGATTCGCGCCTCGAAATGACGTGCCGGGTGGCTGTCTCATCCCGCCGCCGGGGCCGGCTCGGCGATCGGCTCGCCTTCCTCGCCGCCGCCGTCGCGGCCCTCCTGCTGGCGCTTCCACATCGCCGCGTAGGCGCCCGCCCTGGCCAGCAGCTCCGCGTGACGGCCGCGCTCGATGATGCGGCCCTCGTCGAGCACCAGGATCTGGTCGGCGCCGACGACCGTCGACAGGCGATGCGCGATGACCAGCGTCGTGCGGTTGGCCGACACCTCCTCGAGGCTCTTCTGAATCTCCTGCTCGGTATGGGTGTCGAGCGCCGAGGTTGCCTCATCGAAGAGCAGAATCGACGGTTGCTTCAAAATTGTGCGGGCGATCGCGACGCGCTGCTTCTCGCCGCCGGAGAGTTTCAGCCCGCGCTCGCCGACCCGCGTCTGGTAGCCGTCCGGCAGGCCCATCACGAAATCGTGGATGCGGGCGAGCCGCGCCGCCTCCTCGATCTCGGCAGGACTGGCGTCGGGCCGGCCGTAGGCGATGTTGTAGTAGACCGTGTCGTTGAACAGCACCGTGTCCTGCGGGACGATGCCGATGGCGGCGCGCAGGCTGGCCTGGCTGACATGGCGGATGTCCTGGCCGTCGATGCGCACCGTCCCGCCGGTCACGTCGTAGAAGCGGAACAGGATGCGGCTGATCGTCGACTTGCCGGCACCGGACGGCCCGACGATGGCGACCGTCCGGCCCGGCGGCACCGTGAAGCTGACGTCGTGCAGGATCGGCCGGCGTGAATCGTAGCCGAAATCGACGCCGTCGAAGACGATCTCGCCGCCGTTCACCTTAAGCGGCGGCGCGTCCGGATCGTCGGACACCTCCTGCTCGACCTGCAGGAGGTGGAACATCGCGTCCATGTCGGTCAGCGACTGGCGGATCTGGCGATAGACGAAGCCGAGGAAGTTGAGCGGCAGGTAGAGCTGGATCAGATAGGCGTTGACCAGCACGAAATCGCCGACCGTCATCGTGCCGGCCACGACGCCGGCGCCGGCCATCGTCATGATCGCCACCAGCCCGCCGCCGATGATGCCGGCCTGGCCGATGTTCAACATGGCCAGGCTCACCTTGCTGCGGATGGCCGCGCGCTCGTAGGCCTGCAGGGCGACGTCGTAGCGCCGCGATTCGTGCCCCTCGTTGCCGAAATACTTGACCGTCTCGTAGTTGAGCAGGCTGTCGATCGCCTTGGTGTTGGCCTCGGTGTCGCGGTCGTTCATCTCGCGCCGGAACTTGATGCGCCATTCGGTGACGATCAGGGAGAAGGCGATGTAGCCGAAGATCGTCACCGCCGTGACCAGCGCGAACCAGATGTCGAACAGGCCCCAGAGGATGCCGCAGACCAGCAGGATCTCGAAGATCGTCGGCACGATGTTGAAGATCATGAAGTTGAGCAGGAATTCGATGCCCGAGACGCCGCGCTCGATGACGCGGGACAGGCCGCCGGTCTGGCGGTCGAGATGGTAGCGCAGGCTGAGCCCGTGCAGGTGCTCGAAGGTCTTGAGGGCCGAGGTCCGCATCGCCCGCTGCACGACCTTGGCGAACACCGCATCGCGCATCTCGCCGAAGGCGACGGCGAAGGTCCGCGCGAGGCCGTAGGCGACCAGCAGGCCGACCGGCAGGGCGATCACGGCGCCGGCCTCGCCGGTCAGGATGTCGACCGCCTGCTTGTAGAGCACCGGGACGTAGACATTGGTCAGCTTGGCGCCGACCAGCAGCAGCGCGGCGACGACCACCCGCCCGCGCAGCTCGAGCGAGCCGCGCGGCCACAGATACGGCAGCAGCGTTATGATCGCGCGCCACTCGTTGCCCTTGCGGGACCGGTCCGCCGATTCCCTCATCAGCTTCGGCTTGCGCATTTTCCCCCGGAACGGTTGCGTCGGCGCGGCGCCCCGCGGACGCCCCTTCCTAGACTTAGGCGAAACGGCGGCGATTGCCAGCCCGGAAATCCGGGCCTTCCGGCCGGTCACACGTAGTAGAGCAGAAGATAAATGCCGAGCAGCAGCGCCACCCACAGCGCCGTGCTGCCGGTCAGCCAGGTCCGCGCAAAGGGGCCCTGCGGGCCGTGATGCCGGTAGAGCCGGGCGATGAAGCGCTCGATGCGGCGCTCGGCGGTGGCGATCAGCCGTTCGCGGGTCGGACGCCCGTAGGCCAGCACGAAGCCGGCCGCCGCCGGCAGCAGGCGGCGGTACGACCAGTCGAAGTCCAGGTTCACCGACCGCAGCTCCGGCGGGTAGATCCCGGTGCGCATGAGGACGGCGAAGGCCAGCGCCGAGAACAGCAGCAGCTGGAGCTGGGTGATCACGTGCGTGGTCGTGTACGGCGCGTAGTCGACCGGGTAGGGCAGCAGCGCGTAGAGCGGATCCGGCCACACGCCGATGCCGATGCACAGGAAGGCGGTGACGCCCATGGCGATCAGCATGTTGAGCGGCGCCTCCTTGCAGCGGATGCCCGAGTCGTGGGCGAAGAACGCGAAGAACGGGATCTTGATGCCCGAGTGCTCCATCACGCCGGCCGACGCGACGAGGAGGCCGATGAAGGCGAGCGTGTAGTGCGCGTCGCCCACGGCCGAGAGGATCATCGACTTGCTCACGAATCCGCTGAAGAGCGGAAACGCCGAGATCGACGCCGCCCCGATGATGCAGAACACGGCCGTGAACGGCATCGACTTGTACAGCCCGCCCAGCTCCGAGCCCTTGATCGTGCCCGTGCGGTAGAGCACGGCGCCCATCGACATGAACAGCAGCGCCTTGTAGAGGATGTGCGAGAAGGCGTGGGCCGCGGTGCCGTTGAGCGACAGCTCGGTGCCGATGCCGATGCCGACGACCATGAAGCCGAGCTGGTTGTTCAGGCTGTAGGCGAGCACGCGCCGCAGGTCGTTCTCGATCACCGCGTAGAAGATCGGGAACGCCGTCATCGTCGCGCCGATCCAGATCAGCATCTCGGTGCCGGCGAAGCCGCGCGCCAGCGCGTAGACCGCGAGCTTGGTGGTGAACGCCGACAGG
>JABAOD010018737.1_pt1 | contig 18035 bp, 17 predicted proteins | sample 7062151 | NCBI WGS metagenome assembly JABAOD01 (sample SAMN14538626, study PRJNA623070) | marine sediment metagenome | biome: marine biome [ENVO:00000428]; feature: marine pelagic biome [ENVO:01000023]; material: deep marine sediment [ENVO:00002113] | place: India: Gulf of Khambhat ... | reverse complement strand
TTCATTCACCAGGCAGCTCGATTCGCTTTCAGGGGCGCGAGCTCGTCGGTGCCGATGAAAGGGTGTTGCGCGACGTGCGCGGTGACCAGATCTCGATGATCTTCCAGGAACCGATGACGTCGTTGAATCCACTGCACGTCGTCGAGAAGCAGATCAACGAAGTGTTAATGGTGCACAAGGGCTTGTCACGCGAAGCGGCACGCGCGCATGCGCTGGAGCTGCTGAACTTGGTAGGGATCACCGAGCCCGAGCAGCGGCTCAAGTCCTATCCGCACCAGCTCTCGGGCGGACAGCGTCAGCGCGTGATGATCGCCATGGCCCTGGCGAACGAGCCTGACTTGCTGATCGCCGATGAACCGACAACGGCCGTCGACGTGACGATTCAGGCGCAGATTCTTAGGTTGCTGCGCGAGCTGCAAGCGAAACTCGGTATGGCGATGTTGTTGATCACCCATGATCTCGGCATTGTGCGCAAGATGGCCCGGCGCGTGTATGTGATGTATGCCGGGGAGATCGTGGAATCGGCAGAGTTGGCCGAAATCTTCGATCGACCCCAGCATCCGTATACGCAACGTTTGCTTGCGGCAGAACCCAAGGGCGCGCCGGTGCGCGCACCGGCCGATGCCCCGGAAGTGCTCGATGCACGCGAGGTCAAGGTCTGGTTTCCGGTGCGACGAGGGGTGCTCAAACGGACCGTCGGACACGTCAAGGCAGTCGATGGGGTGGATGTCAGGATACGCGAAGGCCACACGGTCGGGGTGGTCGGCGAGAGCGGGTCCGGCAAGACCACCCTGGGGCTCGCCTTGTTGCGTCTGGAGAAAAGCCGCGGTGCGGTCACTTTCAGCGGCCGCTCCATCCAAGGGCTGCCGGCCAAGACGTTGCGCGCGCTGCGGCGCGAGATGCAGATCGTCTTTCAGGATCCCTTCGGCAGCTTGAGTCCGCGCCTGTCGGTGGGCCAGATCATCGGCGAGGGGTTGGATGTGCATGAGCTCGGCGGTTCGGCGCAAGAACGCGAAATGCTGATCGTGGAGGCCCTGAAAGAAGTGGGTCTCGATCCCGAGAGCCGCCACCGCTACCCGCATGAGTTTTCGGGCGGTCAGCGCCAACGCATCGCCATCGCCCGCGCCATGGTGCTGAAGCCGCGCCTGGTGGTGCTCGACGAGCCCACCTCGGCGCTCGACATGTCGGTACAGGCGCAGATCGTGGACCTGCTGCGTGAATTGCAGGCACGCCACCGATTGGCCTACATGTTTATCAGCCATGACTTGCGCGTGGTGCGCGCGCTGAGCGATGAGCTTATCGTTATGCGTGATGGGCGTGTCGTCGAGCGCGGCCCGGCGAGTGAAGTCTTCGATAACCCCCGTGCTGCCTACACCCGGGCCCTGATGTCGGCCGCTTTCGATCTGGAGCTGACAGATGAAAGCGCGGTTCGTGCGTAAAGCCGGTAGGGAGTGGCTGGCTCGAAGGCAAAAAAAGAGCGCCGGCTGACCGCTGGGGGTAATAGACAGTCTACCGGCGCTGGAGGAGGGTAGAAACCCTTCAGGGCGCGGCGTGCTTTAGCTCTGCTTTATCCTTGAACTGTGCCTCCTCGGTCGATCCGGCCATGGCCGTGATCGAAGACGCGCCACCGCTAATCACCTGTGTGACCTGATCGAAGTAGCCGGCGCCGACCTCGCGCTGGTGCTTGGTGGCGGTGTAGCCGCGGCGCTCGGCTGCAAACTCGCGCTCCTGCAATGGCAGTGAAGGGCGCAGTCTACGGAGAGGATCGGTTATTTGACAAACCAATTATTTCAATATTCACTATTGAATTTCATAATCGTCATGATTTGGCCATGGGCTCGGTCAACCCGGTCTACTACAAGCAGAACCGCTTGAAGCAACTGCGTGCGTTTTGCTATGCGGCGCAGACCGGCAGCGTGTCGAAAGCGGCGGAGCGTTTGTTTCTGAGCCAGCCCTCGGTGTCGCTACAGATCCAGGCGCTGGAGCGCGAGCTCAGCATCGCCTTGTTCGAACGCCGTGGACCTAACATCAAGCTCACACCCGAGGGCGAGACTCTCTATGAGCTAGCGCTGCCGCTGGTACAAGGCATGGATAGTCTGCCCGAGACCTTCGCCGCTCAGCGCGGCAAGCTCGAAACCGGTCAGCTCAACATCGCCGCCGGCGAGTCGACCATTCTGTACATCCTGCCGGAGCCGATGAAGCAGTTCGCCGACGCCTACCCAGGCATTCGCTTGAAGTTGCACAACGTCACCGGCCGCGACGGGCTTGCCATGCTGCGCGCCGATGAGGTCGACTTCGCGATTGGTTCGATGCCCGAGGATGTACCGGCCGATATTACCTATCATCCGATCTTCGTCTACAGCACGGTCTTGATCACATCGCGTGATCACCCGTTGGCGAGCAAGAGGGAAGTGCGGCTTGAGGACATCAGTCCATACGGGTTGATCTTGCCGCCGCGACATCTCGCGACGTGGCGCATGGTCGATCTCGTATTTCGCCAGCACGACGCGAGCTACACAGTCGCACTCGAGGCCGGTGGCTGGGAAGTGATAAAGAAGTACGTCGCCCTCGGACTCGGAATCTCGATTGTGACCGACATCTGTATTACCGGTAAGGAACCGCTGGCGCGCATTCCACTCGATCGCTACTTTCCCAAACGCAGCTACGGGGTGGTGCTACGACGGGGCAAATTCCTCTCGCCCCAGGCCAAGCGCTTTATTGATACGATGGATCCGCAGTTTCTCGTTCAACAAGAGAAGGGCAAGCGCGAAACGAGCGCACGTGTCAACCGCAAGGGCAGCGCACGCGCCCCTCGTTGATGAAATAAGAAAGGCTTCCCGCGGGAAGCCTTTTCTTAGCGCTTATGGCTGACGCCTAGGTCCGTGCATCCAGCCACTTTCCGATGGTGGGCGGGACTTCCTTTTGGGCGCGGCCGCTGACGTAGATGCCGATGTGACCGCCAGGAAAAGCGAGTTCGGTGTAATCCTTGGTGCCGACGTAATCCTTGAGCGGGATCGATGCCGCTGGCGGTACCAAGTGATCTTTGGCGGCGTAGATATTGAGCACCGGTAGGGTGATGTTCTTCAGGTCCACGCGGTGCGGGCCGATCTGCACTTCGCCCTTGATCAAGCCATTGCGCTGGTAAAAGTCTTTGCAGAACTGGCGAAATGCCTCGCCGGCCTGATCCGGGCTATCGAAGATCCATTTCTCCATGCGCAGGAAGTTCTTCGCTTTGTGCGGGTCGTGCAGCTGGTCGACCATGTCCATGTACTTCTGGCCCATGAGCCGGAACGGCTTAAGCGAGAGAAAGGTCCAGTTGAGAATCTCGCCGGGGACGTTACCGAGCGTGTCCACGAGCAAATCGACGTCCATCTTCTGCACCCAGTGGCTCAACAGATTGTCATCGGTCTGGAAATCGACCGGTGTGACCATGGTGATCAGGTTTTTCACCTTCTCCTGATGGATGGCGGTGTAGCACAGGCTGAAGGTGCCGCCCTGGCAGATGCCGAGAACGTTGATTTTGTCGAGCTTGTGACGCTTGCGGATCACGTCGACACAGCGATCGATGTAGCCGTTGATGTAATCGTCGAGCGTGAGATAGCGGTCGGCGCGATCGGGATAGCCCCAGTCGATCAGGTAGACATCGAGACCGGCCTCGAGCAACCCCTTTACCGTCGAACGGTCTTCTTGCAGGTCGGTCATATAGGGACGGTTGACCAGGGCGTAGACGATCATCACCGGCACCGGGTTACGCGGGGCGGTAGCCCCTTTGAAGCGATGCAGCACCAGCTTGTCTTCGCGATAGATGATCTCCTTGGGTGTGACGCCGGCATCGATCGGACCGATCTTGAGCAGGTTCTGCAGCCCGGTGCCGAGCTTGCGATTGAACGCCATCATTTCGTCGACCGCCTGCTGCGGCGGGATGTTGATCGGTTGCACGGCTTATCCTCCTTTGCTTGCGCCCTCGCTCGAGGTGGGCGCGGGCGCCTTAACCTTTCGCGGGCGTGCAGGCTGCGATTTGGCGTGCGGCGTTCCCGGTGGTTGCGCCGACACCGCCGTGGCCATCGGCTGGCCTCCGAGCACGCGGCTTAGCTGTTCCCTCAGGCTCTCGAGCTCAGCGGCGAAGGCCTTGCCTTCCCTGCGCGTCTCCTGCATCCGACGATGCAGCGTGTTGACTTCACGCCGCGTGGGCATGTTCATCGCTCCCAAATACTCGTCGATCAGGGCACCGGCATGGCGCTTGACCTGCATCAGCGTATTGACGAGCTCGGCATGCGATTCTGCGTACTCATCGGTCGAGACGTACTCGCCATAAACCTCCTCGCAGCAATCGACCCACAGATCGTAAAGCTCGCGCGCGGCACTGACTGTCTTGCCGGCCGCAGAGAGTTCCTTGAGCCTGCTTTCGAATCGTTCAACCGACCGTAGGCCGAGCTGGCTGAAGCCGCTGACATAACGCTGGTGCGCGCGCTGGTAATCGAGCCACAGGCGGGCATGCTGCTGGAGCTGCTCCTGCCATTCGCGCGTGTAGCCGACGCCGGGGACCGACAGGAAGCGGTCTATGCGGTCGTCGATGGCCGCGCTGACGCGCTCGACATCTTCTAGCTTGAGGTTCTGGAGGAAATCACCGGGCAGCACCGATAAGGAAGACGCGGTGCGCTGCCAGGTGTCTAGCGGCATTTCCCAGAACGCCATCACTTGGCGCATCAGGTCGTGGGCCCGGGCACCCGAGCCTGTAAACGCCTGCTTCATGCCCGCCAGCGCCTCCTCCGTTTGTTGCTGCAAATCCATAAATCTCTGGCCGCTGGTCGTCGCCGACTCAAAACCCCGGGTCATGCCCTCCGAGAGCCGAAAGAACGCCTTCCCTTGCTCGATCAGCTTGGAATAGAAGTCTTCGATTTCAGGGGGCGTGGAGCCGGAGACGGCCTTCCACCAGTGGTCGAGCGCCTGCGCCCAGGGATTGGCCCCGCCCCGCTGCGGCGTCACCGCATCGAGTGCCTGCCGACCGAACTCAGTCCAAGCTTCCCAGTACTTCCGTTGAAACTCGGTCCAGTCTGTATTCCCGTTGGCAGCTTTTTCATCGCTCATGGTCGCGTCTCCGAGGTCGTCGATCGGGCGGGCAAGCTCATGCAACCGGGGTCTGCGTTCACCAAATAGTCTAGCACAGGCTATTGTGCACCGCAACATCAGCATCAGCTACTGGTGGTGGGGCGCTGAGTTTGGTAGTCTATGTTGCACTGCCGCAAAACAGTCCAGCCGTCGCGGCAGCCGTTCGAGATAAGCAGAGAGCAGACGAGATCAGGAGGACAGAATGCGTGACGACGTAGTCATCGCGGCCGCAGGCCGCACGGCTATCGGTTCTTTCGGTGGGGCCTTGTCGGAGCTTCCGGCATCGACCCTGGGCGCGCGGGTCATTGCCGGCGTGCTCGAGCGTGGCGGGATCAAGCCGGAGCAGGTCGACGAGGTGATCATGGGCCAGATACTAACGGCCGGGGTCGGTCAGAATCCTGCTCGCCAAGCCGCTATCGAGGCGGGATTGCCTTACAACGTACCCTGTATGACCATCAACAAAGTTTGCGGCAGCGGCCTCAAATCTGTGCATCTGGCAGTGCAGGCGATCCGCTGCGGAGACGCCGACATCATTATCGCCGGCGGGCAGGAAAGCATGAGTCTCGCACCGCATGTGCTGCCGAAGTCGCGCGTCGGCACGAAAATGGGCGACTGGGCGATGAAGGACTCAATGATCGTCGATGGCCTGTGGGATGCGTTCAATCAGTACCACATGGGCAACACCGCGGAAAACATTGTGCGGAAGTTCGAAATCAGCCGCGAGGAACAGGACGCGTTTGCCGCGCTATCGCAGCAGAAGGCCGAGGCCGCCCAGAAGGCGGGCCGCTTCAAGGATGAGATCATCCCGGTCAGCATTCCCCAGCGCAAAGGTGAGCCGGTGGTGTTCGAAAGCGACGAGTTTCCACGCCATGGCACGACCGCCGAGGGTCTCGCCAAGCTGCGCGCAGCCTTTGCCAAGGACGGAAGTGTGACCGCAGGCAATGCGTCGGGTATCAATGACGGCGCTGCCGCTGTCATCGTCACCACCGAGAGCAAAGCGAAAGAACTCGGATTACGGTCCCTCGGGCGTGTCGTTGCCTATGCCAGTGCCGGTGTCGATCCCGCCATCATGGGGACGGGGCCGATCCCTGCGAGCACGCGATGTCTTGAAAAGGCCGGCTGGAAGGTCGATGATCTGGACCTGATCGAGGCCAACGAGGCCTTTGCCGCCCAGGCGATCTCGGTGAACCGCGGGCTTGGCTGGGATGTGGAGAAGGTGAACGTTAACGGCGGCGCCATCGCCTTGGGTCATCCTATCGGCGCCTCGGGGGCACGTATCTTCGTAACGCTGCTTTACGAGATGAAGCGGCGTGACGTCCACAAGGGCTTGGCGACGCTTTGCATCGGCGGAGGTCAGGGGGTGGCGTTGGCAGTGGAACGATAATGGGGGAGACTGGGCGATGGTCGCAAAGCTGGAAGGAAGAGTGGCTCTGGTGACGGGAGGTACGGGCGGCATCGGCACCGCCATCTGCAAGCGTTTGCTGGATGCCGGTTGCCGCGTTGTCACGAACTATCGCAATGAGGAAAAGACACAAAAGTGGCGCGCGGCCGTGAAAGCCGAAGGTTACGAGATCCCCACTGTAAAGGCGGATGTCGGCAAGTTCGAGGACTGCGAGGCGATGGTGACGCAGATCGAGAAAGAAATTGGCCCAATCGATATATTGGTGAACAATGCCGGTATTACGCGCGACGCAAGCTTTCGCAAAATGACGCACGATCAATGGGATGCTGTTATTTCGAGTAATCTCGACAGCGTGTTCAATGTCACGCATCCGGTGATCGATGGGATGACAAATCGGGGCTGGGGGCGCGTGATTAATATCTCGTCCATCAATGGCCAGAAAGGCCAGTTCGGCCAGGCGAACTATTCGGCAGCCAAAGCCGGCATGCACGGATTCACGATGGCGCTGGCGCAGGAGGTCGCACGCAAAGGAGTGACGGTGAACACGGTTTCGCCTGGTTATATCGCCACCGAGATGGTGTTGGCAGTTCCGGAGGATATTCGCAACAAGATCATTGCACAGATTCCAGTTGGACGCCTGGGTACACCGGAAGAGGTCGCGTACTGTGTGGGGTTTCTGGCGTCAGAGGAAGCAGGCTTCATCACCGGCGCGGACTTATCGTGTAACGGCGGTCAGTACATGTCCTGACTGGAAGTTCTCGTGGAAGGCGATTAAGAGTGGCAGAACCTAGGATTATCAAGAAGTACCCCAACCGCCGGCTGTACGATACCGAGCTCAGTCGCTACATCACGCTCTCTGATGTGCGCGACCTGGTCCTCAAAGGGGTCGATTTCCGCGTGGTCGCCGCTAATAGTGATGAAGATCTTACCCGCAGCATCCTTTTGCAGATCATTATCGAACAGGAGTCAGGCGGTGAGCCGTTGTTTACTACCGAGGTGCTATCGAAAATGATCCGCTTTTACGGTGACAGCGTGCAGGGGGCTTTCACCAACTATCTCGAGAAGAGCCTAGCCTTGTTCATGGAGCAGCAGAAATTGATGCAAGACCAGATGCGCAACGTGTTCAGCGGCAGTCCGCTCGATGCCATGACGCAGTTGACCCAACGCAACCTCGAGATCTGGAAAGAGATCCAGCAGAGTTTCCTCAAAGCCGCCGGCCTCGGCTCCGGCAAGTCGGAACAAGACAAACCGGACAAGCCCTGAGCTTGCCGTCCATCAGGGTTGCGCGGCATTAAGCTCGGGCATTCTCCCCAGTTCGCTTTCTCTGTCCGCGAAGATGTATGAGCTCGCACAATTTTGACAGGACATACCGCGTCGTCTACTTTGCAGAGCAATAGAAACAAATGGGGGAGTACGCATGAGGAAAGGAATAACCCATGCCTTTCGTACAAACCCCCAGGCTGCGCACACACTATCGGAGCGCCGGCGACGGGAAGACACCGTTGCTGCTGCTTCACGGCAACTTCGGGTCATGGCGTTGGTGGCAGCCGGTGCTCGAGCAACTCCCCGCGGGCTGCCGTGCCTATGCCCCCGATCTGCGCGGTTGTGGTGACAGTGAACGTCCCGGCTACGGCCATGATATCGAGAGCCTGACCGCCGACGCGCAGGCCTTTGCCCTAACCATGGAGTGTCTTCCTGTCCATGTGGTGGGCCACTCACTGGGGGCAGCGGTCGCCTTGCAGCTCGCCCTGGATCATCCGACTCAGGTGCGCTCACTGACCCTGGTTGCCCCGCCGCCGGCGGAAGGTCGCTCTGTGGTACGCAACGCGGACTGGTTCTCCCATTCGGTCTCACGCCTGTTCGATGTCAACAGTGACGCCTCGGTGGTAACGCTCGGGGCGACTTATCGGCTGTTGCGTCATCTCGGTGCGAATCGCGCACTGTTGCGCCAGGCTCTCACGCGCTTGGCGCCGACACTCTCATACGACCACGCGTTCATCGAGCTCGTCAGCGATGCTGCGCGCATGGCTCCGCAGGCGGTCGTCGGGCATCTGCAAACGCTCGATGCATGGAATGTGCGCCCCCGACTGCGATCGCTGCGAGTGCCGACCCTGATTATCGGCGGCGCCCACGATGTGCTGGTTGAGGCCGACGAGCTGTGGCATTTCGGCCGTCGCCTGCGTCGCGCGTGCGTGCTCATCTGGCCGGATGTCGGCCATGCCGTGCAGCTCGAGCAGCCGCGCCGATTCGTGGCGACTCTGGGACGATTCGTCGAGCGCAGCGGGCGGCCGTGGTGGCGCCGATGGCTCGGGCGGTGGTGACATTTGACAGCCTCGTTTTGGTGGACTATGCTGCGCAGCAATATTGCATTGCACAATCGACGTTGCGCATCATAGAGGAGGCCCTAGATGCAATACCAACTGATTGAAAATATGCAGAAATTCCCGGAGTGGAGCATTGAGACTGCAAAACGCTTGCAGGCGTTCCACACCCGCTTTTGGGATGCATGGACGGGACGCCAACTGGAGGCGGCCGCCCTTTGGGTCGACGCTGGCATCAAGCAGTTCCGGCTCTTGGGTGAGGCCCGGAATCCCTATGATCTTTACGCCGGGCAAGCCCAGTTGGCCCAGGAATATATGGAAAGGGTGACAGAATACTGCCGACAAGGCCTAACCGCCCTGACAGAGCTCCAGCGCGATGTCGCCCCCCTCGCCCCCACTGTCCCGCTCGAAGTCGCGGCGTCTGAGGGCCCCACCCCACCCCACCCAGCGCGGCCGTTGGCTACGGCCACACCCGCACCCGAGCCCGGCAAGGTCCACCCGTCAGTCCCGTAAGCGCCAGGAGAACCGAAATGAGTGGAAAAGTTGCACTCGTGACGGGAGGAACTGGAGGAATAGGGACAGCGGTCTGCAAGCGCTTGGCTGAGCAGGTCCGGCGCGTGGCGGCCGGCTATCTTCCCGCCGATGAGAAATCGGCCAGGGCTTGGCAGGCCGCCCGCTGCAAAGAAGGCCTGGAGATCGAAATTTTCCCCGGCGATGTCTCATGCTTCCGATCGAGTGGCAACATGGTCGAGCAGGTCGAACGGCGTCTGGGGTCGGTCGATATACTAGTCAATTGTGCCGGCATTACCCGTGACAAGACACTGAAAAATATGGAAAAGCACCATTGGGAGGCAGTGCTGGCGACGAATCTGGACAGTGTTTTCAACGTTACCCGCCAGGTCCTGGGCGGCATGATCGCGCGTGGCTTCGGCCGCATCATCAGCATCTCGTCGGTCAACGGCCAGAAGGGCCAGTTCGGCCAGACCAATTACTCGGCAGCCAAGGCCGGCGTGCACGGGTTTACCATGGCGCTGGCACAGGAAGTGGCCGAAATGGGGATTACCGTCAATACCATCTCCCCGGGCTATGTTGCCACCGACATGACCTTGGCCATTCCGCCGGAGATCCGTGACGCCATCGTGGCCCAGATCCCGATGAGACGGATGGCCCATGCCGATGAGGTGGCTCACGTGGTCGCCTTCCTCAGCGCTGACGAATCGGCCTATATCACGGGGGCCAATCTGCCGATAAATGGCGGTCTGTATATGTCCTAGGGTCCGCTTGAAAGGGTGTTGACAAATCCTGCTGGCTGGCGTATTGTTGCACTGCAACATTGATGCACTGCACAATTAGCCAGGAGGTCATAGCCATGCAAGCGGAAATTCAAAACGTTGTGGAGCTCGTTAACAAGCTGAACGCCCAGGCGCTCGCTACTGCCAAGGAAGTGGCCGCGATCAACACCCGCGTGGTGGACAAGCTGGTTGCCCAGCAGCTCGGTCTCGTGACCGAAGCCGTCCAGGGTGGCGTCAAGCAGCTCGAGCTGCTGCGTGAGCCCAAGGGCATCAAAGAGTACGTCAGCGCGCAGGCCGAGCTGGCGCGTGAAGGTGCCGAGAAGGTACTGGCTGCCACCCGTGAGACAGTCGCCGTGGTTAACAGCGCGCGCGACGAGCTAAACGCCCTTGTTGAGAAAGGTGTGGAAGCCGTCGGCGTCAGCGTCAAGCAGGCTGCGGCCAAGAAAGTAGCCTAACACGCCCTACCGAACCCTCCCCCTGAAGGGGGAGGGCGGCTTTGTCTTGTCGCAGTTGCAGGAAAGCGCAACGCGGCTGCGCGATTCTGTCGCGAGCTTCTCTCAGGACTCGATCCCTCCCGTAGGGCGAGACCGGTCGACAGGTTTAAAGCCGCTCGAAGATAGCGGCGATGCCCTGTCCCCCGCCGATACACATGGAAACCAGGGCGTAGCGGCTTTGTGTGCGTTGCAGCTCGTAGAGCGCCTTGACTGCCAAGATACAGCCGGTGGCGCCGATCGGATGACCCAGCGAGATGCCGCTACCGTTAGGGTTAGTACGATCAACCGGCAACCCGACATCGCGCATCACTGCCAACGCCTGGGCGGCGAAGGCCTCGTTCAGCTCTATGATGTCGAGGTCGCCGGTTTGCAGACCTGCGTGCTCCAGCACCCTTTTAATGGCTGGCACTGGGCCCATACCCATGTATTTGGGGTCAACCCCGGCGTGCGAATAGGCGACTAGACGCGCCATCGGCTTTAGACCGCGCTGCTCGGCAGCGCCGCGCTCCATCAAGACCACGGCCGCGGCCGCATCATTGATGCCTGAGGCGTTGCCGGCGGTCACCGAGCCGTCTTTCTGAAAGACCGGCCGCAGCTTCGCCATACTCTCGACGCTGGCATCACGGCGCACGTGCTCATCGGTATCGAAAACAGTCGTCCCTTTTCTCGTCTTAAGCTCGACCGGCAAAATCTGTTCCTTGAAGTAACCCTGATCGATCGCCCGTGCCGCGCGTCGATGGCTCTCGACCGCTAGCGTGTCCTGCTCTTCGCGACTGATTCCCCATTTGCCCGCGATATTCTCGGCGGTGGTCCCCATATGGCAGGTGTCGAACGGATCGGTCAGCGCCCCGACCATGGCGTCCACCAGCGGACCGTCGCCCATGCGTTGGCCCCAGCGCGCTCCCGGCAGCCAGTACCCGCCACGACTCATACTCTCGGCCCCGCCGGCGATCACCGCATCGGCCTCATCGAGCAGAATCGTCTGCGCCGCGCTCACTATCGCCTGCAGCCCGCTGCCGCACAGCCGATTGAGCGTAAGGGCCGGTGTCTCCTGGGACAAACCACCGTTGAGGGCAGCCACGCGTGCGAGATACATGTCTTTCGCTTCGGTGTGAATGACGTTGCCGAATACACAGTGCCCAATGTCCTCGGGCTTCAACTTTGAACGTGCGAGCGCCTCGTGCACGACCATCGCCCCGAGCTCAGTCGGTGGTAAGTCCTTGAGCGAGCCACCATAATCGCCGATGGCCGTACGCACGCCGCTCAGCACTACAACCTCTCGCGTTCTGTTCATCCCTAATCTCCTTTGTGCATTTGTCTATCCCCAACGCCGTTCGTAGCGCGTCAGCCGAGCAGATGCCGCACGGCGTCGCGTTCCTCGACGAGCTCGCGCTCGGTCAATGTCATGCGTTCGCGGCTGAACTCGTCGATCCCCAGGCCTTGCACGATCTGCACCTCGCGCTCGCGGATGGTGACCGGAAAGGAGTAGACCAGGCCCTCGCCGACCTCGTAGCTGCCTTCGGACAAGATGGCCATGCTGACCCAATCGTCTTGCGGTGTGCCCACGACCCAGTCATGGACATGATCGATCGCCCCGTTAGCGGCTGAGGCCGCGCTCGACTGCCCACGCGCCTTGATGATGACCGCACCGCGCTGTTGAACGGTGGGGATAAACTCGTTGCGAACCCATGTGTCGTCCACCAACGCCGGTGCCGGTTGACCGCGTACGGTCGCGTTCCTGAGGTCCGGGTACTGGGTAGCCGAGTGGTTTCCCCATATGGTCATCCTCTTGATATCCGTGACCTTGGCGTCGACCTTGGCCGCGAGCTGCCACAGTGCGCGGTTATGATCGAGCCGCGTCATGGCGCTGAACTGCTCGGGTTTGAGGTCCGGGGCATTGCGTATCGCAATCAGAGCGTTAGTGTTGGCCGGGTTGCCGACGACCAGCACCTTGACGTTGCGGCTCGCGTGCGCGTTCAAGGCGCGTCCCTGACTGGAGAAGATCTCAGCGTTGGCCAGCAGCAGGTCGCCGCGCTCCATGCCCGGGCCGCGGGGTCGGGCGCCGACGAGCAAGGCATAATCGGCATCGCGAAAGGCGACGTCGGCCTTATCGGTTGTGACCACGCTGTCCAGCAGTGGAAATGCGCAGTCGCGCAGCTCCATCACCACGCCTTCGAGCGCGCCCAGCGCGGGTGTGATCTCAAGCAGTTGCAGTATCATGGGTTGGTCACGCCCGAGCATTTCTCCGGCGGCGATGCGCGTCGTCAGTGCGTATCCAATTTGTCCTGCGGCGCCGGTGACGGCGACTCGTACCGGTGGTTTCATTGGCTCACTCCTGTATTACTGGTAATCTCGTTGGATAATTTCTAACTATGACACGTGATCGCGCCGATTCGCCAGCATCTTCGTTCGGAGTTCGGTGACTTAGCATGACGCTCGACTATTGTACCGAGCTTCCCGAGCAGATTATCTGCATCGACACCGGCTATGGCCGCGATAAGCTGGATGCCGCCTACCTGCTTCGCGCCGGAGGGCGGGCCGCCTTCATCGACACCGGCACCCATCGCTGCGTACCCCGATTTCTGCGCGTGTTGGATTATTATGGTATCCCGCGCAGCAACGTCGACTACGTCATCCCGACACACGCACATCTGGATCACGCTGGCGGTGCCGGCGAGCTCATGCGCGTGTTGCCGCAAGCGCACCTGGTCGCGCATCCCCGTGCCGCACGGCACTTGATCGACCCCAGCCGCCTGATCGCCGGGACCAGTGCGGTCTATGGCGAGGAAGGATTTCGTCAGCGCTTTGGTGACGTGGTACCGGTGTCAGCCGAGCGGGTAATCGAGGCGCCTGACGGTTACCTGCTAGAGCTCAACGGCCGGCCGCTGGAGTTTGTCGACAGCCCAGGCCACGCGCGCCACCATTTCTGTATTTACGATGCACGCAGCCACGGATTTTTCACTGGCGATACCTTTGGCATCTCCTTTCGCGAGTTCGATACGGAAAGGGGCGCTTTTGTCTTTGCTACCACCACGCCGCCGCAGTTCGATCCCAACGCCTGGTACCACACCCTCGATCGGTTATTGGCCTACGAGCCACAGCGGATGTACATCACGCACTTCGGCTGTGTCGAGGAAGTGACGCGCCTGGCCGATGAACTGCGCCGCAGTATCCGTGAATTCAGCGACATCGCGCTCGAAGTCGATAGCATTGGTGCACCCGGCCGCGCGCGGATGGCCGAACGCATGCTTGATTCGCTGTTACAGCGCCTGCAAACGCATGGCTGTACGCTGCCGCAAGCACAGATCCACGAGCTGCTGCGGCTCGACGTGGAACTCAACGCCCAGGGACTCGACGTGTGGCGCGAACGCCTCCGCAAGGCGGCAAAAGGCGAGCGATGAAGACGGCGTTTACGGCAGCATCGCCGGCGCCGCCGTGTTACTTGATCTCGACCAGCTCGATCTCGAAAACTAACGTTTCATTGGGCCCGATTCTGTCGCGACCGTCTTGGCCGTAGGCCAGATTGGAAGGGATGACGACTTCCCACTTGGAACCGACCGGCATCAGCTGTAACGCCTGTTGCCAGCCCTGGATCACGCCACCTACCTGGAACTCGGCTGGTTGTCCGCGGGAGTAGGAGCTGTCAAACTCCTCGCCGTTGATGAAGGAGCCGCGGTAATGCACGACCACAGTGTCGCTGCTGGCCGGCTTCTTGCCCGTGCCTTTTTGCATCACCTTGTATTGAAGCCCGCTCGCCAGCGCGACCACGCCGTCCTTCTTCTTATTCTCGGCGAGAAATGTATCGCCGGCCTGTTGATTCTTTGCAGCCAAGGCCATTCGCGCCTCCATTTGTTTAGCCTGAAAGGCAGCCATTGCTGCCTGCATCTCGGCGATCGTGAGGCGCGGCGGTTTGCCGCTCAACTGATCCTCGATTGCCTGCGTCAGTGCTTTGACATCGATATCGAGGCCACGTTGCTTGATGTTTTGGGCGATTTGGAAACCGACCGTGTAGCTGAATTTCTGTTGGTCGGTACTAAGCCCCTCCTCGGCGCCGAAGGCGGCGACGGCATAGGCACAAACGAGGGTGGCGGTGAACAGCTTGATCTTCATAACGGTCTTCCTTCCCGGGGGTATTTTGTACAGTGGGCATTCGCGACTGGGCAGCACTGATTAACGAGATTCCCTCCCGAGTGCTGCGCCGGGGGGTGGCTGAGTCCCATAGACAAACTTTAGCCTTTCATTGCGAGCATTGAAAGCCATTTCCGCTTCTCAGCGTCATCGGCGGCGATCGTCTCGCCTGCGCCCATGCGATTGACGCCCCCGTCGTCTGCAGAACCGAGCATTTTCTGCTACAAAAGGATTGATAGATTTGTGAAAAGCCCAGGCCAAAAGCGGAGAGCATATCATGCATCGTGAGTTTCCACGGCCGCAGGACGTGGGCGTGCGCATCTCGCCGTCGCTGAGGAAGGACCGATTTTGTGCCGGTTTTCAGCACGCACTGCGTGGTGGCCACTTGACGCAGGTCGAGTATCTGCGACGTTCCTTCAGACTCGGCTACCGTGCTGCCAAGCTGTATCTGCGTGAAGTGCGTCGCCAGCGCGGCATCCTGACCTTTCCGGTTCAGGGCAGATTCAAAATCAAGGCGACCTAAGACGGCGTCTTATTGCCGCTGCCCCATCGGCAAAGCAATCAGCCCTTGCGCCCGCCGCATCGTGGCGGCGGGATGTGAGTAAACACTCCCTATAATAAGGTATTGCCGTCCTCGGGGCGCACGCCCTCGGTAGCGGCGCTTTTTTTTCAGAAATGCTATCTTTGCGCACAAAGCGCAGCGACCCTTGCCGCGAGCCGCTTTCTTCCCTGTCTCTTACCGGACTCAGAAGGAGAGCCACATGGCCGCAATCCGACAGGATTCCCTCAAAGCCCGCCGTCATCTGACTGTCGGAGGCAAGCGCTATGCCTATTTCAGCTTGGGGGCGGCAAAGGAAGCTGGACTTGGCGATGTTGCACGACTGCCCTACTCATTGAAGGTCTTGCTCGAGAATCTGATGCGCAACGAAGATGGCCGCTCGGTCACCCTCGATGATATCAAGGCGCTGGTCAAATGGGCCGAAGCGCGGCGCTCCGATCGAGAAATCGCTTATCGTCCCGCCCGCGTGCTGTTGCAGGATTTCACCGGTGTACCAGGGGTAGTCGATCTTGCCGCCATGCGCGACGCCATGGTGGCGGTCGGTGGTGACGCAAATAAGATCAACCCGCTGTCCGCCGTGGATCTGGTGATCGATCATTCAGTTATGGTGGACTACGCTGCATCAAAGGACGCCTTTCGCAAGAACGTAGAAATGGAATTTGCCCGCAACCAGGAGCGCTACGAGTTCCTGCGCTGGGGCCAGAGGGCATTTCGGAACTTGCGTGTGGTACCGCCGGGTACCGGTATCTGCCACCAGGTAAACCTCGAATACCTTGCGCAGGTCGTTCGCGATGCGGATGAGGAGGGCGAGACCCTGGCCTACCCGGACACGCTCGTCGGCGCGGACAGCCATACGACGATGGTCAATGGTTTGTCTGTGCTTGCCTGGGGGGTGGGCGGCATCGAGGCCGAGGCGGCGATGCTCGGGCAGCCGATCTCGATGCTGATCCCGGAGGTGGTGGGCTTCAAGCTGACCGGGGCGCTCAAGGAGGGCGCCACGGCGACGGACCTGGTGCTGACCGTGGTGCAGATGCTGCGTGCGAAAGGCGTCGTCGGAAAGTTCGTGGAGTTCTGCGGGCCAGGGCTCGAGCACCTCAGCCTTGCCGACCGCGCGACGATCGCCAACATGGCACCGGAGTACGGCGCCACCTGCGGCATCTTCCCGGTCGACAGCGAGACCTTGAACTACCTGCGCTTTACTGGGCGTGATACTGAGCGTGTGGCGCTGGTCGAGGCCTATGCCAAGGCCCAAGGAATGTGGCGCGACGACAGAGCGCCGGAGCCTTTGTTTACGGATACGCTCGAGCTTGACTTGGCGCGTGTCGAGCCGAGCTTGGCCGGACCTTCGCGTCCGCAGGACCGCGTGCCGCTTTCACAGGCGGCGGCTCTCTTTGACACGGCGCTCGCTGAGACATTCGGTCAGAAGGGGGCCGTGCGCAGCGTGCCGGTGTCCGGGGCGGATTATCCACTCGCCGATGGCCATGTGGTGATCGCCGCAATCACGAGCTGCACTAACACCTCGAATCCGTCCGTGCTGGTGGCGGCAGGATTGCTGGCGCGCAATGCCGTGAGCAAGGGGCTTAGGGTTAAGCCGTGGGTGAAGACTTCGCTTGCGCCGGGATCGCAGGTCGTGACCGACTATTTGCAAGCGGCCGGGCTGCAAGGCGCGCTCGATCAATTGGGCTTTAATCTGGTCGGTTACGGCTGCACGACCTGTATCGGCAATACTGGTCCGCTCGACCCGAACATTACGCGCGCGATTGAAGATAACGATCTTGCTGCCGCGGCCGTGCTCTCGGGTAACCGTAACTTCACGGGGCGTATCCACCCGAACGTGAAGGCGAGCTATCTCGCCTCACCACCGCTGGTCGTCGCCTACGCGCTGGTCGGCTCGATGCGCGTCGATCTGTATAAGGACCCGCTCGGTACCGACAGCGACGGCAAGCCTGTCTACCTTAAAGGCATCTGGCCAACGAATAAAGAGATCCGCGAAACCGTCGCCCGCTCGCTCACGCCCGACATGTACCGCAAGCGCTACAGCCAGGTGTTTGAGGGTGGGCGCGAATGGCAGGCGATCGAGACACCCGCGAGTCTTACCTACGACTGGAAGGCGAGCAGTACCTATGTGCAACATCCGCCGTTTTTCGAAAATATCTCCTCGAAGACCGATGGGCCGGGCAACATCCGCGGGGCGCGAGCGCTGGTCATCGTCGGTGACAGCGTGACTACCGACCATATCTCGCCGGCTGGCGCGATCAAGGCCGATAGTCCGGCCGGGCAGTATCTGATCGCGCACGGCGTGCAACCGGCAGAGTTCAATTCCTACGGGTCGCGCCGGGGCAACCACGAGGTGATGATGCGCGGCACGTTCGCCAACATCCGCCTGCGCAACCGGCTCGCGCCGGGGACCGAGGGCGGCTGGACCTGTCACCAGCCGAGCGGCGAACAGATGTCGATCTACGATGCCGCCCTCAGGTACAAGGAAGAAGGCACGCCGCTGATCGTGCTAGCAGGCAGCGAGTACGGCACAGGTTCATCGCGCGACTGGGCCGCCAAGGGCACCGTGTTGCTCGGCGTAAGAGCGGTGATCGCCAAGAGCTTCGAGCGCATCCACCGCTCCAACCTGATCGGCATGGGCGTGCTGCCGCTGCAGTTCACCGACGGGCACAACCGCAAGGCGCTCGGGCTCACCGGCGCCGAGACGATCAGCATCGTCGGCATGGAGAACGG